>Ga0265330_10002126_pt1 | contig 10929 bp, 8 predicted proteins | sample 41919metaG_FD_202083 | JGI IMG/M metagenome (GOLD analysis project Ga0265330, IMG submission 202083) | Rhizosphere microbial communities from Carex aquatilis grown in University of Washington, Seatle, WA, United States - 4-19-19 metaG | ecosystem: Host-associated > Plants > Roots > Rhizosphere >... | reverse complement strand
TCCTCATTCTCTGACCTCGAGGACGCTCTTCGAACCGAGCCGACGAGAGCCGTCGTGCCGAAGGATGTGATGGATAGGCATTCATGGGCGAGATCCGCAGAGGGCATCGGCCGAGCATATGAGCTCGCTTGCAAGGGATCTCGGATCCATAGATCCCCTCGCGCCATGAAGCTCGGCGTAGCCGTGGCGATAACCGCGCTATTCGCGGCGATCTTCGTGAAGATCTCCTCCGTAGCGTTGCTGTTCGCTCTATTCAAAGAGATCGACCCGGCATATCTGGCCTTGTCTTTCCTTGCTTATCTGGCGGTCTATTTGATACGCGGCTTCAGGTTGTCGCTCATCTCCGGCGTAGAGAGCTTCCGCGATAATTTCGTCGTCTCGACGGCCCATACCTTCTTCGGCAACATGTTGCCCGCCAGTCTGGGAGAGCTGTCTTATCCGTTGTTGTGGAAGAAGATGCACATGATGCCATATTCGAAATCCGTCCCGGACCTAGTCCTCATGCGCAGCATGGACCTGCTGAATCTCATTGCATTCGCGCTCGGCGCTTTTGTGCACCAGCTATATCCATTCGGTATTTGGCGGGAATTAGCGTCCTTTGCGGCGCTCTTGGCAGTAATACCGTTCATCGCATGTATCGTCATACGCGCACTCGGCTCGCTCGGTGCTATCCTCTTGAAGTTCGCCGAAAAAAATCGGCATCCGACCGTCGTTAGGGCTGCTTCATTCGTGAGCAGGTCTTCGGAATCGTTGTCGTTGCATGACGTGAAGCGTCTATTCAAGCTTCATGGTTGGTCAGTCGCGATAGCCTTTGCCATGATCATATACGGAGTTGTGGCCATGAAGGGATTCGGTGTGACGCTGCCGCTATCCGCGCTCATTATCGGGGCGATCATCTCTATAGCGTTTAGCGCTCTGCCGATAGACGGATTCTTCAGTCTGGGCATCACTCAGGCTGGTTGGGCTGGCGCGCTGGCTTATTTCGGCGTATCAGGGCCGCTCGCACTGGCGCTTAGCGTGAATTACCACATATTAACGCTATTATTCTGCGGCATTTTATTCCTGTTCGCCTGCAGTCTCGGCCGGAGTGTGTTACAATTTTCTGGAATCGACTCTATATATGAACGATGATCGCGTAACATATTTCGCCGAAACTGACGCCAGGAACAAGCGTTTGAAATTCGGCATCAAGGCCAAGGACCGCACCCGCCATGTCTACGTGATAGGGAAGACCGGCATGGGCAAATCCACCCTCCTCGAGAACATGGCCGTCCAGGATATCGAGAACGGCGACGGCATGGCCTTCATAGACCCGCACGGCAAGACCGCAGATCTCCTCCTCGAATACGTCCCAGAGGATCGCATCCGCGATGTCATATATATCGCGCCGTTCGATGTCGAGCATCCGATCTCATTCAATGTGCTCGAGAGCGTGGACCCCGCCAAGCGTCACCTCGTCGTGTCCGGACTCATGAGCACCTTCAAGAAGATCTGGGTGGACGCTTGGTCTGCCCGCATGGAATACATCCTGACCAACACGCTCCTGGCGCTCCTCGAATATCCCGGCGCGACCCTCCTCGGCGTGAACCGCATGCTCTCCGACAAGGATTACCGGAAGGACGTGGTTTCGAAGATCACCGACCCTTCGGTGCGCGCCTTCTGGGTCAAGGAATTCGCCGGCTACACCGAGCGCATGGCCGCCGAAGCCGTTCCGGCCATCCAGAACAAGGTCGGCCAATTCACGGCCAACCCGCTCATCAGGAATATGATCGGCCAGCCGACGTCGTCATTCGATTTCCGCGAGGCGATGGACAAGCGCAAGATCATCATCATCAACCTCTCGAAGGGCAAGATCGGCGACGAGAACATGAAGCTCCTCGGCGGCCTCCTGGTGACGAAGATCTACCTCGCCGCCATGTCGCGCGCCGACGTGCCGGACCGCATGATGAAGATGTTGCCGAACTTCTATCTATATGTGGACGAATTCCAGAACTTCGCCAATGCCTCATTCGCCGATATCCTTTCCGAGGCCCGCAAATACAAGCTCAACCTCACCATCGCCCACCAATACATCGAGCAGATGGACGAGATAGTCCGGCCGGCCGTCTTTGGCAACGTCGGCACGATGATCATGTTCCGCGTCGGGGCGACCGATGCCGAGGCTCTGGAGAACGAGTTTACCCCGCAATTCGTCATCGAAGACCTGGTGAACCTCGGCTTCGCTCAGATATATCTTAAGCTCATGATAGACGGTCTGACCTCCGCGCCATTCTCGGCCAGGACTCTCGGACCGATACCGCATCCGGAGCATTCATATGTCAAGGAGATCATAGACGCTTCGCGCGAGCAGTTCGCCAAGCCGCGCGCCGCCGTCGAGATCGAGATCGTCAAGTTCCACGAGCCGTTGGCGAGGCCGGTATCTGTGTCAGCACCGAGTGTATCGCCTAATAAGGGCGCGCCTTCTTCTTACCCGAAGCCGTCGCTTCCGAAAGTGGAAGTGCCACTTCCAAAAACGGAAGCGCCTCGAGCGCAGGTGTCTCAAGTGAAAGCTTCTCCAGCCCCGATCCCAGTACCCATTCCAATGCCGAAGCCTGTATCTTTGTCGTCGCTATCAGCCAAAAATATCCCTAAGCCTGATCACAAGCTCCCAGATCAGAAGAATGTGGCCGACCTGAAGAGCGCTCTCGCCGCGGTCTTGGGCAAAAGCGCCGAGAAGCCGTCCGAACCAGCGCCGAAACATGAGCAAGTCCCCAAGCCGGCGGCACCAGCGCCGAAGAAGCTTCCCGGAGAGGTCCCCGAAGACATCCTGAAGCAGGTATTGAAACTATAGTGACTATATGGAAGTATGAAGGCATGAAGCCTCGCCGCATCCTCATATTCTCGCTTTCGTACTTCCCGCGCTTCGTGGGCGGCGCGGAAGTCGCCGTGAAGGAGATCACAGATCGCATTCCCGCCTCGGAAGCTTCTTTCGATATGATCACGCTCGGCGACAGGTCCTCCCCCAAGGATGAGATGCTCGGCAATGTCCGCGTGCATCGCGTGCTCCGCGGAAATGGCTGGCCGCAGAAGCTGGCTTTCCCGTTCATCGCGTATCTCAAGGCGCTAAAGCTGCAGAGAGAGGAAGCCTTCGACTCGATCTGGTCTATCATGGCGAGCTACGGAGGCTTTGCCGCTTTTCTTCTCAAGAGGAGATACCCGCGCTTGCCGAACGTGCTCACCATCCAAGAAGGCGACAACTTCGCGCGGCGCAATGGCATATTCCATACCCCTTACACGTGGATATTCAAATCCGCCGACCGCGTCCAGGCGATATCTAAATACTTGGCCGACTGGTCTAGGGGTATGGGCGCGATATGCCCCATAGAGGTCGTTCCGAACGCCGTGGATCTAGGGATCTTTTCTAGGGCTGTAGACAGCGATGAAAAGGAACAGCTCGAGGAGAAGCTCTGCAGAAAAGAAGGCGACATCTTCCTCATAACGACTTCCAGACTGGTCGCCAAGAATGCCGTGGACGACATCATTTCGGCGCTCCAATATCTGCCGAAGAATGTGAAGCTCCTTATCCTAGGCATGGGCCCCTTGGAGACCGAGCTTAAATGCCAGTGTCTGCGCCTGGGCATGAATTACACTGACGAGCCGCCGGTCAATCCCGGCAATCGCGTGCATTTCCTCGGCTATATTCCGCACAAAGATATGCCGCCGTACCTGGCGATCTCATCGGTCTTCGTGCGTCCCGCCATATCGGAGGGGCTCGGTAATTCATTCCTGGAAGCGATGGCGGCCGGAGTGCCGGTCGTCGGCACGCCAGTCGGGGGCATCCCGGATTTCCTGATCGACTGCGAGACAGGCCTCTTCTGCGAAGCCAAGAACCCTCGATCGATAGCCCAAAAGGCCGAGAAATACCTGAAGGACGCCGAGTCCCACGACTATATAGTGAAGAAGGCCCGCGCCATGGTCAAAGACAAGTACCAGTGGGACAAGATAACCCGCGCCATGGAGAAGATCCTGCTTGCGCGGTAAGCGGATGACGACAACACGATGAAAAAACTCCTCTCTATCAGCACGGACAAGCTCCTATTCGAAGAGGGCAGCGCCGTCCGCGAGCGCATCGCCGCTTATGCGCGCGAATGGGATGAGATGCACATCATAGTCTCGACCCGTCGGCGCGACGATTTTGCCGAAACGACGATCGGCGATAACGTCTGGGTGTACCCGACGCGCTCACGGTTCAAGATTTTCTATCCGTTGCATGCGACGCAGCTGGGCCGATTCATCATGAAGAGAGGCGGGATGACCCATATCACTTGCCAGGACCCGTTCTTCACGGCCTTCGCCGCTCTACCTCTCAAGAAAGAATCCGGCTTGCCGCTCGAGATCCAGGTCCATACTGATATCGGCAGCCCGAACTTCACATATACGATAGGGAATAGGATCCGCAAAGCCATGGCGCTGTCGTATCTGCCGAAAGCTGACAGCGTGCGCGTCGTTTCGGAGAGGATCAGGAGGTACCTAGTCGAAAAGCTGGGAATAGATGGCTCGAAAATCACTGTCAGGCCGATCGCCGTGGATGCTGAAGCCATACGGAATGCGCCCGTGACCGTCGACTTGCACAAGAAATATCCGCAATTCGACAGGATCGTGCTCATGGCCTCGCGCCTCGAACCGGAGAAGGACGTTGCTTCGGCCATCAAGGCTTGGCCGCTCGTCTCCGTCACGATCGATAATGCCCCGAATATTAGAGCTGGCCTCGTCATCGTCGGCCGCGGGTCAGAACTGCCGAAGCTGAAGTCGCTGGTTGCGCGGCTCGGTCTTGCGGATAAAATCGTCTTCGAGCCGTGGGCGGACAAAGCGACGCTTGTCTCTTATTACAAGACTGCAGACCTATTTTTGAATACGTCCCTTTTTGAGGGTTATGGCATGACGCTTGTCGAAGCAAGGGCAGCTGGCGCCAAGGTCGTCTCTACTGATGTCGGCGTCGCGAACGAGATCGGAGCCTCCATAGTCGGTCATGACACAGCCGATATAGCCCGTGGAATTAAGGCCTGTCTTGGGGTATAGTAAGGCGCATGAAAATCCTGATAGTGACGGGCGCTTACCCGCCCGACATAGGCGGTCCCGCCACCTATTCGGAACTGCTTTTCAATGAATTGCCGAAGAAGGGCATAGAGACGGCTGTCCTCTCGTTCGGCTGCGTCAGGCGTCAGCCGAAGGTTGTCAGGCACATCTCATTCTTCTTCAAGACCCTATGGGCGGCTCGCGCGTCCGATGTCGTCTTCGCCCAGGACACCGTTTCCGTGGGCCTGCCGGCCTTGGCCGCTTCGTTCGTACTCGGCAAGATATTCGTGGTGCGCGTGCCAGGGGATTATGCCTGGGAACAATCAGTCCAGAGATTCGGCGTCACCGATACGATAGATGCATTCCAGGGCAAGAAGTACGGATTCCGGACCGAGCTCCTTCGCAAGGTCCAACGCCTAGTCGTCGGCAAAGCCGACAGAGCTATCACGCCGAGCCGCTATTTCGCCGAGCTCGTCCGCGGCTGGGTCAAAGACCCGGGAAAAGTCACGCATATCTATAACGGCATAGATCTGGCCGAGATCGCCGCCGCTAAAGCCCCCGGATCATTCGTGCCGAGGACCATCCTCTCTGCCGGCCGATTGGTGCCGTGGAAGGGCTTCGCTATGCTCATCCGAGCCATGAAAGACCTTCCGGGCTGGAGCTTGAAGATAGCCGGGGATGGCCCGGATATGGAGTCTTTGCGGCAGATCATAAACGAAGCTGGCCTATCTGGCAGAGTCGCGCTCGTCGGCCGACTGCCGAAGAGGGAGCTCCTGGCCGAGATATCGCGCTCGGAGATATTTGCCTTGAACACCTCATTCGAGAGCTTCTCATTCCAGATCGTCGAGGCCATGGCTCTGGGTACGCCGACGATCGCCACTCGCGTAGGCAACCTTTCCGAGATCATAGACGACGGTGCAAGCGGCATACTGATAGAGCCTGACGACCAAGCCGCATTCGTGGCCGCGGTCAAGAAGATTACCGGCGACGCAAGTTTCAGGACCCGGCTTGTCGAAACTGCCAGGACGAAAGCCCAGTCCTTCTCCATAGAAGCGACCATGGCTGGATTGACCGATGTCATCGCTCACATACGCACCCATGACCACGAAGCTAGGAAAGGCAAGGTCTTCGCGGCCAAAGTCGGGCGTTACCTATTCTCTGGCGGGATCGCAGCAGTGACGAACCTCGTCCTGCTTTATGTCCTCACCGACTTAGCCCACATCTGGTATCTCATCTCGTCTGTCCTTTCATTCCTGGTTGCCTTCATGGTCAGCTTCTTCCTACAGAAGTTCTTCACCTTCCAGGACCATGGTAGGGAAGACACGCACAAGCAAGCCCTGGTCTATCTTTTGGTTACTGGCACAAACCTAGTCATCAACACTGCGCTCATATACGCGCTCGTCCAATACGCCGGGTTCCACTACCTCGTCGCCCAGATCCTGACCTCGATAGCCATAGCTGTCGAGAGCTATGTCATATATGGTATGTTTATATTCAAGAAATGAGGCTACTCATCATCACGCAGAAGATGGATAGGAAGGACCCGGTTCTGGGCTTTTTCCACCGCTGGGTCGAAGAGTTCTCGAAGCGCCTCGGGAGGGTCACGGTCGTTTGTCTGCAGAAAGGGGAATGTGACCTGCCCGGCAACGTAGCAGTCCTGTCCCTCGGCAAGGAGAAGTGGAAGAGCACGGCCAAATACGTCTTCCTGCTATTCTATTTCTCGCTCCGCTATGCCAATCGCTACGACGCCGTCCTGGTGCACATGAATCAAGAATACATTCTGGCCGCCGGCTGGCTCTGGAGGCTCCTCGGCAAGAGAGTATACATGTGGCGCAACCATTATGCCGGCAGCTTCCTGACCGATGTGTCGTCAGTATTCTGCACGAAGATATTCTGCACCTCGCATTATTCCTACACTGCCAGGTTCAAGAAGACCCGGTTCATGCCGGTCGGCGTTGACACGGAATTCTTCAAGCCGGATCCGAAGGTCGCCCAGGTTCCGCGCTCGATCCTCTCGCTCGGCCGCATCGCTCCGTCCAAGAATATCGGCGCGTTCGTCTCAGCTCTGGCTACCCTGAAAAATAAAGGCACAGCTTTCATCGGCGACATATATGGCAATGCTCTCCCTGCCGACCTGGCCTATTTCGAAAGCCTGAAGAAGCAATCGGCCGACGCCGGCCTCTCCGGCCAGGTCAAGTTCATGCCCGGCGTGCCGAATCGTGAGACTCCGGCTGTTTATTCGGCCCATCAGATATTCGTGAACTTGAGCCCGAATGGCATGTATGACAAGACCATATTCGAGGCCATGGCCTGCGGCTGTTTCGTCTTCGCCTCGAATGACGACCTGCGCGACAAGAACGACCCGGCCTTCGCTTTCGCCTATAATGACCCGGCCGACCTGGCGGCGAAGATCAGCGGATTCATATCTTTGTCCGAGGGCGAGCAGAAGAAGAAAGCCGAGAAGATATCGGGCTTGGTCCGCGACCACAGCCTGTCGCGTCTTGCCGACGAGCTTATAAAGGAGATCAGATGAAATCCTTGAAGAAACTCCTGAAAAACCCGCTCGCTATCTCCATCGCTGTAGCTCTGGTATTCCTGGCGTTGCGCCTTCCCGGACTAGGCCAGCCGTATTATCAAGATGAATGGAAGAACGTCTCGGCCTCGGCGACCGTGGCCGGTGCGGGGACGTTCTTCGCTCACCCGCCGCTCATGCAGATCACATTCGTGGCGGATCACGCAATATTCGGCGAGGACTATTTCAGGGTTTTACCGCTTCTGTTCTCACTGGCTTCGCTCATACTGCTGTTTCTCGTTGTTCGCCGCAGATTCGGCCAAACAGTCGCGATCTGGTCTGCCGTTCTATATTCAGTCTGTTTCTATAATGTCCTGGCGGCGCTTCAGCCGGACGTGGATGGGGCGATCTTGCCGTTCCTGTTCCTGCTCGCGGTTTATGCGTATGACAAGTGTGTGTATGACAAGAGATGGCGCTCATTGCTTATCCTAGCGCTTTTGGCCGGTTTGCTCATAAAGTTGAGCTTTGTATTGGTGATCGGCGCCATAATACTAGATTACCTTTGGGATAACAGACAGAACGGTCTGATCAAAAAAACCGCGATAAGCGCTGGTGTCCTCGCATTGTTCGGTGCGGCCTATGTCGCTCTCTTATTCTTGTTCCAAGACTTGTATCCGGCCTTCAGCATCTCATTCATGCTCGGCCATGCCAATCAGTTCGCCGGCGCCGGCGGTAGGAATTGGACGCAGATAGCGGTTCAGGCGATCAAGGCGGTCTTCTATCTATCGCCGCTTCTCATCGCGCCGCTCGTTTGGCTATCAAGGGAAACTATTAAAAGGACGCGAGTCTTTTGGCTATATCTCGCTCTCGGCTTCGTATTTTATTTCGTGTTGTTCGACTTCTCACAGGGCGCGCTCGATAAGTATCTGATGTTCGCTATAGTGCCGCTTGCAATCATGGCTGGTGCGATTTTTTCGGAAGCGGCGCCGGAGAGAGTGCCCCCCGTGAAGTCTCTGCGAATTGGCAACTTTTTCGCCACTTTGTCAGGGTGGCGGAGGAAGGCCGTCTTGTCCTTGGCTGGGCTCATATTTGCCGCTGCACTTCTCGTCCTTAACTGGCTCCCTCAAACTGTCGCCGCGCTCTACCCGAAATCTGAATGGTTCGGTCGCGTACTCCACGGCCACTGGAATGTCCTGACACCGATCACTGGCGGCTCCGGGCCCATGGGCTTCTACATCTCATTCCTGTTCATCGCCGCTTCATTCCTCGTGACCATTGCCATAGCCGCCATGGTCCGTGTGCTCCCGGCTGAGAAGCGCAAGGCGTGGCTAGTCCCTGCGACGCTCGTCATCGTCCTAGTCGGCCTCTCATATAATCTCGTCTTCGCCGAAGAATACTTATTCGGCGGGCTCTACGGCTCGTCGCCACAAATCCTCTCACAGGCCATCTCTTTCATCGCCAAAGACCCGAAGATAACCCAGGTGATCTCATATAACGACATCGGCAACAGGGAATTGTCGGCGCTCGGCAAGTACGCTGGTCGCTTCTACGCGGCCCCCCAGTTCGAAGCTGGCCACGAAGTGAAGTTCGCTAATTTCGCCGGATATTATATGATTGTGGACATCCCCCACATCTATGATAACGGCTTCTACGGAAAATTCTTCGCCTCGTGCAAACCCGTCTGGAGCGCCTCTTCCGGCCGCATCGACGGCAAAGTCTATGACTGCTCGCACTGAAGCGGGCATTCCAGCCTCTTTCTGGAAGCGCTATTACTACGATTATCTCCATGATTTCCTGGCGTTCCTAGTGCCGCCCGGTGCCTCCGAGAGAGATTATGCCGTTTCCATAGACGAGCTCGGCCATGTGACCGATGTCGGCGATTTTTTGCGCCGGGCTAGGGAGAACTTGAATGCCGACGGCCGGATCGTCATCACCCAGTACAGCGCGCTCTGGGAGCCTATCCTGCGCCTAGCCTCGCACATAGGCCTACGCAACGGTCTAATCGAGCAGAATTGGCTCTCTAAGCAGGACGTCAAGAACTTCGCCTACCTTTCCGGTTTGGAGACCGTGAATTCCGGCACGAAGATGATCATGCCGATATACATTCCCGGCCTTTCCGAGCTCATGAATATAGTCATCGCCAATATCTGGCCGTTCAACCACTTCGGCCTGTTCAATTATTTTGTCCTGCGCAAGGCCGGGCCGCGCGTGGCCGAGCCGAGGAAAGGCCAGGCCTCCATATCCATCATTGTCCCGGCTCGTAACGAATCGGGAACGATCGAGAGGATCGCCCGCGAATTGCCCGAGCTCGGCTCCGGGATGGAGATCATATTCATAGAAGGGAACTCGACTGACGATACTTATGGAGAGATAGAGCGTGTGGCCGGATCATTTGCAGGCATAAAAACAGGTGCTGGCAAGCGTACGATCAAATATGCCAAACAGCTTGGCAAGGGTAAGGGCGATGCCGTCCGCAAAGGCTTCGACATGGCGACCGGCGACATCCTGGCTATATACGATGCCGACATGACCGTTCCGGCCGCCGAACTCCGCGGTTTCTACGACGCCATCGTCTCGAACAAAGCCGACTTCGTGAATGGCTCGCGCCTGGTCTATCCCCTGGAGAATGATTCGATGCGCGTTCTCAACTTCCTGGGCAATAAGTTCTTCAGCATGGCTTTCAGCTGGATCCTAGGCCAGCCCCTGAAGGACACGCTCTGTGGCACAAAAGTCCTGTGGCGCTCTGACTATGAGAAGATCAAGGCCGGCCGCGCTTTCTTCGGCGACTTCGACCCGTTCGGCGATTTCGACCTGCTGTTCGGCGCAGCCAAACTCAACCTGAAGATCATCGACCTGCCGGTGCATTACAAACAGCGCGTTTACGGCACGACCAATATCAGCCGCTGGAAGCACGGCTGGCTCCTATTGCGCATGACCGTCTTCGCGGCGCGTAAGATCAAATTCATATGATCAATATCAGAGCGTTCATAAGGGAGCATAAGGCCTTTTTCATCATCGTCTCTATCGCGGCGATCATCCACACCGGCATCTTTTTCACTTTGAAGGAGCTGTCCTTGAGGTATCCGGGCTCTTCCCAGGCGACATATCCTATCTGCGGTGGCGGCTATGACTGCTTGGAATATGCCACCCTGGCCGATAATCTCGTATATCACGGCACATTCTCGATGTGGGACAGCTCCGCCGCCAGGCCGGAGGCGTTCCGCACCCCGGTCTATCCTCTGTTCGTGGGTACCCTCAAATATATGGCCGGAACCTTCGATGCTGTGCCCCCAGCCCAGATCGTCATCCTCATCCTAACGGCATTATTTTTCTATCTGACGGCAATCACAGTTTTCCCGCGC
>Ga0265330_10002121_pt1 | contig 10945 bp, 11 predicted proteins | sample 41919metaG_FD_202083 | JGI IMG/M metagenome (GOLD analysis project Ga0265330, IMG submission 202083) | Rhizosphere microbial communities from Carex aquatilis grown in University of Washington, Seatle, WA, United States - 4-19-19 metaG | ecosystem: Host-associated > Plants > Roots > Rhizosphere... | reverse complement strand
ACTTTGCGTAAATTGCAAATAATATAATATGAAGAAATTCCTTTATTTGGCGATTGGCCTCATCGCGATCGTCGCCGCCATTTACGCCATCGAGTTTTTCGCGTTCGGCGGCGGGTCGAAGGCGAATCCGTCCGGCTCCGGCAAAATGGCCGTGGTCGGAACTTTTTATCCCTTGGCGCATTTCGCTTCGCAGGTCGGCGGCAATTTTGTTGCGGTCGCGAACATCACGCCGGCCGGCGCCGAGCCTCACGACTACGAACCGACGCCGCAAGACATTGCCGCCGCCTATGGCGCCAAAGTGTTCATCATGAACGGCGGAGGCGTCGATACTTGGGCGGAACGGATCGCCCCCGACCTTAAGGCAAAGGGCGTTACGGTCGTTGATATGCAAGATACGGTTTCTCTTTCGACCGCGCCGTCCGGTTCCGAAACAACGCTTGATCCGCACATTTGGCTCGATCCGGTGCTTTCCGAACAAGAGATCGCGCTTATCCGCGACGCCTTTGTCAAAGCCGATCCGGTTAACGCGGTCGTCTATGAGAATAACGCCGCTTCATACATCGCCCAACTGCAAGCGTTGGACGAAGAATACAAAACGGGTTTGGCTTCTTGCCGAATTAAAGATATAGTTACTTCGCACGCGGCTTTCGGTTACCTCGCCAAACAATACGGTTTGACGCAGATCGCCATCGCCGGCCTCTCCCCGGACGCCGAACCGTCGGCACAGCAGATGGCGGACATCGCGCAACTCGCCAAAAAAGACAATGTGAAATACATTTTTTTCGAATCGCTGGTAAGTCCCAAGCTCTCGCAGACCATCGCCACGGAGGTCGGCGCGAAAACCATCGCCTTTAACCCGCTCGAAGGCCTGACCGACGAACAGATCTCGTCGGGGGAAACGTATTTAACGGTGATGCAAGATAATTTGAGCAAACTTCGTCTGGCGCTCGAATGCAAATAACCGCTTTTTCGCATATGGCAAAGAACGATCTCGCCAAGAAAAAATTGATCGAGCTCAAGAACGTCAATTTCAGCTACGGGAACAACGCCGTGCTTGAGGATGTCAGTTTTTCGGTGAACGCCGGCGACTATATCGGCGTCATCGGCCCGAACGGCGGAGGCAAAACCACATTGCTCTCGATCATGCTCGGCCTCCTTAAACCGAGTTCCGGCCAAGTTCTTGTTTTTGTAAAAAAGATAAGCGAACTTAAGCGCGAACGTTCGCGCATCGGCTACGTGCCGCAGCGGTTGAGCCAGCTCGACGCGAATTTTCCGGCAACGGTCTACGAAACGGTCGCGAGCGGCCGCACGGCGGGAAACGGACTGTTTCATTTTTTTTCCAAAAGCGACAAAGAAGCGGTTGAACGGGCGCTCGCTATAGCCAAGGTGGGGGATTTGCGCCGCAAATTGATCGGCGATCTTTCGGGCGGCGAAAGACAGCGGGTGATGATCGCGCGTTCGCTCTCGGGCGAACCCAAGGTGCTCATCCTCGACGAGCCGACCACCGGCGTTGACATCGCTTCGCAAGAACAGTTCTATCATTTTCTGGCGGAACTTAACCACGAGCACGGGCTCACGATCGTCTTTGTCTCTCACGACATCGACATTGTCGCGAACGAGGTTCATTCGCTGCTGCTCTTGAACAGGAAGATCGTGAGTTACGGTCCGGCCAAGGACCTCATTAACAAGCATTACCTTGACGATCTTTACGGCGGCAAGATCGATTTTACTTTTCATCCGCACCACCACCATTAGCCATGTTCGCGCTTTTTCATTACGACTTCATCGTTCGCGCCCTTATTGCCGGCATCATCACCGCCGTCGTCGCTCCTTCAATAGGGATGTTTCTGGTGGTGCGCCGCTATTCGCTCATGGCCGACACGCTCGCCCATGTTTCGCTCGTGGGGGTCGCGATCGGCTTGCTTACGGGTTTAAATCCGGTCGCGCTTTCGCTCGTTGTCGCCTCGCTTGCCGCCGTCGGCATCGAAAGTTTGCGCGAAAGCAAGCGGATATTCGGCGAAAGCATTTTGGCGCTTTTCCTCTCCGGCGGCTTGGCCGTAGCGGTCGTCATCGTCAGCTTGGGACACGGGTTCAGCGTCAATCTTGTTAGCTATCTTTTCGGCAGCATCACCACCGTTTCATCGTCCGACATTTATATCATCGCCGCGGCCGGCGTCATCACCGTTTCCGCGATGATCGTCTTCTACAAGGAGTTCTTCTGCGTTTCTTTTAACGAAGAACTGGCCGCCGCGAGCGGCATGAACGTCCGCGCCCTCAATATCCTGTTCATCGTGCTCGCCGCCGCCACCGTCTCGCTTTCAATGCGCATCGTGGGCGCCCTCCTCATCGGCGCGCTCATGATCATCCCGACGGTGAGCGCGATCCAATTTAAATTGGGTTTTAAAAAAACCTTGGCTCTCGCCGTCGGCCTCTCGCTTTTCAGCGTCATTTCCGGTCTTTTTGCTTCATATTATTTGAATTTGGCGAGCGGCGGCACGATCGTCGTCATCGCCTTGGCGGTTTTTGGCGTCAGTTTGCTCGCGAACACCCGGCCGCGATAATGATCGGGGGCCTCGCCCCGCGAAGCTTTAGCGAAGTGGGGTTGAGAACAAAACGATTTGCTGGCATAATTGCCGCACAAACAAAAACAAAAAAACGGAGGGCAGGATGTTCATTAAAAAGATATGGAGCCGGCTTGGCCGGCTCTGGCGCTTGCTCTTCAAGCGCGGCGAAAAACGGATCAAGATATTGCTTGTCCAGCCGTGGGGCGGGGACTCGTATTGGGGTTTGGAAAGGGCGGCGCGGCTAATTGCGCGTTCCGCCCACGCTCCGCTCGGCCTCATTACGCTCGCCGCGATCTTAGCGCGCGAGGAAGACATCTTCGAATTCCGGCTCGTGGACATGAGTTTCCAGCCCTTGCGCGAGCGCGATCTTGAGTGGGCCGATGCCGTCATGGTGACCGGCATGATCGTGCATAAAACCGCGATCGCCGAGTTGCTCTATCGTTTATTTTGCCGCAAACCGACGGTGGTCGGCGGACCGTTCGCGAGTTCAACGCCGTACGCTCCGGAGCTTTCCCTCGCGACCTCGGTGGTTATCGGCGAAGCCGAAAACAAAGAGATGATCAAGGATCTGGTGAGCGGGCTTAAGGCCGGCAAACTGAAGAAGTTTTATAAGGCCGATCCGGCGAACAAGCCCGATCTGCGCCAAAGCCCCGTGCCGCGTTTCGATCTCTTGAAGAAGGGCGCCTATGTGGCCCTTTCCATCCAGACCTCGCGCGGATGCCAGCATCAGTGCGAGTTTTGCGAGGTAAGGCAGCTCTTCGGCTCAAAGCCGCGTTACAAGGATCCGCAACAGGTCGCCTCCGAGCTCGAAGCGATCCGGCTCACCGGTTATCGCGGCAACATTTTCGTTGTCGACGACAACTTCATCAACAGCCCCGTGCGAGCCCGCGCCATACTTAACGCGATGGACGATTGGCAGCTGGAGCGCGGCCATCCGTTCCTATTCTACACGCAATGCGACATCAAGATCGCGAGCGACGCGAACGCCGACCTGCCGGAACTCATGGTCGAGGTCGGTTTCTTCGCGCTTTTCATCGGCGTTGAAAGCGTTTCGTCTGAAGCGCTCGAAAGCGTCGGGAAAAAGCAGAATGTCGGCATTAATATTGCCGCAGCTCTGGCATATTTGCGACGGCGCGGACTCATCGTTTACGCCGGCCTCATTGTCGGCTTTGATCCCGATCGTCCCGACATTTTTGCGCGAATGCATTCCTTCATCGAGTCGTGCAACATCAGCATGGCCATGGTCAATATGCTGATCGCGCTTCCCGGAACCGTGTTCTACGACGAAATGAAAGCCGCCGGACGGCTCATCGCCGAAACGTCCGGCGACTCGTTTGAAATGCCCAATTTCCACCCGGCAATGGGGTCATACGAACTGCTCGCCGGATACCGTTCCTTGATCGAGAAATTGTACGCGCCGGGCGTTTTCTTCCCGCGAGCCGGCCGCGAGATCGACGAATGGAAGCAGGGGAGGCGGCGGCCCACGCGAATTCGCGAGTATTTGGCGGCGCTTCGTTCCGCGCTTCACCAAGGAGTGATCGCGCCTTACCGCCGCGACTATTGGCGCTTTCTCCGCCGGTTCGCCGGTACGGGCAAGCTCCCTCGCGCGATCGCCGTGGCCATCTATTACTATCACCTCTACGGCTATACGCACGAGGTGGTCCTGCCGCGGCTTGATAAAGAGATCGAAAAACTGAAAAAATAGATCCCAACATTCGCAACTTACGCGCCCGCCTTAACCGTCGGGCGCGCTTCTTTTTGCCGGCGTTCGCGTTCCGGTATATCATTACATTAATATGTCCCGTTGGTTCGTCTACATTGTCCGCTGCGCCGACAACAGCTTATACACGGGGATCACCAATGATCTTGTTGAACGGATCAAAAAGCACAATGCCGGCAAAGGCGCCAAATACACCCGTTCGCGCTTGCCGGTCAAGCTCGTTTGGCGCGAGCGCAAGTCCTCGGAGCGCGCCGCCCGCCGTCGCGAAGCGATGATCAAAAAACTCCCGCGCGCCGCTAAATTGGCTTTGATCAGATCCTAGGGCGATAACAACTAACAACTAACCACTAACCACTAACCACTAACCACTAACAACTAAATTCCAAGGAAAGTTCCAACAACTAACAACTAAAATTCAAACATATGAATCTTTTGTATTTTTTGGATTTTAGTTCTTAGCCTGTCCCGCGAAGCCGAAGCGGAGTGGGGTTGTTAGTTTTTACCAAAGTCCTTGTGCCCCGCCCTCTTTTAAAAAGATCGTCCGTTCATTCTAACTAACAACACTCTTACAGAAAGAAAAATAAAACCTTGACTTTTGCGGGGCTTTTGTTATTTTAGCCGTTTTTTGATAAGATAAAGGCATCTAATTATCATAATTTTGTAAATATATGGACGAGCAAGTCCACAAAACCGAAGAGCCGAAAGCGGAACATGCGCCGTCAGCTCCGGCGGCCGCGCATGGCAACCGGACGCTCATGGCGTGCCTCGCTTATGTTTTATTCTTCATCCCGATGATCACGGGGGACTCAAAGCGCGACGATTTTGTGAAGTATCATACCAAGCAGGGGTTCGCTTTGTTCATCGTCTGGTTCGCCTTGGGCGTAATCGTTTGGGCGGTTCCGTTCATCGCATGGAATCCGCTTATTAGCTTGATCAACTTGTGCATCCTGGTCTTGTTCATTATCGGCATTGTTAATGTGGCTAACGGCAAAAAACAGCCATTGCCGGTGATCGGTCCGATGGGCGATTGGCTTAAAATTTAAATTTATGGGACCCATGCCTAATAAAAAAGCGTTCATTCTGGCCATCGGTTTGCTGGTTGTTGTTTCGGCGTTCATTGCGGGTGCTGTGCTGGCGCAAGAAAAACATACCGCCGCAAGCAACAGCCAAGCCATCACCAATATCTTTAAAAATATTAATGTCCGGAATATCGGCGAAACGCTCGGCGCGCATATTGGCCCGGTGGTCACGGGGAACGTGACGGCGATCGACGGCGCGACCATTACTATCGCTTCAAAGCTTGCGTATGTGCCGGGGAGCGCAAATTCGCTTCTTCAGGCGACGACCTATACTGTTGACGCGAGCAAAGCGACGATCCACAGGATCAACCGGCCGATAATGCCGACGCCGCGGCCGCCGGTCGGAAAGGCAACTCCGATGTCGGCAAATGCGCCGCCGGACAACGCGCCGCCCGCGCCCGCTGGCGATCTTAACGCCCAAATGTTGGTTAATTCTCCTGCCGGGGCGCCGGGAAACGTGAACGGATCCGCTCGTCGGATCCCGCAAATATTGCCGCTAAAAAATCTTGAAACAACGATCGCGGTTTCGGACATCCATATCGGCGACTTGTTGGTCGTGAGGGGAACGGTAACAGGCGCCTCGATCGTTGCCACCGATATTACGGTGAGCGCGCCGCTGGGCGGAGCTAACGGCGAAAAGAAAGCAATGGTCACGGGCACGGTTCAAACGATAAGCGGAACGACGCTGACCGTGCTCTCGAGCGCCGCTACCTCAACGCAAACGGCCGTTACCTATACGGTTGACGCTTCGGCCGCCGTTATAAGGAAATATACCGTTCCGCCGCTTGTTTTAAATACTAACGACAAAAAACCGACAACCAATACCCGGCCGATGGAATCAACGGCGAGCGTTTCCGATATTGCGTCGGGCGACACCGTCAGCATTCAAGGCACGGTGAGCGGAACGAATATCATTGCCCTCGAGATCGTCGATGGCGTGAAACTCGGTGCCGGCAAAGGCGCTCCCGTCATTCATCAAAACAACATTAACATCGAACAAAGGGGCGCCGAGCTTAAAAAGGAAGTTGAAGCGGCCAAGCCCGGGCTTTGGACTAAGATCGAAAGCTTCTTCAGCGGCCTGTTCGGGAAGAAAAAGTAATAAGATTTTTGGATAAAAAACATCCACCGAGTCGATCCTCGGCGGATGTGGCGTATTCGCTCCGCTGTTCATCACTTCAAAAGCGAGAGTTGGCGCGACGGGCGGAATCCGGTCTGGGCCTCGCGGTCCTTGTCGAGGCGCGGCAAAACATCTTCAAATTTCCATCCTCTCACGATCTCGTCAAGATCGTTGCTTAACTGGTACTTGCCGTGAGAACCCACATAGTTCGCCGCCTCACCGACCGGATCGACAAGATTGAAACTGATCTGCGCGATCCGCATGCCGACCACGAGAATGACGGCGCAGCCTAGGTGGTTGGTTATTTCCATGGTCCAGCGGTTGAAGAACCCGACCCCGCCCTGATCGGCGCATTTGCAGACCGCGAGCCCGTTGCGGCCGACCGACGAGCGCGCGTGCATGTCCGTGGCAATGCGGTTCCTTCCGCCGATGAACTGTTCGGTATGGGCGAGATACATGACCCCGGGTTCGATCACGAAGATCATGGCATCGCGGTCAATGCCGCGAAGGGGACCGTGCTTTTCCATGTATTCTCCAGCGGTGATCGGCGCTATTCGTGTCCAATGCTGCTTGACCTCTTCGAAGTCAAAAGGGTTGAGCACGCGCCGGCCGCCCGCAACGGTCGGCACTTCGCCCCACATGTTTGCGCCCAGGGCTACGTCAATGCCATTGCTGCCGATGCATTTTTCGTCATACGGGTGCATGACGATGTCGCCCTGCGAAAGGAAATATTTGATCGCACAGTGGCTCAGGAACGATCGTCCGGGCGGTGGAAGTTTTTCAAAGGCCTCGATCTCTTTCGGCGTCGCGTATGTGACAACGGGTTTTTTCATTTTCCTCCTCCTACGCCGAGGTTAGTCGACCCTTCTTAACGCGTCAAAGGATAACTTTTTACGTTCCGGCCGCGCCGTATCTTTTTTTGATCGCGAGCGCGGCGAACAGAATGAACCCCAAAAGCGAGCCGGCCGCGGCAACGGTGAAAGCCGCCTCGGGCGCGATGGTGTCCCAAATTCTGCCCAGCCCGTATCCGCCGGCAATTACCGCGACGCCGGTCATAGTATAAAAAATGCCGAACGCCGTGCCGCGGGAGCCCGGTTGCACCAGGTCGGAAATAAAAGCTCGGCCCGAGCCCTCGGTAAGCGCGTAAAAAAGTCCGTAGCAGGCAAAAAGAATAAGCGCAAAATAAAGCGAGGGGTCGCGGCTAAAGCCGTATTCGACAACGGCGAGGAGCAGCCAGCCCGAAGCGATGAGCGGCAGCTTTCCGATCCGGTCGCTCCAAACGCCGATAGGGTATGAGGCAAGCGCATAAACAAGCGTGAAGCCGGCGAAAAGCACCGGCGTCCATGAGAAAGGAATGCCGATCGCGTGCGAACGAAGCAGAAAGAGCGAGTCGTTCACTTTGGTGAGCATGGCCACCGTCATGCCGATCGTGAAAAGCCAGAATTTCCATGTTAATCCCGTTTTAGGGATTAACATGCCCCGCGAAGCGTGAGCGAAGTGGGGCTCTTTAATCCCAAAAATGATCAGCCCGAGCGCGATGGCGCCTGGAACGGCGGTAAGCGCGAAGATGGTCCGGTATGCATGGAGCGACGGGGTGAGCGCGAAGAGGATCATTGCGGCTGCGAGCGGGCCCAACACTGAGCCGGCCGTGTCGATCATGCGATGAAAACCGAAAGCCCGGCCGCTTGCGCCCGCAAGAGCCGAATCGGCAACGAGCGCGTCGCGCGGCGCGTCTTTGCCGCCCTTTCCAACGCCGTCGATGACGCGAAGCGTTGCAACCGGCAGAAAACTTCCGGCGAGCGCAAGCATGGGCCGCGAGATCGACGAGAGCGTATAACCGCCCAAGACGAACCATTTGCGATTCTTAAAACGGTCGCTTAATATTCCCGAAACAAATCGGAAGATGCCGGTCGAACCCTGGAGCAGGCCGTCGATGAGTCCGATCCCGGCGCCGCTTATGCCGATAAGCGCGAGATACGCAGGGAGCACCGGCGTGATCATGTCCTGCCCAAAACCCGAAGCCAGCGCCACAAAGGCGACGATGATGATATTGCGGGGGATCTTTGGGCGCGAATTCGGCATGAAGAAATTATAACACAGCTTGCCGAGGCCGTAATAACTTGCACAACAAGGACTTGACCTTTGGGGCGGCATTTGCTATATTTTGTACTTGCTTAGATTATCTAAATAATATTCGCTTATATGGCCAAGAAGAATGCGCCGGCGGAACTTGCCCTCCTTATCATGAACGCGGGACGCCTCTTGCATCAAAAAATGCACGAGGGCGGGGGAGTGGTGTCGATGCTTCATTTCAAGATACTGTGTTTTGTCGGCGATCGCGCGGCGACGACGATGAAGGAACTGGCCGCCTTTCTCGGGGTGACCGCGCCGTCCGCGACCGTGCTCGTGAACCGCCTTGTACGCTCCGGGGAGCTTAAGCGGGACGCGAGCCCTGGCGACCGGCGATCGGTTAGCGTTCGGCTGACGCCGCTCGGCCGGGAAACGGTCTCGCACGACCGCAAGGCGCTTGTCGCTAGGATGGGTTCGGTCGTCTCCCGCCTTTCGGAACGTGAAATTAAAGATCTGGCAAAAATTCTTAATAATCTTTTAAAGAAATGACATTTATGAAAAGATCGAGCAAACTCATCATCATCGGTTCGGTCGTCGTCGCGGCGGGACTTTTTGTTGCCGGTTATTTCATACTCGGCGGCAAAAACGCCCCCGTTCTCTCTTCGGTCACGGTCGCGCCAACGGATCTTACCGAGCAAGTCAGCATGACCGGCAAGGTTAAAGCGGCTGAAGAGGTCGACCTGTCCTTTGAGCGCGGCGGACGGGTCGTCGCCGTGCCTGTGAAGGCGGGGGATACGGTGCGTCGCGGCGCACTCGTCGCCGCCATCGACGGAAGCGGCGCGAAAGCCGCGAGCGAAGAGGCCGACGCCGCGCTCGCTTCGGCGCAGATCGCGCTTGAGAAAATGAAGCGTCCGCCCGAAGCGCTGGACTTGCTTCAAGCCGAAAACGCGGTGGCGGCCGCTTCCGACGCCAAAGATAAGGCGGCGAGCGATCTCGCGAAAGCCAATGATAACGCCGCGAGCGCCTCTGATAACGCCATTTTGGACATGCGCACGGTAATTTCGGGGTTAAAGGATATTTTACATTCCAACGATCTTAATCCCGGCCAAGACAACCTCGATTATTACGCCGATACTGCTAAGGTCTATGACGTTAATGCCGACGCCTACCGTTCCACGGCGGAAAATTCTTATCAAGCGGCAAAAAACGCATACGATGCCGCCGTCGCCAACAATGACGTTTCGGTTTCATACGACATGACCAAGTCGGTTTCCGACGCCGCCAAATCAACGGGCGATCTTATTAATTTGTACATCGGAAAATTGACGGAGAAGCAGATCGCCGTCCCAACGGTTGCGACCGGGGCGAGTGCGACGGTCGCCGGATATGTCGCCAAAGCCAACGGCGATTTTGCCGCGCTTTCATCCGCGCAAAGCGCGAGCGCCGCGGCGCAAAACACCGCCGCTTCAACCGCCCGCGCGCTGACGGAAAAGCAAGAAGCGCTCGCAAAGCTTAAAGCCGGCGCCGAGGATATCGACATCCGCGCCCAGCAAACGCGCGTCGACGAGGCGCAAGCCGCCGACGCGGCCGCGCACAGCGAGGCGTCCAAAACCGCGCTTGTTGCGCCTTTTGACGGCACGATCTCGCTAGTTAATGTCAGCGTGGGCGAGCTCGCGAGCCCCGGCGCGCCGGCGGTTTCCATGGTCTCGAACGCGCATTACGAGATCGAGGCCTTTGTTTCCGAAGCCGATATCGCCAAGGTCGCGATCGGCGCCCCGGCGACGGTCACATTGGACACCTTTGGAAGCGGCGAAATTTTTGCCGCGTACGTCGCCTCGGTCGACCCGGCCGAAACGATCGCGAACGGCATCGGCGCTTACGGCGTAAAACTGCAGTTCGCTAATGACGACAGCCGGATCAGATCCGGCATGACCGCCAATATCTCCATTGAAACGGGCAAGCGCGCCGGCGCGCTCGCCGTGCCCGAAAGCGCGATCATCACGCGAGGTTCCGGAAAATTCGTGCTCGTGGACAACGGTTCCGCCAAACCGATTGAGACCGCGGTAACGGTCGGAATTGCCGGCGAGGGCGGGCTCGTTGAGATCGTCTCCGGCCTTAAGGCGGGGGACAAGGTTGTAACTTACGGAAACAACTAAATTGACACCTATGAATAATCAAGAAGAAAAAGCGATCCTCAAAGAGGAAGAAAAATTGATCGCCGAGGTCAAGAAAGAAGAAAAACTTCTCCGGCGCCTGATCAAAGATGTTCGCGTGGTCATCGCCATACTTGTTATCGTCGCGGCCGCGATCGCGGTTGGGATATTTATTTTTATGAACGCGCAGAACCGGATAAAGATCGATAATTCGCAAATCACGGCCGCCTCGATCGATCTGG
>Ga0265330_10002118_pt1 | contig 10957 bp, 6 predicted proteins | sample 41919metaG_FD_202083 | JGI IMG/M metagenome (GOLD analysis project Ga0265330, IMG submission 202083) | Rhizosphere microbial communities from Carex aquatilis grown in University of Washington, Seatle, WA, United States - 4-19-19 metaG | ecosystem: Host-associated > Plants > Roots > Rhizosphere >... | reverse complement strand
TTTGTCGACCGCGCCAACCAGCGCGCCCTGACAAGGATCTACGGACGATTTACGCACCAACGCACCGCCTTCCCGGACGTGGCGTACGCCGGCAAGAAGTTCATCATGGACGTACCCATGGCCAGCGAGTTGAACGTACTGGCGTACGCGCTCAATCGCCTCTCGGAACGCGACCGCCGCACTCGCGACTTCACCCTCAACAGCCTGCGCGACGTCTTACAGGAAGTCGTCGCGTGCTTTCCCACGTATCGCGCTTACGTGTCGGCGACGTCCATCACCGACGTCGATCGCGCCACCGTCGACACCGCGATCCGTCGCGCCCGCCGCCGCAACGCCACCATGGAGCCGTCCATCTTTGCGTTCGTACGGGAGGTGTTACTGCCAGAACCAGCCGCGGCGCTGCGCCCGGCGGACCAGCGGCTGGCGTTTGCCATGAAGTTCCAGCAGTACACGGGTCCGGTACAAGCCAAGGGCGTCGAAGATACCGCCTTTTACCGCTTCAACCGCTTGCTGTCGCTCAACGAGGTCGGCGGCAACCCCGAGCGTTTCGGCTGCTCCGTCGAGGAATTTCACGCCGCCAATCAGCGACGGCGCGCCGCGTCGCCGCGGACGATGCTGGCAACCGCGACCCATGACACCAAACGCGGCGAGGACGCGCGGGCTCGGCTCAATGTGCTCTCGGAGCTGCCTGAGGAGTGGGGCCGGCAGCTGTCGCGCTGGGCCCGACTCACCATGCGCAACCGCACCATCATCGACGGTATTCCGGCTCCGGATCGCAACGACGAATACCTCTTCTATCAGACGCTGCTGGCGATCTGGCCGCCCGAGTCCAGCGGCGTCCCGCTGGCGCCCGACGATGCCCTCCTGGCGCGCGTACGCGACTTCATGATCAAGGCGGCGCGCGAGGCCAAGGTGCACACCAGCTGGATTACGCAGAACACGGCCTACGAGGACGCGCTGCGGCACTTCGTGGAACGCACGCTGGCCGGTCCCTCCGGCGCCCGCTTCCTGCACGCGTTTCTGCCCTTCCAGAGTCGGATCGCATGGGCCGGGATGATCAACTCGCTGGCGCAGGTCGTGCTCAAGGTCGCATCGCCTGGCGTCCCCGATTTCTATCAGGGGACCGAGCTGTGGGATCTCAGTCTCGTCGATCCGGACAACCGCCGCGCCGTGGACTATGGGCGCCGGCGCCACATGCTCGACGAAATGGAGCCACTGCTTCATCCACAGCCGGGCGATGCCAGCCAGCGCGCCGCCGCCATTGCTCGCTTGCTCAGCGCCTGGGGCGACGGCCGCATCAAGCTCTTGCTCACCGCCACGGCGTTGCGGCTGCGGCGCCGCTTGGAGCCGTTGTTCGTCGACGGGACATACGAGCCGTTGGCGGCGGTCGGGGGGGGCGGCGACCATGTCGTAGCCTTTGCGCGCCGCCTCGGCGACGTCAGCGTCGTGGTGGTCGCGCCCCGTCTGGTTGTCCCGCTCACCGCCGCGCGTCGCATCCTCCCGATCGGCGCGGACACCTGGAGCGACAGCCGGCTCCTATTGCCGCCCGCGGATGCCGGCCGCAGCTATCGCAATGTCATCACCGGAGAGGTTCTGGTTGTGGAGGACGATGCTCCGGCCCTGCCGCTTGCCAGCGTCCTCCATACCTGTCCCGTGGCCTTGCTGCACAGTGCCGCGGCTCCGCAGTGACGGGCCATGCTCGCGGTGGTTTCACAGTGGCTGGCGCCGTTCTTCGATCTCGTGGTCACCGCCTTCGTCTACACCCTGATGGCCCTGCTGCGGCAAACGCGGGCCGCATTTGTTGCGATCGGCATTTTGATCTTGAGCGTCGTCTACATCGTGGCGCGCGCCCTCGGCCTGCAGCTCACCGCCTGGATGCTGCAAGGCTTCTTCGCCATCTTCGTGGTGATCGTCGTGGTCATCTTTCAGGAGGAACTGCGGCAGTTGTTCGAGCGCATCGCGATGTGGAGCCTGCGGCGCGGCCGGCCGGGTGTCAGCGCCGCCGACCCCGCCGCGCTGCTGGTGCGCAGCTTGACGGACTGCGCCCGCGATCGCATCGGCGCTCTGGTGGTCCTGCCGGGGCAGCAACTCGTGCAGCGGCACCTGCAGGGCGGCATCCCGCTCAACGGTCAGCTCAGCGTACCGCTGGTGAAGAGCCTCTTCGACCCGCATTCCCCCGGCCACGATGGCGCAGCGATCGTGGAGAACGATCGCGTCACCGCCTTCGCCGTGCATCTGCCCTTGTCGAAGGATTTCCGCCAGCTGGTTGGTGTCGGCACGCGTCACAGCGCCGCATTGGGACTGGCCGAGCTCACCGATGCGCTGTGTGTCGTCGTCTCCGAAGAGCGCGGCCGCATTTCCGTTGCCAAGGACGGCCGGCTCTATGAGCTCGAAAACCCGCTGGCCCTGGGTGCCGTGTTGCAGGAATTTCGCGACGCGCAGCAGCCCCCGCAGAAGCGGGGCTGGCTCAGCATGGATCTGATCCGTCGCAACTGGCTCGAAAAGGTTGCGTCGTTACTGCTGGTACTGGGCCTGTGGTATCTGTATGTGCCCGGCTCACGGCCCGCCGAGTCCACCTTCACACTCCCGGTCAGCGTGATCAATCTACCCGACGGCTATGTGGTCGACGACATGGCGCCCAGCGCCGTCGACGTCACCTTTCGCGGCCCGGCGCGCGCCTTCTACCTGTTCGACCGTGGCGGCGTGGCCGTCATGGTTGACGCGAGCCTCGCCAAAACCGGACGGCGCACCTTTCAGATCGCGCAGCAGAACATCCGGCATCCTACCGACCTGTCGATCGAGAACATTCAGCCGGTAGCGATCAAGCTATCCGTGCACCGGGCCGGAGCACCGCCGCCGCCGTCACCCGAAACGGTTCGACCGCCCGGGCGCTGAGACGAGTCCCGCCGGCAGGCGCTCCGCTGGGTTTATCTGCGCACCTCAGGCACCTCAGGAGCATGATGTTGAAAGTCATTTTCATTGTGTGATAGGGAACCCGCCACGGACGTGGGTCAAGGGCAAGACGGGCTGAGCATCTCGCCTTGCCGGTGAAAGAAGGAGGGAGCAGGCATGAGGCGCGCACGACACTTCCAGTTCTCGTTCTCTCGTGGCGTGACACCCAACCGGCGCGGGCTATCCTGGGCGGCGGCGTGCTGTGTGGCCGTCGCCGCAATGGGCTGCGGCGAACACGACGTCAGCGTCCCGGTCACTCCTCCGCCGCCGCAGATGCCGCTGAAGGGTACGTTGATTCCGCGCTTCGTCGATGCGCTACCGACGTTCAACGGCCGCCGCGCCGACGGCACGCAGCCGCTCAGCGTCGATATGCAGGAGTTCCAGCAGAAGGTGCTTCCCGAAGCGGTGTACCGCGGCCGCAAGCCTCCGTACAACAACGGCACCTTCCTCTGGGGGTACAACCTCAACGGCGTGGGTCCGAGCTGGCCGGCGCGCACGATCGAGGCGCGGCAAGGCACCCCCACGAACGTGACGTACACCAACAGCCTGACCAACACGGTCCTTCAAGGCCTGCTCACCGTCGACCAGACGCTGCACTGGGCAGATCCGCTCGGCACCACCGCGAACAACACCTGGCGGAACCCTGCACCCAACCGTTTGTCGGCCCGATTCCCGCGGTCGTGCACCTGCACGGCGCCGAGGTCCTCTCCCAGTTCGATGGCCACCCGGACGCCTGGTTCATACCCGGCCAGGCTGAGACCGGACCTGCATTTGTCACCAACATGTACAACTATGTGAATCAGCAAGAGGCCACGACGCTGTGGTTCCACGACCACACGCTCGGTGTCGTGCGCGAAAATGTCTTTGCCGGCTTGGCGGGCTTCTACTTCATTCGCGACAGCCGCGATACCGGCAGTGCCAACAACCCCATCACCTTGCCGTCAGGCAACCAGGAAGTCGAGCTGCTGATCCAGGATCGCCAATTCGATACCAACGGCCAGTTGTATTTTCCGTATTCGGACAATCCGTTGAACTTGAACGGGCCGCCGGGAAATCCGGACACGCACCCGTTCTGGATTCCGGAGTTCTTTGGCGACGTCATGACCGTCAACGGCAAGAGCTGGCCGGTCTTGGAGGTTGAGCCACGTCGTTATCGCTTCCGCACACTCAACGGCTGCAACGCCCGTTTCTTGATCATGCAGCTGTTCGATCAGCAGAACGTCGACATGCACATGAACGGCGCCCCTGGCCCCGCGATCTGGCAGATCGGTTCCGACGGCGGATTTTTGGATGCGCCGGTTGAGCTGGACGATCCAGCGAACGGCCCTGACGCGTGCGCCGGCTCACCGATCGGCAACAACGTCGATCCCGAAGCCGGCGCGGCGTGCTTGTTTCTCGCCCCGGCGGAGCGCGCCGATCTGATCGTCGATTTCTCTGGGCAGGCCGGCAAAACGTTCACGTTGAAGAACTTCGCCGTCATTCCCTTCCCGAGCGGTGGTCCGGTGGGCTTCGGCGCACCCGATGCTACAGCCGACGGACTGGTCATGCAGTTCAAGGTCGATCTGCCCCTGCAGGGAACCGACACGACCTTCAACCCAGCAGGGGACCACCCTGCCCTGCGCGCCAACTCCATCGTCGACATCAAGACCATCCCGCCTGACAAAGTGCGCCAACTCATCTTGGTCGAGGAGGAGGGCGTGCCCGACGACCCAGACAGCCCCGGCTCTCCGGTTGACGAGGGTGATCCGGTCGAGAGCTTGATCAACAACACGAAGTGGAATGGCAATCGCCAGGGGACGACGGAGCAGGTTCCCGGCTCGACTCCGAACGGCCATGGGGTTTCGTCCACTGAAACCCCCCAGCAAGGCTCTACCGAAAATTGGGAAGTCGCCAACCTGACTGGCGATGCGCATCCCATCCATATCCATCTGATCCAGTTCCAGGTGATCTCGCGCCAGACATTCGACGTGGACACCTACCTCACCGATTGGATCGCTGCCTTCCCTGGCGGTACGTTCAACGGTTTCAATTTCGCGCCCGGCACGTACATTCCCGGTTTTGGCCCGCCCAGGGATTACAACATCCTGAACTCGGCCGACGCACTCGGCGGCAACATCAACTTCGACGATGCGAAGTACACGCAGCAGGGTGCGTGCGCCCAAGGCATGTGCCCGGTCATGCCACCCGATCCGATCGATGCGGGTTGGAAGGACACCATCAAGATGTTCCCTGGCACGATCACGACGCTGGCGTTGCGTTGGGCGCCGCAGGACGTGCCGGTCGACGGGGCGGTCGCGGGCCAGAATCCGTTCCCGTTCGACCCGACGGAGGGCCCCGGCTACGTCGAGCACTGTCACATTCTCGACCACGAAGACAACGAGTTCATGCGTCCGCTGCTCATCGAGAAGTGACACGACGAAGCCGTCCCCGAGGCTCATGCCGCCGCGCGCGGCGGCATGAGCCTCGGAAGCGGTGAGTTGTGAAGGAGTCCGTGGGGAATTCGAACGAGAGGGCGAAGATTCCGGGAGGGGAGCGGCCGCCCGCTTCGCGCTCGTTGATCGTCGCGTTTCGTGTCCTCCTCTTGCTCCTGGCAGCCGGGGCCCTGGTTGCCGCCGCCGTCATCACCGTCCGAGACCATACGGGTGGTGACTCCGGAACGCGCTACGCCTGCCCCATGCATCCGGACGTGCGCGCGGCGGCGCGGGGCGAATGTCCGATCTGCGGCATGGCGCTCGAGCCCGTCGGCCACGACGCCCCGATGCCCTCCCGCGAGGCGCCTGGAATGGCCGACGTGGCGGCCGTAGAAAATGTGCGCAAGCACAACATCATCGACTTCGTGCGCAAGCGGTCGCTGCTGTTCAGCGACCGTGAGCTGCGCGGGCCGGCATGGGTGGAAAGAGACGGGACGATTACCGCCGTCTTCTATCGCGATCAAGTCGCGGCCTTGCGGGCCGACGAGCCGGGATCGTTCACCCTCACGCAAGCGCCGGACACCACGGTTGCGGTCCGCCGGACCGCGGACCCCGAGGTCCGGTGGGATCAATCGACGTCGCGGCTACGCTTCCGGCCGGATGCGGCACCGAGCAACCCGTCGAGCTTGGCAGCCCCTCGCGACCAATCCTGTCCTGAGGCTCCCCGAAGGGGGGAGCGGGCCCTAGAACGGACGCCAACCGCAGGCCTACAGCCCGGGCAGGTCGGCTGGCTGGAGCTGGCACCGCGGCCACGGCAAGTACTGACCGTCCCTGCCTCCGCCATCGTACAGTCTCCCGAGGGCCCCTACGTGCTCGCATCGCTCGGCGGTTTCAAGCTCGAGAAGCGGCCCATAGAGATCGGCGAGACCTTCCTCAAGGAAGGATTCGCGGTGGTCCTCTCGGGCTTGCACGTGAATGAGCGCGTCGTGGCACGAGCAACGTTCTTTCTCGATGCGGATCGCCGCTTGGACACCCAAGCGGGCGAGATGGTTTGGGTCACGCCGTGATTGCCAGCCTGGTCGCGTGGTGCTCCCGGCATCATTGGGTCGTCATCATCGCGGCAGCGATCCTCGCCGTGGCAGGGGATGCAGCGCGGCGTCGGCTGTCCGGCGACGTCATCCCCGATCTCGCCGATCCGCAAATCGGCTTGGTCGCAGACTGGATGGGACACCCCGCCTCCGAGGTCGCGACGGCGGTTACGACGGTGCTGACGCAGGGACTCGCTGACGTGCCCGGAGTCAAAGCAATCCGCGGATGGACGATGTCGGGCATGGCGTACGTCGACGTGGTATTCCCGTCGGCGGCGGGCCTCGACGCCGCACATCAGGCGATCCTCGCCCGCGTCGCCCGCGTCCATCCCAAGCTGCCTCCTGGCGTCCGCCTCCAGGTGGGTCCGGCGGCATCGAGCACCGGCTGGGTCCTCGAGTACGCGCTGACCGATCCGGCCCGCGTCTCGTCGCTGCTCGATCTCCGGCGGTTCCAGGAAGACGTCCTGCGCCCAGCAATCTCGTCGATTCCGGGCGTGGCCGAGGTGGCCTCAGTGGGCGGCGACCTGCGGCAGGTTCGCATCGATGTGCGACCACGTGAGCTGCGCGAGCGCGGTCTTGCCTTCACCGATGTGTGGTCCGCGCTGCGTCCGGCATTTGCAGCCGGCGGCGGCCTCGCAAAGCTCTCACTCGCCGACCTCGAAGCGATCCCGGTGCGCAAAGACACGGAGGACGCCGCACGGATTCGCGACGTTGCGCTCGTGCGCCTCACCGAGGACACGCAGACCGGCATGGCCGATGTCGCGGGCGCGCAAGCCGTCGGCGGCATCGTCATCGCCAAGCGCGATGCCGATATCGCCTCCCTCGTGGAGGAGGCCAAACGCACCCTCGCGCGGGAATGCCGCCGGCTGCCGCATCGCGCCGCTGATCCGGGACGGCTCGACTCCGGGGCGGCGGCCGACGTCCATGTGGCCATCGTCTACGACCGCGCCGATCTCGCCGCCCGCGTCCGCCACACCTTACTGCGCGCGCTCGGCGAGGAGGTCGCCGTGGTGGTGCTGGTCATCCTTGTTTTTCTGCTGCATGCGCGCAGCGCGTTGGTACCGCTGGCCACGCTTCCGGTCGTGCTGCTCCTGACCTTCGGCGCCATGTGGCTGTTCGGCATTCCGGCCACGATCATGAGCCTGGGCGGGATCGGCATCGCGCTCGGCCTGGCGGTCGACGCCGACATTGTCGCGCTCGAGGCGTGCCACCGCCGCCTCGAAAGCGTAGATCCAGCAGCATCGGCGGAGGACCGGCGCACCCAGCTGGTCGCCGCTGCCCAGGCGCTCGCGCCGGCTATCTTGACCGCACTCGTCATTACCGCGCTGTCCTTCCTGCCCGTGTTCGCGTTCTCCGGTGAAACCGGGCGACTCCTGCGCCCACTGGTGCTCACCAAGACGCTGGTCATCGCCTCCGCTGCGTTGGTGACGTTGACGCTCGCGCCAGCATTGCGTGATTGTTTGCTGCGCGGGCGGGTGATCCCGGAGTTCGCGAACCCGCTGACGCGCGGCCTGGTTCGGCTGTATCGCCCCTTCGTTCACTTCGCGTTGAGCCGTCCCGCTCTCACGCTGATGACCGCCGCGCTGGCGCTGGCCTCTTGTCTGCCGATCGCGTCGAAGCTCGGGGGCGAATTCCTGCCGCGCGTCGACGAGGGCGATCTCCTCTACATGCCGACGACGCTCCCGGGCGTGGTCCCGGATCAGGCCGCATTTCAGCTCTTCTGGCAGGACCTGGCGATGAGCCGCTTCGGCGAGGTGGCGACGGTATTCGGCAAGGTCGGACGCGCGGACACCGGTACCGACCCGGCGCCGTACTCGATGGCGGAGACCACAATTCGTCTGCGTCCGCGAGCGGAGTGGCCGAAGGTCGCGCACCCCCGCTGGTATTCGAGCGGGACACCCAAAGCGCTGCGGCCCGTGCTCCGTTTCTTTTGGCCGGAAGAGGCACCGCGTACGACGGCAGAGTTGGTCGACGAGTTGGACCGCGCCGTCCGTCTGCCCGGCTGGACGAGCGCCTGGACCGCGCCGGCGCGCGCCCGCATGGACATGATGGCAACAGGGGTGCGAACGCCCGTAGGCATTCGTATCGTCTCGTCCGATCCCCAGCGCCTCGATACGATCGGGACGGCGCTGCGCGCCGTGATCGACCGCGTCCCCGGAACTCGCAGCGCCGTTTTCGAGGCGCTCGGTGGGGAAACATGGCTGGCATTCGAGACCGACGCCGCTGCCGCCGCGCGCCACGGCGTCGACCCGGCGGCAATTCAGTCCGTCGTCGACCTGCTGACGACCGGCGGCCAGATCGGCGAAATCGAGCAAGACGGCCGGCGGTTACGCGTGCGCCTCACGCCTGAGCCACCGGACGTGCGACCGCGCGGCCCCGCCGATGAGCTGCGGGAGATTACTGTGCGCGCCGCACTGACGGGCTCGCAGACGGTGGGCCAACCTGTGCCGCTGGCTCTGCTCGGACACCCCACGTACTCGAGACGGCCGGCGGCGTTGCGTACGGAGCGCGGTGAGATCTGTGCCTACGTTTATGTGGACTTGACCGAAGGCACCGATGTCCAGAGCTACGTCGAACGCGCGCAGCGCGCCGTGGACACGGCGGCACGTGCCGGCCTTCTCCAACTCGATCCCGCGGAGCGCATCGAATGGACCGGCCAGTATGGCCTTCTGCTCGCGGGCCAGCAGCGGCTGAAATGGATCGTACCGATCGTCGCGCTCTCCATGCTCGGTCTGTTGTATCTCCAGTTCCGCAGTCTCATCGAAGCGCTGCTCGTGCTCGCCGCCGTGCCATTTGCGTTGGTTGGAAGCATTTGGACGCTGTACTTGCTGCGCTACCCGCTTTCGGCTCCCGTGTGGGTGGGCCTGCTGTCCGTTGTCGGTCTGGCGATGCAGACCGGTGTGGTAATGGTCGTCTACATCGACGAGGCCTTCTACCGCCGCGTGCGCGAGGGACGGCTGCGCAGCCGCGCCGACATCGTGGCGGCGCACGCGGAGGGCACCGTGCAACGCCTGCGACCGAAGCTCATGACCATCACGACGATGGCCGCCAGCCTCCTACCACTCTTGTGGGCGGAGGGAGCGGGAGCCGAGATCATGCGCCGTGTTGCGGCGCCGATGCTGGGCGGGCTGGTGACCAGTGCCTTCTTGACCCTTGAGGTGCTCCCCGTGCTCTACACCATCTGGCGCTCCCGCCAACTGCGGCAGGCGCAGCATAGCGCGGTGCCCATCGAGGCGTTCATACGGATGCCGGGGCGGCCGGGAACGGGTGATTTGTCGCCTCAAATAGCGACACCGTCGAGGCTCGGTCCCGTTTGCGCTGGCCCGAGCATCGACACACTGTCGAGCAGCGCTGGAGTCCACGAGAATCACCGCACGCTTGTAAATTGACACCTTCCAGAGAAGTCGGGTAGTCTCCTTTCGGGAATTACAGCTCGAGCGGACCCGACTGTGACAGTCAACGCGATGGTCATATCCGCGCTCGCGGGTCTTCTGATCTGCTTCGGCGCGGCGGTTACGCCGGCGGCGGGCGGACTCTGCACCGAAAGCGGCGCCGCCAACGGCTGCGTTCCCGGCGGTGGGGCGACGCAGACGGACTGCAACCTGGAGTGGTCACTCACCCTGCTGCCACCACTCACCACCAGAGGCATCCCCAGGACAACTCTCGTGTGTTACGAGGGTGACCCACGCTGCGATGTCGACGCCGACTTGGCCAACGCGAGTTGCACGTTTCATGTCGGTCTGTGCATCAACAACGCCGACCCGCGCCTCCCCGCGTGCGCGCCTTCACAGCTCCTCTCGATCGGCGTGCAGGCGCCGAAGCTGGCCAGCAGCGCGGCTGATGTGGCGAACCTGGCGGCGCTCGCCGGTGGCATCGCGACACTGCACCTCCCGAATGCCACACCGAATCTTTGCACGGCGCCGCTCGACATCATCGTGCCATTGCGCCGGCTGACGACCGGGAAGACACTGCGCGCCCAGAAGAATTTCCGCATCAAGGGAATAGTCCTCAACGGGGCAACGGACACCGACTCCCTGACCTTGAAATGTGTGCCCAGCACCTGCGGTGACAGCCGTGTGCAACTGGATCACGAAACCTGCGACGATGGCAACCGTGACAGCGGTGACGGCTGTGACCAAGCATGCCGGGTTGAGCCCGGATGGTCGTGCGCGAACCCATTGGGAGGACACACCACGTGTACGCGATTCACCCCGACTCCGACGTCCACGCCGCCTTCCACACCGACCACTACGCCGACACCTACTTGGACCTCCGTCCCTTCGTCTACATCAACCTTGACAGCGACGCCGACAAGCACCGTGCTCCCCACCAACACCCGAACCTCCACGCCGAGCGCCACACCCACGCGGACGCCGACAAGCAAGCCTACCTCCACGCCGACTAGCGCGCCGACAGCGATCGATACGCCGACTCACAGCGCCACCGATACCCCGCCCGCTACCGTCATGAGCACCGACATCCCAACGTCGACGCCGACGAATACCG
>Ga0265330_10002115_pt1 | contig 10970 bp, 8 predicted proteins | sample 41919metaG_FD_202083 | JGI IMG/M metagenome (GOLD analysis project Ga0265330, IMG submission 202083) | Rhizosphere microbial communities from Carex aquatilis grown in University of Washington, Seatle, WA, United States - 4-19-19 metaG | ecosystem: Host-associated > Plants > Roots > Rhizosphere >... | reverse complement strand
CTCTGCCCCCGGCGCTTGCCGACCCTACCCTGATGCGCCAGGTGTGGACGAACCTGCTCGCGAACGCGATCAAGTTCTCATCCAAGCGCGACCGGGCTGTCATCAGGGTGAGCGCCCCGCAGGATCAGGGCGAGAACGTCTATGCCGTGCAGGACAACGGCGCGGGATTCGACATGCAATACGTCGGCAAGCTGTTCGGCGTGTTCCAGCGCCTTCACAGCAGCAGGGAGTTCGAAGGCACCGGCGTCGGCTTGGCCCTGGTCCAGCGCGTGCTTCATCGCCACGGCGGACGGGTGTGGGCCGAAGGCGAACCCGACAAGGGCGCAACTTTCTACTTTGCCTTTCAACAAAGAGGAGCGTGATCGTGAACCATTCTGATGCAGTGGACATCTTGTTGGTAGAGGATAATCCGCACGACGCGGAGCTGACCGTCAGGGCACTAAGAAAGCACAACCTGGCCAACCAGCTCATTACCGTTGAGGATGGCGCCGAGGCGCTGGACTACATCTTCTGTCGCGGAAAGTACGCGACACGGGACAATGCTCGCTCGCCCAAGGTAATCCTGCTCGACCTGAAACTCCCCAAGGTGAGCGGGCTGGAAGTCCTGCGCGCGCTCAAGCAGGACGAGAGGACCCGGCCCATTCCGGTGGTCATCGTCACCTCGTCGCGCGAGGACCCGGACATCAAGACCGCCTATGCCCTGGGCGCCAACAGCTACGTGGTGAAGCCGGTGGACTTCGACGCCTTTGTCGAATCGGTGAGCAGCCTCGGCCTGTACTGGCTCCTGGTGAACCAGCCCCCGAGATGACGGGCTGCCAGGGAGGAAGATGCGTGAGTGAAACTATCCGCGTCCTCATCGTCGAGGATCTACCCGCGGACGCCGAGCTGAGCGAACGGGAGATCCGCAAGGCGCTGGGCTCGTGCGAGTTCCGCCGGGTGGAGACCCGCGAGGGGTATGTCGCGGCCTTGGACGAGTTCCGTCCCGCGCTCATCGTGTCTGACTATCGGCTGCCCCTGTTCGACGGCATGACCGCTCTCAAGCTCGCGGTGGAACGTTGTCCGGACGTTCCGTTCGTCGTTTTCACCGGATCGAGGAACGAGGACACGGCGGTCGAGTGCATGAAGGCCGGGGCGTGGGACTACGTCATCAAGGGGCATGTCAAACGCCTGGGACCCGCCGTTCAGAGTGCGTTGGGGCGACAGCGCGTGCGCATGGAGCGCAAGCGGAACGATGCAGCCCTGCGCGCCGCCCTTGCGCGCCAGGAAGCCCTGCTGGCCGCCATTCCGGACATCGTCATGGAGGTCGACGCCAACAAGATCTACACCTGGGCGAACGGGCCGGGAATCGAGTTCTTCGGTCGGGACGTAGTCGGCCGGGCGGCGGCCTTCTACTTCGGGGGCGAGCAGGACACCTACGGGCGGGTCCAGCCTCTCTTCCAAGGCGACGAGCGCACTTTCTACGTGGAGAGCTGGCAGCGGCGGCGTGACGGAGAGAAGCGGCTGCTCGCCTGGTGGTGCCGGGCGATCAAGGATGAGGCAGGAAACGTGACCGGCGCGCTGTCGACCGCCCACGACATCACCGAGCGCGAGCGCGTCGAGGCGGCGCTGCGCGAGAGCGAAGCGCGCTTCCGAGACAGCTTCGAACACTCGACCATCGGCAATTCGCTGACCGGGCCCGATGGAAGACTGCTCAATGTCAATCAGGCACTGGCCGACATGCTTGGCTTCTCGATCGAGGAGTTGGAACAGCTCACCTTCGTCGACATCACCCATCCCGATGACCTCGCCGAAAGCCGGGAATGTGTTCGATCCCTCTCTGCGGGGGAGCGCATGGTCTATCGAACGGAGAAGCGCTACCGGCACCGAGACGGACACTTCGTGTACGCGGACGTGAGCACGACCCTGCTTCGCGACAGCAAGGGGGCTCTGCTGTGCCTCCTCACGAATGTGGTTGACATCAGCGCGCGCAAGCGAGCGGAAGAGGAGCTGGCCGCGGCCCACAGCCAACTGGAGCAGCGGGTGGCGGAACGCACCGGCGAGTTGTCGGCGGCCAACCAGGAACTGGAGAGCTTCGCCTACGCAGTGTCGCATGACCTGCGCGCTCCCTTGCGCGGTATCGACGGGTGGGGCCAGGCACTGCTGGAAGAATGCGGGCCCCAGCTCGACGAGAAGGGCCGCAAGTATCTCCAGATGGTGCGCGACGAAACCCACCGGATGGACCAGCTCATCAACGATCTGCTGGAACTATCGCGCGTGACCCGTGCCCCAATGACCCGCGAGACGGTCGATCTGACCGCCATGGCGCACGAACTGGATGCCAGCCTTCGCGCCCGCCAGCCCGAGCGCGCGGTGGACTTCGTCGTGGCCCCGAACATGGTGGCCGAGGGCGATGCGGCCTTGCTGCGCGCGACGCTGCACAACCTGCTGCACAACGCGTGGAAATTCACTGGAAAGCGGCCCCGGGCGCGCATCGAAGTGGGCTGCGCCTCCGAACAGGGGCGAAAAGTTTATCATGTGCGCGACGATGGTGTGGGCTTCGACATGCGCTACGTGGGCAAGCTGTTCGCGCCCTTCCAGCGCCTGCACGGTCTCGATGAGTTTCCCGGAACCGGCATCGGCCTGGCCGCTGTCCAGCGGATCGTCCATCGCCACGGTGGCAAGGTGTGGGCCACGGCCGAGGTCGACCAGGGTGCGACTTTCTATTTCACCCTGACAGCGTGAGGGAGAGGACGATTCATGAAACACAGCAAGTCCAGGAATCCGTCTCGCAAACCCCGCCGCAGCCCTGTGCTGCTCAAAGCGCCCACCGGCATTCAGGGACTGGATGAGCTCACCGGCGGCGGCTTGCCCAAGGGGCGGCCGACGCTCCTGTGCGGCAGCGCCGGCTGCGGCAAAACGCTCTTGGCCATGGAATTCCTCGTGCGCGGCGCGGTGGAGTTCGGCGAGCCGGGCGTCTTCATGGCCTTCGAGGAGAACACCGAGGAGCTGGCGAAGAACTTCGCCTCGCTCGGGCACGATCTCAAGGCGCTGGTCGCGCAGAGAAGGCTGGTGCTCGAATTCGTCGGCGTTGAGCGCAGCGAGATTGAAGAGACGGGTGAGTATGACCTGGAAGGGCTGTTCGTCCGGCTGGGGCACGCGATTGACAGCATCGGCGCCAAGCGCGTCGTGCTCGACACCGTCGAGACGCTCTTCTCCGGCTTTTCCAACACCGCCATCCTGCGCGCCGAGCTGCGCCGCCTGTTTCGCTGGTTGAAGGACAAAGGCGTCACCGCCATCATCACCGGCGAGCGGGGCGAAACCAGCCTGACCCGCTACGGGCTGGAGGAATACGTAGCCGACTGTGTGATCCTGCTCGACCACCGCGTGGAGGGGCAGATGGCCACGCGGCGGCTGCGGATCGTCAAATATCGCGGCTCGACTCACGGCACGAGCGAGTACCCGTTCCTGATTGACGAGGGCGGCATCTCGGTCCTGCCGATCACCTCGATGGGGTTGACCCACCAAGCGGGCACCGAGCGCGTGTCGTCGGGCATCGTGCGTCTGGATGCGATGATGGGGGGCAAGGGCTACTATCGCGGCAGCAGCGTGCTGGCGTCCGGCACGGCGGGCACCGGCAAAACTAGTCTGGCGGCGCATTTCGCCCTCGCGACAGCCGAGCGCGGCGAGCGGTGCCTGTGGTTTGCCTTCGAGGAATCGCAGAGCCAGATCACCCGCAACATGCGCTCCATCGGCATTGACCTGGAACCGGCAGTTCGCAGCGGGACGTTGCGCTTTCACGCGGAACGGCCCTCGGTGTTCGGCCTGGAGATGCACCTGGTGACCATCCACAAGCTGGTGAGCCAGCTCAGACCGCGGGTCGTCGTCATCGACCCGGTCACCGACTTCGCCGCGCTGGGGAGTGGGGCGGAGATCAAGGCCATGCTGACGCGGTTGGTTGACTTCCTGAAGATGCAGCAAATCACCGCGTTGTTCACCAGTCTCACCGCGGGCGGCACCTTCACGGAATCCACTGAAGTGGGCGTGTCGTCGCTGATGGACACATGGCTACTGCTGCGGGACGTGCAAAACGGCGCGGAACGGACCCGCGTGATGCACGTCCTGAAGTCGCGCGGCATGGCCCACTCGAACCAGGTGCGCGAGTTCCTGCTGACCGATCGCGGGGTGGAGTTGCGGGACGTGTATGTCGGGTCTTCGGGGGCCTTGCTCACCGGCAGCGGGCGGGTCGTTCAGGAGGCGCAGGAGAAAGCCCAGGCCCTGGTGCGCGGGCAAGAGATCGGGGGCAGGAAGCGCGAGCTGGAGCGCAAGCAGCAAGCCTTGGAGGCGCACATTGCCGCGCTACGGGCAGAGTTCGAAGTCGAGCTGGCGAAAGCGGCAACGACGGCTGCGCAGGACAAGACGCGCACCGGGGTGCTGGACGGCGACCGTGTCCAAATGGCCCACCTGCGGCAGGCCGATACCGCCGCCGCGGGAAAAACACGCAGACGCAAGCAAGAGGATTCACCATGAAGACCACGAAAGCAAAGAGCGCGACGGCAGCCTTGGAGCAGTCATCGGCCAAGGCAAGCAAGCCGCGGTATGTGCTGCGTTTGTATGTGGCGGGCATGACGCCGCGCTCTGCCCGCGCCATCGCCAACATCAAGGAGATCTGCGAGGAGCATCTCAAGGGGAGCTACGACCTGCATGTGATCGACATCTATCAGCAGCCGGTGCTGGCCCAAGGAGACCAGATCATCGCCGTGCCCACGCTGCTCAAGAAACTGCCGCTGCCCTTGCGGCGGCTCATCGGCGACCTCTCGGATCGCGAACGGGTTCTGATCGGACTCGATCTGAGGCCAAGTGGATAGCGAGAGCGATCGTGTCATGACAGACGGCACTTCACGATCTGAACTCGCGGCACAACTGGAAGACCTGCGCGCCCGGCTGGCCGAGGCCGAGGAAGCCTTGCGCGCCATTCGCAACGGGGAAGTGGACGCGGTGGTGGTCACCGGCAAGCACGGCGAACAGGTCTATACCCTGACTGGGGCCGACAGCGTCTATCGGCAGCTCATCGAGACGATGAGCGAGGGCGCGGTGACCCTGTCCCCGGACGGAGTCGTCCTGTACTGCAACGTCTGTTTTGCGAAAACTTTGGGGCGGCCGCTCGATCGAGTCCTGGGCACCTCCCTGCGGAACTACCTGTCGCCCGCAGACCAGCACGCGCTTGACGACATCCTGGTGCAAGCCCGAACAGAGCCCAGCCGCCGCGAGATCAGCCTGAAATCCAGCGAGGGCCGCGTTGTGCCTGTCTATCTTTCGGCCTCTCGCCTGCACAGCGAAGCGGCGCAGATGGTCTTCTGTCTCGTGCTCACCGACCTGACGGAACAAAAACGTCACGAGCAAATCGTTGCGGCGGAGCGACTGGCCCGCCTGATCCTGGAGCAGGCTGCTGGGGCCATCGTCGTGTGCGACGAGCAGGGCCAGGTCATTCGCGCCAGTCACGCGGCGCAGTCCTTCTGCGATGGCAGCCCGCTCCTGCGGCCCTTTACCGAGGTGTTTCCGCTGCGAACCGGCGCTTCCGATCCGTTCCATCTCGCTTCGGTTTTGCAGGGGGAGACGCTGCGGAATGTGGAGGTTGCCCTGGATCGGCAAGGGCAGAAACTCGACCTGATCCTGAACGCGGGTCCGCTCCTCAATGAACAGCAGATTCTTGGCTGCGTCGTCACCTTGACCGACATCACAGTTCACAAGCGGGTTCAGGAGGCGCTGGCTGCGGCCCACAGCGAATTGGCGCAACGGGTGGCGGAACGCACCTCCGAGTTGTCGGTTTCCAACCAGGAACTGGAGAGGTTCGCCTACGCCGTGTCGCACGATCTGCGCTCTCCCCTACGCGGCATCGACGGGTGGAGCCATGCGGTGCTGGAAGACTGCGGCGCCCAGCTCGACGAGCGGGGCCGCACCTACCTGAAAAGGGTGCGCAGTGAAACTCAACGGATGGGCGAGCTCATCGACGGGTTGCTGGAGCTGTCGCGCGTGACCCGCGCCCCGATGAAACGCGAGACGGTCGATCTGACCGCCATGGCGCAAGAACTGGAAGCCAGCCTGCGGGCAGGGCAGCCCGAGCGCGTGGTGGATTTCGTGGTCGCCCCGGGGATGGTGGCCACGGGTGATGCGGTTCTGCTGCGCGCGGTTTTGCAGAACCTGCTGCAAAACGCCTGGAAGTTCACCGGAAAGCGGCCCCGGGCGCGCATCGAGGTGGGCTGCAGTTTCGAGGGCGGGCAAACGGTGTATCATGTGTGTGACGATGGAGTGGGCTTCGACATGCGCTTTGTGGGCAAGCTGTTCGCGCCCTTCCAGCGCCTGCACACCCTGGAGGAATTCCCTGGGACCGGCATCGGCCTGGCCACTGTCCAGCGGATCATCCATCGCCATGGCGGCAAGGTGTGGGCCAAGGCTGAGGTCGACCGGGGTGCGACTTTCTACTTCACCCTGACAGCGTGAAGGAGGGGACGATGAGACAACCACTGACCAACAGAGCCATTCTGCTAGTGGAGGACAACCCGAGTGACGTCGACTTGACCAAGAGGGCCTTCGAGAAGAAGAACCTCCTCAACACGCTGGTGGTCGTCCACGACGGGCAGGAAGCGCTCGACTACCTGTTTGGCGTCGGCCCGTACGCGGGGCGGAATATCGCCGACTTGCCTGCCTGCGTCCTGCTGGATCTCAAGCTGCCCAAGGTGGACGGGGTGTCGGTCTTGAAGACCATCAAGACCGACGCGCGGACGCGCATGATCCCGGTCATCGTCCTGACCTCGTCGAACGAGCCCCGTGACGTTCTGACGTGCTACGACCTCGGCACCAACAGCTACATCCGCAAGCCGGTCGATTTCGACGAATTTGTCGAGGCGGTGAGCCACTTGGGGCTGTACTGGCTCATGCTCAACCAGCCGCCGCCCATGGCTTGAAGCGGCGGGACCGATGAAGAAGTCGTCGGAAAAGTCCCTGCGCGTCCTCCTGGTCGAGGACGTGCAAAGCGATGCCGATCTACTGATCCGCCATCTGACCCGGTCCAAATTCACGGTCGGCCACCGCCGGGTGGACACCGCACAGGCCATGCGGCAGGCCCTGACCGATGGGACCTGGGATCTGATTCTTTGCGACTACACCATGCCGCAATTCGATGCGCCCGCGGCTCTGGAAGTCTACCGGGAATACGGGCTCGACATCCCGTTCATTGTCGTTTCCGGCACCATCGGCGAGGAAACCGCGGTGGCCATGATGAGAGCGGGCGCGCACGACTACCTGCTCAAGGGCAACCTGGGCCGCTTGGTCCCGGCCATCGAGCGCGAGTTGCGCGAGGCGGTTGTGCGACGCGAGTACCGCGAGGCCGGCAAGGCGCAAGCCCAGCGCGACCGGGAGATGGCCGCGATCCACCAGGTCGTGACCGCCACCACGTCCACCCTGGAGCTGCAGCGGGTTCTGGACGCTCTTGTCGACAACTTGCGGACGCTCTCGGGCGCGGATCGTGCCAGCGTCATGCTGCTGGACCAGAAGACCGATCTCTTGATAGCGGCCGCGGCCCGGGGATCGGATGGTCCCCTGCCGGCGACGTTGCGCCTGGCCAGCGGGGAGGGTGCGGCCGGGCGAGTGATCGAGGCCGGAATACCGCTGATCATTCCCAACGTCCGGGGATTCCCGCAATACGTCCAGTCGCAAGGGCTGGACAAGGATTCGGGTTCGCCAGTCCCCGGGGCCATGGGCTACGCCGGTTTCCCGCTCGTCTCGCGCGGCCGCACGATCGGCGTCGCGTCGCTCATCACCACCACCCCACGTGACTTTCCGCCCGAGGAGATAACCTTCATCGAAACCATCTGTGCGGCAGCGGCGGTGAGCATCGACAATGCGCTCGCCCACCGGGAGATCCGGCGCCGCGCCGAGAGACTATCGAGCGAGTTCGCGATCCATAGGGGCTACGCCGAGAATGTCTTGCGCAGCATCACCGACGGAGTGGCCACCGTGGATGCGGCCAGGCGGATCGAGTCCTGGAGCCAGGGCGCGGAGGCCATCACGGGCTACACCGCGCAGGAAGTTATCGGCAAGCTCTGCGGCGAGGTTTTCCAGGAGCTCGGTGCAGACGGAAAGCTCATTCTCTGCCACACCAAGGATTGCCCATTTGACGAGATCGAGCGCACCCGGCAGCCCTACTCCGCGCGCGAGGTATCTTGCATCCACCGGAACGGACGGCAGATAGCCCTCGGCATGAGCGCCGCGCCGCTGTACGACGACAAGGGCGAGTTCCAGGGCATCGTGAGGATCTTCCGTGACGTGTCCCGCGAGCGGGCGCTGATCGAGGGCATCCGGCGCGCCAGCCAGGCGAAGAGCGTGTTCCTGGCCAACATGTCGCACGAGATCCGCACGCCGATGAACGCGATCCTCGGCTTCTCGCAAATCTTGCTCAAGGATCCCGCCCTGGCGGTAAACCAGCGGCAGCATCTGGAAGTCATCGCCCGCAGTGGCGAGCACCTGCTGGAGTTGATCGACGACATCCTGGAGATGTCCAAGATCGAGGCCGGCCGCACCCCGCTCGCCCCTTCCAGCTTCAACCTGCGCGGGCTGGTGACCGACCTGACCAGCATGTTCCGACTGCGCGCGGAGAGCAAGGGTCTGCGCTTTGCCGTCACAGTGGCGGACGGCGTGCCCGCGGTGCTGCTGGCTGACGAGAAGAAGATTCGCCAGATCCTGATCAACCTGCTGGGCAACGCCATCAAGTTCACCAACCGGGGCTCGGTCCGGTGTGGCGTCGCGGTCCGGCGGGAACCGGACGGCGCCCTGTGGCTGGTCGTCGACGTGGAAGACACCGGGCCGGGGGTGCCGGTCCTCGACATCGAGCGCATCTTCCACTCCTTCGAGCAGACCGAGACCGGGTCCGGCGCCGGGGGCACTGGCCTTGGCCTGTCGATCAGCCGGCAGTTCGCCCGCCTGATGGGGGGAGACATCACCATCGAGAGCGAGCTGGGTCGGGGCAGCCGCTTCCGGCTCGACGTTCCCGTGGCCGTGGGCACGTCCGGCGGAATCACGCCCCCGGAGCTGCGCCGGCGCGTGGTCGGGATCAGGTCGGGGCTGGGCCCTTTCAATGTACTGGTGGTTGACGATGAACCCGCGAACCGGCTCTTGCTGGTGGAGATGCTCAAGGCGGTTGGGTTCGGGACACGCGAGGCCACGAGCGGGGAAGAGGCAATCACCCTCGCGACCGAGTGGGCCCCTGACGCAATCCTGATGGACGTGCGCATGCCGGGCATGGATGGCCTGGAAGCCATCCGGCGACTGCGCGCACGCGAGCCGCAGCGGCGCATCCCCATCATCGCCGTGTCCGCAAGCACGTTCGAGGATGACCGCGGGCAAGCCCTGGCTGCCGGCGCGAGTGATTTTCTGGGCAAGCCCTTCCGTGAGTCTGACCTGCTGGAGAAGCTGCGAGCCGGCCTGGGCATCGAATACGTGTACCTGGCAGGGACGCCGCGCGAGGCTGCGGAGCCTGGCGTGCCTGACGAGGCGCCGGCTGGCTCCGGCCGGCTGCTCTTGCCGGCGAAGACCGTCGAACAGCTACGCCGGGCGGCTGCTGGCGCCGACTACGGACGCATTATCGAGATCCTCGATGAGATGGCCAGCGCGGCCCCCGAGGCGGCGACCGCCTTGCGCGAGATCGTCGAGCGGTTCGACTACCCCGGGTTGCTGGGCCGCATCGGCGTGAAGGACGACCGATGAGTGAAGACGGCACGCGGAAGTACGTGGCCAGCATCCTGATGGTCGACGACAACCCGATCAACCTGCAGGTGTTGACCAGCATGCTGATGCAGTCCGGCTGGCGACCGCGGCCGGTGACCAGCGGCCGGCTCGGGCTGCAGGCGGCCAGGAACGAGCCACCCGACTTGGTTCTGCTCGACGTCAACATGCCGGAGATGAACGGGTACGAGGTCTGCGCGGCCCTGAAGGCGGATGCCCGTCTGGCGGATATTCCCGTGATATTCATCAGCGCACTGGGCGAGATCGCGGACAAGGTGCGAGGCTTCGCGGTGGGCGGCGTCGACTACGTCACCAAGCCGTTTCAGCTCGACGAGGTCAAGGCGCGGGTGGCGGCCCACCTGGAACTGCGCCGCCAGCAGCACGAGTTGCAAACCAGCTACGACAAACTGCGCGAGAGCGAGCGCCTGCGCGACAGCCTGGTGCACATGATCGTCCACGACCTGCGCTCGCCGCTGACTGCGATCGTCGCCTACCTGGAGCTGTTCGGGCAGGAGGCGAAGAAGACGCTGGGGGCTGAAACCCAGCTGGACATCGCCAGCGCGATGCAGGCCACGCGCAACATGACCCGCATGATCAACGGGATCCTGGACGTGAGCAAGATGGAGGCGCAGATGATGAAGCTGGACCTGCGCGAGTGCGATCTCGTGCAGGTGGTCGGGGACAGCATGAACGATCTCGAATCCCTGGTGGGCGCCCGCCGCTTGGCCTTCGAGCGCCCGGCGGAACCGGCCCGGGTGCTTGCCGATCGGGAGATCGTCACGCGCATCGTGCAGAATTTCTTGGCCAATGCCCTGCGCTTCACCCCGGCCGACGGCGAGATTCGCGTGGGCATCGTGGTCGAGGAAGAACACGTGCGGGTCTTCGTGGCCGACACCGGCCCCGGCATCGCCTCGGATTTCCACCACGGCATTTTCGACAAGTTCGTGCAGGTCGGCGCCTCCGCGTCGTCCCGGAACCGGAGCACCGGGCTTGGCCTCGCCTTCTGCAAGATGGCGGTCGAGGCCCACGGTGGCCGCATCGGGGTGGACAGCGAGCTGGGCAAAGGAAGCAACTTCTGGTTCACCCTGCCGCGCCGGGGATCGTCGTAGGGGCGACCTGCGGTCGCCCCGCATGAAAGACCACGCGGGCGCGGCTCACGGGGCGACCGCAGGTCGCCCCTACATGAGGCACGATGCGGGCAGGTCGTAGGGGCG
>Ga0265330_10002111_pt1 | contig 10983 bp, 14 predicted proteins | sample 41919metaG_FD_202083 | JGI IMG/M metagenome (GOLD analysis project Ga0265330, IMG submission 202083) | Rhizosphere microbial communities from Carex aquatilis grown in University of Washington, Seatle, WA, United States - 4-19-19 metaG | ecosystem: Host-associated > Plants > Roots > Rhizosphere... | reverse complement strand
GCCGATCGGCGGCTTGGGATTGCTGAATGCATTGAATACCGGTTCACTCTACCGATCTTTTTCCATCTCTCAACGGGAATACGCGAGGTCTCTGACCGCTTGGTTTTGTACCAGTTCCGTGCCCCATCCTTTCGCCTTTTTCTGGCGAAAGGGTGGGAAACCTCGAATCCAAAGGTGCGAAATTATACGGTCAGAGACCTAGGAGATTTGCGATGCGGACTCGCCGGCAGGGTCTGCGTCCTACTGAGTGCAATTGGATACAGAATAGGCAGGCCATCGAGTGCAGACTGCGAAGACGGTCTGTGTTGGCATGAAAACACAGCGATAAAGGATCAACCATGTTTAATTCAGGCTCACTGGTGCGTACCGGACGGACGCCGATGATGATGTTGCTGCTGGTGGCGGGCATGCTTTCGGGATGCGAATCCCGGCAGGACAAGGCGCTGGATCAGGCCAAGAAACAGGCGGCAACAACCGGACAGGCGCAGCAGGTGGTTTCAGTGGACAAGAATGGGACCACGACAACCACGGTTGTGCAGCCGCCGGCTGCCGGACAAACAAGCACGGCGATCACGACGACAACAACACCGCCCGCGGCTGGGACGCCCGTTCCGGCGCCGATGGAACCGACGGTTTCGGCGGTGCCGCTGCCTCCGGTTCCTGTCAACGTGACCATCCCGTCGGGCACAACCTTGACGATCCGGATCGATCAGCGCATCAGCGTAAAAAACAGCCGCGCTGGGGAGAGATTTACCGGCGAGATCGTGGAACCGATTCTGGCCGGCGACAACAGCGTACTGGTGCCGAAGGGTGCCCTTGTGGGTGGCGTGGTGGATGTCTCGCATCGGCGGGGACACTTCAAAGGCAGATCGCTGCTGGAACTGCGACTGACCTCACTGACAGTGAATGGGACCCGGTATCCGCTATCGACACGGGACCTGGCGGAAAGCAAGAAGGGCAAGGGTAAACGCTCGGCGGCCTTGATTGGCGGAGGGACGGGGCTGGGCATGATCGTGGGCGGCGTGGCCACCGGCGGAGTAGGGGTGGTGGTGGGCGGCCTGGTGGGCGGCGGCGCCGGAACCGCCGTCGCGGGCTTGACCGGCAACCGGGATCTCGACATACCGGCGGAGTCGATTGTGCGCTTCAAGCTGGCGGACGATCTGGTGGTGCAGCCGGCGCAGTAATGGGCAGAGGGTCTGTAATTCTCCGGGGCCGAGCGGTTGCACCGCAAATTACAGCCGATTGATCAGCGAGGCGATGCACGCCGCGCCGAAGCCGTTGTCGATGTTGACCACCGAGACGTTGGGCGCGCAGGTGTTCAACATGCCCAGCAGCGCGGCCACTCCGCCGAACGATGCTCCGTAGCCGATGCTGGTGGGAACAGCGAGCACCGGCGCGTTGACGAGGCCGGCCACTACGGTGGGCAGCGCGCCCTCCATGCCGGCGCAGACAATGAGTACGCGAGCCGATTGCAGCGCGCTCTTTTGCGCCAGCAGGCGGTGAATCCCGGCCACGCCGACGTCGGCGATCAACTCGACCATATTGCCCATCAGGCGCGCGGTCACCACGGCTTCCTCGGCCACCGGCAGATCGCTGGTGCCGGCGCAGACCACGGCGATGGTTCCCTTGCCCGGAGTTGCCGGCGCCTGAGTCAGCGTGATGGCGCGGGCCGTTTCGTGGAACTCGGCGCGGGGTTCGACAGCGTGGACTGCCTCGAACATCTCGCGGGAGGCGCGCGTTGCCAGAACATTGCCACCGGCCTGAGCCATGCGGGCGAAGATTGTTGTAACCTGCGCGGCGGTCTTGCCCGCGGCAAAGATCACCTCGGGCATGCCGGTGCGCAACGCGCGATGATGATCGAGCTTGGCGAAGCCAAGGTCCTCGAAGGGCAGATCGCGCAAGCGATCGAGCGCATCGTTGACGGCGGTGCGGCCTTCGCGGACGTCATTCAGCAGCGATTCGATTTGTCCGCGATTCATCGGCGCTCCTTTTCCGTCCTGGCGGATTCGTAGGCCCGCAGGGCCTCTTGCATCACCTGCTTCATCGGAACCGAGTGCAGCGTGGCGAGCAGGCGGCAATCCTCATACTCCGGCGAGGCGTTGGCGATCTTGCCCGAGGGCCAGCGGGCGATCTTGATGCGCACCTTGCCCCATTCGATTCCCACCTCAAGAAACTCCCTCTGGAGCGCCAGCTTGTTCTCCAGCCTCCAGCGCAGGCCGATGGTGGTGGTTTCGCGGAAAAGAAGATCGCGCAGGCGGGGCATGAGCTGGGGACCGCAGAGGACGGTCATTTGCACGCCGGTGCGCCCCTTTTTCATCTGTACCGCGGCGCGATAGACATCCCAAGCGCCGGCCTCCAGCAGCAGTTCGCTCACGTAAGCCAGCACCTGCGGATTGGAATCGTCGATGACGGCTTCGATGACCGCGATGGATTCAGCTTCATCGGCATGCGCGGATTCTTCATCGCCCACCAGAAGGCGAAGCACGTTGGGTTGGCCCGGCGTCTCGCGGCCGCCCGCGCCATAGCCGGAGGCTTTGACGCGCATGGGCGGTAGCGGAGCGTACTCCACATCGAGCATCCGCAACACAGCCGCGCCAGTGGGGGTTACGCGCTCCATGGGCGGGCCGGCCGCGTAGACCGGAGCGTCGCCCAGCAGGGCCAAGGTAGCCGGCGCCGGAACGGGGAGCGTACCGTGCTGGCACACCACCGTTCCGCTGCCCACGTTCAGCGGAGAGCAAAGCCAGCGTTCCACGCCCAGCGCCTCGCAGCCCGCCGCGGCGCAGACGATATCGACGATGGTGTCCACAGCGCCCACCTCGTGAAAATGCACCTTCTCTATGGGGATGGAGTGAATGGCGGCCTCGGCTTCGCCCAGCAATTGAAAGGCGCGCATGGCGCTCGCTTTCACCGTCTCGGAGAGCGGCGCGGAGCGGATGATTTCGACGATCGCCGACAGAGGACGATGCGGCTCGTGCGTATGCGAGCCGTGCTTGTGAGGAACCGGAGCGGAATGCGCCTCATGCGCGTGAGAGCCGTGTGTGTGTTCCGCATGATCCGCGTGAGAGTGGCCGTCGGCCGGCGACTCCGGGGTCAGCACATCCACTTTGGTTGCGGCCAGTCCGCCATTGCTCACCTTGCGCATCTCCAGGCGCGCGCCCACATGCAGCGCGGTTGCCGTCTCCGCAAGGGTGTTAAAGGGAACGCCCGCATCCACCAGGGCGCCCAGCAGCATATCGCCGCTGATGCCGGAAAAGCAATCAAGGTATCCAATACGCATCGCTTTGTGATTTTAACCTGTAGGCTATGCGCCGCGCCTGGAGAGGACTTCTACAGGCAAGACCGCGTTCAACGAGCCGGAGCGAAAGCCCGAGCAATCGAGCGCGACGTAGTGGAAGCCGGCCTGCCGGAGCGCCGCGGAGATCGCGTCGAACATCTCCATCGTGAGGGCGCGGGGCAACTCGGCGCGGGCAATCTCCACGCGGGCCAGCTCCCCATGATGGCGGACGCGCAGCTCGCGAAAGCCCAACTGGCGCAGGTTCTCCTCGGCCTTCTCCACCTGTTGCAGCACCTCGCGGGTCACGGTGCGGCCATACTCGACGCGCGAGGAGAGGCAGGGCGCGGCCGGACGATCCCACAGCGGGTAGCCGGCGGCTTTAGCCAGGGCGCGAATTTCGAGCTTGGTTAACCCGGCTTCCGCCAGAGGCGCCAACACGGCGTGTTCCTCGGCCGCGCGTTGTCCGGGACGGAAATCCAGGGTGTCGTCGGCATTCATGCCATAGGCGATCCGGCTGAAGCCCAGCTTGGCGCCCAACGCCTCCATGGCGGCAAAGAGCTCGTCCTTGCAGTGGAAGCAGCGGTCGGCCTCGTTGCGCGCGTACTCGGGCCGTTCCAGCTCGCCCGTTTCGACCACGCGCAGCGGCATCCCTTGCGCGCCGGCAAAGGCGCGGGCCTGCTCCATGTCGCGCCTCGCCAGGCTGGCGGAATCGGCCAGAACGGCCAGCATCCGGCTGCCCAGAATCCGATGCGCCGTGGCGGCAAGAAACGCGGAGTCCACGCCGCCGGAGTAAGCCACCATCAGGCTTCCCAACTGCTCCAGACGCGCTTCCAGCGCGCGCAGCTTGGCCGCCGTTCCCGGCTCGATTTCCGCGTCTTCGGCTTCCGTTGGAGGGGTGTTTGAGATCGCCGCCATAGAGCAGATTATACCCCTCGGCCGCTTTCGCAGTCGCAGGCGCACTCGCAAGAAGGGGGGAGAAAAGAAAGCCTTAAGCCTGGTAGATGCCGGGTGCTCGCCGGAATAGACAGAACCTGCTCATTCCTCGAAGTAGAGCAATACGGAACAGACTGGATTTCCGGCTCCAGGCGATGATAGACAGAGTTTGATCGTGTTTCCCCGCATAAACCATCCACGTCAGGCAAGCCGCCAGCAGAGAGGTTGCACTTAGATGAATAAAAACAACGGCACTCCATTTGATCCCGCCGTCTTTCTTGCCAACGCCGGCCTCGGTCGAAAAATCGTCGAATTGGAGCCCAAGGAGACCTTCTTCGCCCAGGGCGATCCGGCGGACTCCGTCTATTATCTGCAGAAGGGCAGGGCAAGGCTCACGGTGGTTTCGCAGAACGGCAAAGAGGCCACCATCACGCTCCTCTCCCCCGGCGACTTCGTCGGCGAAGAGTCGCTGGCGTCGGTGGTTGGGCTGCGTCTGGCGACGGCCGTTGCCGTGAACTCCTGTACTGCGCTCAAGATCGGGCGGACCGAGATGATCCGCGTGATGCATGAAGAGCACGCCTTTTCCGACATCTTCTTGAAGTTCCTTCTGGCCCGCAGCATGAGGACCCAGGCCGATCTTGTCGACCAGCTATTCAACTCCAGCGAAAAGCGCCTGGCGCGGATACTTCTGTTGATGGCGGAGTTTGGCAAGCCGGGAGCGCCGGAAACCTTCATTCCTCCGATCACGCAGGAGACCCTGGCGGAGATGATCGGCACCACGCGCTCCCGCGTCAGCTTCTTCATGAATCGATTTCGCAAGCTTGGATTCATCGATTACAACGGCCGCATCCAGGTGCATAAGTCGCTGCTCAATGTGGTTCTGCTCGATCAGTTGCCCGAGCATAACTCCGAAAAGCCTGCCATTCTAAGGCCTGTTCACACTGCTGGGGTGTTGGCGCCGGCGGAAATTGCCAAGCGCGAGCATATTGGAGCTTGAGCCGCGCGCAATCGCTTGAGTTATGCCAGGAACACTTCAATCCCATGGCGTCGCAGCAAATCCACGTATGCAGGCGCAAGCTCGCTATCGGATACGACGATGTCTGCGGCGCTCAGCGGGGCCACCGGAAACATTCCGCCGCGGCCGAACTTGGTGCGATCGGCCACGATAATCACCTTGCCGGCAATCTCGATCATCTTTTGCTCCGAGCCGACGACCAGCGTATTGTTGTTGCTGAATCCGGCCTCCGAGACGGCGCCGATTCCCATGATGACCGCATCGGCGCGAATCGAGCTCAACATCCGGTCGCAGAAGGGCCCTAGCATGACGCGGCCGCGGGGATCGAGATAGCCTCCGGTTAACGTCAACTCGATGTTGCGAATCGATTCCAGTCCTTCGGCAATGGGCAGCGAATTGGTGACAATGTGCAGGGATTTCAAGGCCAATTCCCTGGCCACGGCGGCAACCGTCGAGCCGCCATCCAGGATGACGGTCTGGCCTTCTTCAATGAGGCCTGCCGTTAGCTTGGCTATACGGCCCTTTTCGTCGCTTTGCCGCGCGCTCTGTTCCGCAAAATCGAGAGCCCGATTGCCGGGAGGTTGCAAAAGAACGGCGCCTCCGTAAACGCGGCGCAGCGCCTTTTCCTCCTCGAGGATTCCCAGGTCGCGGCGGACGCTGGACTCGGATGCGTCCAACTCGCGGCACAGAGTTTCCAGGTCGAGGAAATCCCTCGACTCGAACATCTGGCGGATTCGCAGTTGCCGTTCAGCAGCCTTCATTCGGTTTCAGCCTGGCGCCGCGAACTGTATGCTCCCCGGCTTGCCGCCGGGGAAGGTTCACTTAGAGTCGATCGCTCCCATCACCGCGTCCGTAACCGACTTCACCAGCATCTCCAGATCGACTTCCGCGGGACTTCCGGTCCTGCATTCGCCCCTGTACGGAGCCAGTGCGATGGGATTCGGCACCTCCAGGTCGGAGAGCTGGCACTCCTTCATCCCCGAGGTATCGAAGCGGGGATCGGGCAGGCCCAGCTTCTTTTTGATGGCCAGCAGGTCGGAACCCTTCTGCTCCGAGATATGCGAGATGGGAACGCCCAGTTGCGCGGCCAGCATCAGGGTGGAGCAATAGGTCTCAAGCACTTCAACGTACCACTCCGCGTGGGTCACCGTATCCGCCCAGCAGATGATTCCGTGATTGGCGAGAAGCACCGTGTTGTGCTGCTTGACGAATGGAATCACGGTTTGGGCAAATGCTTCGGTTCCCGGCGTTTCATAGGGCGAGATGGCAACCTTGCCGACGAAGACTTCGAACTCGGGGATGATCAGGTTCGGAGGCACTCGCCCGGTGATGGCGTAGGCGGTTGCATGCGGCGGATGGCAGTGGACACAGGCCTTTGCCTCCGGCACCGCTTTGAATATCTCCAGATGCAGGAAGATCTCGCTGGTGCGCGGCCTGGTTCCCGCAATCTGATTTCCTTCCAGATCGACAAGGCTAAGGTCCTCGGGCGTCAAGTCGAACTTGCTCACCAGGGTCGGCGTGCAGATGACCTCATTGGGACCGATCCGGTACGAGATATTGCCTCCGTTGCCGTCAACATATTGGCGGGTCCAGAGCTTGCGCCCGACGGCGCATATCTCCTTCTTGACCGCTTCGGCCTCGGGCGTGGTAAAAAGCCTCGGATTCGCAGCGGGCCGCTTCTGCGCCGCGCCGCTGTTGCCCGCCGGCTCGCTTGAAACCGCGGCAGGCTCATGCGGAACGGCCTGCGCCGAGGCGGTTCCTTTTGCATGCGCCACCAGGGCGATATTGTGCTGGGCCAGGAAGTCGCGCGCCGAGGGGGTCACCACGGCGTTCTCTCCGATCAGCACACGTGTTGCGCCCGCCTCCAGAGCGCTCTGCGCATCGCGCATCGCCACCAGCTTGCGGCCGGAAATATCCATGCTCTTTACTTCGTTTTTCACTTCCACACCTCAGAATCCCCAACAACCGCTTCTACTCAAGATCGTATGAATCGACAATCAGAGAACAATACGCATCTACCGGCACGGCATCGGGCCAGAATGGATTCGCCGCTTCGCGTCCTTCCGTGAAGGCCACCATCTGGCCTTTGGCGGCCCCAAGCTCGTCGATGGCGACCAGGGACTTGCCTCCGCCCAATCCATTCCCGGCACACAGATTCTCCATCGTCACCGGCTCCAGGACTACCAGCGTCTTGCCGCGAAAGGCCGCGACGGCCGGGGTGAGAACGACGTGGCCCCGAACAATGCCCAGCCTCATGCGCCGCCCCGCTTCCCGCTCGCGCCTGCCGGCGCACTATCCACAATTCCCACCACCACCATGCGCGCGGGCGTGTTGTTGCCTAGCCGCGCCCGGGCGATATCGCCATCGGTGGAGACCAGCACCGTGGAGCCGCTGCCCGCGCCGAGCCAGTCCACCACGACGATAGGCTCCTCTCCGGCGCTGCCGTCCGCCTCCAGCCGTTGCGCAACCAGAAACCTGCTGCCATCCAGAGTCGGATGCTTGGCTGCCGCGACAACGGTTCCTTCAACCCGCGCCAGAAACATGGTTCGAACCTGCCCTAAACAATCCGCAAGGCATTGCCGACGACGATCTGCCGCTCGCGCGTGAAGGTGAGCGGTGTCGTGATACCTTCGCCGGTCGGGGTGGCAATGCTGTGGCTGAAATATCCCGGACCGCCTACGCCCAGCGAGGCCGGCGACGCGGCGTTATGGATAAACAGAGTGGTGTTCATGGCGCGCGCCATGCGGGTTACCCTCTCGACATTCTGCGAATGCATGATGGCGGTGTGCCGGTAGCCGTGCTCGGCCTTGACCGCCGCCGCAATGCCCGCGTCCACGCAATTGACGCGCACCACCGGGACAAAGGGCATCATCTGTTCTTCGACGACAAAGGGGTGGTTTTCGTCCGTCTCTCCAAAGAGGAGCTGCGTGCCTGCCGGCGCGCGCACGCCGGCCGCGGCCGCCAGCACCGCGACGTCCTTGCCGACAAATTCCTTCTTCACGTGCGCCCTTGCGCAGCCGCCGCCTCCGCCTTCAAAGGTGAATGCGGCGTTGGTGAGTTTTTCGATGGCGGCGCGATCCAACTGATAGGCGCCGGCGCGCCGCATGGCTTCGATGAACTTGTCCGCGACGGAGGATACAACGAATATCTCCTTTTCGCCGATGCAGAGCAGGTTGTTGTCGAAGGCCGCTCCTTCGATGATGCACCGTGCGGCGCGATCCAGATCGGCGGTCTCGTCCACGACGACTGGGGGATTGCCCGGCCCCGCCGCAATCACGCGCTTGCCGGATTTGCTGGCCGCCTTTACAACCATGGGGCCTCCGGTAACGCATAGCAGCGCGATCTTCGGATGGTTGAAAATCTGCTCTGCGGCCTCGATGCTGGGCTCACGGATGGTGGTCAGCGCATTCCGAACGCCGCATTCTTTTTCGAACTCGCGGTTGAAAAGCTGAAGAGCGTATTGCGCCACCTTCGCGCCCGACGGGTGCGGCCCAAAGACCGCGGTGTTGCCGGCGGCCAGAATGTTGATGGCGTTGGCCGCCATGGTGGGCACCGAGTGGGTGACGGGCAGCATCATGCCGATGACGCCCCAGGGCGCGCGCTCGATGATGCACAGGCCGGTGTTGTCGCTGCGCGCGCTGCTGCCGCCGCCGCGCATGGCCTCGACTCCGAGCACATAGCGCATGTTCGTCAGCTTCAGGACCTTGTGATCGAGGCGGCCGACCTTGGTCTCCTCCAGTTCCATGCGCCCCAGTTCCTCGCGGCGATCCATGCAGATCCGGCGCACGATATCGATCATGCGCCCGCGCTCTTCCAGGCTCATGGCCGCCACTTGCTTCTGCGCCTCGAATGCCGCCTCGGCCGCCTCGTCCACGGTCGAGAAAACTCCGTCGCGCGAAGGCGCGCCTGCGCTGGCGGCATGCGCTTGCGGCTGTTGCAACTGGACGCGGAGCCTTGCCACCACTTCCTTGGCGATCTCCGCGATCACTTGCTCCTGGATTTGCATTTACGGCTTCTCCAATATCTTGCCTTCGACCTCGACGGCATCGACGATGCCGACAATCACCGTGTCTACCGGCGCATCCTTGGTGGTTGGCGTCAGCCGGGCCGAACTGCCCTGCGTGAACAGCACGCACTCGCCGACGCCGGCTCCAACGCTGTCAACCGCGACCACGGAACTGCCGGAAACTTGCAGCTTGCCGTCCCTGCTGATGTAGGGCTGAATCAGCAGCAGCTTCATTCCCTGGAACTTCGCGTTCTTCTGCGTCGACACAACATTGCCGATGACTTTCGCTATAAACATGCCGGCTCACCTCTTGGACCGCGGCAAAGGAACCTTGCCGAATGCGATTATTTCGGCAATACGGTTCCGAGAGTGCCGTGCGGCCGCGCAATCACATGCACGCTTTGCACTTCGCCCACTTCGCGCGCGGCGCTGGCGCCGGCATCCACCGCGGCGCGAACCGAGCCCACGTCGCCCTGAACGAATACCGAGCACAGACCGCTGCCGATCTTGTTCCAGCCGACAAACTCCACGCTGGCGGCCTTCAGCATTGCGTCCGTTGCCTGGACCAGCGCCACCAGGCCCTTGGTCTCGATCATTCCTATCGCTTCATTGGCCATTTGCTTTCTCCAGTTTCCCTGTTACTTCAACATGCTTTCGACAAGCGCATCGTGGGGACGGGCGATCACGTGCGACGACACCAGTTCTCCCACCACCTTGGCGGCAGCCGACCCGGCATCCACCGCTGCGCGCACGCTGCCTACATCGCCGCGCACGATCGCCGTAACGTATCCGCCGCCGATCTGCACGGTCTTCACGAGTTCTACGCTGGCGGCTTTCACCATCGCGTCACACGCCTCGACGAGTCCGACGAGGCCCCTGGTTTCGATCAATCCGATTGCTTCGCTCATCTGCTCTCCTCGGCTTACTTCGCGGCTGCGGGTTTTTGTTGCGCGGCCTTCTTGTTCTGCTGCACAAAGGACGGCAGTTCGTCGTGGGGGCGGGAGATCACCTGTACGCTGACCACCTCGCCGATTCGCGCCGCCGCCTCGGCGCCCGCGTCGGTTGCCGCCTTCACCGCGGCTACGTCCCCTTCAACAAAGGCGGTTACCAGTCCGGAACCGACGGACTGCCAGCCGGCGAAGGTTACGTTTGCCGATTTGAGCATGGCGTCGGTCGCCTCAAAGAGCGCGACCAGGCCTTTTGTCTCAATCATTCCAAGCGCTTGTTTCATCGCTTCCTCTCTTTTTTCGGAGTCTTACTTAAAAAGCTCGATGTCTTTGGTCAGGTGCAAACCGCACGCGTTGGCTTCATCGGTGTCCATGTGGACGTTGAGCTTGCCCGTCGAGTGGATTCGAACGTGAACGTTGTTGAAGGTGAGGCCCGCCGAGCCGCCGATGCGCAGCTTCATGCGGTCGCCCTGGGCCACCCCCAGGTGCGCTGCCTCCGCCGGGCTCATATGCGCGTGGATCGCGGCGCGAATCACGCCTTCTTTCAGCTCCACCACGCCCTTGGGCCCGATGATGACCGCGCCCGGCGTTCCTTTGATATCCCCGGAGAGCCGGACCGGAATATCGTTGAAGCCCAGCATGATGGCGTCGGTGAAGGCCAGTTCGACCTGCGACTTGTCGCGCATCGGCCCGAGGATTCTGAGGTTCGAGATCAGGCGGCTGCGCGGCCCGACGATCGTCACCGTTTCCTTGGCCGCGAAGTTGCCTTCCTGAAAGAGCGGGCGGTCGAAGGTGAGTTCCGAGCTCG
>Ga0265330_10002110_pt1 | contig 10983 bp, 7 predicted proteins | sample 41919metaG_FD_202083 | JGI IMG/M metagenome (GOLD analysis project Ga0265330, IMG submission 202083) | Rhizosphere microbial communities from Carex aquatilis grown in University of Washington, Seatle, WA, United States - 4-19-19 metaG | ecosystem: Host-associated > Plants > Roots > Rhizosphere >... | reverse complement strand
AATGGCGGGGAAGGTCGACGAGTCGTAGCGATAGCCGCGCTGGCAGAGCAGGTCGATCAGCTCAGCCGAGATCTCGTAGCCAGGCGCGCGGAAGCCGACCGGCGGTCGCCCGCAGACCGCGGCGATGGCGGCGTGGGCCCGATCGATCTCGTCGGCGATGCGGGGGCTCGGTAGCCGGACCAGGTCGTAGGGGTGGGTGTACGTGTGGCTGGCCAACTCATGGCCGGCGCTGGCCAGGTCAGCCAAAATGCGGCGGCCCTCAGCATCTTCTTCAAGGTCGCGCCCAACCACGAACAGGGTGGCGCGGATGCCATGGCGGGCGAACAGGTCAGCCAGACGAGGCAGGCACCGGCGCAGGATGACATGCCGGACCTCGTCCGCCGGGCCGCCGGGCAGCGCGTGGATGCGGAAGTAGCACTCGATGGGATCGAGATCGACGGAGACGGAGACAACAGGGCCGGCAGACATCACGATATCGTACCAGACGGCAGGTCCCTGGTAATCTCGCCTCGATGCCTCCCTCCACACGCACTCCCCTGCGCTACCGGGTCGCCATGCCCGAGCCGCACAGTCACGAATTTCACGTCACCCTGGACATCCCCGCCTTGCGCGACCGTCCGGTCCTGGACCTGGTCTTTCCCGCGTGGACGCCGGGCAGCTACATGGTGCGGGATTTCTCCCGCCACATCTATCAACTGACGATCGCGGGCAATGGTCGCGCCCTGCCCTGCGAGCGGCTGGACAAGCTGCGCTGGCGGGTGCAGACCGGGGGTCGGCCGGTTCGGGTCAGCTACCGCATCTTCGCCTTCGAGCAGAGCGTACGCACCTCGTTTCTCGACCAGGACCGCGCCTTCCTGCTCGGCACCAGCCTGTTCTTTCTCGTGCAGGGCGAAGAGACGCGTCCCTGTCTCCTCGACCTCGAACCGCCAGCGGGCTGGCACGTCAGCACGGCCTTGCCCGCCGTCCGCGGGGCTCGCCATCGATTCAGCGCCGCTGGTTACGACGAACTGGTGGACGAGCCGGTGGAAATGGGCAACCAGCGCGTGTACGCCTTTCGCCAGGGCGGCACGCGCTTCGAGGTTGCCATTGCCGGCCCCACCAATGGCGAAATTCCGCGCCTGCTGGCCCACTTGCGACGTATCGTGGACGCGACCGGCGCGCTCTTCGGCGGCTTCCCGTTTGACCGCTACCTGTTCGTCGTCCACGCCTTGCCCGATAGGGGCGGCGGGCTGGAGCATGCCTGCTCGTGCACGCTCGACATCGCCGGCATGGCCTTCGAGGACGAGAAGGCCTACCAGCGCTTCGACGAGTTGGCTGCGCACGAGTTCTTCCATGCCTGGAACGTGAAGCGCATTCGCGACCGGATTCTCGGGCCTTTCGACTACACCGCCGAGAACTACACGCGGCTGCTCTGGTTTCACGAGGGCTTCACCGAGTACATGCAGGCCATCATCCTGCTGCGCGCCGGTCTGCTCGCGCCCGATCGGTACCTGAAGGACCTCGGCGAGGACTGGGCCAAATACGCCGGACGCCCTGGCCGCAACGTCACGCCTCTTTCCGAGCTGTCCTTCGAAGCCTGGATCAAGCAGTACAAGCCCGCCGACAACTACGCCAACCGCGCGGTCAGCTACTACGAGAAGGGCAAGTGGGCGGCTCTGCTGCTGGACCTCGTGCTTCGGCAGGCGACGCAGGGCCGGCGCGGACTGCCCCATCTGTTCCGGCGCTTGTGGCAAAGCCACGGCCGGCGCGGCCGGTCGATCGCGGCCGGCGACATTCAAACGGCTGCCGAGTCCGTCGGGCGCTGTTCTCTTGGCTGGTATTTCTCACGGCACATCGAGGGGACCGCCGAGTTGCCCGTGCCCTCCTGGCTGCGCCGGGCAGGACTCACGGTGAAGGCCCGTTCGCCAGGGCAGGCGGAACCCGAGGACAGGGTGAAAGCGCGCCGGCAGCAGGGCTGGGCTGGTCTCAGCTTCGCTTCGGGCGAGGACGCCACGGTCAAGAACGTGATCCCGGATTCACCGGCATGGCGAGCCGGACTGACCTTCCACGACGAGATCGTGGCCGTCAACGACCATCAGGTGGACGCATCGACGGTCAGCAAACGTCTCGCGGACTGCGGCCCCGGCCAGACCGTGACCGTCGCGTTCTTTCGCCAGCAGGCCTTGCGCACGACCAGCCTGCGCCTTTCGCGCACGCCCGAACGCAAGTGGACGCTCGCCATCGATCCCGCGGCGTCGCCAACCCGACGGTGGATGCGCGAGGGTTGGCTGCGCGGCTTCTAGCTTGCAGGCGCAAAAAGAAAGCAGGGTGCCGAAGCACCCTGCTTTTCGGAGAGAAAACTATCGGCTCGATGGCGCTAGTTGAACGTGATTCCGGTCATGCACATGTTGGTCACGGCAATCGCCGCAGCGCCCGAAGGCACCTGGATCATGACCTTGTCGATCAGGGCCGCGTCGGCCGCGGTGAAAGCCGTGCCGCTCATGTCCCAGCACGCCGTGTTGAAGCTGGTCAGCGGAATCGCCGATCCCGTATAGGAGGCACAGTACGGCGTTGAGTCGGGATCGCCCTTCCTATGGATGTTCACGCGCAACCCAGTAACCGCACCCGTCACTGCTACGTTGATGCTTGTGTGGGCCGTGCCGATTGCCACGGTGGCGTCTGCGTTCGCATTCACGCCAATTTCGACACCCCAGTTGCCGGAGTAATCCGGAGGTGTCCCCAGGGCAGGAATCGCGCCCGTGAGGCAAAGGGAGTTGGTGGTGCTCCAGTTGGTCGTGGTGTTGCAGGCACCGGTACCGGCGACGCCCGTGATCGGGTCAGTCTTCCCGCCTCCCGTGCTTGTCCTGTCGCAGGTGGGATCGCTCACCGTATCGCCGTTGGGACCCATGGCAACCCATCCGTAGCCGGTCATCGCGCCTTGGGCTTGCCCCGCATTGAACGTGACGGTATTGCCGCTGGCGGCCGTAGTGCCCCCGGTAGGATTACCTGTGCTGCCGCCGCCGCTGGTGCCGCCGGTCTGCGTGTTACCGCCACCGGTACCGCCGTTGTCGCTGCTCGCGCAGGACGTTGTGAATGTTGCGAATACCGCAAAAGCACAGCACATAGCGAGCGAAGTCAAAGCCAGACTAACCTTTACGATCGTACTTTTCCTTGTCATGTCACCCTCTCGGTTGGTGTTTGCATATTCAATAGCAGAACCGCCTGATATGGGAAAACATATCTGAGCTAATTCTGCAACTCGCACACACGCCGCCACGCGCCATCACCCTTGCTCCGCGCTCGCGCTCGGTCTGGGCTCCACCACGGGATCTACTGCGTCATAGCGAGAGGCGCGTCGATGACGTGAGTCTCCTTGCCGATGTCAGGACCGACCTGTTCGACAAGATAGGCGTGCACCGTGTAGCTGCCCGGGTCGGTAACACGAAACGACGACAGCAGGATATGTCCGTAGGACTGCGGATTGAGATAGTCCTTCTGCCAGTAAGGCGTATCGCCAGCAGCGTAGTTGATGTAGAGCCGTCCCGCACGGCCTCCCATGTCCTGCGCGCTCTCGAGACGAAACCAGATCTGGCCCGTTGTGCCCAGGGTGGTGACCGAGAACGAACTACTCTCGCCCACGAGATCGAAGCCAGTGCCGCCGAGGCCCGTGCCGAAGCGCAGGCTGTCCTGAAAACTCGATCCACTTCCGCAGCCGACAGAAGCGAAGAGCAGGAGCGAACACGCGAGAACAGTGGCGAGGGTGAGCTTCATGGGACTCCTTGAGACAAGCAACCGTTCCATTGTCACCCAAAATCGTCGCTCTGGATAGCCTCACACCCCGCCCGCGCAGGCTGGTAGACTCCGCCCCCACCATGAAACTTTCTTCCAGCCTTCTCGACCGCGTGTTGGTCGCCGCGGAGGCGGTCCGCCAGCACCTAGGCGCCGCCGGTGCCCAGGTGGCGATCGTACTCGGCTCGGGTCTGACCGCGGCTTCCACGCCGCTGACCGACGTGCGCTCCATCGACTACGCGCAGCTCCCGTGTTTTCCCGAGACCACGGTGGCGGGCCATCCGGGCCGACTCCTGTTCGGCAAGATGGCTGGCAGGAGCGCGCTCGTGCTCTGTGGCCGGGTGCACGCGTACGAGGGTTATGCCCCCGCCGAGATCGGCTTCGGCGTGCGGGTGGCGGCCGCGCTGGGCGTGGGAACGGTGGTGGTGACCAACGTGGCGGGCAGCATCGAGCCGGGCCTGGCGGTGGGCGAGATCGTGTGCATTCGCGACCATTTGAACCTGACCGGCCTGTCACCTTTGGCCGGGGCCAACGACGAGCGCCTGGGACCTCGCTTTGTGGACATGACCGACACCTACACGCCGGCCCTGCGCATCCTGGCGGCGCAGGTGGCGCAGGCAGCGTGGGGCAAACCCTTGCGGGAAGGTATCTATGCCGGCATGTGCGGACCGTCCTACGAGACGCCTGCGGAGGTGCGTATGCTGCGCATCCTGGGCGCGGATCTGGTGGGCATGTCCACCGTCCACGAAGTCACGGCCGCGCGCCACGCGGGCCTGAAGGTTCTCGGCCTGTCGCTGGTGGCCAACCCGGCTGCCGGCATCCAGAACACGCCGCTGCGACACGAGGACGTGACTAGCGCGGCAGCCGTCGGCGCTGCCCGCATGGGCGAGTTGCTGGCAGCGGTGGTTGCCAGGCTGTAGTCGCGTGGGGAGTCGCAGGGCGAAGCGAACCCTCCCCGGGGTTCCCATGCGAATAAACGGTGCTATGGTGCCTGGCAATGTCTGCCATCCGCACCGACGAGCTGATGGCCCGTATTGCGTCCTACGGGGACGGCCCCTTCCCGCAGAAAGATCACTTCCACGCCGCACTAGCGCCCTGGAAAGATCGCCTCGACGAGAACGCGCTCTTCGTGCTGACCGCAGCCCTGCGCAAGAGCGACCGGCGGCGTGCGCGCCTGGTGGCCGAGGCGCTGGGCTGGCTGGTGGGGCACCCCTGCGGGCCGCTTCTCGTGCCCATCATGCTCGACCCTGGGGCGCCATTGCATCAGCGCGCCGCCGCGGCTGCCGCGATTCAGGAGTATGCCCCGAGCACCACCCACACGCTGTCCCCTGACGAGCGAGGCGTGTTGCTGGAGCTTCCCGTGCGCGAGATGGTCTCCGAGGCAGGAGACGATTCCTTCGCAGCCGAGGCGATTCGCGCCGCCTATCGCAGCACACCTGCGCAGGACCGCAGCGGCTTCTCCCAGGCTCTCGTCCACCTGGCGGGCTCGGACGCCAGCCGCGTGACCGTGGTACTGGGTCATCTCCTGGCTGTCGAAGACGACCCCGAACGGCGCGGGGAACTGATTGCCCTTCTCGGCGCGAACCCCAGCCAGGAAGCGGCGGACTTCTTGGCCGGGCTCGCTGCGACGAGCAAGGATGCGAACGAGGCGACCGTGACGACGCGCTTGCTGGAGGCCCTGGGCACGCAAGGTTTCTCGGGCCAGGTCAACCCGGTCTGGCGAGAAGCGACCTGCTTCGCCACCGGCTCCGACGGCGATTCCTGCTTCGCCTTGACCTTCGTGATACCGCGGCCGCCCGCCTTCACCTTGGTGCATTTTCTCATCAGCCTGGTGGACGGAGTGCGTGATGCCCTTGTGCACGCCCCGGCCAGCAAACGCGAGGCAGAGGAATTCGTCGCGCGCGAGCGTGAAATGATGACGCCCCTGTCGGGCGACGTGCCGGTCGAGGTCGGTTTGCACATCCTGCAGGAAGCACTCGACCGTGCGCGGCCGGCCCGGCTCGATGAGGAGCCGGACATCCAGTTCGCCTTGCACGCCATGCAGCCGATGCTGGCCAGCGCGCACGCTGCCCCCGAGCCCCTGCCCGCTCGCAAACACCTGCATGCGAGCGCGCTCCGCGGTCTGTTGACCAGTCCCGGCTTCGAGTACTGGTACCTGGAACCGGGAGAGGAAGTCATGCGTCCGGCCCTGGCGGCCATCAGCCGCCCCAGCCGGGCCAAGACCAGCCGCGGCTTGGAAAGCGAGATGGCCCGGCGCCTGGACAAGGTGATGCCGGTCTTGCTCGAACGCATGGTCGCCACCGGCGAGATCGAGCGCGTCGGCCGGATGCTGCGCCACCAGGCCCGGGTGCTGCGCGCGGCCGGGGATGACAAGCGCGCCAAGCTCTGCCTGCAGGTGGCGGCCAACATGGCCGCCGGCGATCCCGAGTTCCTCGTCCACTTGGCCATGCGTTCGCTGGCGGTCGCCGCCGAATCCACCGCAGCCGAGCCCGTACACGCGCACGGACACGAACAGGAGGGGCGAGATTCTCTCCTGCATCGTATCGAGGAAGGCGCCACGCGCATCACCCTGCACGAAGTAGCCGAACTGGACCTGGCCACTGAGATCTACCAGGCCGTCAACGAGGCCAATCGCGCCGCGCCCTCAGCTCGGCGCTCTTCGCTGGCCTCGATCGAACAAGCGGCACTCGCCTTTGCTCGCTTCTTCTTGAAGTGGCTGGAGGGACGGGTTGGCGACGCCGATCCGTCCGAGATCGAAGTCGTCGGGCTGGTCACCGGCCTGCGCAACCTGCTGACCGAGAAGGGGGTTGTGGATTCAGCCTATCGTCTGAACGCCGCGGGCGAGGCCGCAGCAGCAGCCCTGAACTTCGTCGAGCACCATTGCCGGGGCGACTGCCCGCATCGATGCCTGGACTTTGGCGACCACGACGGCCAGCTGCTGTTCTTTTCGCGGCCGCCCCTGTGGGAGGTCCGGCCCGAGGATCTGCGGACCCACGCGAACCTGGACCGCAACAAACGGCCCCAGGCCTGAGACGGCGAAACACCAGGTAACTTCGCGGCGATTCGTGTCATCTTAGCCAAGCAAGGAGGAGAACCGTGGAACACAAACTGCCTGAACTTCCCTACGCCAAGGACGCGCTGGCCCCGCATATCTCGAAGGAAACCATCGAGTACCACTACGGCAAGCATCACGCGACCTATGTGGCCAATCTGAACAAGCTCATCCCCGGTACCGAATTCGCCGACTCTTCTTTGGAGGAGATCGTCAAGAAGGCCTCGGGCGGGATCTTCAACAACGCGGCCCAGATCTGGAACCATACATTCTACTGGAACTGCCTCGCGCCCCAGGGCGGCGGCGAGCCGAGCGGCCCCCTGGCCGACGCCATTAGCAAGAGCTTCGGCGGTTTTGCGTCCTTCAAGGAAAAGTTCAGCAACGCAGCGGTCACGCTGTTTGGTTCGGGCTGGGCCTGGCTGGTCAAGGGCGCCGACGGCAGCCTCAACATCCAGCAGGCGAGCAATGCGGGTACGCCCATCAAAGACGGCCAGCGGCCCATCCTGACCTGCGATGTGTGGGAGCACGCCTACTACGTCGACTACCGGAATGCGCGCGCGAACTACGTCGAGGCGTTCTGGAAAGTCGTCAACTGGCGCTTCGCCAGCGACAACTTCAAGTAGTGGGTTCGTTGCAGGGTTAGTTAGCTGTTTCTCGAAATAGCGAGCCAATCCCTAGCCGTCACGCGACTTGCGAGCCCAGGCGGAGGGCGTGCTTCTCGGGTTGCAAGGCGGCCGGAGTCGCCGCCGGCGTGCGCGGGGGAGGTGCGGCGGGCATGCGGTTGGCAGCGACGAACTGCTCGATGAAGGCCAGGGAAGGCTCCACCTGGTCGACCTGGACCAGGATCAAGTCCCCCGGCAACAACATGCGCAGCCCCGCCTCGATGGCGTGAAACTCGCCTCGTGTCTCGATGATCTCGGCCACCCGCGTGCTACGCGCCAGCCCACGGTGCATGAGCGACACCACCTCGCCATCAGGCCGGCCGCGCGTGCACTTGTCCTCGTAGACGATCACGTGGTCGAAACCGTTGCCGATGAGTTCGGCCTGGCGAATGATGTCGACATCGCGCCGATCTCCGGCCGCGGTGTACACGACCACACGCCGGTCGTGTGGCATGCGACCGATGGCGTCGATGAGCGCCACGAGGGCGTCGGCGTTGTGCCCGTAGTCGATAACGATGGTTGCCCCTTCGTAGTCCAGGACGTTGAACCGCCCCGGCGTGCTGCGGGTGTCGCTGGTGAAGGTGGCCAAAGCCGCGCGTATCACGTCGCACGGCACACCCACCGACCAAGCAGCGGCGGTGGCAGCCAGCACGTTGTCGACCTGGAAGCCGATCGTGCCGTCACGGGTGAGCGGCACCGCCGACAGGCTGGTCACCCGTTGCTCCCGGTTGCCTTCGACCAGCACGACCACCTCGTTGCGTGCCACCACGGCACGACCGCCGCGCGCGCGGTGAGCCACGATGAGTGGGTGCTGCGGGTCGCGGGCAAAAAAGATGACGGAGCCCGGGCAGTAGGGCGCCATGGCCACAGTCATCGAGTCCTCCGCGTTGAGAACGGCCGCGCCGGTAGGCGCCACGTTCTCCACCACGGTTCGCTTGACCTCGGCCAGTTGCTCCGCGGTGTCGATGCCTGCCATGCCCAGGTGGTCGCCCTCGCCGATGTTGGTGACGATGGCCACGTCGCACATGTCGAAGCCAAGGCCCTCGCGCAAAATGCCCCCGCGGGCAGTCTCGAGCACGGCCGCGTCCACGCGCGGGTTGAACAGCACGGCGCGAGCGCTGCGCGGCCCGCTGCAATCATCGGTGTCGATGCGCCGGTCGTCGATGTAGATGCCGTCGGTGCAGGCCAGGCCGACGTGCCGACCGGAAGCCTTCAAGATGTGACCGACCATACGCACCGTGGTTGTCTTGCCGTTGGTACCAGACACGGCCACGAGAGGGATGCGCCCGTTCTCCCCGGGCGGAAACATGGTGGACACGATGGCCTCGCCCACCGGCCGCGGTTTGCCCACCGACGGGTCCAGATGCATGCGAAGCCCGGGAGCGGCATTGACCTCGACGACAATCCCGCCCTGCTCTTCCATGGGCCGGCTGATGTCGCGGCAGATCACGTCCACGCCCGCGATATCCAGCCCGATGACCCGAGCGGCGTCCACAGCGCGGGCGGCGTTCTCGGGGTGCACACGGTCGGTCACGTCAGTGGCAGAGCCCCCCGTGCTCAAGTTGCCGTTCTGGCGCAAGAGAACCTGCGTGCCCGCCGCCGGAATCGAGTCGGATGTGTAGCCCTGACCGGCCAGCACCGCCAGCCCGATCGCATCGAGCCGCATCTTGCTGAGCGAGGTGGAATGGTCCTCGCCCCGGCGCGGGTCCGAGTTGACGGCGGCCACGAGCTCGGCCACGGTGGACTTGCCGTCGCCCTGCACGCGGGGCGGATCCCGGCGTGACGCCGCAATCAGCCGGTCACCCACGACCAGCAATCGATGGTCGGCGCCCTGGGCGAAACGTTCCACCAGTACCGACGAGCCCTCGGCGCGCGCGGCCTGGTAGGCTGCGAGCACCTGCTCGCGCGTTGTCAGATTGACGGCCACACCACGGCCCTGGTTTCCGTGCTGGGGCTTCACCACCACCGGAAGGCCGATCTCCTGTGCCATCTCCCATGCCTCTTCGGCGTCTTTAACCGGGCCGCCTGCCGGCACCGGCACGCCGACCGATCGGAGCAGGAGCTTGGTCAGCTCTTTGTCCTGAGCGATGGATTCGCCGATGGCACTGGTGCGATCGGTCTCAGCCGCAAGGATGCGCCGCTGGCGCGAGCCCCAACCAAGCTGGACCAGACTGCCCTCGTTCAGCCGCCGCGTGGGAACTCCCCTTGCCGCGGCTGCCCGCACGATGGCCCCGGTGCTGGGACCGAGGCGCAGATCTTCATCCATGGCCCGCAGCTTCTTGCAGGTGGCAAGCATGTCAAAGGGTCGCTCGGCCAACACGGCTTCGACGATCTCGACCGCCGCCCCCACTGCCGCACGGGCCACATCCTCCTCGCGATACTCGATCACAACTGCGAACACGCCCGCTGCGTTCGTTGCGGTCGTCTTGCTGAAAGACACCGGCACCCGCGCCCCCTTCTGCAGCGCCATCGCCACACGCTCCAGTACGTGCGCCAGGGTGGCACCCTCAACCAGCGCGCCGGTCACATCGCCCTCGGCCCATTGCACCCCGGAAGACGTGTCAGGCAGAAGTTCGCGCAGACGCTTCTCGAACCCCGGGATTTCGGCCACGGCCGCAGTGACCGGACCGAGATCGACGGTTACCTCGAGCGCGGTGTGACGACTCCAAATGTTGGGTCCCCTAAGTGCACGAATTCTGGTTAGTTGCATGGTGGCCGTCTTTGGTTTGGTCAGTTTTTCTTCGGGTCCGGCCTTGATGAAGACCGGAGGGTCACTGGTAGTGCGACGGACCGCGAATGGGGTTTATTCGCAGTTCCGGCACCACCGCGTGCCTTTTTCTCTTCACTGACCACGCCGATGGCCGATAACACAGCGAGACTCGATTCGACGTCACCGTCGAGAACCTGAAGCAGCGCCAGTTCACCCGGCTTGAGCAGGCCCAGGGCCGTTCCAACTGCCTCGCGATAGTCAGAAACATAAATGATCTCAGCCACTCGCTGTCCAAGAGCCAGTCCATTTCTCAGGAGGCCAGGGACATCCCCCTTGGCCCGATCCGTGGCTGATGGGTCGTCGTACAGGATGACGCGGTCAAAGGCGGCGCCCAGGATCTCGCCTTGCCGCGTGATGTCCTCGTCGCGCCTCTGGTCGCCTGCCGAATAGACCGCGGTGCACTTCCGATGGGGAAAGCGCTCAAGCGCAGACACGACCGCGAGCAGCGCGGAGACGTTGTGGCAGTCGTCGATCACCAGGGTCGCATCGCCATGGAGCACGACGTTGAATCGGCAGGGATCGTCCTGCCGATCCGCGCGGAAGGTTTCCAGTCCAGCGCGGATGGCTTCGTTGCGAAGGCCCAGCGCCCACGCCGCCGCGGCAGCCGCCAGGGCGTTCTCCACCTGGAAGGGCGCGCGCCCGGAGTGGGTGATGGGGATCTCGTTGATGGAGATGAGGTCAGTTTCCGACGGTCCTTCGCCCAGAATCAACTGACCGTCGCGCACGAAGGC
>Ga0265330_10002109_pt1 | contig 10984 bp, 10 predicted proteins | sample 41919metaG_FD_202083 | JGI IMG/M metagenome (GOLD analysis project Ga0265330, IMG submission 202083) | Rhizosphere microbial communities from Carex aquatilis grown in University of Washington, Seatle, WA, United States - 4-19-19 metaG | ecosystem: Host-associated > Plants > Roots > Rhizosphere... | reverse complement strand
GATAGGTTCCACGACATCTACGATATTGTGCGCAATGAGAAGCCACTGGTCTTGTGGTTCGATCTCGACAACAATCTCGGTTCTTTGATGACCAAAGGTTTTGAGCCAGTCGGCGAACAGGAGGGTCACCCGATTGCGCCGCGTCCACGGCGACGACGCCGCCGCTCGACCTAAGACAATCACATTTCCCCGACGGCAAACAGGGACGCGATGGCGTAGACCAGCCTCGCGATCGAGACAGGCCATTCAGGACCCTCCGGTGGCGCCCGCATTCCCCTCGCCGAGCCTGCGGCGGTACGTTGGCGGCCATGCCGACCCGCGACGGGTGGGTTCGCTGACCGCCGAGCCATCGAGAGGGCGACCGCAGGTCGCCCCTACCCCGCCGCGCGCGCTCGTGGCGGATCGTCTTTCGCGCGCACGAGCTCGCCGTGGCACACAGTCCAATTGCGGCCGCCGTGCTTGGCCGCGTACAAGGCATGGTCGGCGTTGGCAATCAGCGCCTGCTTGCTCTGGTGGCCTGCTCCCCCAGCGCCTGCACCATGCGGCCGTTCTGCATGGAGGTCGTCTGGTAGCGGACGGCGCCTGTTCCGTGCTGCCCGCGGTCCTCCCACGCTATGACCCCGACGGATACACGATCTGAAGGCCGTTGACCGGCGCACGCTGCATCCCCCATGTCGAGGGCCTCGGCTGCGCGGTCAGGGTGAAGCTGGACCCGGTCAGGTTGCGGAACACGACATAGTTCCCTGCGCCTGCAGTGCCGGCGTCGCCACCGGACGCCAGGGCATACCCTGGGAAAGAACTGTTGGTCGTCGCGGGCTGGCTTACCGAATACGTGGTCGAGCCGATCTTGTACTGGTAGTTGCGCGTGTCACCCGAGTCCGCAGCGGAATAGCAGTAGACGTAGACGTCGTATCCACCGCTCATCTCGGCGGGCAAGTTGGCCACGCTGACTGTGCCTGGTTGGTCAACCGCCCTCGGATCGAGATAGCCATTCATCATGCGCGTATCACCGGGAGCGTCGGTGAAGGAATTGCTCCACATGGACAGCCCACCCAGCTCAGGCACGCGCCAGCTCGCGGACGCAGCGGTCGCGCTGCCGCTCGACGACACCAGCGCGGTGAGGCTTCCTGTGTCGCCGGTTGCGCTGTTCCAGTGCGTGGCCGGTCTCACTCCTGCTGATTCGTTGGGGGCCATCGCGATTGCTCCCGACACTCCAGAGCCGATCTGTTGTCCGCCCACGAAGTCGATACTAATGATAATCGGCGCAACCGTCGCGTTAGTTTCCAGGTCACCCGCCCCGTCCGTTCCGCCAGCGGGACCGTCGCGAGTGTCGGCGCCCGGAGCGTCCAGCGTTCCTGTCTCGGCGACATCAGAACCGCCCGATCCGCTGTCCGGCAGCACACGAGCATCGGCAGGGAGAGGGACGTCAATCTCGACATCTTGAGATGAGGCTGCGTCTGCCACCACCGCGGCATCCGTCGTGACTGTTTGCCCCGTATCCCTCGCGTCAATCTCCGGCTCCCCACCCATCGCAGTCGCGTCCGCTCCGGCGCCCGCATCCACCATGATGCTTCCCCCTGCCCCGCCCGTGGCGGCCTGGCTGGTTCCGCCGGTTGCGGATCCGCCGATCGCTGCGGTGCCGCCTGCCGAACCGCCGTCGCCCGTATCAGGCGCGAGCGTGCCGCCGCCGCCCCCCGTTCCGGTGTCAGAGGCTACACGGCCGTCCCTACTTCCAGCATCCGGTTGCAATGACAAGGGACGCGTGAGGTTCACGCAGCCGACGAAAGCAAAAAGTGCCGCGAGTGCCGGCACTACCGGCGAGCATGATCGATCCACTTGGACATCCTCCTCGATGATCGGCAAAATTATGGAGTCATGCGGCCGCAATAGCAAAGGTCGCGCGCCAGTTATCCGATGAACCCGGGCGACCGCAGGTCACCCCTACCCCGCCGCGCGCGCTCGCGGCGGCTCGTCTTTCGCGCGCACGAGCTCGCCGTGGCACACCGTCCGATTGCGGCCGCCGTGCTTGGCCGCGTACAGGGCCTGGTCGGCGTTGGCAATCAGTTCCTGCTTGCTCTTGCCGTCCTCGGGGTACACCGCCACGCCCAGCGACAGCGTCGCCCTGAACGCGCCCTTGGCCGAGTCGTGCGTCTGCGCGCCCACCTCTTGCCGGATGCGCTCGGCCAGCTGGCGCGCTCCGGTGCGGTCGGTGCCCTCCAGCACCAGCGCGAATTCCTCTCCTCCGTAGCGAGCCACGATGTCGATCTTGCGCGCGCTGGCCTTCAAGATTGCCGCCACCTGCTTCAAGACCTGATCGCCGGTCGGGTGGCCGTGGGTGTCGTTGATCTTCTTGAAATGGTCGATGTCGGTCAGGAGGAACGACACGCGCATCTGGTGGCGCTCGGCCCGACCCAACATGGCCGAGAAGCGCTCCTGGAAGGTTCGGTGGTTGACCAGGCCGGTGAGCCCGTCGGTGGTGGCCTGCTCCTCCAGCGCCTGCACCATGCGGCCGTTCTGCATGGAGATGGCCACCTGGTTGGCGATCACGCCCAGCATTTCGCGCCGGTCAGCCGGGAATGCGCCCGCTCGCTGTGCCGCCACAGTGAAGGTTCCCATGACTTCGTCCTTCACCAAGAGGGGCAACACATAGAGCGACTCGAACCCCTTGAAGCGCTCGCGCGACTCGAACACGTAGGCCCCGCCCCGATCGCGCCAGTCGCCGGCTGCAGGCAAGGCCAGCTTGTTCTTGACCACCATGGACGCGATGGAACCCGCGTCGCAAAAAGTCCGGCCCGCAAGCTCGTCCGCCCCCTCGCCCACCACCCGACTGAGCAGGTGGTTCCCGTCGGCGTTGTCGTAGGTCGCGATGGCGGCAAAGTCGAACTCGCAGGCACCACGTGCGCCCTCGATGGCGGCGTCATAGACCTCGGCCAGGGTCAGGGCGCGGTTGAGCGCAGCCGAGGCCCGGTAGAAACGCTCGTGCTCGTGCTTGGATCGCTCGACCGCCTGGAACACGCGTTCGGACTGCACGATGCGCATCACCTGCTCCGCAGCGGCCGCAAACAACTCCACCTCACCCGCCGAGAACACGGCCCCCTCCTTGCGATCACCGATCAGCACCCCGCGCAGGGACAGGCCCTCCGCCACCGGCACGCCCAGGAAGGCCGACACGTCGGCTGGCCCCTGGTAGTAGGGCAAGAGCGACAGCCGCGGCGATTCCAGCAGGCAGGGCCGTCGGTCCTTGATGATGGCGGCCAATGCGCCGGTGCGCGCCGAGAGCGGCCCCTCCGCCAGGTGCGGGGAATCGCTCGACAGTTCTTTGAACTTCAACTTCTCGCCCGTGCTGTCCAGCCAAAGCAGGGCACAGGTCTGCAATCCCATCGATCGACGGAGCAGATCCACCGTGTGCAGGAGCTGCTCGTGGATAGTCTCGATCGATCCCTGCGACAGCTTCTCTTCCTCCTGGGCCCGCGTGCGCACGTGGTGCTCGCAGCTCAGCGCCGACGAGATCAGGCGGAAATCGCGCGCCTCCTCCCGCATGGAAGCGACTTCCGCCTCCAGGCACCGCCGGCGCTCGCGTCGCTGGCGCGCCACCTCGGCGTGCAGGAAAGCCACGTTTAGCACGGCGAACACCGCGATGAAGCCCGCGTGCCCGGGGAAAGCGGCTGCAGCTCCTGGCGCGGCGCCGGGGCCGAAGGCCATGACGGCCTCGAAGCCGAGGGCGGCCGCAGCCAGCGGGCAGCCGACGGACAGGGGATGGAATGTCACCAGGAAGCTGACCAGGGCGTAGACCAGTGGATACAGAGGCGCGGTGGTCCCTCCTACCACTGATAGAAAGACGTAGGTCGCCGACAGCATCAGCAGGCCCATCTCGAGATCGGAGACTATCTCGCGCGCGCGGCTGCGTCGGCGCTCGCTGGTGCCGATGCGGCCGGCCAGCTTGACCACCAAGGCCGCCGCCAGCGCGGCCGCCGCCAACCCACGCGTCCAGTCAGCGCCGGGCCGGCGCAAGTCCGGGAACCAGCCCAGCCACAAGAGCGCCCCCATCGTCGCCACCAGGGCGAATCCCCACACCGTCTGCCAGACGCGCCGGATTTCGAAAGCCAGACGAGCGCGCAGCTTGGACAGCCTCATCGCGCCTCGCCGAAATCGAAGAGTATCTCGCCTGGCCGCACCCACCCCATGTCGGCGCGGGCCACCTGTTCCAGTGCGCGAGAATCCGTGCGCAGCGCCTCAGCCGCGCGGGCCAGCCGTTCGTTCTCCGCACGCAGGCGAGTGTTACGACTCTTGGCCGCCGCGAGATCGCGCCGCAATTCCAGATAGCGGGCGTAGCCGGAGCGCGCATAGAGATGATACGGCACGTAGCCGAAGGTGACGGCCAGCAGGACAGCCGCCAGCCCGCGCAGAATCCAGCTTCTTTCTGACCGGGTATCGCGACGCATGACGGTTCCGTCTCATCAGTATGGGGAGACTACCGGGAGGCGCAATTTTTTGGGTAGTATGCTGGGCACACATGTCGTTGCCCTTCCACGGTCCAACCGCCGCAATTCTGGTCATCGGTGAGGAGATCCTCTCCGCCAAAGTCGAGGAAGAGAATGCACGCTATCTTGTGCGGGAGTTGCGCGGGTTGGGGGTGGCCGTCCGCCGCATCGACGTGATCCCCGACGAGATCGCCGAGATCGCCGAGGCTGCGCGCGGCATGTCCAGCCGCTACGACCATGTCTTCACCTCGGGCGGCGTCGGCCCCACCCACGACGATGTGACCATGGCGGCGATGGCCGAGGCGTTTGGCTTGCGCCTGCAGCGCAATCTGGAACTGGAGGCCAAGATTCGTTCGGCCATGGGTCCCAATCTGCACGAGCGAGATCTGTGCATGGCCGACATCCCCGACGGAGCGCAACTGCTCTACGGCCCGGATGGGGACCGTTGCCGCTGGCCGGTGGTGACGGTGAGAAACGTCTACATCCTGCCCGGGGTGCCCGAGATATTCCGCCGCAAGTTCCACATGGTGCGAGAGATGTTCCGGACCGGCCCCATCCTCAGTCGCGCGGTCTATTCGCGCGAGGGCGAGGCCGCGATCGCCGCGACCCTCGACGCCGTGGTGGCCGAGTTCCCCGGCGTGGCCGTAGGATCCTATCCTCGGCTCGACATCGCCGAGTACAAGGTCAAGATCACCGTCGACGGCCGCGACGCAGCCCTGGTGGGACGCGCCACCGCGCGCATCGTGGAAGGCCTGGGCCCGGCTGTCGTACGCACCGAGTAGGTTGGCGTTCTTCTTTCACGCACGGGCGAACGTTCGTGGCACCCCGGCATGGGGACTGGTGCGGGTGGTGCCAGCGTGGGCGGGAGCGGGAGCGACCAGCGTGTGGCGGCAACCGCTGCGGCAAGCCCGGCATCTGCTATAAATCCGGCCGTGCCTGACCTGCCGCCCACCGTCAAAGGAATGAATGACATCCTCTCGCCCGAGGTGTCGAAATGGCAATTCGTCGAGGAGAAGGCCCGCTCGGTGCTGGAGGCGTTCGCCTACCGCGAGTTGCGCACGCCGATTCTCGAATACACGCCGCTCTTCGTGCGCTCGGTGGGCGAGGACACCGAGGTGGTCGAGAAGCAGATGTACACCTTCCCCGACCGCGACGGGCAGTCCGTGTCTATGCGACCCGAAGGCACAGCCAGTGCGGTGCGCGCCTACCTCGCCCACTCGCAATGGACCCGCGAGCCGGTGACCCGCTGGTACTACCTCGGCCCGATGTTTCGCCACGAGCGCGCCCAGCGCGGGCGCCTGCGCCAGTTCCACCAGGTGGGGGCCGAGGTGTTCGGGCTGGCCGCGCCCACCGTCGACGCCGAGATGATCGCCATGCTGGTGGCGATGCTGGTTGAGATGGGGATCAAGCCCTCCGACCTGGAGCTCGCGGTCAACACCCTGGGCGAGCCCGAGGAGCGCGCGAGCTATCGCGAGGCCCTGCGCGGGTATTTCTCGAACCATCTCGACAAGCTGGATGAGGGTTCGCGACTGCGGCTGCAGACCAATCCCCTGCGCATCCTGGATTCCAAGGATCCCGATATCCAAACCCTGGCTGCCGACGCGCCGGTGCTGCTGGACCTGCTAGGCGACGCATCCAAGCGCCACTTCGAGGCCGTGCGCAGCCACCTCTCGGCGCTGGGGATAGAGAGTGTGGTGGACACCAAGCTGGTGCGCGGACTCGATTACTACACCGGCACCATCTTCGAAGTGAAGGCCAGGATTGGCGATCTGGGCGCGCAGAACACGCTGGGCGGCGGCGGGCGCTACGATCGCCTGGTGTCGTCGCTGGGCGGGCCGGAGGTGCCAGCCATTGGCTTCGGCATGGGCATCGAGCGCGTGCTGCTGGCCTTGGCCGAGCCAGCGGAGGAGTTCGAGCCGGTGTTGGCCCTCTTCATCGCGGTGCTGGGAGAAAAGGCGCAGGCCTGGGCCCTGCCCGTGGCGCATCGACTGCGTATGGAAGGCGTTCGTGCCGAGATGGAGCACCGCCAGGCAAGCTTGAAGTCGCAGCTCAAACGCGCCGACGCGCTCAAGGCACGCCTGGCTCTTATCGTCGGAGACAACGAGCTACAAAGCGGCAAGTTGGTTCTGCGCGATCTCGCCACCCGGCAGCAGCACGAGGTGACCGAGGCCGAGTTGGAGGGAAAGATCCGACAGTTGGTGGACTTCTAGGCAACCTGACCGTCGTCGTCAGTCCTTGAGCCGTGCCTGTGCCTTTTCCGACGTGAGCTCGCGAAGCGCGTCGGCGGCTACCCAGCGCGCGCTGCGTGTTTCCGGGTCGCCGCCACGTTCGCCGCCAGCGCGTTGGTTGGCCGCGACGCGAATCTTCTCCGCGCAGGCAATGGCAGCGGCGTTCAACGCCCGGTTGCGCTTGCCGATGTTGCGCAAGGCCCAGTTGACCGCCTTCTTGACGAAGTTGCGCTCGTCGAACGCCCCGCGCGCGATTGCGGGCAGCAATTTGCGGAAGGCCCGGTCGGTGGCCGACTTGTCGTGCACCGCCAGCCCCGCCATCAAGCTGAAGCCAGCGCGCTTGACCCATTCCTCGTCGCGCGCGGCCCACGCGACAGCCTTGGGCCAAGCGTGTTTCGTCAGGTCGAAGAGGCTGGTCGTCGCCTGATCGCAGATGTCCCACGAGTCGAAACCGCGTGCCCACGCTTCGAACTGCCTTTCAGTGACCGAGGCCGGGTCGTCGACGAAGCAGGCCAGCAGGCGCGCCTCGTGGTTCCCCGTCTCCCATAGCGCACGCGCCAGCGCGTGGTCCGTGCCGAGGCGTTTGGCGATCCTGCGTAGCTGGTAGACCGAGACGCCGAACGCATTCTCGACGTTGATCCCATAGCGAGCCATGCCCGCCCTGTCCTTCTCGCTGCCCAGGAAACGCAGCTCGGCGAGGATGTCTGCGATCCTCTTGTCGATCTTGTCCCGAATCAGAAAATCGACAACACCCTGGGGTCTCATCGGATTCGCTCTCGGCTACGAACGCCGGATTCTCGACGACAGCTCGAGCACCGCGCGGCCGTGACGGAAGACGCGCACGGCGCCGGAGGTCTGTGACACCACCACCGCGATGGCCTCGGTCTCGTGCGTGATGCCGGCGGCAGCCATGTGGCGCGAACCCAAGCCCAGCGGCACGCGCACATCCTTCTCATCGAAGTTCAGGTAGCGGCCTGCGGCCAGTACCACGCCGTCTTCGCGCAGGACGAAGCCGCCGTCGAGCACGGCAAAGGCGCGCAGGGCGCGACGCACTTCCGGGCTCAGCATGTTGCGCTCGTCTTCGGAATAGCCCTGGAAGGGGTTGAGGCTGAGCGGCCGCGATTGCTCCATGACCTTGTTGGAATCGCCAATCACGAACAGCGCCCCGACCGGTCGGCCTTCCCATCCCTCCACGCCGATGGTGACCGCCAGGTCGATGAGCGCCTCCAGGATCTCAGGTTGCACGCCCTCCGTGCGCAAGAAGCCGAACCCCACGTCCTCCTCGTCGGGGCCCACGTTGACCACCAGGATGGAATCGGGCTTGCCCACCGGCCGCGCCGACAGCAGCGCCACCACCACGTCGCCCTCGGCGTAAATTCCGCGCGCGATTCCGCTGACCAGGGCCAGCTTCAGCTTCTCGGGCCGACCCAGATCGTACTGCGGTAGTGGAATGACGGGAACGCCCGTGGCCTCGACCACCGCGCGCTGGGCCTCGCTGACCACCGCCTGCACCAGTTTCTTGCGCGCCCGCGGCTTGCCGCGGAAGACCTCCTCGGGCAGAGGAATGTCGCCCACGTACAGCAGGTGGTCGAAGGTTCGCTTCTGGGCCAACGAAACCGCGACCTTGATCAGCTCCAAGTGATTCTGACTCGTCTTTGCCATGACCTTGCTGTTGTCTCCTGGATCGAGATGCTACGCCAGCCCGTCGCGCGCGGCCAGATCTCGAAATCTGGCAAACCCGCAGCCCTACCGGCGCGAGTCGGTTCGGTCTCGCCCAGTGACCTGGCCGCGGCCGTCCGCGACCAGGTCGATGAAACGAAGTTCGGGCAACTGGGCCAGCACCTCGTCGAGATCCGGGGCCTCCTCGCGGCGGGCCAGGCCGACGATGTGCTGGCCGCCAAAGCGGTATTCACCGGCTGGCGGCAAGGGTGGATGCGCGAGCAGGAAGCGCGCTCGGTCGGCCAGCACGTCGGGCATCCAGACGAACGAGGCGGGCACGTCGGGAATCACCAGCAGCGGCCGGGGCAATTGCTCTACCGGCCGGGTGAGTTTGATCGCGAGGTCCAGGTCTTTCACCGCGTTTCGCACCAGGAAGATGCTGTGCCCCGCTTGGGCACCCTTGGCCACGGCGTCGCGGGCTGCAGCCAGGACCGCCCGGTAGCGACGGACCTCGCCCATACGCGTGGCTGACGAGCCCAGACCGATCGCTGCCAGCAGGCTGATGGCAAGAATCACGACCGCCGCCCCGCGCGCGTCGGCGGCCAAAGCCAGCATGAACATAAGCCCGACCGCAGGCAGGTAGAAGTAGCGCGCGCCTACCACCCAACCGGCCGCAGGCAGCGGCAAGAGCGCCAGCAACGTCCAGAGGACGGGAAACCACGCGCGAGCGCGCACCGCGAACACTCCCACGATCAGCAACAGCCCGCCGCCCATAAGCCATGCCAGAGCCTCGGGCAACGGTGCATAGGCCGTCACCGCATGGACCAACCCCGCTGCCATCTGCAGGGATCGTCCCCACCAGGGCGCGACCGGATCGTTGGTGCCACCCAGCCCCCGCAGCACCACGAACCGAACGATCAGGTACCCACCCGCCACAGCCATATGTGGAAACGCAGGCACGACGCATGTCCGAAAAAACTCTGAACGTTCCCCGCTCCTCTCTGTGTTCTCTGCCGCGGCCTGCTGCCGAGATGAAGCCGTCCACTTTGCCGCCACCGCGAGCAATGGCAACACCAGCGCCGTCTCCTTCGAGAAATGCGCCAGTGCAGCCAGCGCAACCGACGCCGCTCGCCAGCTTCGCGCCTGGCGCAGCAGGCAGACCAGCGCGGCCAGGGTTGCCAGCGTGGCCAGTAGATCGGTGCTGGCCGCAAACCACAGCGCGGCCTCGCGCTGGGCCGGCGCCACCAAGAACAGCGCGCCCGCAGTCAGCGCAACCCGGAGGGTGAACCCGACCCCGCGGCCCAGCGCCACGACCAGGGCCGCGCTGCCCGCGTGCAGAAGAAATCCCGCCAGTGCGAACGGCCATGTCGCCCCCTGCCCCGCCCGATCGAGCAGCCACCACAGCAGCATGGGCACGGGCCGGTAGTATTCACCGCCGTGCATGTCGCGCACGAAGGCCAGGAGCGGACTGGGTTCCAACCGAGCGAACGCGAGGAACAGGTAGTCGTCGCCCACGAAGGTGGTGGCGGCGGCGAAGTCCCAGGCCACTAGGCCCAGCAGCAACGCCGCGGCGACGACGATCTTCGCGCGCATGCCAGGCAGAATGTCACGGAAAGCCGCAAGCGGCGCACAAGAGATCGCCTGGCTAATCCTGCTGACTCTACCACCGCGAACGCGCTAGCATCGCCCCAATGTCGACCAGGAAGCTCGCACTCGAAATCTTCGACAGCGGCCTGACCTGCACCGAGGCTGTGGCCATGGCCGGGATGAAACGCCTGGGCCGCCAGAATGACCTGATCCCGCGCATTGCCACTGGGTTTGGCGGCGGGCTCAGCCGCACCAAGTCCGTGTGCGGGGCGCTCACTGGTGGTGTGCTGGTGCTCAGTGCGGCCTTTGGCCGTGACAGGCTGGGCGACGATCGCGACGTCCTGGTCAGCAAAGTGCAGTCGCTGGTAGAGGGATTCCGCGCCCGTTTTGGCAGCGACAACTGCTTCACCCTCACCGGACTGGATTTCAATGAACCGACCGCCTCCGGAATCTATCGCCAGCGGGTGCACGCGCAATGCCGCGGCTACGTGGAATACGTGTGCGATCGGCTCGACGAGCTGCTGTGAACCGTGACCGCGAACGGAACCCTGCCGCCGCCCGCGCCTCTTGCGGTCGAAATTCGCTTTCGCTCTGGCACGCTTGAAATCGCCGGAGTTCCCCTGACCTTCGCCGGCCTGCCATCCGCGTGCGTTTGGGACGAGCGCACCGCTTGCTTCCGCGCTCCGGCCGCGGCATACGTGGACCTCGTCCAGACATTGCGTCGTCTGAAGATCGTGTATGTCGATCAAGCTCGACGGTACGAGACCTTGACGGCGGGCGCAGTGGTCCGGCGCGAGCCGCGCCCCTACCAGAGCGAGGCGTTGGCGGCGTGGGATGCAGCCGGTGGCCGAGGCGTCGTGGTCCTGCCCACAGGCGCCGGCAAGACCCTGGTGGCCCACATGGCGATCGACCTCCGTCGCCGAAGCACCTTGGTTGTCACGCCCACTCTCGATCTTGTACGCCAGTGGCACGACGGCCTCGTCTCGAGCTTCGGCGCGCCGGTGGGTCTCATTGGTGGCGGCGACTACG
>Ga0265330_10002108_pt1 | contig 10984 bp, 8 predicted proteins | sample 41919metaG_FD_202083 | JGI IMG/M metagenome (GOLD analysis project Ga0265330, IMG submission 202083) | Rhizosphere microbial communities from Carex aquatilis grown in University of Washington, Seatle, WA, United States - 4-19-19 metaG | ecosystem: Host-associated > Plants > Roots > Rhizosphere >... | reverse complement strand
TGACCGTCAACCTGGGTGTGCGCTGGGAAATGCAGCGTATGCAGGACTACCTGGGCAACACAGCGCTGTCCATCAACGACAACATTGCACCGCGGGTGGGCGTGATCTTTGATCCCAGCAAGGAAGGCCGATCCAAGATCTTTGCCCACTACGGCCGCTACTACGAATCTATTCCCATGAACTTGGCCGCCCGCGGATTCGCCGGCATAGGTTCTTTGTGGAGCACGGGGTCATCATTTGGCAGCGACAACAATCCAGCGATCCTGAGTAGCCAGATGCTGACCGTGCAGAAAGGGCTCAAAGGCAGCTACAACGACGAGGTTGTGGTGGGCGGACAGTACGAAGTGCTGCGCGACTTGGTGGTCGGAACGACACTCATCTACCGCTGGCTCGGTCGTGCCATCGAGGACACATACGACAAAGACCATCCCAACGACGGCCCTACCATCGTTGTGAACCCTCCGGGCGCCACGCGTACCTACCAGGCAATACAGTTTACTGCGAACAAGCGCTTTGCGCACCGCTGGTTCGTTGCCGGCTCGTACACCCTGTCACGGCTGCGTGGCAACTACGTGGGCCTATACGATGCGGACAACAACCAGCTCAATCCCAACCAGAGCACGCAATACGACGCGCCCGGGATTATGGTGAACCGCAATGGGCCCCTGCCCAATGATCGGCCGCACCTGATTCGTCTCGATGGCTACTACACCCAGCCGTTTGCTCATTCGAGTCTTACCGCGGGTTTGGGTTTTGTCGGCCGTTCGGGGCAGCCACTCAACGCCTTGGGCGGCTTCGTGGGAACTGCAGACAACGACTCATACATCCTCCCGCGCGGATCCATGGGCCGAACGCCGTTTGTCACGCGTTTTGACCTGCACCTCGCCTACCGGCGCAGCGTGCTTGGCAAGCTGTCCGCCGAGGTTTTCGTCGACATCTTCAACCTGTTCAACCAGCGCACGGTATTGACCCAGGATCAAATGTACACGGCGGACGTTGTCACGCCGCTATCCGGTGGGAGCAAGGCAGATCTGAAGAATCTCACCACCACCGACGCGAACAACAATGCGGTGCCTGCCAACAAGAACCCCGATTTCCTCTTGCCGACTTCCTATCAGGCACCCATCTCCGGTCGCCTGGGCATTCGGGTGTTTTTCTAGCCCGGCCTCACCACGTAGAGCGCGCCGAGGAGAATCATCAGGACGCCGGCGCCGCGGCGGAGCCAGATGACGGGCACGACCTGCCCAAGGGCGTTGCCCACCAGCACGGCCAGCGCAGACGAGGCCACCAGAGCCAGCGCCGCGCCCAGAAAAACCAGCCAGCGGGCATGGCCGCCCGCAGCCAGGGCCAGGGTGGCCAGCTGGGTCTTGTCGCCCAACTCGGCCAGGAACACGGTCACGAACGCAGTCAGAAAAACCATCGCAATTTCTCCTACAGGACGCGCAAGATCCAGCATTTCAGGTGTCCGGTTTCCGGGACACCGGCCAGCTCCGGGTGATCGCGGCCGGCGCCGCGACGTTCGAGAATCTGTATCGATCGGCCGCTCTGCGCCGCGGCCTCTGCCACCAGCTCGTCGAATTGCGTGCGCGACACGCGGCCCGAACAGGAGCAAGCGACGGCAAGGCCGCCCGGGGTGGTTAAGCGCAGACCGCGCAGGATGATCTCTTGATAGGCGCGAAGTGCGGCGTGGTCGCCGGCCTGGCGTTTGGCCAGTGCGGGCGGGTCAAGCACCACGACATCGAACTGGCGCTTGTCGGCTTCCAGAGTGCGCAAAAGCTCGAAGGCGTTGGCCTGGCGCACTTCCAGATTGGGCAGTTGGTTGCGGGCAGCGTTGGCCTTGGCACGCGCGACCGCCTGCGCGTCCTCGTCGGTGGCCAGCACCGGGCCGTTTTTCCGCGCCAGGGCCAGGGCAAAGCCGCCGTGATAGGTGAAGGCGTCCAAGCAGCGAGCCCCGGCCGGTGCCAGCGCTGCCACGGCCGCGTGGTTGTCCGCTTGGTCAAGAAACCCGCCGGTCTTGCTGTCGGTCAGAAGGTCGGCTTGCAGGCGATTTTCGCCGAGCCGATACAGCACCTCGGTCGCGCCATGGCCCGCTGCGATCTCGCGCACACGCGGCAGGCCTTCGAAGTCGCGCGCCGATCCATCGTCACGCGCCACCACCAGGCGCACGCCGAGAAGCTTGTGCACAAGCGTTGCCAGCGCGGGCCGGGCGGCATCCATGGCCACGGAGGTTGTCTGCATGACCGCGGCGTCGGCATAGCGGTCGACAAACAGGCCAGGCAGGCCGTCGGCCTCGCCGTGAACCAAACGTACGGCATCGCGGTCCAAGGCAAACCGCTCGCGCCAAGCGAGCGCTGTCTGCAATCGCTCGGTCACCAGAGTCATAAGATCCGGCGTGCGGTCGCTCTGTCGCTCAAGGACCCGCAGGGCAATCGGGGACGCGGTGGCCCAGGTCGCGCTGGCGATCGGCCGTCGCCGCTCGTCGACCACCGCCACAACAGACGGCCCGCCGGTGCGCGCATCGGTCGACGGTCCGGACAGCACATCCTGCCGGTACACCCAAGGATGGCCGGCGGCAATGCGGGATCGGCCCCGCGCGTTCACGACGGCGGTGGCTGGGACTGGTTTGTGGTCAATGGGCACATGCGCACCCTACATCGCCGTGCGCACGCAATCGAGCGTGAGAGGAATGCGGGCGCCGCCATCCACCATTTCAAAGTCGGTCACCTTGATGGCGGCCAGATCGGTCGCGCCGAGCAGCCCGTCCCACTTGGCGGTGGTGTGCGTATCGGCCTGCGCGGTCAACGCAATGTTGCCGCCGTCAGCTAGGAACATTCCGTAGCGTTGCAGGGCCCGGGCCACCACGCGGGCACCGTCGTTGGGCAGGCTGGTGAGGTTGAACGACGATTTCAGGCGGAAACGCGCACCATAGGGGACGCTGTCCGAGGACGGCGTGCCCTTGCCCGCACCAGAATGCGTGGCTGGGTGAACATACGCGCCCTTGCGGATGCGATCGTTGGGCAGAATGAACCGGATGGCGTGGTTGACAGCGCCCGCCTTCACCTCGTCGGCCGAAAAGAGCAGGGCCGCAACCGGATAGCCGGCGGCATCGGCGCTGGTGCACTGGTCGCCGCGGGCAAAGGGCGCGGGCGGCGTGGCTGGCTTCCAGTAGTCGCGGGTGAGGTCCCACACCGCCAGGCAGCCGCCATTGAAGGGCGTCCCAGTCGCTGTGCCGCCGGTGATATTGGCGCGCCACATTTCAAAGAGCTTGCTGCCTTGAATGACGATGAGATGGCAGTCGCCGTCGCTAGTGCAGGTGTAGTTGGTTTCGCCTTCCAGGTTGCCGCTCGTTGGCACCGGCACGGGCACAAAGTCGCAGTCGGGATCATAGAAATCGTCGGTCTGGGTGAAGCTGCGTGGCTGCACGCTGGCATCGGCTCGAAGAACTTCAATGGAGAAGTCGATCTGGAATCTTCCCGCGCCCCATCCGCCCTTGCTTTGCAGCCCACTGATAACGGTGCTGGATTCACTGTCGAGTGCCACGGTGCTGATGTCCTGGTACCAGATCGCGGTCGAAGGAAACAGGGTGCCTGCCGCAAATTCTCTTGCTCCGCCGGTAGCTGGCGGCGCGCCTCCGGTTCCGAGTGTCCCGCCCGCAGCCGTTCCCGTTGCGCCACCCGAGCCAGCGTTCTTGTTGCTGGAACTGTGGCAGGCCGCCAGAAACAGGCCGGCGGTCACCGCAATCATTTGACGTAGGATCGCATGGCGCATGAATCACCTCGCGTGCCGTTCAATCATACGTGATCTTCAATGCCGGCGGCAGATTGACCGTTTTACAGACCAAGCAAACGTCCCGACTGATACACGGCAAAGCTGACCAGCCAGGCCAGCGCCGAGGTATACCCGAAGAGGAACAGCGGCCAGCGCAAAGTCCCGGTTTCGCGTCGGACCACCGCCAAGGTGCTTGTGCACTGGCAGGCCAGGGCAAAGAAGAGCAGCAGGCTCAGTCCCACCAGAGGTGTGTAGAGTGGCTTGCCGTCGGGGCGTTTCTCTTGTCGCAGCTTTTCGCGCAATGTGAGGCTGGCCTGGGTGGCGTCCGGTTCAAGACCGTAGACCACGCCCAAGGTGGCCACGAACACCTCGCGCGCGGCAAAGGCGCCCACCAGGCCAATTCCGATCTTCCAGTCGAATCCCAGCGGCGCAATCACCGGCTCCATGAACTTGCCAATCCGGCCGGCGTAGCTTTGCTGCATGCGCTCGGCCTCTGCGGCACGTTCCAGTTTGGGCCGCGCGGCTGGCTCAACCTGCGCCAGGGCGGCTTGCCAATCGCGTGATGGCTGCGCCGGCTGGCGGGGAAAATCCAGCAGTCCCCACAGCACCACCGAACAGATCACGATCAGCGTGCCCGCATCGGTGAGGAAGCGCCGCGATCGATCCCCGACCATGCCCAGCACGTCGCGCAGCCGGGGCCGGCGGTAGGGCGGCAGTTCCAGCACCAGGGGCAGCCGACGCGCGCGCAGGGGCGGCAGCGCGTGCGACAGGACGAGCGCGGCCACAAACGCAGTGGCCATGCCAAACCCGTACATGAAGACGATCAGCAGGCCCTGCGCAGGCAGCACCCCGAAGATGCGTCGGGTGGGAAACAGCGATCCGATGATGAGGGTATACACCGGCAGCCGTGCCGAGCAGGTGGTGAGCGGGATCACCATCATGGCCAGCACGCGGTCGCGCCGACGTTCCATGGTCCGGGTGGCCATGATGGCCGGCACCGCGCAGGCAAAGCCCGCCAAGAGCGGAATGAAGGCGCGGCCGTGCAGGTGCATGGCGCGCATGGGCCGGTCCATCAAGAACGCGACGCGCGCCAGGTAGCCCGAATCCTCAAGCAGGCCAAGGAAGAAGAACAGCATCAGGATCTGCGGCAGGAACATGGCCACCGCGCCCACGCCCGCCAGCAATCCGTCGGCCAAGAAATGCGCGAGGATGTTTCCCGGCAGGGCACGTTTGAGGCCGTCGCCCGCCGCGGAAAAAAACCGTTCAATGAGATGGATCAAAGGGTCGGCGCCGGCAAACAGCCCTTCGAACAGGGCGAACATCAGCACAAAGAAGATCAGGAGCCCCAGCCATGGGTTGATGAGAATTCGGTCCACCCTTTCTGTCAGGCTGTGATCCGGTTCGTGGCGACCAAGCGGGGTCAGCTCGGCGTCCATGAAGGCGTAGCGACCCAGGATGGCCTCGTCGTCAACGCGTTTGCGCGCCTCGGAAGGAAGGTGCACCGCCCGCCGCAGTTCCGTCGGAATGCCATGCAACTCGTCGCCGGGCTCCACGCTCATCAACGCCCAAAGCGCCATGGCGTCGCCCGTTGGCCAGCCGGGCGGCAGGGCGGCGCGCGTGTGCGCAAGCAGCTTGCGCAACCAGGGCGTGGGCTGCCAGTGGAAGACTTCGCGCCGTTCGGGGCTGCGCAGTCGGCGCGTGATGGCGGCATTCAGCTCGGGTAACCCGCGGCCCTGGGACGCCACCACCGCGATGACTTCGCAGCCCAGGCGTCGCCCCATCTCAACTGCATCAGGCGCGGCTTCCTTCGCTTCATCGACCATGGTCAAGGCCACCAGCACCGGCAGGCCAAATTCCATGGCCTGCAACACCAGATGCGACGACCGGACAAACTGGGTGGCGTCGACACAGATCACCACGGCGTCGGGGCGTCTCTGGCCGGCCAGGCCCAACATGGCGTCGATGGCGATCTGCTCTTCGCCGGTTCGCGCGACCAGCGAATAGGTGCCGGGCACGTCGAGCACGTCCACCAGCCCCACGCCTTCCAGGCTTGCCTCGCCGAACCGCCTCTCTACCGTGATGCCCGGGTAGTTACCCACCCGCGCGCGACTTCCGGTTAGCGCGTTGAACAGGCTGGTCTTGCCGGTGTTGGGGTTGCCGGCCAGGGCGACGAGGGGACGCGAAAAGTCTGAATTCTCGGGGTGGCTGCGCTCACTCATACCCGGATGCGGACCTGGGCCGCTTCCCTTTTGCGTATAGACAGCCGGCAGGAGCGCAGCTCCAGCGTCAATGGGTCACCCATCGGCGCCACGGCCACCAAGCGAATCTTGGTTCCCGGCACGAGGCCCATCTCCATTATGCGTCGGCGGAAGGCGCGATCGCCTTCCACCGCTTCGACAACGGCAGATTTTCTCAGGGGGAGTTCAGGAAGACACACGGCACTCTTTTCAAAACTTCGGTCGACTTACCGATGAAGTGTAGCTGTTCGATTGTGGCATTCACCCCCTGTTTTTCCTGCGGGGCGGCAGACAGGCTACTTGGCGGGTTTTGCCGGGGCTGCCGCTGGTTTGGCAGGTTCGGCCGGGGCGGCCGCTGGCTTCGCCGGTTCAGCTGGGGCGGCGGCCCGTTCCGCGAGTTCGGCGTTGATCTCCAGCTTGACTTCGTCGCTGACCACCATGCCTCCGGTATCGAGCGCCTTGTTCCAGGTCATGCCCCAGTCCTTGCGATCCAGCTTGCCCGTCGCCATCACGCCCCTGACGGTGCGGCCGAATGGATCTTTGATCGAGGCTGACGGCCCATCGACCGTCAACACCACCGGCTTGGTCACGCCGTGCATGGTGAGATCCCCGGTGACCTTGAGTTTGCCCTTGCCCGCTTTTTCGACCTTGGTCGATTTGAATGTGAGGGCAGGGAACTTGGCTGCGTCGAAGAAATCGGCTGATTTCAGATGAGCATCGCGTTTGGCTTCGCGGGTGTCAATCGAGGCGGTGTCGACGCTCACCTCCACGCTGGACTTGGTTACATCTTTCTCGTCGAGTTCCACCGCCCCTTTGACCTTCTGGAATTGACCCTTGACCGTGGTGACCATCATGTGGCGGACACTGAATTCCACGGTCGAGTGGGCCGGATCGACGTCCCATGTGCTGGCCTGGGCCAGCGCTGGCGACAGAGCGAACAAACCTACGGCGGTGGCCAACAACGGAAGTGGTCTCATGCTGATTTCCTCTTCTTGGGGTTAACGGGATCCGTCAGGATTTGCCGATCCCACCGATTTGATGCTCGGCGGTGGCAAACGATGCAGCTTGCTTCCCCTGGAATCCGAAACTAGACGGAGGCGGGGTCCGCCACTGGCAAGCGAATGACGAACGAGGTCGGCCAGCCCGCCACGTCTTCCACGGCGATGCGGCCGCTGTGGGCCTCGGCAACCAAACGGCAGAAGTAGAGGCCCAGCCCCCAGCCGAACATCCGGCTGGTGTCTGTGTCGCCCTGCTGGAACTTGGCGAAGATCTTCTCTCGATCGAGGGCAGCGATGCTTTCGCCCGTGTTGTGGACCGACAGGACGATCTCACCCCCGCTTTCGGCCGCGACCAGCAGGATGCGTCCGCCGGTGGGGGAATAGCGGAGGGCATTGGAAACCAGGTTGTCGAGCAGCCGCGGGAAAAGCCGATGATCGGCCGCAATGAACAGAGAATCTGGCGCATCCACCGCGATGGTGATGGATTTGCTTTGCGCGCGCGCCTGTCCCTGCTGGCACGCGAGGTCGAGCATCGCCCGCGCCGAAACCGGCGCCAGATTGAGCGTGATGCGCCCCTCCTCCAGTTTGGTCGTGTCCAAGATCTGCGTGATCATGTTGGCCACGTTGGTGGACGAAGTGAGGGCGTCCTCGCTGGCCTCCACCATGTCTCGCGTGGCCTGCTGGCGCTTGAGTTCGCGCGAAAGAAACTCGAGTGAGAGAATGGCCGCGCTGAGCGGACCCCGCATGTCGTGGACGATTAGTTGGACAAGGCTGTCCTTGTCCCGCTGCAGGCGCGCGAGTTGATCATACTGTGCGCGCGTGTCGGCCAGCTGATGGCGAGCCGTTTCAACCCCGGCGGTTTCGCGCACCAATCGGTTGGTTCGGTCGACAATGATGACGCCGACGCCAGCCCCGAGAATGAGCACGCAGCAGGCAAGCACCATGTGCCAGTTCGACACGCCGGCCTGGTGAAGCAGGAGGATCTCCGCAAGCATGGCGACGATGGTGGCGGCCATGATGAGTCGCCTTTGCAGGTAGAGCCCGCAGACGGCGACGACCAGGACGAAAATCCCCAGACCCAGCCCAGCCACGACCGGCCCGGCTTCGCCGTAGCTGGAAATCGTTGCCCGGAGCGCGACGTAGGGAACCGCCAGGTCCAGCGCGACGGGAATCGCCGCCAGACGCGCGAATCCGTCGCGATGGCGAACGGCGAAGACCAGGGCCGCCACAACCGCGTACGCCAGCACCATAGGAAGCTTGAAGCGCCAGGTGCTGTGGCCGGAGAGGCCCCAACAAAGCAGGCTGAGCACCAAGAAGATGCCAGCCCCGAGCAGGCGAAACCCAGCGCTAAAGGAGAGCAGACGCAGCCGCTCACTCTCCGCGGCGCGCGCGGCGATCTCGGGAGCAGGCGGTACGACGGTTAAAGGCATGCGAAGGCCGAAACAGTATACACGTAGTGACGCAGGCTAGGTCAGACGGCTCTCGGCACACACCTGTGAAGAGCAATGTGTTTGAACTTCCAGGAACAGCGTGTGATGTAAGACACGGCGCGGCGTGTCTTGTCGTGCTGGGCACTGTTGCTTCCAGTCTCGGAAAGGCGTTGACTAGAATCACACATGCGAGCATCTCAGCCGCAGAAAAAAAGTGCATATAGATAGAGGGTCGGAGGCATTCACCATGCGATCAACATCAGTCCGTCACGGCCTCACAGGTTTCGTCCAATCGGTTCTCAACCACGTCCCATCTGGCATGGCCTTGTGCCTGGGGTTTTGCCTTGGCGCGTGCAGCCCACAGGGGGGGGTTAGCCCCTTCCAGGGTGCGGGAGGCAGCGGTGGCGGCGGATCCGGCGGGACTGGCGGCCGCCCGGACGCTGCCCAAGACATGGGTCCCATCCTTCCCCCGATGCCAGATGCCGGTGGGGTTGGCGATTCGCAGCCTAATTGCGTCAAGAATCAGGCTGGAGTCTGCCTGCTACCTTGTGGCAACGGCCGGCAAGACCCTCTTGAAGAGTGCGACGACGGCAACATGCAGTCAGGGGATGGGTGTTCAGCCACGTGCAGGGTCGAGACCGATTGGGCTTGCCCCAAGTTTGGCGAGCCCTGTGTCTCAACCGTGGTTTGCGGCGACGGGCGCATTTCTGGCAAAGAGGCTTGCGACGATCGCAACACGGTCGACGGCGACGGTTGCTCGGCTGACTGTTCGACGGTGGAAGACGGTTGGGTTTGCGCGGCGGCGGGCCTTCGCTGCAAGCCCAAGTGCGGCGACGGGATGGTGGTGGGCGCCGAGGAGTGCGACGATGGCAACACCACGCCCGGGGATGGCTGCAGCGCCGGCTGCAAGCACGAGCCAGGCTACGCCTGCCCGGCTACCGGCGGGGCTTGTCACAAGACGGTTTGCGGCGACGGCGTCGCCGAGGGGGACGAGTCGTGCGACGACGGGAACCTGATTCCTGGCGACGGGTGCTCGCCTGATTGCAAGTCGGAGCCCGTCTGCACCGGGACCGACGGATGCACATCGCCCTGCGGTGACGGGCTGAAGCTTCCCGATGAGGAATGCGACGACGGCAACACGCGGTCCGGGGACGGCTGCTCAGCCGATTGCAAGCTTGAGCCGAACTGGAACTGCACGCAGGATGTGGAAGGCAAGACCGGCGACCTGACCGTCCCCATCATCTTCCGCGACATGATTCCCTCGAACGCGCCGGCCACCCTCACGCCGCCCCCGCACCCGAATTTCGAGGTTCCTGTGGCGGGCGGCCAGTGCCCGGGGATCGTCATGTCCACCCTCGGCCCGGATCGCAAGCCGGTGTACAACACCGCCGTCGACAAGACCAAGTCGAACACCACCACCACCGCCGACTTCGATGCCTGGTACCACGACAACACCCCCTACACGAAGATGGTGCTCGACACCATCACCCTGGCGAGACAGACGAACGGCACCTTCCTCTACAACCGCGGCGGGACGCAGCCCGGGGCCACAAACCCGCCACCCTTCTTTGTGCTCGACAACCGTGGCTGGGCCACGCCCCCGGATGGTCCCGAGATTCCCTATCTCGGCGCTGACTCGGCCGGGCAGAAACACAACTTCTCCTTTACCAGCGAGGTGCGCTATTGGTTCGAGTATCGAGGGGGCGAAAAGCTGGACTTCCTGGGCGACGATGACGTCTGGGTATTCGTCAACGGCCAACTGGCGGTTGATATCGGCGGCGTCCATGGAGCCCTGCCGGGCACCATCACACTAGATCTAGTCGTCAACGGGCCCAAGTTCGGCCTGACTGTGGGTCGGGTCTACGAGATTGTGGTTTTCCAGGCCGAGCGCAGGGTCACACAATCCAGCTACAAGCTCACGCTTGGTCAGTTCAACCGCACTCACACTGTGTGCACCGCTCTGTGTGGCGACGGCATCATAAACGGCGACGAACAATGTGACAACGGCGCGGCCAACTCTGACACTGCCTACGGCGGTTGTACCACCCAGTGTACAATCGGCCCCTACTGCGGCGATGGAATCGTGAACGGCGACGAGAAGTGTGACGATGGGGTGAATCAATCCACCTACGGAATGATCGCCGGTTGCGCCCCGGGGTGCCGAAAGCCTGCCTACTGTGGTGACGGAAATGTCGACGGTGACGCCGGTGAGAACTGTGACGACGGTCCTGCCAACGGGCCTAACGGCCTGTGCAATAGCTTGTGCCAGCCGAGAGTGCAGTAGCCAGTGCAGTGAACGTCAGGAGGCAACATGTCCTACGCCCGGAGAGTGATCGATTGGGTGAACAAGCGGGATCCCGGGCAGCCGGAGTTTCACCAGGCTGTGACCGAGGTGCTAGAATCACTGCAGCCTTGCCTCGACCGCTATACCAAGTACGAGCAGAACAAGATCCTTGAGCGGATTGTCGAGCCGGAACGTCAGCTGATGTTCCGCGTGCCCTGGATCGACGACAAGGGCCAAGTCCAGGTCAACCGCGGCTATCGTATCGAG
>Ga0265330_10002106_pt1 | contig 10996 bp, 13 predicted proteins | sample 41919metaG_FD_202083 | JGI IMG/M metagenome (GOLD analysis project Ga0265330, IMG submission 202083) | Rhizosphere microbial communities from Carex aquatilis grown in University of Washington, Seatle, WA, United States - 4-19-19 metaG | ecosystem: Host-associated > Plants > Roots > Rhizosphere... | reverse complement strand
AGATTCACCTTCTCGTCCTTGCTAGTCGCTTTGTAATCTACGATCACTAGCTCGCCAGTCTTTTTGTTGACCCACACATCATCCACGCCGCCGGTTATCCGCAAGTTCGTCGGCTCATGAAGATAAGCGATGCCCCTTTTCAGCGCGTCCCTCCATTCGTCCATCTTCTCGTTGGCGAACGGAACAACATCCTTGAGCCCGTAGGCATCCATCAATGGATGTGCCGAGCCCAAGACCCTGTGTATGTCAAATTCTCTCTTGAGAAGAGTGTCTACTGCGGTATTCAGGTTGAACGGGAATCCCGGCGGACGGGCGACGCCCAAACGGCGGTCGAGATAGAAGCAGAGCGGGCAGTTCAGGAAGAGGTCTATCTTGGAGCGGCTGACCCTGAATGGTTCGGCGCTCTTCGGGTCGAAAAGGCCTTTGGTCCGCCGCGGGTTGTAGTAGTCAGACATGAGCCAATGATATCACAACCCCAAATATCATTTTCATGCAAAATTTTGGCCCAGAACCGCCGGTGATCGGTGTCAGGACATTCCAGTGGCCGTGAAGCACGCGACCGAACCATTCTGATTTCGGGTAGAGCGCGGCGACAGTTTGAGGGAGCCAGTTAAGGACGAGGAGTGCAGCGGCAAATATGAGCCCAGCCAAGGACAAGACGGCCTTCCTCCGCCACCCTGACAAAGTGGCGAAAAAGTTGCCAGTTCGCAGAGACTTCACGGGGGGCACTCTCTCCGGCGCCGCTTCCGAAAGTGGAAGCGCGACTTCCGTTTTCGGAAGCGCCCCGAAACAGAGAACATCACCGCTGAGAACTTGGGAAAGAACCACACCAGCCAAAAATGGCCTTAATTCTAGGTTCTCTGACTATTTTATTAAGCCCTACTTCGTGGTCTCGGTGACTTTCGTCATCGTGACAGCCTGCAGCGGCTTGTCGTTGCCATCTACGGCGCTAGCGGCTATAGCATCTACGACATCCATGCCGGAGACGACCTGGCCGAAAATAGTGTAGTCGTGAGAAAGCGCGGTGTCCTTGTGCATGATGAAGAATTGGCTGCCATTCGTGTCCGGTCCAGAATTGGCCATGGCGACAGCGCCTCGGACATAGCCAGTCTTATAAGAAGGCGTTGCGGGATTCAATTCATCGGCGAACTGATAGCCTGGTCCTCCCCTGCCAGTGCCAGTCGGATCGCCACCCTGGATCATGAAGCCGGTGATGACGCGGTGGAATATCGTACCGTCATAGAAGCCCTTGTCAGCGAGCGTGAGGAAATTCTTGACCGTGTTCGGCGCATCGGCGTCATAGGTCTCGAATACGATAGTGCCTTTGTTCGTCTGGATGGTGACTTTATGCATGAGATTTTTTACTGGTGAATTAGCTGACGATTGATTGGTAGAACTAACGGCGGCTGTCGTAGCGGCAGTCGTGGTCGCGACGTTCGGCGTCGATGTGGCAAATGGCGCGGCTTGGTCGTTATTATTAGGAGTAAGCTGCAGATTCCTATGATCCAAGCCGAACCACAGCGCTACCAAGATGACGACGATCACTGCGAACACTATCCATTTGGTTGTTTTGCTCATATGATTTATTGGTTAAGTTCAGAGATTATACAATTCTTTGGCTTTGGCGACCACCAGCTTCTTGGCGTCGTCGAGGGACCTGCCGACAATCCCGGCACCGGCAGCTGCTTTATGACCACCACCCCCAAGGGCAACTGCTAGTTTTGAGAGGTCGTATTTTTTATCATCCCTGGTGCGTATGCTGACTTTGATCTGACCGGGCTTTTGTTCTACGAGTTCTACGTCGATATCCCAACCTATAACTGATCTCAGTATGTTCGATATCGGAATGCCTCCCATATCCTTATCAGTTATGTTCTTCTCTTTCAAAACTGCGTTAGACACTGAAGCTATAGCCAATTTCCCACCGAGAAAAACTTCTATGTTACTCAATGCGGCGCCTTCATATGCAAGCGATTCTGGGGAATTTGAACTGTCGATGACATCGACATACCATGTAAAATTCGGAACCTTTTTCACAAGTTCGGACATTATGGAATACGATCTAGCGGACGTGTTCCTGAATTTCAAGCCTCCAGTGTCAGTGTATATGCCGATGAAAAGATTGGCGCTTATATCTTCGACCATATCGATCTGCCACAAAACGAATAGGTCAAAAAGAATTTGTGCAGTTGCTGGATAGTTCTCCTCGACCAAATTAATAGAACCGAACATCTCATTCGATCGGTGGTGGTCTATATTGATCACTTTAAATGGTGGTATGAAATCCTTCTTCCAATGCGAGGATACTCGATTAGGGGTCGAACAATCCAAAGATATAAACAGGTCAAAGTCAGACAAATCGATCTCGCCAAAATTTTTGGGTACTATTTCTTTTACTCCCGGGAAGTGCATGAAGGCCTCGGGGATATCGGAGTCGCCTTTTATGACGGTCGCTTTCTTGCCTAGCTGTTCCAGAGCGAATTTCATGGCCAGGGCCGAGCCGACGGAATCCGGGTCGGGCGACGGATGGCAGTGCAGGAGGATAGAGCTGGCCTTCTTTATCTCGGCCAGTATCTCTGGCGCCTTTTCCTTTATTATCGGGGAGATCTCCGCATTCATGGAAGTATCCTAACATGTGCGGCGCGAAATATGCTATATTTTCCGTCATGGAAAGGACATATATAAAGGACTTGAAAAGCCGCGTCGGCCAAGAAGCCGTCATAAAAGGCTGGGTAGACGTGCGCCGCGACCAGGGAAAGCTCATATTTTTCGAATTCCGTGACGCGACCGGCAAGATCCAGGGCGTCATATTACCTAACGCGAAAGATGCTCATGCTGTCGGTTCCAAGCTTCGCTCTGAATGGGTAGTCGAGGTCCGCGGCAAAGTGAACCAGCGTCCAGAAAAGAACATCCAGAAGGACCGCCAAAACGGCGAGATCGAGCTCGAGATACTCTCTATCACAGTCTTGAATGAAGCCGAGACTCCCCCATTCGACGTGACGACCGATGGCCGCGACGTCGACGAGAATCTGCGCCTCAAATACCGCTACCTCGACTTGCGCCGTCCGCGCATGCAGAAGAACATCCGCCAGCGCGATCGCATCATCTCGTTCTTCCGCGATTACATGCACAAGAATGATTTCGTCGAGATAGAGACGCCTATCCTCATGAAGGGCACGCCCGAAGGCTCGCGCGAATACGTCGTGCCCTCACGCCTCGAGAACGGCAAATTCTACGTCTTGCCGCAGTCGCCCCAGCAATTCAAACAGCTATCTATGGTCGCTGGCTTCGAGAAATACTTCCAGATCGCCCGCTGCTTCCGCGACGAGGACACTCGCGGTGACCGTCAACCGGAATTCACCCAGCTCGACTTCGAGATGTCTTTTGCGACTCAGGAAGACATCCTGCGCTATACCGAGGTCATGTTCACCGAGCTCATAACGACGCTATACCCGAACAAAAAAATCTCGAACGTGCCATTCCCGCGGCTAACATACGCCGAATCGATGAAAAAATACGGCAGCGACAAACCTGACATGCGCGTAGACAAGAACGACCCGAACGAGCTGGCTTTCGCTTGGGTCACCGATTTCCCGATGTTCGAAAAGAACGACGAGGGCGAGATGCAGGCTGCACATCATCCGTTCTGTTCGATCAAGGACGAGGATATAGACAAATTCATGTCTGGCAAAGACCTGATGTCCGTTCGCGCTAACTCATATGACTTGGTCCTTAACGGCTATGAGCTTTCATCTGGCTCGATTCGCATCCACAAGGCCGATATGCAATCCAAAGTATTTGAATACCTGAACATCTCGCCGGAAATGCAGCAGATCAAGTTCGGCCATATGTTACAAGCCTTCAAATTCGGCACTCCCCCTCACGGCGGCTTCGCTCCTGGCATAGACCGCATAGTCATGCTCCTCGAGAACGAGCCGAACATCCGCGAAGTCATCGCTTTCGCCAAGACCGGCGAAGGCAAAGATCTCATGATGGGCGCGCCTTCCGAGATATCAGAAAAACAATTCCGCGAGCTGGGAATAGAGCTGAGGAAGAAGAATAAATAACTACTTATCTGCTTTCGGTTTCAACTCCAAACACACCGAATTCAGACAATAGCGCTTGCCTGCCGCAGTGGGACCATCGTCAAAGACATGGCCCAGATGGGAGCCACACTCGGCACAAAGGACCTCGACCCTATTCATGCCATATTTGTCATCGTGTTCTAGCTTGACCGAACCAGGGATAGCTTCGTCGAACGATGGCCAGCCTGAGCCCGAATCGAACTTCGCATCAGATCGGAAGAGCTCGTTGCCACATACTTTACAGACGTATGTCCCTAGGCGCTTTTCGCGAAGCAATGCGCCAGAGAACGGCGCCTCCGTCCCCTTCTCGCGCAAGACACGATATTCCTCCGGAGTCAGTTTCTTTTTTATATCTTCTTCATTCATATAATTTTCTGTTATTTTAATAACTCCGCGAACCTCTTTTGCATTTTTTCCATCTTCGGTGCGATCACCAGCTCGCAATATGGATCATCCTTGTGATGCTCATAATATTCACGGTGATAGTCCTCCGCCGGATAGAACTCGCCGAGCGGCGCGACTTCCGTCACGATCGGCTTGTCATAGGCTTTTGCGTCCGATAGCTCGCGGATGACGGAGCGCGCCTCTCCTTCTTGGGCCGGGTTGGCATAGAATATCGCCGACCGGTAATCCGTGCCGACATCTCTGCCCTGTCTATTCAGGCTCGTCGGGTCATGAGTGTTGAAAAAGACTGTGAGCAGGTCCCCATATGAGATGACGGCCGGATCGAAGGCGATCTTCACGGATTCGGCATGGCCGGTCTCTCCGGTAGCGACTTCGTCGTATGTCGGATCTTCTTTGGTTCCGCCCGTGTAGCCCGGTACCGCGGACACCACCCCTTTCAAGGATCTGAATATGGCTTCCGTGCACCAGAAGCAGCCTCCGGCGAATACGGCCATTTCATGTTTTTTGTCTGAAGTTGCAAATAATGCCATGTAAGCTCATTATACCTGTACAAGAACTTATGATAAATACGGAAAGACCCCAGTCAAACGACTCCGAACTCATAGAGGCCTCGAGGCACGGCGACGACCACGCCTTTCGCGAGCTCATGGAGCGATACATCGCCCCGATATTCAATTTTTCCAGGCAATATTCGAAGGCGGAGGAGGACGCCGAAGACATAACCCAGGACACTTTCTTCAAGGTCTGGAGGCACATGAAGAAATTCGACACGAAGAAGCCATTCAAGCCGTGGCTATACGCGATCGCCAGGAATACGGCCCTCGATCATATAAAGAAGAAGCGAGCCTCGGCTTTCTCCGAGCTCGACAACGATGACGCCGACCTGCATTTTGCGGACACGCTCGAAGATGGGACGCCTCTCCAGACAGAATTATTTGAGAACGGCGAACTCGTCGCGGAAGTAGCCGAAGCCATGGACGATCTGCACCCCGACCACCGGGCCGTGCTCGTCATGCGTTACCGGGAAGAGATGTCATTCAACGAGATAGCCGATATAATGGACAAACCGATGAATACGGTCAAAAGCTGGCATCATCGCGCGCTGGGCAAGATACGGCCGCGCCTAATGCACCGAAAATCATAGTTATTTCGTATATACGCCATCATGCCTTACTTGCGATTTGAACATATAGCGGATGTCGTGATGTTCAGAGTCGCCAGAAGGCGGCTCATGAAGGCCAGGATCGCTGCATCGCTCTACGGCTTCGCCGGACTTTGCGGGATCGTCCTCATCGTGCCCGCTTTCCAATACATGGCTATCGGCGCCTCACAATCCGGCTTCTTGGACTATGTCTCTCTGGCGACTTCCGATTGGGCAAACTTAGCCGGATCCTGGAAGCTCCTTCTCATGTCCCTCGCGGAATCAGTGCCTATTGTCGGGAGCGTTCTGGTGCTTTCCGCATTGTTCGTGCTCGTTTATTCGATAAAAAAGCTGGTCCGCGATATCAATATAATAAACACCTACCGCCATGCAACAGTTTAAATCTTCTCTATTGTCCCGCATACTAGTCATCACAGGCGCTATACTCGTCGTCGTACTCGTATTCTGGGCCGGGTTGGCTTTGGGATATAAGAAGGCCGAATTCGCATATCGCTGGGACACTCATTACATGGACACATTCGGGGGAAGAGGTTCTCCATTCGTATTCAAAGCCGATGGCGACGATGCCTTGCCGCCGAATGGCGCGGCCGGGAAAGTCATCGCCGTGAACCTACCGTCAGTCGCCGTGAAAGGGCCTGACCAGGCGGAGAAAGTCATCCTCATAGCTTCGACAACCATGATACGTAACCTACATTCGATCGGCAGCACTACCGATATACGGGTCGGCGATGCGCTCATAGCCGTAGGGTCGCCGGATGCCAACGGGCGCATCATCGCCACATTCGTGCGCATAATGCCGCCGACGCCACCGGCCACTAAATAAAATAAAAACAGATGAAAAATAACAAATACGTTAAGAGCTTTTTAGACGGTGTTAAAGCGCATAAGATATTGACTGCGGTCATCGTGGTCACATGCGCCATAGGCGGATTCGAGATGGTCTCGGCGGCCAAGAATGCCGGCGCGGCTACGCAATACGTCGTATCGCCTGTCGTTAATGGCAGCATAGTCCAGTCCGTTAATGGCTCCGGCCAAGTCACTTCTGCAAATCAGATAGATATCGCCAGCCAAGCGTCCGGAGCGATCACTTCCATAGATGTGAAGGTCGGCGACCATGTCGCCCAAGGAGATCTAATAGCGACTATCGATAACACCAACGCCCGGAACAGCCTCATGAACGCGAAGTTATCATTGGCCCAGCTCACGGAACCAGCAAAGCCGGGAGATGTGACCAATGCCGATAATGCGCTCAAAAAAGCATACAGCGACGCCCAAAGTTCCGTAAGGAGCACTTTCACCGACCTGCAAACAGTCATCCCCGGATTGGACTCTATGCTTTACGGCCAAAGCGGATTCCTAGGCACCTCCAATTCTGTCTTCCTGACTTCCACTGGCCAACAATACCGCACTACGGCAGGCTTGGATTATGACGAGGCCAAAGCTGATTACAACAGAGTGCTGACGGAATATAACGGCCTATCCACTCAACCGGCGACATCTAGCGTAAAGACCTTGGTGTCAGATTCCTATGAGATGGTGAGGAAGGTTGCAGCAGCTCTCGAAGATGTCCAGGCGACTGTCACTTACATAACCACCAATGAGACCCAATACCAGCCCGGAGGCGCTTCGACGGCCAAGAGCAATGTAGCCTCATGGCTAAATCTCATAAATGCCGACGTATCCTCTATCGGCAGCGCCGACAACGGCATCGTCTCTAACGAGAATTCCCTGAATAATCTCCTCACTGGAGCAGACCCGTTAGCTGTCCAATCTTCTGAGCTTTCAGTGAACCAGGCCCAGATAACCTATAACAATTACTTCATCCGCGCGCCATTCGACGGCGTCGTGGGAAGGATCCCTGTCTCCCTTTACAGCCAAGCTTCAGGCGGGACCGTGATAGCCACAGTGATCGGCGATCAGAAAGTCGCCAACATCTCCCTTGATGAAGTCGATGCCGCCAAAGTCCACACCGGGCAATCGGCAACCATAACTTTCGATGCGATAAACGGCTTTACCGCGACTGGCACGGTGAGCCAAGCCGATCTGGTCGGAACGGTCGCACAAGGCGTGGTCTCCTACAATATGAAGATAGCGATAAATACCGCGGATGACCGCATCCGCCCCGGCATGAGCGTCAACGTCAAGATCATCACCAATGAGAAGGACGGCGTTCTCATAGTCCCTTCTGGAGCGATAAAGACCCAAGGTGGTCAGAGCTACGTTCAGGTTCTTGATCGCCCGCAGACCCAGGCATCGAGCACTAAAGCCTACGGTGGTGCAAACAGCACCACAACGGGTATGAGGAGACAGATGAGCCTGACGATGACTTCTCCTACACCGCCGCACAACGTCACCGTGGTGACTGGACTTTCTGACGATCAGAACACCGAGATCGTGAGCGGATTGGATCTCCGACAGCTTGTCGTCACTCGCACCATAGCCGGTAGTTCTGCGGCAACCGCGGCACCCAGCATCCTGAATAGTCTCGGAGGAGGGGCACGGACAGGCGCAGCCGCTGGTGGCACATTCAGGGCCGCGGGAGGAAGGATAGGCGGATAGGAAGGCATGACCCCTATATGATAGAAGTCAAAAACATCAAAAAAACCTACTTGACCGGAGATGTGGCGACGTACGCCCTGCGCGGAGTCTCATTCAAGATCGAGGACGGAGAATTCGTGGCGATCATGGGGCCCTCCGGCTCCGGAAAATCCACTCTCATGCACATACTCGGCGCGCTCGACACGCCGACTTCTGGGACATACGAGCTGGATGGCCACGACGTTTCGAGGCTCTCTGATGACGAGCTTGCCGATATAAGACGCGGCAGGATCGGTTTCGTCTTCCAGTCATTCAACCTGCTCCCCAGAGCGACCGTTATAAGGAACGTCACTTTGCCGCTCGTATACGCCGGCATACCCGAGGGGGAACGGCTAGAACGAGCGAAGGCCGCCCTGAAGAGCGCCGGTCTGGCGCCTGATCGTTTCCATCATATGTCGAACCAGCTCTCCGGTGGCCAGATCCAGCGCGTGGCCATAGCTCGCGCCTTGGTGAATAACCCCTCCCTCATCCTAGCCGACGAACCTACTGGCAACCTGGATACAGAGACAAGCGACATAGTCCTCGCGACATTCCAGAGGCTGAACCGCGACGAAAAGCGCACCATCGTGCTCATAACCCATGAACCCGATATAGCCAAGCATGCCGACAGGATCATCCGTATACGCGACGGCATGATAGTCGAGGACAGCCGGGACCACGAGAAGCGCGTAATCGACATCAAAAAATAGACATGACCACCAAAGACATCATACATGAGACGTTCTCTGCCCTGACTGCCAATAAGGTCCGGACGGCCTTGACCATGCTCGGCATCATCATAGGAATAAGCTCTGTGATCACCTTGGTCGCCATCGGCCAAGGCGCCCAAGGTTCCATACAGGCCTCTATACAATCGATCGGTTCGAATCTAGTTATCGTATATCCAGGAGCACAGAGATCGTTAGGCTACGGCGCCTCTGGAGGCCGCGGAGCCGCCCAGACCCTGACCCCGGACGACGCGACTGCGATAGCAGCCGAGATAGCGAATGTGAACACTGTTGCCCCAGAGCTCGATGGGCGCTACCAGATAGCCGCTCCTGGAACTAACACTAATACCCAGGTCATCGGCACCACGCCAGACTATATAAACATCAGGAACATCCAGATAGCGGACGGCAATTTCTTCACGACCCAAGAGGTGACAGACCGAGCCAAAGTCGCGGTGATAGGCCCGACTACGGCTACGGATCTTTTTGCCACTGGCACGGAACCGGTCGGCCAAGTGATCAGGATCAAGGGTCAGCAGTTCAGCGTCATCGGCGTGACGAAGTCCAAGGGTTCGAGCGGCGGACCAGGCAACCAAGACGACGTGATATTCGTGCCGATGTCAGCAGCACAGCTATTCCTGTCCGGAAACACCACGTATGTCTCTACTATCAACGTGTCGGCGACCGATTCGAGCACTATGTCCAAAGTCCAAGCGGACATCACGGCACTTTTGCTTTCACGCCACAAGATATCCGATCCGACACTGGCCGATTTCAATGTGCTCAACCAAGCGGACATAGTCTCCGCGGCTTCGGCAGTGACTAGCACCTTCACCATACTTCTAGGCGCGGTGGCCGGAATATCGCTCGTAGTCGGCGGCATCGGCATCATGAACATGATGCTAACGACAGTGACAGAGCGCACTCGCGAGATCGGCTTGCGCAAGGCGATAGGCGCGAAGCGTGCAGATATAAATATGCAATTCCTGTCGGAGGCAGTTGCTCTGACGGTGATCGGCGGCGCGATCGGCGTGACCATAGGCCTCATCGTGTGCTTCGCTATAACCTCGCTGGGCGTGTTGCAGACGAGCGTGTCTGCATCGTCTATATTCCTGGCTTTCGGAGTCTCGGCAGCGATCGGCATCGTCTTCGGCTACTACCCTGCGCGTCGGGCCTCGCGCCTGAATCCGATAGAGGCGTTGAGGTATGAGTAAAAGCAGTCTATCGCAGGAAGTCACCTTCGGGACACGCGTCGGGTGCTGCAGCACCCGCGCTACGTCTCGGAAATTCCTTGCTAGGAATTTCCTGCGAAGTGTCCCTCAGATGACTTCCTGCTCTAGCCTGCTATAATCAAGCCATGAAAACCGCACTCATCACGGGCATCGGCCGGGGCATCGGCAAGGCGCTCGCAGAAAAGTTCCTGGCCGAGGGCTACTCGGTTATCGGCACGACTTTCAATACTCAAACCGTTCCTAGCGCGCCGAACCTGAAGACATATAGCTTGGACCTTTCTTCTCCTGATTCTATCAAGACATGCACCGATGCCATCGCCTCTTCTGGCGCCAAGATCGACATATTGATAAACAATGCCGGCGCTATGCCGGACAGCGAGGAGACGAGCATCGTCGTCGACAAGCTCCGCAAAACTCTGGAAGTGAACTTGATCGGCACCATAGACTTTACCGAGCGCATCGTGCCTTCGATCGTGGGTGGACACATCATCAATATGTCATCACAGGCAGGTTCCCTGGCCGAAGCCGACATCTTGGCAGACACTCATGAGCCATATCATTATCCGGCATATAAGATATCCAAATGCGCGCTCAATATGTATACCCGGACGCTGGCAGTGCGTATGGCCCACGAGAAAACTGGCATCATCGTCTCTTCCGTCCACCCAGGCTGGGTCAAGACTGACATGGGTGGATCCGAAGCTCCTACCACACCAGAAGAGGCCGCTACGGATATCTTCAAACTTGCTGTTTCTAGGCCCGAGACCGGACAATTCTGGTACAAGGGCGAGGAGTATCCTTGGTAGT
>Ga0265330_10002104_pt1 | contig 11003 bp, 9 predicted proteins | sample 41919metaG_FD_202083 | JGI IMG/M metagenome (GOLD analysis project Ga0265330, IMG submission 202083) | Rhizosphere microbial communities from Carex aquatilis grown in University of Washington, Seatle, WA, United States - 4-19-19 metaG | ecosystem: Host-associated > Plants > Roots > Rhizosphere >... | reverse complement strand
CGAGCTCGAGCGGATCGGGATGAACGAACGCGCGTTTGTTGTAGCGACGATAGAGCGCGTCAAGACCCGATGCGAGAGGCGTCATGGGAGAACGGCCTCTCACGAACCCAGTGCGCGCATATAGCCGTCGATCTTTTCGATGAGCCGCGCGAGCTCGACGAGCTTCTCCTTCTCCCGATCGACGACCTCTTTCGGCGCGCGATCCACGAATGCAGCATTGGCAAGCTTGTCCTGGGTGCGTTTGATTTCGGAGGCCGCCCTTTCCTTGTCCCGGGAAAGCCGTGCGATCTCTTTTGGCGCGTCGATCGCTTCCCGAACAGACACGAACACTTCGAATCCCTTGCCCGCCGCGGCAATGATGCCCGCGTCCCCGGGCCGCGCGGCTCCAAAGGTCAGGGTACCGGTTCCGGCCAGATGCGCGATGAGCGCCGTGTGGGAGGCGAAGTTTTCTCCGATCTGCGAGTCTTTCTCCGTCAGGATCGTGACATCCACTTTGCGATCCGGTGGAACGGTGAACTCTGCACGGATCGTCCGAATCGCGCGCACGATTTCCTGGAGCGAGGCGAATCTCGCCTCCACCTCGGCGTTGATGCGCCGCGGATCGGCTTCCGGATAGGGTTGGGTCATGATGGAAGGTCCGGCACCGGGCAGCCGCTGGTAAATCTCCTCCGTGATCATCGGAAGGAAAGGGTGCGCAAGACGCAGCGACTCTTCCAGCAGGGAGAGCAGGAGCGTCACGATTCTGTCCCTTTCCGCGTCTCCCGCGGAGAGTGAAAGCTTTGCCGCTTCGATGTACCAATCGCAAAAATCGTTCCATATGAACTCGTAGACCGCCTGCGCAGCTTCGTTGAATCGGTACCCTTCGAGGGCGGATCGCGTGGTTGCCGCCGCGGCGGCGAGCCGATGACGGATCCAGAGGTCGATGTCGTCAAGCCTCACCGTGGAGGGATCGAGGAGCGTGCGGCCTTCCAGGTTCATGAGCAGGTACCGGGAGGCGTTCCATATCTTGTTCGCGAATCGCGAGCCGAGCTTGACCGAGTCCTTGTCAAAGGGCACGTCCTGACCCTGGGCGCAGAGGAACGCGACGGTGAATTTCAAAGCGTCGGCGCCGAACTCGTCGATCACCTCGATGGGGTCGACGCCGTTGCCGAGGCTCTTGGACATTTTGCGCCCCTGCTTGTCGCGCACGAGCCCGGTGATGTAGATATCACGGAAGGGCACTTCGCCCATGAACTCTAAACCCATCATGATCATGCGCGCGACCAAGAAGAAGATGATGTCGTATCCGGTGATGAGCGCCGTCGTGGGATAGAAGCGGGCAAGATCGGGAGTTTTCGCGGGCCACCCCAGCGTGGAAAACGGCCAGAGGGCCGAGGAGAACCAGGTATCGAGCACGTCGGCGTCCTGCTCGATGTGGCTGCCGCCGCATTTCGCGCATGCCGTGGGGTCCGTGCGCGACACGGTCATTCCGCCGCAGTCCGCGCAATACCAGACGGGGATGCGATGCCCCCACCACAGCTGTCGGGAAATGCACCAGTCGCGGATGTTGCGCATCCAGTTCGTGTAGGTGTTCTCCCACCGCTGAGGGTAGAAGTGCAGCTTTCCCTCCTCCCACGCCGCAAGCCCTTTCTCGGCGAGCGGGCGCATGCGGACGAACCACTGATCCGAGAGATAGGGCTCGATGACCGTAGCGCACCGATAGCAGTGCCCGACCTGGTGAGTGTGCTCCTCTTCCTTCACGAACAGACCCGCGGCTGTGATGTCTTCGATCACCTTAACGCGCGCCTTGCCCACCGTGAGACCACGATAGGCTTCGGGCACGTTTTCATTGAGCTTGCCGTCCGGGGTGAGGATATTGATCTCGGGCAGCCCGTGCCTCTTGCCGATCTCGTTGTCCACGGGGTCGTGCGCCGGGGTGACCTTCACCGCGCCGGTGCCGAACGCGCGATCGATCATGGAATCCGCCACGATGGGTATCGTGCGCCCCGCGAGCGGCACCGTGAGGGTCTTTCCCACGAGCCCTTTGTAGCGCTCGTCCTCGGGATGAACCGCCACCGCGGTGTCGCCCAGCATCGTTTCGGGTCGCGTGGTGGCGACCGTGACCGAACCGGAGCCGTCGGTGAGCGGATAGCGATAGTGGTACATCTTCCCGCGCGTTTCGGTATGCTCGACCTCGTCGTCGGAAATCGCGGTGCGGCAGGACGTGCACCAGTTGATGAGGTAGTTGCCCCGATAAATCAGACCCTTTTCGTAAAGGGAAACGAACACCTCGCGGACAGCCCGCGAAAGCCCTTCGTCGAGCGTGAACCTCTCACGGTCCCAGTCGCAGGAGGAGCCCAGCCTCTTCAACTGTCCCACGATGATATCGTGGTGCTCGTGGGTGACCTTCCATGTCTCTTCGACGAATTTCTCGCGTCCGAGCTGCACCCGGCTCGTCCCGCGTTTCTTCAGCTGCTTCTCGACGACATGCTGTGTCGCGATTCCGGCATGATCGGTGCCCGGCACCCACAGCGTGTCGTCGCCGATCATGCGGTGATAGCGTACCTCGATATCTTGAAGGGAATTGTTGAGCCCGTGCCCCATATGGAGAACGCCCGTGACGTTCGGGGGCGGGATGACGATGACGAACCGTTTCTTTCCCTTGTTTTCTGGTCTCGGCGCGAAAAGGTGCTTGTCCATCCAATGACGGTAGATGCGGTCTTCATAGCTTTTCGGGTCGAACGCCTTGCTCAATTCGATGGCTTGCATGTGAGGCGGATCATAACAAAAGCTCATTTCGTGTTCAATTGACAGAGGAACGGTGAATTCCTACCCTGAGGTCATCATGGCAGGCACGGTCTTTGTGTACGGGAGCATCAATACCGACCTCGTAGTTTATTGCGCGCGGCTTCCCCAGCCCGGAGAGACAGTGTCCGGGGGCACTTTCGCGTCGTTTCCTGGCGGGAAAGGCGCTAATCAGGCCGTGGCGGCGCAGCGCTACGGTGCAGCGGTCGCGATGCACGGTTGTCTCGGCGACGATACCTTTGGCCGCGACCGACTGGCCAGCCTCGCCGAGGCTGGCATGTCCACCGCGGGAGTCCGTGTCGTGCCAGGAGCGCACTCGGGTGTGGCCCAGATCACCGTGGACGCGGTGGGTGAAAACACCATTGCCGTGGCTCCCGGGGCAAACACCCTTTTCGACGGGTCAGGAATCACCTGGAGGGTCCCACGCCCCGGGGAGGTGCTCGTATCCCTTTTTCAGAACGAAGTACCCCAGGACACCACCGAGACACTCATTGAAAATGCCCATGATGCCGGCCATGTCGTGATCTGGAATCTGGCCCCCACGCTGAGCCGACGCCCGAGCGAGCGCACCTTGCGCTTCGTGGACTACCTCGTCTGCAATCGGAACGAGCTGGCCGCGCTGACGGGCGGAACGTCGGCGGAGGCGGAATCGGGAAAAGTCATTGCACAGGCTCGTATACCCCTCGCGTGGGGCGTCGTCAATCTCATCGTAACGCTGGGCAAGGAGGGAAGCATCTGGGTTTCCCCGAAAGCCGCCGTGCCGGTAGGAGCCTTTTCCGTGGATGCCGTTGATACCGTCGGGGCCGGGGATTGTTTTTGCGGGGTATTCGCCGCGGCACTGTCGGAGGGAATGGACGTTCCCGGCGCTCTGCGCACCGCGGCAGCCGCGGCAGCCATATCCACAACCCGCCAGGGGGCGCAAACCTCGATGCCCATGCGCGAGGAGGTGGTCGCCTTTCTCAGTCGACGGGGAGGGTGATGGTTATTACCGTCCCCGTCACCTCGGAGCGGTTCGCGGCGGTCACGGTTCCTTGGTGAAGCTGGACGATCTTTTGGACGATTGCCAATCCGAGACCGGCCCCGTGAGGAACGCCGCTCGAAAAAAACGGCTCGAAGACTCGTTCAACCGGCTGAACCGTAATCCCGCGACCCGTGTCAGCTGCATCGATGACGATTGACCTCCCGCCTTCCCGATGCCCCCGAACGGTGAAAGATCCGCCATCCGGCATGGCGTCTCGAGCGTTATGAAAGATTTGCTCGAGGGCTGACAGGAAAAGATCGGTGTCCACGGTCACCGTGATGTCGTCTTCCACCTCCGCCTGAAAGGCGATGCCGCAGGTCCGGCACTCCACCCAGATATGTGACTCCAGCTCTTTCAGAAGCGATGCAACACTCGTGTTCCGCGGGCGGGGCGCGTAGCGGTCGTTCAGGAAGCGCGCAACCTCATCCGCGCGGGTCATGAGGCGTTCCATCTCCCTGCCGATGTAGGTACGGTATTTCTCCACGCGTTCATCGTCGGATACCTCGCCCATTCGGGAAGCGTACCCCTGAAGCGGCACAAGGGACTTGCGCATTTCGTGCAGAAGGGACCCGGCGACGAGCGCGCCGGCGTGCGCTTTCTGGGCGGCCGACACGTCCCGCGCACGGTGCTCGATGTCCTCTTCCGCCTGGGATAGGGCTATTGCGAGCCGCGTGTTCTCGATTGCGATTGCGGCTTGGTCGCTGAACATCTGCAGCAGGTAGCGGTCGGCTACCGAGAAACCTTGCACGCCCGTCGTGGATGGCCGTATGCGGTTGATTGCCTCGATGGCGCCCAGGCGCTTGCCCTTCACGGTCAGCGGCACGCAGAGAATCTGGCGGCTCGAGTATCCGCTGGCCGCGTCAATGCCCGCATAGAAACGCACGTCTCGGGAAGTGTCGTTGCAGATCACGGACCGCCCCTGGCGGTACACCCAACCCACGATTCCTCTGTCTTTGGGCACCTCGAGGTCGCGAACCGCTTCGGCGCCCGGTCCCGTGGGCATCAGGATCACGAGTGTGTCGCGGAGGTGATCGTACATGCTAAGGCTGGCGCTTTCCGCCTCGACGAGCTGGGCCGCGAGAACAAGGATCTGATTGAGCAGCTCGATGAGATTGTACGAGCTGTTCATGCGCACGATGATCCGATTCAGCGCGTCCAGACGATTGCGCGGGACGCTGTCCACGCTCGTCTTCTGGATTTCGAGCGCTTCCAGCACGTGATTCTCGGGCAGCAGTTTCAGCTCGGTGAGAATCTTCCCGAGGTAGAATTCGCTGCGGTTGTTGTATTTCGTGCGGGCAACATCGAGCAGGAAATCGGTTGACCACGTCTCGCCGAGGTCATTGCCCAGAACCTTACGCATCTGGTACGCGAGAGCCTTATTGAGATCCTCACTGCTGAGGTAGCCCTTCTCCAGCAGAATGTCGCCGAGATGTTTCTTCATACCGTCTGCGGGTAGTATACCCCGCGAGGCGGGAAAGTTCAAAAAATCAAGCGGGCAGCGCCGGCGCTCCGATGGACAGGCTACGGGGCCGCGTGCTGTCCGAGTATCGTCGCGCCGCTCGGGGCGGCGGTCGTAATCGGGCCTTGAAGGGGATCGAACTGGAGACGGTCGATCTTGTAGATGACCCAGTCGCCCTTGTCCTGTTTCATCCACACGCGATCCATGACCTGATGCCCTTCGGATTGGGTGACGCTGTCGAGGCTCGGTGCCTTGTCCGTATCCGGCGGCTGAGCAGGATTCCACTTTTCGTACTTCACGAGAAAGACGGGAGCCGGAGCAGGCTGTTCCTGCGTGAGGGCGAGCTTCGTCACGCCGTACAGCGTCGCGGGGCTCACGAGGGCGGGTCTTCCCTGCGCGTCCCATTCCCCCGCCGAGACGACGTTCGACTTTCCCTCATACCCCATGGTCACACGAGAGGTGACGAACAATGTGGTAGCTTCGTTGACCTCCCCCTGGCCCGCCTTGTTCACGACACATGCTTCCATCGCGCTGTGATCGAGACTGTTCATGCCCAAGTAGAACGTGGTGACCACCTTGTCGGGCGAAAATCCGCGCGTGATCCGGGGAGCGGTGACGTTCCTCACGATGCTTCCCCCTATGGCGCCCACCGCGGCGACAACGACGGCGATGACCAACACCAGTTTCCAGTTCTTCTCCCAGAATACCCGGCGTCGGAAGCTTTTAGCGGATCCTTCCGCGTGCGCCGTCCCCGCCCGTTCGATCTTCTCCCTTTCTTCCGTGGAAAGAACGCGGAACAAATCCCGTCCGCCCCAAGAGGCGAGGGCGGTTTCCCACTCCGCCAAGGCGACGGTACCGCGCCTGCCCCGGCCCAGTCCGTCCATGATCAGCGCCGACACTTCCGGCAGCAAGGCCGGGGTGATCTGGGCCGGCGGGGTGACGTCCAGTTTGCGCGCGCGCTCGTGAATCTCTTCCGCATCGGATCCCGTGAACGCGAAGCGTCCGGTGACCAGGCGATAAAGAACCGATGCCACGGAAAACGACGCCAGCGCCTCGCCCGAGAGGTCGGGATGATTCAAGCTCTCGAAGGTGTCCCGATGGCTCGCGAAGGGGCGGATGTCGCGAATCTCGGCGCAGATGCGTGGCGGCAAAAAAAGCACGCCGCCGGTCTGCGCGAACAAGACCGCCCCTGCTTCCAGGGGGAACCAGGGAATCTCCGCTCGATCCAGCGCGTGCAGGGCGGAGGCCAAACGGCCGACGAACGGCATCGCAGTGGCGAGTGGCATCGCGAGGACCGTCTCCATCGTTATGCCGCTCATGAAGGGCCCAATGAGATACACGATCCCTTCACGCTCCGTCACCCCGTCGAATCGCCACTCGGCGACGCTCCCGTCCGCGACCATCCATCCCGGGCTGGACTTCAGCGCAAGGATCCGCGTGAATGCCGTTCCTTGCGTCGATTCGCCCACGGCCATCGCGAGATGGTTCACGCCCTGCTCGGTCAATTCTGTTGGCATGGATTGTCTTGTCCTTTTAGGTTCTGGTTTCTTGGAAAACCACGGCGGTAAAGATCTCGATACGGGTATCGGGGTGCCGCCATGCGTCCCCCGGCAGCCCGGCTTTGTAGCAGGTGTGGACGAGAAGGGTATCCCGATCCCAGCCCTGCTCCGTCGCAACCTGCGGGAGAAGCAGACCCGAGCGGTGGCCACGGGTCACCATAACGCCGTGCACGCCGGCCTTTATGACTCCGGTATCCGTGATGCATTCGAAGGGGGACAGAGCGGAGATCTCGATTCCCACATGAGCCCATTCAGCCAGCCCAAGGGGCGGGAAGCGAGGGTCGCCAAACGCGCTTGAAAGCGCAACATCGGCGACAGTTTCGGCCAGAGGCCGCGCCGCCGTTATGTGGCCGATGCACCCGCGCAACTCCCCCGCCACCCGCAACGTCACGAACGCGCCGCACGGAGTCTCCATGGGAGGCGTCGAGGAGGGGAACACGGGAGCGCGGTGCGTCAAGCGGGCATCGATCGCTTCCCGCGCGATGCGCAGGAGCAGGCTCTTTTCGTTTTCGTCAAGACTGAAGGTCATGTGCCGCGCCGGTTTCAGTTTCGATACTCAGCGCCGCATAGTGTACGACACGATCGGCATCTTCGTCTTGTGCCCGAGAGCTCGATCGCGCGAGGATCCGCGCGGTGCAGTTTCCGCCGGCAAGGCGCAGGAGCACGGCCATTCCCGCCACCCCGCATGCACTGACTTGCTTTTTCTCCGCGGCGGCCAGAATACCCCGCCAGTCACGGCCGGTAAGGAGGGATTCCACCATCGATCTTTCGGTCTCCAGGTCCCTCCCGGTCATGTACGAGGCCATATTGGAGGTGGCCACGTACACGGTGTCCGCGGCGGGAAATGTCGCCTCCAACGCACGCGCCAGGCTGACGATCGTGCTCACGCGCGTGGAGCTGATGAGAATCGGCACGATGCTGATCTCGGGGAAGAGCCGGAAGAGAAAGGGGAGCTGGAGCTCGAGACAATGCTCCTCCAGATGGGGGACATCGAATTGTCGAAACACGTCGTCTGCGGCAAGCAAGGCGTGAACGGCCTGCATATTGACGGGAACATCACCCAGGGGTATGGCAAATGCGCTGGACTCGGGGAGGTAGGCATGTTCGTCCGGATCGCGATGGACGGGTCCGATCACCACGGCGATTCGTGGCCGGCGCAATGCGATTGAGCGATACGCGCACGCCATGACTGCGCCGGTGAATTCGTACCCGGCATGGGGCGCGATCACGGCAAAGCACCCGGCCTCGGGGGTCGGGGAGTGCGCGAGCAGCTCATCGATGTGCGCGGCAAGCGCGGCTCGTCGGGCGGGGTAGAAGAGGCCGTCGACGAGTGGCGGACGCGGTCCCGCCGCGAGCGGTGTGACGCCCATACGTGAAAAAGTATCGTGGAATGCCGGCACGAATGCAAGCCCGGCGGGTCCGCGGCGCGACGCGGGAGGACCTGATTCTTGACTTAATGAATCATCCGCCTTATCGTCATAGGCGCGGCGAGAGGAGAGTGCACAAGTGAGATTCGTTCCACGGAAGTTGTTTTTGACGCGCGGTGTCGGCATCAACAAGGAGAAGCTCAACAGCTTCGAGATGGCGCTTCGAAACGCGGGTATCGCGCATTTGAATATCGTGCGGGTCTCTTCCATCTTTCCGCCCGGCTGCAAGATCGCGAGCCCCGAGGAGGGTCTTGCCGCACTCGAAGCCGGCGAAGTCACCTTCGTCGTGCTCGCCGAGATGGCAACCAACGAGCCGGGGCGGCGCATCGCCTCTTCGATCGGCATCGCCATACCGGCGGACCAGAAAATGTACGGCTATCTTTCGGAGCACCATACCTACGGCCAAACGGAAAAAGAGGCCGGTGACTATGCCGAGGATCTTGCCGCCTCCATGCTTGCGACGCTGCTCGGCGTGCCGTTCGACCTGGACAAGGACTATAACGAGCGACGCGAGCAGTACCGCATGGGTGGTCATATCGTCGACAGCACGAGCATCACACAGACCGCCGAGGGCGCCTCGGGTGGCGTCTGGACCACGGTGGTCTCGGCGGCGGTTCTGCTCTGATGCACGGCCGGCGACTCGACCCGCGCCCCCTAACGCCGGGGGTCGGGGTCGACACACTCGTCGACGACTTTTTCCTGTCCTATAACGCCGGGAGACTGCGCGAAGCCTGCCATATCTTCGCGAACAAGATGCTCGCCCCCGATGTGACGGTGGGAATCACCATCAGCGGCGCCCTGACGCCCACGGGGCTCGGGTACGCGGCGTTCGTCCCGCTGATCGAGGCCGGATTCATAGACTGGATCGTCTCTACCGGGGCGAATCTCTATCACGACCTCCACCGATCGCTCGGATTCTCCCTCTACGGAATATCACCGCAGGTTGACGACGTGGCCTTGCGTCGGGACGGAATCATCCGCATCTATGATATCGTCTTCGACGCTGAAGTCCTTTTCAAAACTGATGATTTCGTTTCCGAGGTTCTCAAGGCGCCGGAGTTTCAGAAGCGGATGTCAACCGCCGAGCTGCACGCGCGGCTGGGTCGCTACGTACGGGAACGCGAAAAGCTTCTCGGCGGAACATATCGATCGCTCCTGGGTGCGGCCTACGAATCCGGGGTACCGATATACACATCCAGTCCGGGCGACTCCAGTCTCGGAATGGGCCTTGCGGCGTTGCGCTTGCAGGGCTTCGAGGTCGGCTTCGACCCCGAGCTGGACGTCAACGAGACCGCCGCGATCGTCTATGACGCCAAACGTGCCGGCGGGAAAAGCGGAGTGCTGATTCTGGGCGGCGGGAGCCCCAAGAACTTTGCCCTTCAGACCGAGCCGCAGATCCAGGAAATCTACAAGCTCGCCGAAAAAGGGCACGATTACTTCATACAGATAACCGACGCTCGCGTGGATACGGGCGGCCTGAGCGGCGCGACCTCGCAGGAAGCTGTTACGTGGGGCAAGGTGGACCCCGAACAGTTGCCGGATACCGTGGTCTGCTACACCGATTCCACCATCGCCCTGCCCATCATGGCGGCATATGCGCTCACGAAAACCGCTCCACGAAAACTTCGCCGCCTTTACGATAGGCGTGAGGCGATGCTGGCCCGACTCGCGTCGGACTTCGCCAAGAGCCGAAAGGACTAGATGCCGGCACCGGTGACCGCGGGATTCCTCGATCTTCCAAGCGAGTTGACTGATGCGGACAGGGCCCTCGTGCACGTCCTTCCCATCCCCTACGAAGCCACGGTGAGCTACGAAACGGGGACCGCGCGCGGCCCCACCGCCATCATCACCGCCTCCCACGAAGTGGAGATGTACGACGCCGAGCTCGATTCGGAGCCCTGTCTCGCTTGGGGCGTGCATACCTTGCCGTCTCTGGACGCTCGCTGGGCCCAACCAGAAGCGATGATGGATGCGGTGGCGGCCGCCGCGGAGAGCGTGGTCAGGGCCGGGAAGCTGCTCGTCGCCCTGGGCGGCGAGCACAGCATCACGCCCGGCATCGTGCGCGGCGTTCGTCGTGTCATCGCCGAGCCGCTTGCCGTCGTTCAGATCGACGCGCATGCGGACTTACGCGACAGCTTCCGCGGCACGCGCTATAGCCACGCATGCGCGATGAGGCGCGTCCTGGAAGAGAATCCGGGGCCGACGGTGCAGATCGGCATTCGATCGTATTCCGCCGAAGAGGCCCGATTCATTCGCGAGAATCGGGGGCGCGTGACGATCTGGTCCTCGGATTTGATGCGCGCCGAGGACCCGCGCGACTTTCATCGCCAACTGACCGCGGCCCTCCGCGATCGGCCGATCTATCTCACGATCGATGTCGACGGTCTGGACCCTTCGGTGGTTCCCGCAACGGGCACTCCGGAGCCGGACGGGCTGGGCTGGGCGCAGGCGTGCGCCATTCTCAAGACGGTTGCCGAGGCGGGCAGGGTGGTTGCCATGGATTGCGTCGAGCTCGCTCCGCGTCCGGGCTTTCACGCCTCCGAGTTCAGCGTCGCGAAGCTCTTGTACAAGACCATGTCATTCATCATGGCCCGCCGCCGAGCATAGCAACCCCTTCATCCGTGGTTTCCGTCAGCGCGCCGCGAGCCGCCAGAGCGAGGTGACCTCCGCCGCGCGCGCCGCGTGCAGCGGATCAGCGGTGTCCAGGGTCTTCGGGTGTCCGGGACGGACATCCTCACGACCGACAACCACCA
>Ga0265330_10002100_pt1 | contig 11013 bp, 3 predicted proteins | sample 41919metaG_FD_202083 | JGI IMG/M metagenome (GOLD analysis project Ga0265330, IMG submission 202083) | Rhizosphere microbial communities from Carex aquatilis grown in University of Washington, Seatle, WA, United States - 4-19-19 metaG | ecosystem: Host-associated > Plants > Roots > Rhizosphere >... | reverse complement strand
ATCCAGAAATTCGACGCCAACGGGAATTTTATCGCGAAATATGGAACCATTGGAACCGGCAACGGGCAGTTCGCGGGCGGCGTTGACGGAGTTGCTTTTGATTCGCAAGGCAATATGTATACCAGCGAATATTATCTTTGTCGGATCCAGAAATTCGACCACAACGGCAACTTCTTGGCCAAGTGGGGTACCCGCGGCGACGCCGACGGTCAGTTCAACGAACCCATCCAGATCGCGATCGGTCCGCATGACCTTATTTATGTGGTCGAGGCGTTGAACGATCGGATACAAGTGTTCGACTCGAACGGAAATTTCCTGGGCAAGTGGGGCGGTTACGGCAATGCCGCGGGCCAATTCATCTATCCTATGGGCATAGCGATCAACGGACAAGGCAAGATCATCGTCGGCGATTCGAACAATAAGATTCAGATGTTCGAATATGTTGGAGGCCCCTTTGCTCCTTCCCCATGGACGCTTGCCCTCGCAACCGACGCCGCGAGCTATATCCGCAGCAACACCGTTAACTTTAGCGTCACCACTTCAATGCAACGAACCAATCCCTTGACGAATGACGCCAACCAAATGCAGGTCGTGCTCGACACCGGCGTCAAAGTGCCTTTGATCTATTCTTCAACCAACGGCTCGGGGGATACGGTTTGGATCGGCTCGTACACAATTCCCGAAGACACGGCATACGGTGTTCATAATTACACCGTCCAAGCAAACGCGGCCATGGTCAAAACTGACATTGCCACGGCTTTTTCTTCTCCGGCGACCGGCTCGGAGAATACCGGCCTCATTGCCGCCGGCTCTTTCGATGTAATCATGCATCATGCACCGGCTGGCTTGACCGGCACCGGTTCGATCACGCAAATCCCGACCATCACCGTTACGGCGCCCGTTTCCGGCGCGAGCTACAAAGCCGATGCCGTCCTTGGCTTGGAATGGACCCCGGCGAACGGCGTTTTCACCAAATACAAAGTCTCTTATTCCGCCGACAACGGCGCGACATGGACATCAATTTCCGATAATGCGACTACGCCAATTTTGAGCTGGACGGTGCCCGACGCCGGCACAACGCACGGGAAGATAAAGGTTGAGGGTTATGACGCCTCCGGCACACTGCTCGCGACCGGTCTTTCCGGCGGTGATTTCACGATCATCGGCGACACTGTTCCGGAAGCGGCGGAATCATCGGGAACGCCGCCGACCGCTGACCCGACCGTTTCCGGCGCTTATACCTCATCCGAAGCGCTCGAAAACACCCCGGACATCAATACTGACAAGGGGTTAAAAGCCAAGAACCAAGAACCCGACTCCGCTTCGGCTCCGCCGGGCGCGCCAAATTCCAATCCGCCCTGCGTATCCGGTTCCCTCATCAAAGGCACGCCCTCCGCGGTCTATTACTGCGGCGAGGACGGCAAGCGGTATGTCTTCGTGAACGAAAGGGTTTATTTCACTTGGTACTTTGACTTTGCGCAAGTTAAAGTCATCTCCGACGCCGACCTGGCGCAGATCCCGATCGGCGGCAACATCACCTACCGCCCGGGCGCGAAACTCGTCAAAGCGCAAACAAACCCCAAGGTCTATGCGGTGGCGCGAGGCGGCATTCTCCGCTGGCTCGAGACCGAAGCCGTCGCCGCCCGCCTCTACGGATCCGACTGGAACAAGCATATCGATTACATCCCCGACGCCTTTTTCGTGAATTACACGATCGGCGATCCGATTGCGGAATAATAGGTTTCAGCTTGCAGGCAAGCCCCTCCGAGAACATCGGAGGGGTTTCAATATTTGGTTCATTAGACGCCTGATGTTAGAATAAACGAATTCGTCAATAAGCGTTTATGCACGAACACACGCGAAAGATCGCCTTTAATTCGCTGGCCGCCGTTGTCGTCTTAATTACGATCTTCGGCAACCTCCGCGCCGCTTCGGCGGCGGTCGTTTTCGACCAGACCAACGGCGTCTATACCGATGACTTTGCCGATGCGACCGGCATTGCTTCAAGTTCAAACGCCGGCGTAGATGTTGCCGATGGAACGGTCAAGCTGCAGAACGCCGGCGGCGCATATGCTGCGCCGTATTCCGCAAGCGGCACTGTTACCCTCTCGATCATCAGGCCTTTGCGGGTAGCGAAGTGGGGAACCCTGAGCATCGTCGCCAGCACTCCGTCCGGCACTAGCATCAAAGCCCAAGCCCAGGATGGCGGCGGTTTTGATGATGATGGTAATATTATTCCTAATCATGCTTATCGTAATGTTTTTTTGCCGGGTAACGAAATCGGCATCTCGTCCTTCCCGATCGACATGAGCAATGTATCGGTGCTTGAGTGCGCTGATCAATATTTTCCCGGCGACCCCGGCTCTTTTAACAATTTCTACACCTGCCTTAAGCCCGGTGCGGTAAGTTTTAAATTTACTCTTGAGACGAGCGACCCATCCGTTACCCCATCAATTGATTCGGTGCGGTTCACTTGGACAACGGTTCAGGGAGATCTCTCGGCTTCGCCGCCATCCACCGGTCCTTGGCCGACCTTCGGCGGAAATCAACAGAGGGCATTTCATTCTCCATACGCCAATACCGCGGTTTATCCCGCCTTTCGCTGGGCGGGCGTTAAACAAGATGGTAATTATGCCATTGCGAAAAACAGTGAATACATGCGGGATAGCATCTATGTTTTAGATGATAAGGTTATCGCTTGGAGCGCGGTAACCGGTTACGGCGGTTCTACCGGTGGGCATCTTTTTGCAGTCAATCCGACCACAGGTGCGGAATTGTGGAATATTCCCTTTCATTCGGGTTGGGGAATGGCTATGGCAATTTCTCAAGACGGAACCCTTTACGCAACCGAAGATGGAGCCGATAGGTTATTGGCGATCGATACCAATACCGGCCAAGTCAAATGGACCTACAATTTTTACGGCGGCCACGCTAACGGCGCTATCTCCATCGGAGCCGACGGAACAATTTACACGATCAGGAATGATCGGGTCGCCGCACCTCCAACCACGGCCACTTATTTGAACCTTACCGTCTATGCCTTTAACCCGGACAGTACGATCAAATGGACGAGCAACACAACCGTTGATTTTAACGGACTTAGCGGTTTTATGGAAACTTCGGCGATCGCCATCGGCCCCGATGGAACCCTTTATTTTGGCACGGGGATAAGCCAAGACAGCCGGGCTAATTTTTTGGACACCGGAAAATTATACGCCGTTGATCCGATCGATGGAAGATTCAAATGGTCGTTTGCCTCCGGCGATGTTGTCTCTTACGCATTTTGCCGCGGACCGCTTGTGGACGGAGACGCGATTTATATTGGGAAATATTTTTCCGAACAAAATGGCGAAGTGAAGGTGATGGCGGTTAATTTTGACGGTACGTTGAAATGGGAAAGAAGTTTTGGAGTCGGAGATATAGGAATTGTTAACTTATCACTAGCGTCCGATGGGAATTTGTTGGCTTTTTACGAGCGATCGTCATATACAGAAGGTCAGGTATTGAAGATAAACAAAGCCGATGGTTCTGTGGTCTCCGGCGACCCCACCCCAATGACAATGGATAATAATTTTTCTGATGGAGTTAATGGCGTTTATTTTTTAAGCAACGATTGGTCGAATATTCCGATAATAGATGAAATGATCAATTATATGGACGCCGATCAAAAGTTGCGTTGGCAGATAGTCCGTACATCCAATATACGCACAGGGGGCGAAACATTCACGCTGCCCTCTTTGGATAAAAATGGCTGGATCCAGGGCGCGCTTGAGCGTTCAAACGGGCCGTTTGCTTCGAGATTCGCCCGCCTTTTTGCTCTCGCCCCATGGACGCTCACGCCGACGGTGAGCGCCCTTACCTTCGATCATGGCGACGCCCTTCATTTCTCTGTCACCACCTCGATGCAGCAAACCAATCCTTTAACCTCGAACGCCAATCAAATACATATCATTCTTGATAACGGTGTTGTCGTTCCGCTCGCATATTCTTCCACCAACGGTTCGGGCGACACCGTCTGGACTGGCAGTTATGTCATTCCCGAAAGTATGGCATACGGCACTCATAGTTATACCGTGGAAGCCAACGCCGACATGGTCAAAACCGACATCACGGTCGCCTTTGACACCCCGGCCGCCGGCTCGAACAACACCGGACTCACGGCTCAGGGAACCTTTGATGTCATCAAACACCGTGCCCCGTCGGGCGGCAGCAATGCGACCGTCCGCACGCCGGCGATCGCTGTCGCCACCCCGTCCGCCGGCGCGAGCTACAAAGCCGACGCCACGGTTGGCCTCGGTTGGTCGGCGACCGACGGCGACTTTGCCAAGTACAAGGTTTCCTATTCTTCCGACAACGGAACAATGTGGACAGCGATCGCCGACAATCTGACCGCTTCCACACTAAGCTGGATCGTTCCCGACACCGGCACGACAACGGGCCAGATCAAGGTGGAAGGATATGGCGCCAGCAACGCCTTGCTTGCCGCGGGAACCTCCGGCGACTTCACCGTCATCGGCGAAACCGAACCGGAAGCGCCGGAGAACCCCAATGGCACGCCGATCGTGCCGCCAATGACCGACCCGACAGTGACCGGCACATATACCCCGGCCGAATCAAAGGAAAACAACCCTGACTTCAATACTGACATGGGGCTAATCGCCCCGTCCGCCGGCATGACCGTCAACTGCACGGTCGGCACGCTCATCAAGGGTTCCTTCCCCGCAGTCTACTACTGCGGCAAGGACGGCAAGCGCTATGTGTTCGTGAATGACAAATCCTATTTCAGCTGGTACCCCGACTTCTCGCAGGTCAAAGTCATCTCCGACGCCGATCTGGCGCAGATCCCGATCGGCGGCAATATCACCTACCGCCCGGGCGCGAAACTCGTCAAAGTGCAAACAGACCCCAAGGTCTATGCGGTCGCGAGAGGCGGCATTCTCCGCTGGCTCGAGTCCGAAACCGTCGCCGCCCGCCTCTACGGCGTTGACTGGAACAAGCAGATCGACTACATCCCCGTCGCTTTTTTTGTGAATTACAAAATAGGGGATCCGATTTATCAATAAATCCTGATTTGTTGTATAATAAAAGCGCTAATTTAATGATTCTTTAGACGATAAACGACCTTGTCGTTTAAACAAAGCGATATGAATAGAGTTATCAGATCGTCATCCGGCGTCGCGAGCCGCCAAACAATGTTGCTTGCCATTTTTATGGCGCTTGCCGCGCTGGGTTTTCTTGCCATTCCGGCGCACAAGGCCTTGGACGCGGACATAGTCAGTACCGCCGTTTATCAGGATACGAACAACGACGGTTACATTGATAATATCAGGTGGACCATGGACGAGAATGTCACGGCCTGTCCTTTTGTGGTCGGCAATTGGAGCATTCCCCAAGCCGGTACCGTGTCTATTAATTCGGTCACAGGACTCACTTGTTCGGGAACCACCACATTGGACATCGCCGTTACCTCGAACGCGGCCGCGCCGACCACCGGCGGCGCGACCAACCCGACTCTTACCTACACCCACTCCGGCGGCGCGAACATCACCCTTACGAGCGGGAACATGGGCGCCCATACCGGCCAAGCCGCAACCGACGCTGCGGCGCCGATCTTAACCGCGGTCGTTAAATCTCTGACCGCGACCGCCAATGTCCTGACCTTCACCTATTCTGAACCAATGACCGTGACAAACGGTTCGTCCACGACCGGCGGCGGCGATACGACGACCGCCGGGCTGGTCGCCGGTTTCGGCTCGTTCGCGACCGCGGGGAATGTCACCGTTCCCACCCTCAAAAACAAAATTAGCGGTAGTGGAACTGCCAACATCACCGTCACTTTGGCTGATTATTTGGTGGGTGGTTATCTGAATGTATCTTCCACGACTGAGCCAAGCGGCGTCTTTTCGCCGGTCGCGAGCGCGGGTACGGAAGTTGAAGACACTACCGGCCACAAAGTAAACGCCTCGTCAACGGTCGTCGTCACCGCAACGGGCGACAGCACCTGGGACCTGGTTAAGCCGACCATTACCTCGATCACTCTTAGAGATGATGCTGCCGGTGGTGATTTTATACATCCCAATGATGGCAAGATCGGTGCCGCTGTTATTGTTACTTCTGAAACGATGAATTCTTCAACCATGGATAGCCGAAGTACTTGTTCGTTGGGTGGCGTTTCCGACACGATAGGTTTATCCAGTCAAGCCGGCAGTACGTTCTATTATACTATCGACGACACCACGCTACCCGTTGACACATCCATTGCCAATATCAGATTTACCTGCACCGGTCCCGTTTTCGATGCGCATGGCAACTTGATCAACACAACCACCCCCGGCGTCATTGTTGCCGCCGACAATAACGGCAAGCTCGTTGACGGCGCTAAGCCAATCGTCACCTCCGTTGTTTATCAGGATTCTGATAACGATGGCCGGATTGACCATGTCCAATTCAACACTTCGCCTGACACGGGAATTGCTTGCAATACTTTTGCGGGCAACACCACTTTTACGGTTGGCACGGCCGGCACCGTCGCTTTGGCTTCGAACGCCGGCGACACTTGTGCGGCGGGTACCAATAGTTTCACCATCGCCCTTGGCACGCTTGGCGCCGTCAATAAGACCGGCGGAAGTACCTCTCCGATCGTGACCTACACCCAGGCCGGAACCGGAGTGGCCGACGGAGCCGGAAACCACCTACCAACCGCCGCCGGCGTTACCGTTACCGACGACGCCGCGCCGATCTTGGTGTCGGTAGAATTTAGCCGTAATGGCAGTGTGGGCGCTTATGATGATAACTCGATCATATTTAGTTACTCAGAAAATGTTATCAGATCTGGCGGAACGGGTCCTTCCACGGCAACTTCAGGCGATATGACAACGGCCGGCACGATTACCGGGGTAGGCAGTTTCGCTACACCCGGAGATGCTACCGTAGCAACAACAAAAAACCGAGTTCTGAATGTTGTTAATGTAATTTTTATGCATATAGCCGGTACCCCTGACACCCTTTGGCACATGGATCAAACTTCCACAACCGCGCCCTCCGGCTTATTCACGCCAGTCGCCAGTCCCGATGTGACTGAATCATTCTCTTCGCATAAACAAGTTAATGTCGCTCACTCGGTTACGCCTACAACCTCCGTCGCATGGGATATTGGCAAGCCGACGATCTCTTCCATAACTTTGGCCGATGCGGCGGGGAGTAACGGCAAGATAGACCGGGCGACGGTTGTCTTCTCCGAGCAGATCAAAGATGCGAGCATAACCAATGCCGATGCTCTTTTGGGCGGGGCGACGCATACCGGAACCTTTACGACCGGTACGGCAGACGATGATACTACGCGTTTTGATTTGTCAGCCGATACTTTGCCCATTGACACTTCTATTAACGCGATCAAACTCAACTATTCCGCCACCACGACTCCGATTACCGACCGCGCCGGAAACCTGCTTGCTACCGCCACGCCGGGAACGATCGTTGACGCCGACAACGGCGGAAAACTCGTTGATGCCGCGGCGCCCATCCTGACCGCGGTGGCCACCTCGGCCACGGCCTCGCGAAACCTCGTCACCCTTACCTATTCCGAGCCCATGACGGTGACGAACGGTCCGTCTTCAACGAACATCGGCGACCTGGCCGTCGCCGGCACGGTGACGGGGATCGGTTCTTTTGCCGCGGGCGGAGCCGCAACCGTGCCGGTAACGGCAATGAATACGGTGAGCGGGAACGGTACCAACACGATCGTCATCAGTTTGGCTAACGAGGTCGGCGGTTATTTTACCGCCGGTTCCGCGACCACCCCCTCGGGCGTCTTTACGCCGGTCTCAAACGCCTTCATTACCGATAACTCGGCCGCTCTTAATCATGTGAACGCGGCCAATCATCCGACCGCAAGCGGAACCGCCTGGACCTTAACCCAGCCGACGATCGCTTCTATCACCGATTCCGATGTCAACCATGACGGCCGGATGGATACCGCCGCCCTTGTCTTCTCGGCCGCCATCCGCGACGCCAATATCGCGAGCGCCGACGGCCTCTTGGGCGGCGCCGCGCACACCGGCGCTTTTGCGACCGGCATTGCCGACGACAATACAACCGTCTTCACCCTTGCCACCGACAATTTGCCGGTCGACACGGCGACGGCGCCCGATTTCACCTACTCCGGCGCCACCACCAAGATAACCGACCTCTTCGGCAACCTCCTTAACACGGCCGTTAAGGGTGCGATTATTACCGCCGATGCGGTCGAATCCGACGGCGCCAACCCGGTCATTATCTCGACCGCCCCGGCTTCGGGCGACGCCAACGTGTCGCTCAACACCATTATTGCGGTTACTTTTTCCGAACCAATGCTGCCGGGCGCCGGTTGCACCTTTATCTCTTCGCCCAACCCCGGCGGCTTCGGGGACATCACGAACGCCGCCAACTGGTCGAACGGCAATAAAACGGTTACGCTCTCGAACATCTCGTCCTACTCCCGCAGCGCTTCGGTGACCGTGACGATCGGCGGGTGCACGGCGGCCGCCGGTTCGCCGACCGCGCTTGCGGTGAATCCCGCCGTTGCCAACCCGTTGACATTCACTACCGTCGGCGGAGGCGGCGGCGGCGGCGGAGGCGGCGGCGGAGCGACCGTCTCGGCTTCAGTGACTTTAAACATTCCGAACGGCGGCGCGACATATGCGTCGGGCCAGCAAATAGGCATTAGCTGGTCATCGGGAAACGGCGCCTTTACCGCCTTCCGCGTTTCGTACTCGTCGGACAACGGCAATAACTGGACCGTGCTCTCAAGCGCCGTTTCCGGTTCCAGCTCTTCCTACTCATGGACAGTACCGACAACTTCGACCACTCAAGGGCTCATCAAAGTTGAAGGCATTAATTCGATCGGCACGGTTTTGGCTTCGGACGTGAGCAATGCCGTCTTTGCGGTCGCCGGCACCTCCGTCGCTCCGCCGGCCGTCAACCCGCCCGCGACCGCCCCGCCCCCGGTCGTTGATCCAACCGTTACCGGCATATACTCTTCGTCCGCGGCTTTGGCCAACACCCCGGACATTAACACTGACAAGGGGTTAAACGCCAAGAACCAAGAACTAAATTCCAATCCGCCCTGCGTCTCCGGTTCCCTCATCAAAGGCACGCTCTCGGCGGTCTATTACTGCGGCGAGGACGGCAAACGGTATGTGTTCGTGAACGAAAGGGTTTATTTCACCTGGTACTTTGACTTCTCACAGGTTAAAGTCATCTCCGACGCCGACCTGGCGCAGATCCCGATCGGCGGCAACATCACCTACCGCCCGGGCGCGAAACTCGTCAAAGCGCAAACAAACCCCAAGGTCTATGCGGTGGCGCGAGGCGGCATTCTCCGCTGGCTCGAGTCCGAAACCGTCGCCGCCCGCCTCTACGGATCCGACTGGAACAAGCATATCGACTACATCCCCGACGCCTTTTTCGTGAATTACACGATCGGAGCACCGATTGCGGAGTAATTTTTCTGGTCATCCCGGCCCGCGAGCCGGGATCCAATCTCTCTTGGTCGAATCGCTCGTAACTAATAACTAGCAACTAATGACTAGTAACTCGACCGGATTGGACCCCACTTCGCTTCGGCTTCGCGGGGTGACAAGTTGAAATATCGACACCAAGAAGGCGGGGGAGTATAATCGAATCAATATGAATTCCGAACCAACGATCAGCGATGTTCTTAGCGCCGTCGGCGGCGTTATGGAAGCCATTGGCGAATTTTCCAATAAGGTCGACGGCCGTTTTGAGCGCCTTGAAGGCCAAATGGATAACATGAATGGCCGTTTGACCCGTGTTGAGTCGCAAATGGTCACTAAAGCATATTTAGATGACAAGCTTATTGATTTGAAGGCAGACCTTACGATCGTAATGCGCAAAGAAGACCATAAGCTCGAAGCATTGACCCGCCTGCTGGCTGCAAAGAAAGTTATTACCAAAGACGACGCCGAGGGCATTCTTTCTTTGGAACCGTTTCCGCAAAGAGTTTAGCTGAAAAATCTCCCGTAAAGGGAGATTTTTTGTGTATATTCGTTCATTGTTCATCGTTCATTGTTCATGATATAATAAAGCCGTGCTCAACGATTTTTCCCCAAGGGCATGATAAAACCCAACCGGATCAAAAAGATCGCGGGCGGTGCGCTCATTAGCGCTATTTTGTCGTTCATGGCATTACCGGCTTTTGCGCAAATAAACGCCGGACTCGCGCCGATCGCGAATGTCACCGGTTTGGGCACGGCCGACATCCGGACCATCGTCGGCCGTATCATATATGTAGCGCTCGGCGTATTGGGAACAGTACTCCTTGTAATCATCATTTACGCCGGTTTCTTATGGATGACGGCCGGCGGCAACGAGGAGCGGGTCGCGACCGCGAAAAAGTGGATCACCAACGCGGTCATCGGCCTCGCTATTATCTTGGCCTCTTACGCGATCACTTATTTTATAATTACGCGACTCCTTGGCGCGACAACGGGTAATGTCGGCGGCCCGGGTTTTGAGCAGGGAATAACGACGAGCTTCGGCGACTTTGGCGGCGCCTCATTGGGCGAGGGGATCGTCCAGTCGGTCTATCCGTCGCCCGGGGCCACGAACATCGCGCGCAACACCAAGGTCGTTGTCACTTTCAAACAGCCCGTGGATCCTGCCACCGTTATTACGAACGGCGCCCTTAAGGACCGCGGCGACGGCAAAGAAAGCATCTATACGGGCGCGATCAATTCGGCGAATGCGCGCCTCGTGCCGACTTCCGACATGGCGTCAGGCGGCGCCTTTCAGACATCGTCCGACAAGCTGGTCGCCGACGTGACCGTTTATACGGTCGACAACAAGACCTTTGTTTTTGCGCCGGCAAAATATTTGGGAAGCCCGAGTGCGACCGTTTCTTACACTGCGGCTCTCGGCGCGGGCATCATGCTTGCCGACGGCAAAACCCCGGCTTTCGGCGGCGACTACTCGATGGGGTATCATTGGGAATTCGAAACCGGCACGCTTATCGAC
>Ga0265330_10002099_pt1 | contig 11014 bp, 8 predicted proteins | sample 41919metaG_FD_202083 | JGI IMG/M metagenome (GOLD analysis project Ga0265330, IMG submission 202083) | Rhizosphere microbial communities from Carex aquatilis grown in University of Washington, Seatle, WA, United States - 4-19-19 metaG | ecosystem: Host-associated > Plants > Roots > Rhizosphere >... | reverse complement strand
TGCAGTCGGGGTTAGTCCTGCATGCCAGTACAGGGAATGGGTTGCGCAAAAACGGGTTTAGAAATCGCACAGGATTTGGCGCGGAGACCTTGCCCCCGGTTTGCGAAGTGAAATTACCTGCTGCAGTACACGTGGCGCGGTGGTGTGGCCGGCCAGGGAGCCGGTGCGTAGGCAGGGCTTGTCGGGAAATTGCGTGCCGCCCGAAGAGCCGGCATGCGGCTGGCGGCTCGCGGGCCGCGAGAGCGTGGGCGTGAGCGAGTTTGTGAGGAGTGCGCGGGAGGCGAGCCGCGTGAGGGGAGGGCGTGCGCGGCACGCAACACCCGATTTGTCTTCCGCTCTAAATGACCGGTCGCGATTCGAGGAACAGGGCATCTGAAATCGGGCTGATTTGCGGCTCTTTTCGCAGTCTGGGTCCTACGCGGCTAGGCAAAGCGGCGGTCGTGCAACAATTCCATAAGAGCTTGAGTTCACCCTCTCCCTTCGGGAAAGGGTTGGGGTGAGGGTGCTGCATGGGACGTGAATCGTGCCGCAGATTTGGCTCACACGATTGTCGTCGTTTCAACGTCCGGCCTGAAAGGCACTTCACCCTCACCCCGGCCCTCTCCCAGAGGCAGAGGGCGATGAAAGTGCTTTTCCTCGAATCACGACCGGCCATCTGGGTAGCCAGGCGTGCCAGGGTGGGGCGAGATGGGGTAGACTGACGGCTCGGTCTATCCTCAACCTCACCCAACCTAGATTCGACGACCTGAAATCTCTGGCCATCCATGCTCTCCCTGGTTTCTGTGCTGATATCCCTGCTGGCGACGACCAGCGATGGCCGGGAGAGCGGCCGACCTGAGGCCCCGCCCGCAGGCCATTCATCGCGTGGCTTGGTCATCGTTCTGCGGCCGGCCGACGTTGACGAGTTGACCCGCACCGCCCTGGCTCGCGTCACCGGCGAGCTGACTGCCGCCGAGTTTCAGACCGCGTTCGTCACCCTGGACCCCCTTGCCGATCCCACCACGCAAGTCGAAACCGTGGCGCCGGAATCGCACGCGGTTGCGGCCTTTGCCATCACCCACTTTGGCGAGCCCGACGGCCGCACGATTGCCATCTGGGTCTCCGACCGGGTGGGCCGCCGAACCAACATCGTGCGCATGGCCATGAAGGGCGACGACATCAGTCAGGACGCCGCGATACTGGCCCTCAACGCGATCGAGTTGATTCGCGCCAGCCTGGGTGGTCTGTGGCCCACTCCTCCACCCCAGGTCGTCGCGCCCGTCGCACCACCGCCCCCGGCGCCACAAGGGCCACAAGTCACAATTGGGCTCGGAGTCTCTGCCTTGCAGGACGTTGGGCTGCAGTGGATGGGTTCACTGATGGCGATGGTGACCTGGCCGCGCGGACTGGGGATAAAGGTTGAACTCGATGGTCTTGGTCCGTCACTGAAACTCAATGGAGACGATGGGACTGCGACTGTGCACCGCCAAAACGCGACCCTGGGACTGGCCTGGACCTTCCTGCGCCGGGCGCGGGTTCAGTCGTTCATCGTGGGGTCAGCCGGGGTGGCACACTTGAACGGTGAAGGCGCGACCAATGATCCCGCACACGCGGTGCCACGCTCGGGCGCGGTCTGGTCGGCGCTGCTTGCGGCGGGACTTGCGGCCCGGGTTCGCATCGTCAGCAAGGTCTGGATCGGTGCCGAGCTGGACTGCATCGCGACCCTCCCTCCCCTGGTCATCCGCATCACCGACAGCGAAACAAGGTCATTTTCCCGCCCCGGAGTGCAGGCAAATGCTGGGCTACAGTTCACTTTCTAGGCTAGCGCTGCTCGGGTTTGTGGCGGCCTGTGCCCCACGAACCTTGAGTCTGGTGGATTTTGCCGCTGACACAGGGCTTGCCCCCGATTCGAGCGATGACGGTCCCGGTGACGCTGCAGACGCCGGTAACCCGCCAAACTTGTTGCGTGGGCTGGTGGGTCTGTGGCACTGCGACGATGGGGTGGGCAGCTCGACGGTGGCCGATTCGTCCGGCAACGGCAACGATGGCACCTTGGTGAACCTGGATCCGGCCCTGGCCTGGGCGGCCGGGCCTCAGGCAGGAGCGGGAGCGCTGGCCACCAACGACGCGGGCTACGCCTTTGTTCCCGATTCTCCCAGCATCGACGGAATCACAACCCAAGTGACAGTCTCTGCCTGGGTCTTCCTTAATGGGACCATTTCAACAGCCGACGGGTATGGCACGGCAATATCGCGCGAAGCCGGCTCGGGAGATCTGCAGTACTACCACTTGTCACTGTACCAGGACGGATCTCCCACTCTGTTCATTGGCATGTCGGCTACCGTTGTGGGCGTGCGCGTGACCGCGCCCCAACCTATTGCGCGCAAAAAGTGGACTCACCTGGCGGGAACCTACGACGGCGCTCGGGCCGTCCTCTATGTGAATGGCGTCGAGGCTTTCTCGCGCCCCATCTCGGGAACCTTTCCTGTCGACGTGACTCCTGTGATCCTCGGTGGCAACGGCAACAAGGTGGGCATCACCGAGTGGTTCCCCGGCTCGATCGACGAGATCGCGCTCTACAGCCGCGCGCTCGGCCCGGAGGAGATCCACCTGCTCTTCACCCAGGTTTCGTTCTGATTCTACAGGCCCCAAGCCGACTGAATCAGCGCGAGCCCGGACGCATTGTTCACTGTCAGGGAAAGAGCGCTGCCGGTTCCCTGTAAGGTGGTGATGCTGTACCAGTCCTCATTGCGCAGGCCAGGCCAATAGCAGCTGCCCATTCCAGACGCCCTGATTTGGCTGGTGACCCCTTGCATATAGGCGACGTAGGGGTTGCCGTTGATCGCACCACTGTAGTCAGTTCCATCGGTCATGGGTGCGCCATATTCCGAAACGATGGTCCGGGCAGCGTATGGTCCGACCGCCCTCTGGAGGGACGAGGTCCAACTGGATTCGCTGGTGTCGGTACTGCCGATGGCATAGGTGTGAACGGACAGCAGGCAGCCAGCGAGGCGAGCGTCGGAGCCCGCCTGGGTGACGTTTGCGTCATTGTAATTGCCGGCCACAACAATGTGATTCTTGGGCACACTTGGATATTTCCCGATCCATTGAACAACCAGGTTGATGAAGTCGGATGGACTGTACGCCCATGGCTCATTCATGACGTCGAAGTAGACGAGATCATTGGTTCCGTACGCATCAACGACGGTCTGCCACATGGCAAAGAACACGGCCAAGTCGGCGGGTTTGCCGCCATTGCCGCCGGCTTGCCCCCAATAGGCGATCATGACCCTCATGTTTCTGGCGATCGCCGCATCGACGATTCCCCGGTAGGCCGTCCACCACGTTGCATTGGTGACCACGGTGAATTCGTTGATCGGAATCCGTATCGCATTGGCGCCAAGCACGGTTTGAAAACCAGAGAGGATCGCGTCGGACTTGGCCAAGACGGCTTCATAGCTATCCGATGAGGAGAGGCCGGAGGGTTGGAGCACACCGGCTTGAAAATTGTCACCCGTGTCGGCCCAGTTGACGCAATGGAAGCTCGAAGCGTCGGTCACCTCGACGACGGTGCCTTCGGTGGCCGGAGTGGGCAGGGAACGGCCCGTGTCGACACACGCCAGAACGGAAGAAGTCGCGCCAGCAAGAACTAGGGTTGCGACTCTAGACTTATGTGATCTCATGGTGATTCTCCGAGGCAAGCGGCTTGAATCTTTCGGGTGGAATTGGGCCCCAAGCTATTAGTGCTTCGAACAACGTCCGTCAAATCCGGTCGAGTCGAAAGCCCTCAGATCGTGGTCAAGAAGTCCTCCACGTCGCCGTGCGGGCAGCACGAGGCCGTCTGTCTTCTTCTGAACCGTCAGAGGGTTCCGAACCTACCGCGACAGGGTTGGTTGGCTAACCTCGCGTCGCCGCTTGAGTTTTTCTTGACTGGACTCCTCACGGCCGCGATGCGCTTGGAGGGCAAATTCAGCCAGGCGCGGCTCCACTTCCAAGTTGCAATCAGCTTGCAGTTCCTAGTCGGATTATGATGTGGTATTCGTTACAATTCCTGCCTATCCCCTTTCGCTCAGGATCTTTTGAATGAACTGGAATCGCTTACGCGCAGCAGCCACCTGGTTCGTCTTCTCGGCATGTCTGCTGCTTGGTTGCGTCGATCTCGAGGTGCCTTCGGCGCTCCATGACGAACAGAGCGGCTCAGGAGGACAGGCTGCGATGGCTGGCTCGATTGGATCCGGCGGCGCCCTCCTGGCAGATGCCTCGGGCCCGGACCCCAGCGGCGGGAGTGGTGGAAACGCGACGCAGGGAGGTCGGGAATCGTCGGGGGGCCGCATGGCCACGGGCGGAGCCGCTGCGACCGGCGGCGCAGAGCCCGATCCGGCCGACAGCGGCGCCGGCAGCACGGATGCTAAGGGAACGGGAGGTGCGGTTGCCGACGGAGCCATCGACACGATCCAGGCCGCAGCCGACGGCTCCCCATCGTCCCCGGATACCGCGATCCTCACCACTGGGGATGCGCCAGGCGACACAGCGCAGGACCTGGCAGTTGATTTCCCATCTCCCCGCGACACAGGCGGTGACCCGGCCAGAAATCCCGACGCAAGCACACCGTCGCACGACGCCTCTGCGCCGGACGCTGCTGCACCGCCGGACTTGGCCTCGGCACGCGGCCCCATAGTGTATTACCCCTGTGAGCAGGCCAGTGGGACATCGTTGCCCGACCTATCAGGCAACGACCACAGCGCGGTCCTGGTGGGCGCGTTTGCTTTCAGCGCGGGGAAAGTGGGCAATGCTTTGTCTCTGACCCCGGTGAATCAAGCGAGCGGAGGCGCTGGGTCTGGCTATGCCGTGCTTCCCGTCGGCCTTTTGTCGGCTGCCACTGAAATGACCATCGCCACCTGGGTCAAGGTCAATAACAATGCCGGCTGGGCGCGGGTTTTCGATTTTGGCAATGATACCAGCAAGTACATGTTCCTTACTCCCTCCAACGGTCTGACAGGCAAGCTGCGCTTTGGCATCAGCCTCGCGGGCAACGCCAGCGGTGTCGAGCAAGACATGGAGGGCCCTGCTGCCCTTGCCACAGGCGTATGGAAGCATCTCGCGGTGGTCATTGGCTCCGCAGGCGGCCGGCTGTACGTCGACGGTGTCCAGGTGGGAACCAACTCCACTATGACCTTGCGTCCCAACAGCCTGGGCAGCACGATGAACAACTGGATTGGCCGATCGCAATTCACTTCTGATCCGTATCTCGACGGACTCATCGACGATTTCCGCATCTACGATCGCGCGCTCTCCGACGCCGAAATCGCGGCCCTCTTCAAGGGCTAAATGACCAGTCGCGATTCGAGGAACAGGGCAGCTGAAATCGGGCTGATTTGCAGCTCTTTTCGCAGTCTGGATCCTACATGGCTAGGCAAAGCGGCGGTTGTGCAACAATTCCATAAGAGCTTGAGTTCACCCTCTCCCTTCGGGAGAGGGTTGGGGTGAGGGTACTGCAGGGGACGTGAATCGTGCCACGGATTTGGCCCACACGATTGTCGTCGTTTCAGCGTCCGGCCTGAAAAACACTCTTCCCTCACCCCGGCCCTCTCCCAGAGGGAGAGGGAGGGGAAAGTGCTCTTCCTCGAATCACGACCGGCCATTTAGCGCCCGGCTCTTCTTCCTTGACAACGGTAGCCAACCGGCTGTCATTGAATCATGCGTGCTTGGCTCCTCGACAGTCTGAACGGCATTGGCGGCTTACGCTTGGCGGAACTGCCTGATCCAATTCCGCGGGAAGGCGAGGTGATCCTTCGGCTTCACCATGCGAGCCTGAATCCCGCCGACCGCTACCTGGCGGAGCGCCAGTATCCGGCCAAGCCCGCCCTGCCCCATGTGCTTGGCCGCGACGGCATGGGAACCGTCGAGGACGTCGGACCCGGGGTGACGTCGATCCGACCGGGAGACCGGCGGGCCGTCTTGCGCGGTGAGGTCGGCGTAACCCGACCGGGCACATTTGCCGAAAAAGTCGCGGTTCCCGTCGCGGATCTGGTGGAAATCCCGGCGGGCTGGAGCGACCCCGAGGCGGCCGGCGCGATCCTGGTTTTTCTGACCGCCTATCAGGCGTTGACCATGTGGGGAACATTGCCGCCGGACGCGTTGCTGTTGGTCACCGGTGCGTCGGGTGGCGTGGGCGTCGCGACCGTGCAGCTGGCGAGAGCGATGGGGCACAGGGTGATCGCGCTCTCCCGCAGCCAGGAAAAGCGCCGACGGCTTGTCGCGCTTGGAGCTACAGCTACGTTCGATCCGGAAGAACCCGATTGGTGGCGATCGGCGAAGGCAACGATCGCTCCTTGCCGTGTGGATCTCGCCATTGACAACATCGGCGGCCCGCAGTTTCCCCAGGTGATAGATCTGCTTGGCGATCTTGGGAAGGTCAGCGTGGTCGGACGCCTGGCCGGACCAGTGCCGGAGTTCAACACGGCGACGCTGATCTTCCGCCGAATTCGAATCGGCGGCGTCGCGCTGGGAGCCTGGACCAATGCCGAGAGCCGGGCGGCGTGGGCGGAGGTGTTGAGGCTGCTTGCGAGCGCGGGGCAGCGGCCGCTGGTGGATGCTGTCTTTCCCTTTGAAGACTTGCCGAAAGCCTTCGAACGCCTGGCCCAGGGTCCGATGGGCAAAGTGATTCTCGCCGTCGGAGGGTGACGGGCGCGGAGCCGCCCGATCGTCGGAAGGACGCCTTCCGGATGCGCCACCGGCTCGCCGGCGCCAACGTTCACCCATGGAGATTGTTGTGAAATTGATCACAAATCTCCCACCGAAACTACCCGTTTAGTTACGCCGGGTTACACACATCGTGCGTCTTGATTTCACAATTCTACGGCGTTAGCACGCAACTAACGCACCGTGCTTTTGTTGACTTTTTCCGTCCAATCCTTACCATGTGACTATCGCTGTGAACGCAATCACAGCGTTCTTGGAATCACAGATATGACTGTTACTTTAGATCACAGATGCCGCGCCAGTCGTTCCAACATTGCGTCAGAGAAGGTCGTCTCGCGCCTGATCCTCTACCGACGACTGCTACGCGAAATGTCCTCCCGGGGCGTGCGCTGCGTGTTCTCGCACCAAATCGCCAAGCGCGCCAACGCAACCGCCGCCCAGCTTCGCCGCGACCTGATGGGCATCGGGTCGGGCGGTACGCCAAGCCGCGGCTACGAGGTCAAGGATCTTGAGGCGCGCATCGGGGCCTATCTGGCCTCGGCTTCCCCGCAAAGGACGGCGCTGGCCGGGGTCGGCAACCTGGGCCGCGCCCTCTTGAAGTATTCGATGTCCCGCACGGCCAGCCTGCGCATCGTCGCGGCACTCGACAAGGACCCGGCCGAGGTTGCCCCCCACGCGGGCGGCTGCCCCTGCTTTCACATCAGCGAAGCCGCCAAGGTGGTCAGCGAGTTCAAAATCGAGGTCGCCATCATCGCGGTGCCGGGCTCGGTCGCGCAGGGTGTGGCCAATCGCCTGATCGAAGCGGGCGTGCAGAACCTGCTCAACTTTTCCGATGTGCGCCTGCGCGCGCCCGCCGACGTCTTCGTGGACCACATCGACATCGACATTTCGCTGGAGAAATTCGCCTTCTTCGCCCGCCGAAACGCGGCCCTACGCGAGTGACCATGGACACCAACCACCACGACATAGACCACATCCTGGCAGCCCACCCTGGCGCCAAACGCGACAAGCTGATCCCGATTCTGCAGGAGGTGCAGAAATCGCAGGGCCACCTCTCGCGCGAGGCCATGATGAAGGTGGGCCGCCATCTCAATCTGCCGGCCAGCAAGGTTTTTGGCGTAGCCACCTTCTACAATCAATTTCGCTTTTCCCCGGTCGGCCGATACCACATCCAGGTCTGCCGGGGAACCGCCTGCCACGTGAAGGGTTCAAAGGCCGTGGTGGATGCCATCCGCCGCACCTTGCAGTTGGAACCCGGCCAATCCACCCGCGATGCCATGTTCAGTCTGGAAGTGGTGGCCTGCCTGGGCGCGTGTGGGCTGGCGCCGGTGGTGGCCATCAATGGTGAATTCTGGGGTGGAGTGACGGCGGATTCTGTTCAGAAGCTCATCGCCAAGTGCAGGAGGAGCGCGCGTGTCAACGCCTGAGTCCTTGACCAATTCCGGGCTATTCCACTGTTGCGACGCCTGCTGGCACAGTGCCAGCCGTCCCTGTCCCGATGTAGTGGCCTGTTTGACGGGCGGCAAAAGCTGCCACGCCAGCGCGGCCTGCGACGAAAAGCGATGCGCCCATGTTCGCTCGCTGCGCCGCCAGGACGAGCGGCGGCCGGTGATCTACCTTGGCACAGGTACCTGTGGGTTCGGTGCTGGTGCAGGAAAGACCCTGGCTGCCATCAGGGACTACCTTGCCAAGACCGGTCGCCAGGCCACCGTGGTCGAGGTCGGCTGCCTGGGTCTGTGTTCACGCGAGCCCCTGCTCGACGTGCAGTTGCCCGGTCGCCCGCGCGTGGCCTTCATGGACATGACCGAGGACAAAGTGCCCGCGCTGCTCGACCGGGTCTTTGCCGGCGAGCTGCCGACCACCGACGCCCTCGGTCAGCATCGTGACCCTGATTTTCAAGCCCTCGCCGACTTTCCCTTCGTCGACGAACATCCCTTTTTCCGACCACAAACCCGCTGGGTGCTGGCCAACTGCGGACTGGTCGACCCAACCAATCTCGAAGAGTACATCGTCCGCGGCGGCTATCAGGCCCTGAGCAAGACCCTGCGCCAGCACACGGCCGCCGAGACCTGCGACGTCGTCGAACGCAGCGGCCTGCGCGGTCGCGGCGGCGGCGGATTTCCGAGCGGCAAGAAGTGGAAATTCGCACGCCAGGTCGCGGCGGACCAGCGCTATCTCGTGTGCAATGCCGACGAAGGCGATCCCGGCGCCTTCATGGATCGTTCAGTCATTGAAAGTGATCCCTACCGCCTGCTGGAGGGCATGGCCATTGCCGGTTACGCCATCGGTGCCAGCAAAGGCATCATTTACATCCGTGCGGAATATCCACTCGCAATTGAGCGCCTGCAAGCCACAATTCCCCGCGCCATCGCTGCGGGACTTCTTGGGCCCAATCTGTTGGGCTCGGGGTTCGATTTCGAGGTGAGCATCAAACAGGGCGCGGGCGCCTTTGTTTGCGGCGAAGAAACCGCACTTCTGCACAGTATCGAAGGCCGCCGTGGCATGCCGCGCGTGCGCCCGCCCTATCCAGCAGTCAAAGGACTGTGGGGCAAACCGACCTGTATCAACAACGTCGAGACCTTGGCCAATCTGCCCACAATCATGCAGAACGGCGCCGACTGGTTCGCCGCGGTCGGCACAGCCACCAGCAAGGGCACAAAGGTCTTTGCCTTGTCGGGCAAGGTCGCGCGCACTGGCCTGGTCGAAGTGGCCATGGGCACCAGCATTCGCGAAGTCGTCTTCGCAGCGGGCGGCGGCATCGCCAATGGCAAGGCGTACAAGGCCGTGCAGATTGGCGGTCCCTCCGGTGGGTGCATCCCGGAACAGCACCTCGACATCCTGGTCGACTACGAATCGCTGAAGAAGGTCGGCGCCATGATGGGCTCGGGCGGCCTGGTGGTGATGGACGAAGACAACTGCATGGTGGATGTGGCGAAGTTCTTCATGGACTTCATCCAGCGCGAAAGCTGCGGCAAGTGCATTCCCTGCCGCGAGGGAACCCGCCGCATGCTGGAGATCCTCAACGCCATCACGCGCGGCCATCGCAACGAAACCGATCAGCAGACCATGGAGCGTTTCAAAGGCATCATGGCCCTGGAGGAGCTGGCCGAGGTCATCGGCGACACCAGCCTGTGCGGTCTCGGGCAAACCGCGCCCAACCCCGTGCTGTCGACCCTGCGCTGGTTCCGCGATGAATACGAGGCGCATATCTTCGAGCGCAAGTGCGCGGCCCGCGTGTGCACGGAATTACTCCACTACGACATCGACAACGCCAAGTGCACCGGCTGCACCGTGTGCACCAAGCAATGCCCCACGGCCGCCATCACGGGCGAAAAGAAGGTCCCCCACAACATCGTGCAGGACAAGTGCATCGCCTGCGGAACCTGCGCCGCGGTCTGCAAATTCGACGCAATCCGGGCTGCGTAATTTCCCGAAAGAGGAATCCCCCAATGCCAACCATCGAAGTCAACAACCGACCCGTCGAAATGAAGCCGGGCGAGATGTTGCTCAGCACCATCCGACGCGCCGGGGTTCGCGTGCCCACCCTGTGCGCCCTGCCTGCCATGGATGCCACGGGCGCCTGCCGCATCTGCGTGGTGGAAGTGGAAAACCAGCGCGGTCTGGTGCCGAGTTGTTGCGTACCGGTGACCGAAGGCATGAAGGTGAAGACCCATTCCCCTCGCGCGGTCAAGGCACGCAAGACGGTGGTGGAATTGCTTCTGGCCAACCATCCCGAGGACTGTATGTACTGTCCGCGCGACGGATCCTGCCAATTGCAGGAATTGGCCATTCAGCACGGCGTGCGCGAGCGCCGCTTCCCAGGCGCCAGCCAGAGTCAGCGCGCCTGTGACGTGTCCAGCCCCTCGCTGGTGCGCGATCCCGCCAAATGCATCCTGTGCGGCAAGTGCGTACGGGTTTGTGAAGAAACCCAGGGCGTTTCGGCCATCGACTTCAATGGCCGCGGCAGCCAGACCGTGGTGGGACCGGCCTTCGGCGATGGCTTGAATGTCTCCAGCTGCGTCAATTGTGGCCAATGCGTTCTGGTCTGCCCGACCGCTGCCCTGACTGAGCAAAGTCACGTGAAGAACGTGCTCGCGGCGCTCAACGATCCCAACCGGTATGTCGTCATCCAGCACGCGCCCGCGGTTTCGGTCACCCTGGCCGAGGCTTTCGGCCTGCCAGTGGGGACCGATGTCGCCGGCAAGTTGACCGCAGGGCTGCGCCGCCTGGGTTTTCGCAAGGTCTTCGATACCAGTTTTTCGGCCGATCTCACCGTGATGGAAGAGGCGAGCGAGCTGGTGCAGCGGATCCAGAACGGCGGCCCCTTGCCCAT
>Ga0265330_10002098_pt1 | contig 11016 bp, 7 predicted proteins | sample 41919metaG_FD_202083 | JGI IMG/M metagenome (GOLD analysis project Ga0265330, IMG submission 202083) | Rhizosphere microbial communities from Carex aquatilis grown in University of Washington, Seatle, WA, United States - 4-19-19 metaG | ecosystem: Host-associated > Plants > Roots > Rhizosphere >... | reverse complement strand
CCGGGCAGGCCGAAGATCGGCCGATCTTGGGGAGCGAGCGCGAAGAGAAACGGCTTGCCCGGCTTCATGGCCACGCCGTGAACCAGGGTGCGCGCGCCGACGGCGGTCACTGCCGCGGGAACGAAGTCGTACGCGCCCACGGAGACACCGCCGCTCAGCGCGACCACGTCCGCGGTCGCAAGCGACTGGCGCAGGGCCAGGGTGATTGCCTCGAGATCGTCGGACACGCGGCGGGCGCCGACGATGGGGAATCCCGCGCCCGTGAACGCGGCGGCCAGCATGGGGCCGTTGGCGTCGCGTTCCTGGTGCGAGCCCGCGGGTATTCCTGGATCGAGCAGCTCGCGCCCCGTGGTGACCAGCGCCACGCGCGGCTTGTGGAACGCGCGCAGGGTGGTGCGCCCGGCGGATGCGGCCAACCCAATGTGAATTGCGCCGAGCACGCAGCCCGCGGGGACCAGCTCGCTGCCCTGGCGCGCGTTCTCCCCGCGCCGCAGAATGTTCGCGCCTGCGCTTTCGCTGACGGTGAAGGTGACCTGGCCGGGCCCAGCTTCGCGCGTGCTCTCGATCGTCACCACCGTGTCGGCGCCCGCCGGAAGGTTGGCGCCGGTGAAGATGCGCACGCAGGCTCCCTCGGCCACCAGCGGACGAGCAGGCGATCCGGCGGCAACCTCGCCGATGACGGGCAGGGTGACGGGCGCGTTTCTCACATCCGCCGCGCGCACGGCAAAGCCGTCCTTGGCCGAGCGGTCGGCGGGGGGCAGATCGCGATCCGCGAGAATGGGTTCGGCCAACACACAGCCGAGCGCCTCGGCTGTGGCTATCTCACCCGCGGGCAGGCGCGGCGTGTACTCCAGCACGACCGACCAGGCTTGTTGCAACGTGAGCATATCGGATTACCTCTCCGACGAGAGAGTAATCAACTACCACCCGTTACTATGAACCGCACTTTCCCCAGACGCATCTAAAGATCTGTGAAGCCACGCCAGCCGCCCTTCGTTGCGCAAACCACAGTCGAGCGGCGGACGATGCTGCAATGGCTCGGCAACGCAACAGTCCTGGCCCTCGGCGGCGATGTTCTTTCGGCGTGCCTGGGCACGAGCAACTCGGGTAGCCAGCGGCCCGATGCCGGGGACGGGGCTGGGGCGGACGGGGCTGGGGCGGACGGGGCTGGGGCGGCGGACGCGGAGGCGGGCGCATCAGGCTTCGACTTCCAACCCGGCTCTGGCACGGGCCCCATTTTCGGCAGCTGGTACGAGAATACGGTGGATACCCAACACCTGGCGGACATCCTGGGGGGCTGGACGCTTGCCGTCGACGGCATGGTCAGCAACCCGCTCTCGCTTGGTTTTGCCGATCTCATTGCCCTCGACCGGCAGGACCAAGTCACCGACTTTCATTGTGTCGAAGGCTGGTCGGTCTACGATGTGCCCTGGAACGGCGTGCCGCTTGCGGGCCTGCTGGACTTGGCCGGGGCCGACACGTCCGCCACGTACCTCACCTTCCACTGCGTGGGCGGGCAATACAGCGAATCGCTTCCCATCAGTGTCGCGCGCGAGCCACGCACCTTGATCGGCTACGGAGTCGACGGATCCACGCTACCACTCGCACATGGCTTTCCGGCGCGCCTGGTGGTGCCTCGTCTGCTCGGCTACAAGAACGCAAAATACCTCTCGCGCATCGAGGTCACCAACTACGCGGTCACTGGTTACTGGGAAGCGCACGGGTACTCGTATGCCGGAGAGGTTCCAGCGTCGCGCTTGCGTCCGGGCAAGTACTGAAGAGATCGGACGGCGCCTCCCGTCTGGCTCGAGTAGGCGCGGCGCCAGCGTCGATCTGGCGTAGGATGCGGTCATCTTGCCTCAGGCCGAACACGTCGCGCGCAACGACCTTCCGGAAATCTACGACCGTCGCTTCTTCACCGAGTACGGGAGCGCCAACCCGGTGTACGCCCGTTGCTGCGCAACCATCGCAGAAGAGATCGCCCGACGCTTCCAACCTAGAACCGCCGTTGACTGGGGATGCGGCGCGGGTCTCCACGTGGCGGCTCTCCAGCAACTTGGCGTCGATGCCATCGGAATAGACGGGGTTGTCTTGCCCCAGGACCTTCGCGCGCCCCATGTTGAAATCCGGTGCGCCGATCTCCGCGATCCGATGCGCGATGGGCTCGTTCCGGCCTCCTACGATCTCTCGCTCTGCCTCGACGTGCTCGAGCACCTTCCTGAAGCAGACGCCCAGCGCGCGACCGAGACCATCACCCGCGGCGCCCAATTGCTCGTGCTTTCTTGCGCACCGCCGGGGCAGGGCGGTCATCACCACGTGAACGAACAACCGCGACGACACTGGATCGCGCGCCTCGCCGCGATCGGGTGGAGCTATTCCCGTCGCGAAACCGGAGCGCTGGAGAGCACATTTCTCGCCCGCCGCGAGGCACTGCCCCTGAGCTGGATGTACCACAACCTGTGCGTGTACCGCCCCACCCGCGCCCGCAGGCCCCATTCACTTGGCGGAGTCCCTACGCCCTGATCCACGTCGATTCCACGCTCGACCTCGCGGCGTTGGGACGGTAGAGAGAGCCGGTGGCGACGATGCCTGACCTCGCGGCGTCTCTCGACGCGCACACCCTGGAGCGCGCGGCAGCGATCGTCCTCGCCGACGCACTCGCTCAGACGGCCGCGCTGCACTTGCCTGGCGGACGCGATCGCCATCGTCGTCAGCTCGAGCACGCGATCGATCTCGCGAATCGCGCCCTCGCCGCGGCCGAGCAAGCGGGCGAGGACCCTCGGACAACTGCGGGCGCGCGTTCCACTTTGGTGAAGGCCCACGCCGCCCGCGCACGAGACGCCCGTCACGGAGCGGGCCAACTTTCGTTGGGCGCCCAGCGTGCCCCGACGTGCGATGCCTGCGACGACGGCTGGCGGCGCGTCGAGGAGATCGTCGCTGTTGCGGAGGCGTCGGCGTTCGCAGCGGCGCGCATGGCCGCCGAGCTCGACAACAACGCTGCGTGGAAGGCAGCTCGGGCGGCAGAAGCTGCGGCACGCGACGCACGCCGGATCGTTGACGAGCGAAACCACGCCTATACGTTCCATGCCGACCCGGGCTTCTCGTTTGGCGAAGGCTGGTACCTCGCAGCGGCGGCTGTCCTCGCCGGCGTCGCGATTCAGATCGAGCCCGGCAAGCCGCAGACGGCGCAGGCCGAGCGGTTCCTTCGAGACACCGGCCTCAGCTCTGATAGGGAAACCCTGGGCGGGTTTCCATGCCTTCCCGCGATGGTACGCGGCCAGCAAAGCTGGTCGCCTTCCCACGCGACTAGGCGGGAGCCGTATCGCTCGCGCCCGCGCGCGAACAAGCACCTCCCCGAGATCGTCGCGCGCGCCTTCCGCGCCGATCCTTTCTCCGCGCAGCGAAAGCTCCGGGCCGCGTTCCTCGGCGACGCGCCGATCCCGCAGGCGGTTATCGATTGGGCCGATGGGAGGCTGGCCGGCGTTTCGCCGGGAAGGAAGGTTCTCCTCTGGGTCCGTTACGGCGCGCACCATCCCACGCGAAACACGAAGTATCCCGAGCTGGTCGAGCTTGCCCGACGAGCGCTGGCCGCCAATTGCGTACCCGTTCTGGTTGGCGACGCCGTCCGTGACGGAGAAATCCCGTCCGTCGCCGTCGACATGACGCTCTTTTGGAAGGAGCCCATCTTTCAGGGCGCCGACATGCGGCGCGCGCAGCTCCAGCTCTTCGAGCATCTGAAGCGAGCACACGGCCTGGTCGGCCAGCTCGGGGTCACCACCGCAGGCATGGATGGCCCCGCGCTGATGGGCCTTCCGACGATGTACCTCACGGATGCGCCGAACCTCCGGCTAGGCACGTGGGTTGGAACGGTCCCAGGTTACCAAGAGGTCGTGCGCGGCGACGGGTACCTCGAGTGTGTCAGCGACGGGCTGAGGCGATGGACCGCTGACGGCGACCACCGAAGACCAGCGGAAATCTTCGCGTGAATCCGCGAGGAAGGAAGCGCGGCGACGCGATCGCGCTGACCGCGATCGCGGGTTCCAACACCGGCTCGGGATTCCGACGAGTTGGAGCATGTCGGGGCCGTGCTCCTCACGATCGTCGTCTCGCGCCTGCAGCTGCAACCGGTTACGCCTCGCGCGTGCATGTACGGCCGGACGTGCTAGATCGTGCGCGGTTGCCGGGTGATTCGGCGGCCACGTGGAAGGAGCGTGCTCACATGTTCAGGATCGTTCGTGTTGTCTTCACCGCGGTGGTTTGTGCGTCGGTTTGCCTGCTATCCTCTCCGGCCATGTCCCAGCCCGAACTGCCACGTCCCAGCCCTCTGGCCAAGGTTTCGCAGGTCATCGGGCTGACCGAGGTGTCGGTCGAGTACAGCAGCCCGGCAGTCAAGAGCCGCAAGATCTGGGGCGGCCTGGTGCCCTACGATCAGATGTGGCGGACCGGCGCAAACCAAGCAACAAAGATCAGCTTCAGCAAGGACGTGGTCTTTGCCGGCAAGCCTGTCCCGGCCGGGGCCTACGCCCTGTTCACCATCCCGTCCAAGGGCGCATGGACCGTGGTGCTCAACAAGAAGGCCGACCAGGCGGGCACCGGACGGGATTACAAGGCCGACCTGGACCTGGTGCGCGTGCAGGTGCAGACCAAGGCGGCTCCTTTTCGCGAGCGCATGACGTTTCTGTTCGCTGATTTTACCGATGACGAGGCCTCTCTCAATCTGGAATGGGAGCGCCTGCGCCTGTCCATTCCCATCCAGGTTCACACGGCTGAGCAAGCCCTCGCCAACATCGCCGCCAGCATCGACGGCACCTGGCGAACCTATGCCTTTGCCGCGCGCTACATGCTGGAGACCAAGAAGGACTACAACACCGGCCTCAAGTACATCGACCAGTCGCTGGCCCTAAGAGAAGATTGGCTCAACCTGTGGATCAAGGCATCCCTGCTCGCGGCCAAGGGGAACTACAAGGACGCCTACGCACTGGCCGAGAAGGCTTACCAGCTTGGACAGAAGGCGGAGTACTTCTTCTTCGAGCCGGAGGTGAAGAAGGCGCTCAGCGACTGGAAGAAGAAGCTCTAGCGCCGACCACTCGACGATAGACCGCCTCGTAGCGCTGGACTGCGGGTTCAAGCTGGAAGTGTGCCTCGGCCCGGCTTCGTGCTGCGCGGGACATCCGTGCGTGAAGATCCTCGTCGGCAAGCAGGCGGTGGACCTGCTTCGACATCTCCTCCACGTTTCCCGCCGGAGCCAGGAACCCTGTCTCGCCGTCCAGCACGAGTTCGGGAAGACCGCCCACGTTCGAAGCCACCACGGGCACGCCGCAAGCCATCGCCTCCAGTGCACCCAGGCCGAAACTCTCGGTCTCACTGGGCAACAGGAACACGTCGCTCGCTTGCAGGATTTCCGCCACGTCCATGCCCTCGCCGAAGGACTTCACGTCGTCTTCCAGACCCAGGGAATGGACCAGCGCCTCCACCCGCAGGCGTTCCGGGCCATCACCGACCAGGTGCAGCTGCGCAGGCATTTTGCCGCGCACGCACGCAAAGATCCGCACGACATCTTCGACCCGCTTGAGCGGACGAAAATTCGAGACATGGGTGAGAACCCGCGGTGCCCGCGCGCTCCGGCGGCGAGCCACGCGAAACCGATGCGTGTCGACGAAATTCGGAATGACATCGATGCTGGTCTCGCGCGGCAGGCCGAGGTTGCGGTAAGCTTGCTCTGCCAACCAGCGCGAGGGAGCCGTGATGCCATCTCCGGCCAAGACCGCGAGCCGGACGAGTGATGAGAGCTTCGGATCCGCGCCGATGCGGGTGACGTCCGTACCATGCAGCGTGATAAGGACCTTCGGCGCGGCGGCGCCCAGGACTTGGCGGGCCAGATAGGCGCCAAGCGCGTGGGGAATGGCGTAGTGAACGTGAAGAAGGTCCAGTCGTTGCTTCCGTGCCAGATCGATCGTCTCGGCGGCCAGGGCCAGGGCATACGAGCTCTGTGCCGGCACAGGATACTCGAGGGCTGCGACGGCGTGGAAAGAGATGCCTGTGCAGGAAAGATCGAGGCGTCCCGGCGGCCTGTCGCTGAGAAACGCAACCTGGTGGCCCCGCCGCGCCATCGACATCCCGAGCTCCGATGCGATCACGCCACTGCCACCAAAGGTCGAGAAGCATGCAACGCCGATGCGCAGTTGCGCCGCGCTCATGGGAGAAGCTCCAGAATGTCGGTGGTAAAGACACCCGCCTGCTCCAGCCGCTCCAGCACCAGGCGCTTGAAGGCCGAAACCCCCAGTCGGCCGGCCAGCCAGGGCCACCCATAGAAGCGTTCTTGCGCAACACCGCCGGGATGAAGGACCGTCTCGAGCTGCCGAATCCTTCGCTGCGTGGTCCGATCGCGCTCGACCAAACCGCCCGCGTAGCGCCCAATGAGTTTTTCCAGGGCATAGGCCACACTGTCCCGCGTGCGCTGCGCGGGCCGGTGCAGAGGCTCGCCGGTCGCAGAAATGGCTGAAGTGATTCCCTCCACCACGGGCAAGATCTGCCGTGCGACTCGATCCCGCATTTCCCGCGGATCCGGAAAGCCTGGGGGCAGTTCCGCGTGCAGCCGGGCACGGAGCTCATGCGAGGGTTGCGCCAGATCAGAAGCGCGCAGCCCCGACTGCTGCAACCAGCGGCGCGTGCGAGCGTCCACGCAACGGAAACGCGCGCGGGGAACCAGCAGCGGGGGCGTGACGCCGAAGTATTGGTAGAGCGGACCCAACTCGGCGAAGTAGTTGATCTCGCCCGGACCGCCCACATAGGCTGCGGTTGGCAGAAGCGCGTCTTGCACGATGGGGCGCAAGAGTGCTGAGGTGGAGAAGCGCAACGGCTCGCGCGCAAGCAGGTCGAGCAACTCGGCGTGGGTTACGGTTTCCGTCGTCCCGGCCAGAGCCCATCCCGCCGCAACCTCGCGTGCACTCTTTTGCAGGCGAAAGCGCGGCCCGGCTGCGCGTTCCTGGTGAAAGAACACCAGCGCGCAGGAGCGAACCGGAACCTGGGTGGCGAATCCCGCTGCCGACAGTGCGGCCTGGCGGTCTTTCAGGCGCTCTTCGATCGTGTCCGCGTCTTCGATGCACGAGCGATAGATGGGCGCAGCCAGGGACGCGATGCGTGCGTCGCGTGGATCCAGAATGACCAGCCCCTCGTCGGCAAAGAGCTTGGCCAAAACCCCGGCAAACGCCGCTGCGAGCGACTGCCCGGGCCGATAGTGTGCCCGCAGCAGCGCCAACACTTCTTCCGATCCTGGTTGGCCATCGACAAGGGAAGCCAATCGATCGAGCACAGCGCCGATGTCCGCCCCCAAGCAGCGATGGGCCACCGACACACGGGCCTGTGCCTCGCTACCCTCGGCCAGCCCTAGTTGCACCGGCTGCCCATCCGGTCCGGCTACCGCGCAGGTGCGGATTTCGGCGAAATCGTGATCCTCGGTTTGCAGCCAGAAAAGCGGCACGCAGCGGATCCCGGACTCAACCTCGATGGCCCGCGCCACGGCCACCGCGGAAGCTGCCTTGTAGAAGGTGTAGAGTGGGCCAAGAAACAGCCCCACTTGTTGACCGGTCGCCACGACGGCCACGCCGCCTCTTGCCAGAGCATCCAGATTCGCCTGGCGGGTCGCGCTCGGGGGCAGGGCGGATTGCTGCTCGCGCAGAACGTCGACAAGACCGGCCGGTACCTTGCGATCGGCCGCGCGCCGGGCCGCCTTTTGCCGTTCGACCGGGTCGCGAAACCCCGGTGCAAAGAACGCGTGTGCAGCAGGCTCACCCGCGAGGTAGGAATCAGAAAATGCGCGGCCCACTTTTGCCCTTGAGTATACTCGGCAGAAATCTCAGGCGCCGGGCAAGCTTCGGCCTTCTTTTCTCCGGTGTCCTCTTGTCCATGACCATTCCCCCAGCCCACGGAGCGCAGACTGCCGCAGCGGAGCTGGACAGCGCGCAGATCCAGTTGGCCCTGCGCAAGCTCGGGGTGGTGGGCAGCGTGCTCTACATCGGCGCGCATCCCGATGACGAGAACACCAACCTGCTCGCCTATCTTGCCAACGAGGCGCTCCTGCGCACGGCCTACCTGTCGGTCACGCGCGGCGATGGGGGACAGAACCTGATCGGCGCAGAGCAGGGAGCGGAGCTGGGCGTGATCCGTACGCAAGAGCTGCTAGCAGCGCGCAGGGTGGATGGGGCCGAGCAATTCTTCACCCGCGCGCGCGACTTTGGCTACTCGAAGAGTCCCGAGGAGACCTTGCGCGTCTGGGGCAAGGACGCGGTGCTGGCCGATGTGGTCTGGGTCATCCGGCGCTTCCAGCCTGACATCATCATCACGCGCTTCTCCCCTGAGCTGACCGACACGCACGGGCACCACACGGCTTCGGCGCAGCTTGCGGTGGAGGCCTTTCGCGCCGCCGCGGACCCGAAGTCCTTTTCGGAACAACTCCGCGAAGGAGTGCGTCCTTGGCAAGCGCAGAGGCTTCTCTGGAACCGGTCTTCCTGGAGCATCAAGCCGGAGGAGGATCTGTCGAGTTTCATCAGCCTGGATGTTGGCAGGTACAATCCATTACTGGGGCTTTCCTATGGCGAGATGGCGGCGGACAGCCGCAGCATGCACAAGAGTCAGGGCTTCGGCGTGGCACGCACGCGCGGGCCCATCGTCGAGTACTTCAAGCTCTTGGACAGGGCGCCTGCTTCTCCCCCGCTCGCCGCTGGCGTGCTGGGCGGGATCGACTTTTCCTGGTCGCGTATCAAGAACAGCAGCGCGGTCGCGCGCCTGGTCGAGCGGGCTGAGCGCCAGTTCGTGCCTGCGGCGCCGTTCAAAACCGTGCCGACTCTGTTGCAATTGGACAAGGCCCTGGACTCCGTTCGCGATTCCACTTGGGGCAAATACAAGCAGGAGCAGGTGCGCGACCTGGTGCTGGCCTGCGCGGGGCTGTTCGTTGAAGCGACTGCCGCTGACTTCCGTGCCGTGCCCGGCGGGACCGTGGACGTGACGGCAACGGCCATCAATCGCTCACCGGCAAAGTTCACTGTGCGCGAGATCCACTTCCCGGGTTCTGACCCTTCGACGATCGAGAACGCTCCCACCTCGCTCGAAGTGAAGCGAACCATTCGCGTTCCAGACACCGCGGCCTTGACCACTCCCTACTGGCTGGTCGCGCCGCCTGGGCCGGGACTCTTTCGCGTCGAGAATCCCTCTTCGATCGGCATGCCCGAAGCAGAGGCGCCGCTCGCCGTCGAGTTCGTGCTTGTCTCTGGCAACTTTACGCTGACCGTGAGGCGGCCCATCACCTTCAAGTGGACCGACCCGGTCGCTGGCGAACGCTATCGTCCCCTCGAAGTCACACCACCAGTGCTGGTTCGGCCCGCGAGCGCCGTGTTGGTCTTGCCCAATGGCGAGCCGCGAACCCTGAGCGTTCGCCTCACGGCGGTGACTGCGCCAATCTCGGGGACTGTGCGTCCTGAGATTCCAGCCGGCTGGTCGTTATCGCCCACCAGCGCCCGCTTCGAACTCGCGGCCAAAGGCGATGAGAAGGAGATGCTTTTCCGCGTCCAGCCATCCACGAAGATCGGCAACCAGTCTTGCGCAAAGGGCGTCTTGCATTTGCTGGCCGAGGTCGGCCGGAACCGCTTTTCGCTCGGCCAAACCCGCATCGAGCACGCCCACATCCCGATCCAGACGATTCTGACCAACGCCGACGTGCAGTTGGTCGCCTTTCCGCTGGAACGGAAGGGAAGCAGAATCGGCTATATTCCTGGGCCTGGCGACGAGATCCCCGCCAGTCTCCGCCAGGCCGGCTACACCGTGACGGCTATCACGGATGCCGCGCTGGCGGACGCTGCTGCCAGCCAGAGGGCTTCCGCCTTCGCCAATTTCGATGCGGTCGTGACAGGCGTGCGCGCCTTCAACAGCAGTGAACGGCTGCGCGCAGCCCACCCGGCCCTCATGGCCTACGTGGAGGCCGGCGGCACGCTGGTGGTCCAGTACAACACCAACAGCCGCTTGAGCCCGCTGGCCACGCCCATCGGTCCCCTATCTTTCGAGATCGGCCGCGAACGAGTGACCGACGAGACCGCCCCAGTCACGTTCATCTTGCCCGCCGATTCCATCCTCAATTACCCCAACAAGATCACCGAACACGATTTCGAAGGCTGGGTGCAGGAGCGCGGGCTCTATTTTGCCTCGCATTGGGATGCGCGCTATCGAACCCCGATCTCGATGGGTGATCCTGGCGAATCCGCCCTGCCCGGCAGCATTCTCGTCGCACAGCACGGAAAGGGAACCTTCATCTACACTGCGCTGGCATTCTTTCGGCAAATGCCCGCGGGCGTGCCGGGCGCGTTCCGTCTTTTTGCCAATCTTCTGGCCGGTGCCACGGGGTCCCATGCCCAATGATCCAGAGCCGTCGGCGCGCAGCGAGCTTCGCGCAACTCCGCCGTTCTTGACCTGGACTGCCCTGTACTGTCTTGTGGCCGGCGCGCTTCTCGCGGAAATCTTGCTCTTCACAGCCGTCACCCTCGTCTACCGATGAGCTCGCTCGACTGGCTGGTCCTCCTCGGCACCCTGGCCGCCATCGTGGCGTACGGGGTGTACAAGACGCGGGGCAGGCAGGACATGGCTTCCTATCTGCGGGGCGGCTATCGGGAGAAGTGGCACACCATCGGCTTGTCGGTGATGGCAACCCAAGCCAGCGCGGTGACCTTCCTGTCGACGCCCGGCCAGGCCTACCAGGACGGAATGGGCTTCCTGCAGTTCTACTTCGGCCTGCCCCTGGCCATGATCGTGCTGTCGATAGCCTTCATTCCGCGCTATTTTCAACTGCGCGTCTTCACCGCCTACGAGTTTCTCGAAAGCCGATTCGACCTCAAGACCCGCCAACTGGCGGCATTTCTGTTTCTGCTGCTGCGCGGGCTGTCCGCCGGCATCACCATCTATGCGCCCGCCATCGTCTTGTCCTCGGTGCTCGGCTGGCCGCTTCGCCTTACCTGCTTGTGCATGGGTGGC
>Ga0265330_10002097_pt1 | contig 11017 bp, 8 predicted proteins | sample 41919metaG_FD_202083 | JGI IMG/M metagenome (GOLD analysis project Ga0265330, IMG submission 202083) | Rhizosphere microbial communities from Carex aquatilis grown in University of Washington, Seatle, WA, United States - 4-19-19 metaG | ecosystem: Host-associated > Plants > Roots > Rhizosphere >... | reverse complement strand
ACGATCAGGGCCGCGACCAACAAAAAGGCCGCAGAAGATAGATCGCCTGGCACGCTCACCGGTCCGGCGCGCAGGCGACCGTTCCACCGGGTCGGGTCGACCACCACCCGCCGTTGCTCGGGATCGATGATAATCGGCGCGCCAAGAAAACCCAACATGCGCTCACTGTGGTCGCGCGACAAGCCCGGCTCGCCGATCACGGTTCGACCACGAGCCTGCAACCCAGCCAGAATCAGGGCGCTCTTCAGTTGCGCGCTCGCCACCGGAAGCCGATACTCGATTCCCTGCAGCGGTCCCCCGCGCACCGTGAGGGGCGGGAACATGTCGAGCGGTCGGGCCGCGTCTATCCGCCCGTCGATGTCTGCGCCCATGAGGCGCAACGGTGTCGCCACCCGAGCCATCGGGCGACGTGACAGCGAAAAGTCGCCAGTCAGGGTGGACGTGAAAGGTCGGCCGGCCAGAAGCCCACACAGGAGCCGCATGCTGGTCCCCGAATTTCCGCAATCGAGCGGTGCCGCGGCCTCTTGCAGTCCGCCAAGGCCAACCCCCTGCAGACGCACATCCGTGCCCGCTTGAGCGATGGGCACACCCAGCGCGCGCAAGGCCGCCATGGTGCTGACATTGTCCCCGCCCAGACCCAATCCTTTGATTTCGACAGGACCGTCGGTCAGCGCGCCGAACAGGAGAGCCCGATGGGAGATCGACTTGTCGCCCGGCACGCTAACCACGCCCCGAAGCGCAGGGCTGCGACTGACCCGCAGCAGGGATTCCGGATTCGGGTCTCTCGGCTTCATGGGATGGTTCCTTCGGAGGCTCCTTGGTTGTTGTTGGTCGCGCTGGCGCGTCGGCGCGCAAGTTGTTTGGCCACTAGTTCTATCCGATCTGCGATGTCCGCTCGCTGATCTTCGGCAATGGTCAGTCTGAATTCCACGCGGCCTTCGCGGGCCTCGAAGCGCACGCCGTCCAACATCGACTGCAGACCCAAGGCGAAAACCAGCGGTCGGTTGCGCTGTTCACGCAGGGCCGCGGACAGCCGAGCCGCCAGGTCCTGCGCCTTCTGGCGCGTGGCCACCATGCCGACCATGGCCAAGTCCAGGTCGCGACCAAGATCGAGGCGCGCCCCGACCTGTTCCAGCGTCCCACCTTCGCCCATCTCGCTTTCAAGCTGCGCCCGCTTGCTCGGGCTGAGTTGCATGGCTGCCGCCAGGGCTGGAAGGCGCCGCGAGGGCCCTCTGCCTTCACGAAGCAGGCCTTGCAGCGTCGACAGCCAGGTCTCGCTGGCCACGCTGCGGGCCAGACCAAAACCGCAGTCGATGGTCGCGCGCACCGCCACCAACGGCCCTGAAACGACCGTTCGTTGGGTGAGAAACGCGATGGCCTCCTGCCCCTCGGCCAGCAAGCCCACGCCTCGGTAGTCCAAGGCTGTCGTCTGGGGGTGGTGCCCGCGAAATGCGGCGCTCAGTCGCTCGCGATCCATGCGCCCCTGCTCAACCAAGATGGTCGCTCCCTCCTGTAGAGCAGGAATCGTCGCATAGAGCAGCCGGTCCGCATCCTCCACTTCGTCAAAACCGCGAGCCGCGGCCCGGGCTGCGATTTCTTCAGGGGCTGCCTTGCGCAGGGCCGACTTGGTCCAAGCCGACTCGCGAAACTGGGTCATGTCAGCCCACAGCACAAGCTCCGACTCGGCGGGGGCGAGCGCCCAGAGATCATCGTCGTCGGCCGCGGTACGCGGAGCGGTGGGAGCCGCTGCTGACACCGGCGTGGCCGGGGTCGCGCAGGACGCCCCGTGAATCACTCCGGCCGCGGCCACGGCCACGGCCACGACATCTAGCGATCGACGCAGAATTGCTGGTAGTTCGGAATGCCCGATTGTCAAGGCCCCCTCACTTCACCAGTCGCCGGCGGCTGGCCTGGCCGAATGCCAGCGCGGCTTCCAGCGCAGGCGCGTCCCCGGCTGCCATGGCCGCCCCGATGCTGTGTACCTGCTGTTCCAGATCGCGCACCAGGGGCAGAAGGTGTTCCCGGTTGGCGAGCAGAATATCCCGCCACACCTGAGGGCTGGAGGCGGCAATGCGAATCGTGTCGCGCAGACTGGTGGTGGGCTTTCCCGCCAGGGCATTTGATTCCACCAACGGCAGGGAGTCGGCCAGGCTGGCGGCCAAGGCAAAGGAGGCCACATGGGGCAGGTGGCTGACCGCCGCCATCAGGCGGTCGTGCAACGCCGGATCGATCGACTCCACCTGGCAGCCCAGACCCCGCCAAAACAGGGTCGCAGCTTTGCTGGCCTGGTCGCTCGTGCGCTCCGTCGGACACACGAAGCACACCCGACCTTCGAAGATCTTGCAATCCGCGGCGCCCACACCTTGGTGCTCGGCCCCGGCCATGGGGTGACAGCCCACGAAGCGTCCGCCAGACAACGCCGCATCGGCATCGACCACAACCGCCTGCTTCACGCTGCCCACGTCAATGACGGTCGCGGTGGGCGCCACGTGGTCAGCGATGCGACGGACCAGGCCCGCCAGGCTTCGCACCGGTGCGGCCAGGAGAATCAGCGACGCCCCGTCAGCGGCCGATTCGGCACTGTCTGCCATCTGGTCGACCACGCCCGTCGCGACAGCCTGTGGCCCAGTTCGCGGGTCAACATCAAAGCCGATCACCGACCCGACCAAACCAGCCCGTCGAGCTGCCAGGGCGGCAGAGCCCCCGATGTAGCCGACGCCAATCAGCGCCAATCGGGCAAATACAGGGTTGGAATCCACGTGCCAGCCAGACTACCAGGTTATGCAGTCCAAGTCGGCGCGGACGACAGAGTCACGTCGCATCGCCAAGCAACGCCTCCAGGCGAGTGCGGTCGAACCCGACAAGCAAACGGCCGCGCACGTCTATGATGGGCACGCGGTCAGCGGGAATCCCCAGGCGCGCCGCCTTGGTCTGCAACTCACGCGCGGCAGACGCGTCGTTTTCGATGTCCTTGTAGGCAAAAGGAATGTGTTTCGATGCCAGGTACTGGCGTGCCGCCTTGCAGGCCCCGCACCACGGCGTCCCGTACAGGGTCACGACCGGCGCGCCAGAGGGCGCGTGACCCGCGCTGCCAGCGTCCGCAGCTGCCTCCTCGGACTCCTCGGGCAAGGGTGGACCATGGGGTCCGCCAAGCGTGCTGGAATCGCCGGGCGGCAGTTGCGCCAGCGCGCCGGTCTCGAAGGCCTCGCGGGACATGGCTTGCGCGCGAGCCTTGCCGCTGGCGATCAGCTCGCGCAGGTCCAAGACATAGACATTGGACGTTTCGTTTCGCTCGGCCACTCCCTTGGCCGGATCGATGACCCGCACCAGGCGTCGGGCGATCTCGGGAACGGAATCCGCCCTGTCCGTGGTGGCGAAGTTCCCGCTCGGCTCGACGTGGGTGAAGAGCAGCCCTGCATCCCCGCTCACATCGAGCGGCGGCAGCGCAGCTTGGGCGGTTGACGGCGCGGCGGGCGGCGCGCCCTTCTTGCACCCGCCCGCAAGGGCAAGAATAGCAAGCATGAATACGCCTGGTACTGGCCAGCCTAGACGATTTGTAGGTCCCCACATATGAGCAGTTCCGATTCGCATGGGCACGTGACTACTTCTTGACCTTGTGTTTCTTGCGTCGAGGCGAGTCCGATAGGGTTGTGGTGGTCATCTTGCTGACCGCGGTGCTGACCGCTTGTTTGAGGGCAGCTGCCATGGCCGCCTTGCGAAGCTCATCCACATCGCTGTCCATACGGCGTTCTGCAAATTCGCCGGTCACCGAAGCCTCGCCATCCCCCGTGAAGTTCAGTTTGCCTCCCGGATAGGTGTTGCCGTACACGCCCAGTTTGACCTGGATGGCCATTTGCCTGTCGCGTCTCCCGGGCGCTGGCGGCTTGATTTCTTCCTTGAAGGCCATGATCCGCAAGTTCACCTGAAAGCCTTTCAAGCCTCGTTTCTTCATCTCGGTAGCCGCGGCGGCCTCGCTCTCGGCACCACCCAGGTCCTGAGTGAACTCAGACCGGGTCGAAATTTCCTTGGTAAGGAGATCTGTTGCCATAGAAATAAGCGTTTTATCATCGGCTGTTATATTGCTTATCTTAAAGTAATACTTTGGTTTTGCCGCATCCGCGCCGGCGCGTCCGGCGAAGCCGACGGCCGCGGTCAGCATTCCGGCAAGAGCAGCGATCTTTGGGATTTTCATGGTCACACCCTCCATCGGGACAGTTGAGACTTGTGGCCGCTCGGGGCCAGCGCACATTCCACCACAGACCGGGCCGGCGCGGAAGTCGCCATCGCGACGTCGGCCCGAAGTGGACAAGGGACGCATTTTTGCTTAGCGTGATCCAATGCTGATCCTGACGCTGGCTGAAAAGGGCGGAGACCCCAAGGACCTCAGCTTCGACAAGGCTGAGATTCGCGTGGGACGGGTCCGCGACAACGACATCGTGCTCCCCAAGGGCAACGTGTCCAAACACCATTGTCGCCTGCTGCTCCAGGACGGCCAAGTCTTGGTCGAAGACCTGGGCAGCACCAACGGGACCTACGTGAATGGCCGCAAGATCACGGAGGCCACGCCCATTTCGACTTCCGACAAGGTATTCGTCGGTGATTTCGTGATCCGCCCAGCCGGCACGGCGCGCGCCGAGGAATCGCCAATCAGCGTGACGCCGCCGCCGTCGTCTTACGCCAGCTCGGTGCCCGAAGCGGGATCGCTCAGCGCCGCCCTGCCCCGACGACCGCCGCCGCCGCCGCCGCCCCCACGGCCCCCGGCCATGCACAGCGCTGATGAGGGGTCAGAATCTGCTGGGCGCGGAGGCTCGCCCCATTTCCCCTTGCCCCCTGCCCCACCGCCCCCAAGGCGAGAAAGCCGCGCGATGCCCTCGGCGGCCGCCGAGGTGCTGCCTGGCCCTCCGTCGCCAACCGAAATCGATCTTGATGACGATGATGGCCTGTCCCCAGCACCGCGACTGAATCTCCCGCCGCTGCGGCCCCCGGTTCCCATCCTCTCGCCCTCGCCGGATGACCCCATGACCAACCCGCGGTGCACGCCCCTCCCTCAGCAGTTTCGCGAGATGGAGCGTCCCACGGTACCGGTGGCCCCGCTCGCGTCCGCGGCGCTGGCGGCGCCTGCGGCTCCGCCAGCGCCTGCGCCGTCCCCACCTGTGACTGTGCCGGCGCCTGTGCCTGTCCCCGCGCCCGCGACACAGCCGGCGCCTGTGCCCTACCCCGCCCCACCCCCACCGGTCTCCGCCCCGGCCGTAGCGCCCCCAGGCGCCGCGGGCGCCAGCGGAGACTACCCGCCGTGGATCGCACGCCTACTGGGCAGCGAGGACGCCAGCGCGGTGTTTTTCGAGGGAGCCCAATCGGCAGAAGTCGAGCGAGATGGTCAGCGCGAGGCCGCGGTTGTCGCATCCGCGGATTTGGCGTCGCTGCCAGACAGCCTTCGCAAGCTGGCAGCCAAAGGCGTGCCGCGACCCGATCCAGATGCGTCGCTTATCGACGCAACCCTGGCCGACGGCACGCGCATAACCGCCCTGTTCCCGCCGCTTTGCGACCGCCTGCACGCTTGCATCCGACGTCCGAACGCCAATCGCAAGACCCTGGAGGAGATGGTGGCCGAGGGAAGCCTGTCGCCCGAGATGCAGCAGGTCCTCGAAGCATGCGTGAATACTCGGCAGAATCTGCTGGTCGTGGGCGATCGCCCGGCCTGCGACCTGTTGCTCGGCAGCTTGGCCTGGTCACTCGATCGTGTCGCGCGTGTCGTCATCCTGGCCGAAACCATCGGCGCGCCTTCCAGCGCGAGCGCGTGGCTGAAGCTGGCGACGGCAGGCGGTGGCACAAGCCTGGTTTCTGCCGCAACGGCGTTCCGACCTGACTATATCGTCGCCGACGCAGGGGCATCCCTGCTGCTTGGCGACTTGCTGCGAGAGTGCGCCCGGGGGCAGAATGGGGCCCTGGTTGCGCTGATCGGCCGGTCAGCCAACGATGCCCTGTACCGCCTGCGGGTGATGGGCGCGGCCTGTGGGCCGTCAGCCATGCCGAATGACCTGCTCGGATCGAGTTTGGATGTGCTGGTCCATGCCGTCACCCAGACCGATGGGAGTATCCGAGTTATGGAAGTCGCCGAGCCCACCCTGGGATCATCCGGTGAACTGCGTGCGGAGTCCTTGCTGGCCTGGCAGAGCAAAGGCAAGGGCAAGGGCCGATTCATCGCCACGCGCACGCCTTCGCGTCTGGCGGGGAAGCTGGAAGCCGGCGGGGTCAGCGTCTCAGACAACGTCCTGCAACGATAATCCCCAAAACCCTTGCTGGCCGAAGGGGTCGTGTTCGTGGTACAGGGACGCCACACAAGGCGCCCGGCGGTTAGGTCTGCGACCAACCCCGCCTCGCAATCCGCATACCCATGAACGCTCCCCTGACTGTCAGCCAATTCATCATCGTTGTCGCGGTGGTAATCGCCGCCCTGGCTTTCGACTTCATCAATGGCTTTCACGATGCCGCCAACTCCATCGCGACCATCGTCTCGACTCGCGTCCTGACGCCTTTCCGCGCGGTGCTGTGGGCGGCGTTCTTCAACTTCGTCGCCTTCGCACTTTTCAAGCTCCATGTGGCCACCACCATCGGCACGGGGATTTTAGTAAGCCAGGACGGCGTCAATGTAGTCGACATCTGCGTGATCATAGGCGCCCTGGGCGGGGCCATCGTGTGGAACCTGCTCACCTGGTGGTGGGGCCTGCCGTCCAGTTCATCTCACGCTCTGGTGGGCGGACTTATCGGCGCGGGTGTATCGAAAGCCGGACTCGGCGTCCTCGGCTGGCAGAAGATCGGTACCACGGCGGCTTTCATCTTGCTTTCACCGCTCATCGGCTATGTTGCATCGTCGCTGCTGGCCATCGCTGGCTCTTGGATGTTTCGCAAGGCCACGCCCGGCCGCGTGGACAAGTGGTTCCGGCGCCTACAGCTGGTTTCCACGGCCCTGCTCAGTGTCAACCACGGCGGCAACGACGCGCAAAAGACCATGGGCATCATCGCCGCTCTGCTTTGCTCGCAGCATCTGCTCAGCGAGAATTCGATAAAGAACGGTCACATCCCGCTGTGGATCATCGTTGCCTGCTACGCGGCCATCGGACTCGGCACCATGGCCGGCGGTTGGCGCATCGTGAAAACCATGGGGATGCGGCTGACGAAAATACGTCCCTTCAGCGGATTCTGCGCTGAAACTGGTGGCTCGCTGGCCATCTTCATCGCGACGGCCATGGGGATTCCGGTGTCGACTACCCACACCATTACCGGCGCCATCGTGGGAGTGGGAACCGTTTCCAACCCAGGCCGCGTCCGCTGGGGCGTGGCCGGTCGTATCCTGTGGGCCTGGGTCTTCACCATCCCGGCGTCGGCCACCATCGCGGCTGTGACCTACTTCGTGGCCCGCGCGCTTGGCGTGTAGACGCCAACCCCCAGGGTTCGGCGACCTGATTTGAAAGGCCAGGCACGTCCTTTTCGCAAAGGATCGGGCCTGGCCTCTCATCGTCCAACCGTTCCGGGCTACTGGATCGTGGCGTTGTCGATGTAGGCGGTCACAGTGGTTGGGGTGAACGCGGGTACGCCGCCATCGTCGGTGGCGGTGGGCGGGCCGGCCGATGCAAACTGAACCGTGAATTGCTTGATATACAAGCCCCCATTTCACTCTTGTGCCTTCCAGCAAAGCTACCGCCCAGCGCGCAACGCGCCGGCGTTTCCCTCCACATGGGCGACAAGAGCGACATTTTTGTCAGCTACTTCGCGCATGCAAGCCATGGTGGGAACAAGCCTCAGGATAGAAAATCAGGGGCTATTCGCACGGATCGGTCCGCAAACCGAATTGGCACGGTTCCAGCAACACACCCAAACACGAGGACTCAATTATGACTACGCGTCTTGTTCTTCTCAGCACAATGTTGTCTAGCCTCTTGGCCCTGGCTGGGTGCAGCGGTTCGATGGGCGCCACGCCCGGTGGTGCACAGGACAATGGCTTGGCTGACACCCAGATTCAGCAGGGCCTGGTTCCTAGGCCAGAGGACTTCACCGTGGCGGGCCTGCTTGGCGAGTATGACCTGCCACTCGCAGACACCGCGTGCGACAAGGCGCTCTGTATCCAGGCCGCCTATGGCGTAGCGCCGATCCTGTATCAGAACAAGGGCGCGGTCTTCGTCCAGATGGGGTTTTCCTCTGGCATTGATGAAGCAACGTTCACGCGATCGCCGTTGAACCTGGCCGTGGTGGTGGACCGGTCGGGCTCTATGGCTGGGGACAAACTGGCGGCAGTCAAGCTTGCGCTCAATCAGCTGGTGGACAACTTGAACGCGGACGATCGACTGGCCTTGGTGTTGTTCGATGATCGCGTCGACGTAATTCGCCCCAGTGCGCCAGTAACCGACCCGCTGGCTATCAAGACCACAATCGCCGGCATCGCCGTACGCGGCGCAACCGACATGGCGGCGGGACTGCAGGCTGGCATCTCGCAGGTGCAAACCAACGCTGGCTTGGTTTCCGATCGCGTGATGCTGTTCACCGATGCCGACGCGAACACAGGCGCCACTGACAAAGCGGCCTTCGTAGGCCTGGCCACCGCCGCCGCGAATCAAAGAATCGGGCTCACCTTGTTCGGGGTCGGCATTGATCTCAACCAGGATCTGGTTCTGGCCATCACCCAACTGCGAGGGGGCAGCTACTATTTCCTGTCCGACGCGGACGCCATCGGCACGATCTTCGACAGCGACTTCGATTTCATGGTCACCCCGTTGGCCTACGACATGGTCTTTCGCCTGGATCCCTCGCCTGGCTTCGCCGTGACCGCGGTCTATGGCTACCCCTGGCAGGCCGGTACCGGTTCGGTCGCGATCTCGGTGCCCACGGTGTTCTTGTCACGCAAGCATGGAGCCATCGTAGTCCGCCTGGACCCGTCCCCCGCCACATGGCCGGCCGGACAGCCGCCGCTGGCGGAATTGAGTCTTGCCTATTCCGCCGCGGACTCGGGCGAAAGCGTGCAGGAATCGTTCGTCGCTTCGTACACCGGCACGGATCTCTTGTCCGACAGCGTGGTCTTCTATTCGCAGAGCGCGGTTCGCAAGACAGTGGATTTGGTGAACACAGCGCTATCTGAGGCTGAGGCCTCGCGTCTGTACTACGCCTATTCGACTAACGAAGCGGTGGTTCTACTGGTGCGCACCGAAGACATGCTCCGAGCCGAGGGCTTGTATCTTGCAGACGCGGACCTCAGCAACCTCGCCGACCAGGTTCAGAGCCTGGAAACCAACATGAATAGTGGGGCCAGCCGCAACAGCACGACGTCAACCCCCAATGGACAATATCCAGCGGCCTGTTCCATCGCGCACTCTTCTCGACCCGCGCCCATGTTTCTGCTGGGACTGATCGCTTTTTTGCTGCGCGTCCGTCGCCGCACGCCCTGACCGGTTGCGGATGGCCCGGCAATTCTGCCGGTTCTGATGTATGGTGGAATTCATACCTCGTGGCTTTCGGGCCGCGGAGCGGTTGAACGCCATCCATCGGAGACACGGATGAATCTGACCAAAGTCGCGCTCTTGTCGCTGCCCTGGGTTGCACTTGGCTGCCACCTGCTTTCCAGCTCAGACGACCGCAGTCCCGGAACGAATCCGCCCATCATGTATGGGGCCGGATCCTCGAACGGAGGGGCGACGACGATTGGCCCCGGGGGCAGCGGCGGATCGGATGCTGGGGGCATCCGGCTTGACGCTGCGACGGGCTCCGACGACGCGGCGGACGGGGGGGCGCGCGGCGACGGCGGGCCGGATGCGACCGGGACCGAGGTCGGCAAGGCGGACGCAGGCGTTCACACCAGCGCCCAAAACTGGATCCGCTTCGGCGCGCAGAAATTTGCCAAGTGCACCTGGTTCTCGGCACTCGACGGCTTGTGCAGCGATGCACCCTCCCAGTCCTCGAGCCAATCATCTTGGGTGACCCGCGTTTTCAAGACCGCCGACGGGGGCAAGAGCTGGCTCATGAGTGCGGTGATCGATTCCGAGACCACCGCCCCCGACGCCGTCATCAATGTCTATGTCTTGTCCGCGACTGACCTGTGGCTCACGTCGGGATCCGTCACCACACAGTCCGGCAGCGTCCGACATTCCATCGACGGGGGAATCACCTGGATGTCGCTGACCGGTGGCGTCGCGGCGGCCCTTGGCGTGGTTGCGGGTGATGGCGGGGTTGCCAGCGTGCCGGTCTGGCAGCTCGTCTCCGCGGCCAGCCGAGTCTGGCTTGTGACCCAAGGGGCGGCGCTGGCTTTCTCGCCGGACGGAGGGAATAGCTGGAACAAACTCGCGCCCTCCGACAGTTTCAGCGCGGCCAAGAATCGCAGCCTAATCGTCACCCAAGGCCATCTGCTGGCCGAGTTTCTTGCTCCCGACAACTCGCTGGCACTTCTGCGTTGGAATGGGTCGACCTTCGGCGCGGTTGAGGGTGTTCTGCCCCCCTCTTCAGCCGGCGACTACACCGGAACATGGTGGCGATCGTCGCCCAACGTCGAGGGAATTCTCTTCATGGATCGCGGCCCCCTGCCCGGCTGGGCCTCGCCATTCTTGGTGTATGCCACCACCGATGGCGGCGCGACTTTCCGACAACTGCTGGCCGGGAGTACCGCCGGCAGCGACGTGGTCGGCCTAAGTGACGGCCTGGCCTTTGCCGCGTTTGGATCGGTCACGGCCTATGTGGCCGGGGTCTTTTCAGACGGCGGCCCCAGTCGATACCTGGAGATCCGCGAAACCACTGATGCGGGCAAAACCTGGTCGACCCCGCACAGTGAACCCTTCCAGGGTGACTCCTACATTTCCCTGGCGATCGATTCGTCCGGCAAGGTCCATGCCATGCGCTACCCGACCAACGCCCCGGGCGCGCCCATCGCTTACGACGCCCACTACGTGTTGCCGTAGCGCTGGGCATTTTCGGGAATAGGCGCGGGCCGTCCGTGGTTTCACCGCGGATGTCGTCGCACAGCTTCTGCCACAGCCCG
>Ga0265330_10002091_pt1 | contig 11028 bp, 6 predicted proteins | sample 41919metaG_FD_202083 | JGI IMG/M metagenome (GOLD analysis project Ga0265330, IMG submission 202083) | Rhizosphere microbial communities from Carex aquatilis grown in University of Washington, Seatle, WA, United States - 4-19-19 metaG | ecosystem: Host-associated > Plants > Roots > Rhizosphere >... | reverse complement strand
AACTACGTGATAGTTGGTGATGATGTAGCCCTTCGAGTCCACTATGAATCCGGAGCCGAGCGACTCCTGAACGCCACCGCCCTGATCACCGCCGCCATCGGGTGCCTGGCCGCCGAAGAAGCGATTAAAAAAGTCCTGGAAGTTGTCAGGAGGTGCTTGCTGGCCTTGGCCGCCGCCGGGTTGCTGCGGCTGGTCATCGTCATCGTCGCCGCCACCGGGAGCCTGCGGAGCCGGCTGCGTCCTGGGGTGGAAATTGCGCGTGTTGCCGCTGCCCTTGTTTCCCGTCGGTTTGGGCAGGGTCTGAGTGTTGATGTTCACCACCGCCGGCGCCACCTGGCGGGCAATCTTCACAAACTCGTTAGGCGGTACCGGAGAATTGACTACCTTCAGCGGAGTGGCGTCCGAACTATTGTTTTGCTGTTCCTGCCCGCGCACGCCATGGGCTACATAGGAACCGCCGATAATCGCGGCTGACAGCGTCGCGAGCAAGACAAAAGCTGAAGCCATACGGCGATTGCGCAGCCGTTCAAAAAGCAAATTCATTGGTTCGTTGACCTCGGCTGGTTGCAAATCTGAGTGATTGCACCAGTTCCTAGTATAGCGATTCGCAGGCAAACTAGTCTGCCACGAATGAGTTAGGCACAAACAGGTCCGCTTCCCGGCTTGAACACATGGTCGAATTCCGGGCCTCGTCGATTACCCGTATCTTGGCTTTTAGACGCCCCGCCGAGCAAAAGAGTTGCGGTTCGAAGCTCAATTCGGTGCGGCGTAACCAATGAATTTTCTAGCGGATCGCCATTCTCGACTCGAAAACCAGGTGCCCGGCCACATAAGTCTCCAGCACCTGCGTTTTCAACAATTGCGGGGCTGGAGTCGCATAAATATCCCTGTCTACCACGATGAAATCGGCATCGTACCCCGGCTCCAGTTTGCCCTTATGGGTTTCGGCGAACTCGGCATATGCAGAACCCTGTGTATATGCTGAAAGCGCCTGTCCCCTGGTGATCTTCTGCTCTGGAAAGTAGATCTTTGTTCCTGCTTCGTTCATGCGCGTCACCGCCGCGTAGAGGCCACGAAACGGCGTGATTGGCTCAACAGGGTAGTCGGTTCCAAACGCCAGCGGAACCCCGGCATCCAGAAAAGATCTCCACGCATACGAATCCTCGGCCCGCTTCGGTCCAAGCCGCGATTCCGCCCAGTTCATGTCAGTCAGCAGGTGGTTGGGTTGCATTGACGCAGTCACGCCAAGCTTTCTAAAGCGCGCCATGTCGGCCCGGTCCACTATCTGCGCATGTTCAATGCGATTTCGCGCATCAGCGGATATTCCCGGCTGCGCAAACGCGTCCAGCGCCATCTCCGCTGCTTTGTCTCCAATGGCGTGGAAGCCGAGCTGAAATCCAGCCTTCGCGCGTTCCAATGCCATGCGGTTAAGTTCTGCCTGCGTAAACTGCGGCAGGCCGGTGTTGCCTGGATCATCGGAGTATGGCGCCTTCATCGCCGCTGTCCTCGAACCCAGCGACCCATCCATGAATCCCTTCAGCATTCCGGTGTGCAACATCCCGTCGTTCGCATCATGATGGCCGCGCATTTGCTTCAACTCAACAAGAGGTGTCTTGAAAGGCAGCCACTCCGTAATGCGCAGATTCAGCTTGCCGGCCTTCTCCAATTCCTCGTAGACCAGAAAATCTTCCCATTCGCTGTTGTCCTGCGCGCTGGTCACGCCGTGCATCAACGCGTCGGCAATCGCCAGTTCGGCTCCGCGCACTCGCTCCTCATGGCTTCGCGGCGGAATCACCTTCTCCGCCAGGTCCATCGCCGATTCGCGCAGAATCCCCGTGGGCTCACCGCCCGCATCCACATCTATCGCACCGCCTGCTGGCGCAACCGTCCTGCCTGTTATGCCCGCAGCCGCAAGCGCAGCCGAATTCGCAATCGCAATGTGCCCATCTACGCGTTCTAGAAACGCCGGATGACCCGGTGTCACAGTATCAAGTACTTGCCGCGTGGGCAGCACCTTCCTCGTCCAAAGTGTCTGGTCCCACTGTCCGCCCGTGATCCACCGCCCCGGAGCCGCGTCTTTCGCATAGCTCGAAACCCGCGCCAGCATGTCATCCAGCGACTTCGCGTCAGCCAGATCAACATTCAGCTTCATCATTCCAGCATTGCCAAGATGTGTGTGCGCGTCATTGAATCCGGGAAAAATAAAAACACCGCGCCCGCCGCCCCGCAGATCGTGCATGTGCGATGTTGGCCCTGCCAGCCGCTTGATCTCTTCGTTGCTGCCCACGGCCAGCACTTTGCCGCCGCCAACAGCCATCGCCTGTACCGTGCGAGGCTTGTCGCGCGAAAACCCTTCGCCCGTATAAATCACGCCATTGAAGAAGATCGATTCAGGTTGTGCCGATGGAGTCACGGAGATTGTCTTTGCTGCCTGGCTTCGCGCAGCCCGCGCCGAGCTCAACGTCAGCACCGCAATCAGCGCAAGGAATAAATAAGGCCAGCTTCGCATGAGCAGAGCCTACTGCTCTGCAGCCCAATCTGCAACGGCAAGCAGGAACAACAGCACTCGCCGCAGTCCCGTCTCACGGTCCTTGGCGGAGTACCACTCGGCCTGCGTATGCGCACCGCCGCCCTCGCCGCCTGCTCCCATTGAGAGCGCGGGAACTCCCAGCGAAAGTGGAATATTGGCATCCGTTGAACCGAGCCGCTGATCGGTGCGCAACCGCAGATGCCTATCCACTGCGCGCAGCGCCTCAAGTATCGGCGAATCGTTGGGAAGCGCCGCCGCTGGCCGGTCGCCGATCTTTTTAATTTCGAAGGTCAGCTGCCTCTCATTGTTCGCAATGCCTCTGGTGCGGGCATTCCATTGTGTCACGGCATCTTCAACCGCGCGGTGCAACGCCACCTCAAGCCGCACCAGCTGTCCCCCATCTGTCGAGCGAAGATCAATCGTCGCCATCGCACTTTCAGGAATCGAATTCACACTCGTGCCGCCGCGGATGGTGCCCACGCTCAAAGTAGTGCGCGGTTCTTCAGGAACTGAAGTCTCCGCAAGTTGAGCCAGCGCCGCTCCCAGCGCGACGATCGGGTTCGCAGTGCCAGCATCCGTAAAGCTGTGCCCGCCCGGGCCATTGATCGTCACTTGAAAACGCCGGCTGCCCAATGCCTGCGTCACCACGGAATCGGCTCCAGCGCCATCGAGCACAATGTGTCCCGCAATCCTGCCTGCCAGCGGCAGCCGGCTGTAGAAGTGGCGAACACCGCGCAGATCGCCTTCGCCTTCTTCACCCACATTGCCCAGAAAAATTACCGGTGCTGCCAATTCAACTTTCGCTTCAATCAGCGCATGAACTATAGCCAGCATTCCCGCCACGCCTGCGCCGTTGTCGCTCGCGCCCGGCGCCAGCAATCGATCGCCATCGCGCACTGGATTGATCGGCGTAGTTGCGGGAAAAACGGTGTCGAGATGCGCGGAGAGAACCACCACCGGGCCGGTGCTGTCTTCCGGCAGATTTGCCGCGGGCAGCGTCCCCAGCACGTTGCCCAGTTCATCTACTTCCACATGTCTCAAGCCGGCCGCGCGGAATCTTTCAGCCAGCCACACCGAACGTGCCTCTTCGCCAAATGGAGGCGCGGGGATTGCCACCAGTTCCGCATGCCAATCCATAATCTTTTGCGGGTTTCCATGCAACCACGAAAATGCGGCGTGTACCGGCCGTAGCGCTGCCAGAGCCGTGACACGAGAAAAAGACGAACTGCGCGAGAAGAGCCCCATGAATGGCTCTAGACTAGCAGGCTGCTTGTCGAAGCTGTCCTATCGCCATATTCCACCGAGTGCAGAAACAATCCGCGCGCAGGTGCGGTTGGCCCCGCAGCGGCACGCGCCCGGGCAGCAATGATCTCCGGAATTGCACTTACGCTAAGCCTTCCGCGTCCCACGTCCAGCAGCGTTCCCACAAAGTTGCGCACCATGTGATGCAGAAAGCCATTCCCGCGCACGCGATATATAAGGATCGCGCCCGCCGCGTCTTGCTTCAGCTCCCAGTCGGATGAGAACACCGTGCGAATCGAAGTCTTCACCGGAAAATCCGCTTCCGGATCATCTTCCAAATCGCGCTGCTCGAGTTCCTTGCGCGCCGCGACATCCTTGCGCGCCGCAACATCCTTGCGCGCCGCAACATCGGGATCGGTAGCCGCAAAGCTCAGAAAGTCGTGCTCGCCTTCCAGAAGTTTTGCGGCGGTCTGCATATCGTCCAGATTCATGGGCCATATGCACGGATAAACGTAGCGCGCGAGGGATGGCGGACAAATCGTCTCGCGGAACACGCGATATTCGTACGTCTTTGCAGTTGCACCGTGGCGCGCATGAAACCAATCCGCAACTGCCTCCGCATCCAGAATCCGGATCGCGTCCGGCAGCGTGCGGTTAAGCGCACGGCGCAGATTGTCCGCGGGAATCGGAGCTTGCAGTGCAAAGCTCGCCACTTGTCCCAGGGCGTGCACTCCAGCATCGGTGCGGCCTGAACCCTGCGGCAGGGGATCCTCGCCTGTCACGCGTTTCAACGCCGCTTGAATCTCGCCTTGAATGGTCGGTTCGCCGGGCTGAATCTGCCACCCGCTGAAGTCTGAACCGTCATAGGCCACAACGATCTTCCAGTTTTGGGGCAGGGGCGCGGTTGGGGCAGATTCTGGCATGAAATTGCTTTGCTTATCAGGGTACCTGACGTCGCCGCTCACCGTGGAAGTCTTCACCGTTGCGTTATACTCAGTTTTCTGCATGTGATTGGATCGGACGTCGTTATTAACTACAAAAAGGCCGATAGTTAACAATCGATTTCCGAGTTGCGGAACTGGGTATGTGCCGGTGCGGACGGAACGAAACGGCCTGATGTTGCGTATTGAGGGATGACTATCATCCTCCAGACGTGAAAATCGCACTGGATCGTCACAATTTGCGTCCGGAACGGGATTCCGAACGTCTTCATTAATGGCAACCCACATGCCTCAGCGACCCTTTGTGGAGAGGAATCATGCAATTGCGCCGTAATCGTGTGTCTGACTGGCAGGAATCGACCTCGCCGGAAGTTCTGGAACAAGAAGCAGTCAAGCGCTCATGGGGTAAACAGGGAGCCGCTAAGCTTCGCGCTCTCGCGGCAGTTACGTTGACCCTTGCGTCATGCATGCCTTCGAGCCTTGCCGCACAAACTCCGGCTGGGTCAAAAGGCCCTGACAAGGAAGCGTCCACTTTGCCGGCCGCTCCTGCTCCGGTTCCTACTGAGCCGTTCGATCTCAATCGTTCAGCGCGTGATTATTCCAAGCCGTACGCCGGATTTTTCAGCATTAATAAGTACCGTGCCACCTCCATTGGCAAGGCGAGTTTTGCCAATTCAGTGCGGCTCGCCGACATGGTCAAGGACGGCAAAATCTACTTGAGCCTCTCTGACGCCATCGCGCTTACTCTTGAGAACAACTATGACCTTGCGATTGCGCGTTATGACCTCAGTATTGCGGACACTGACATTCTGCGCACTCAGACGGGCGCATCCGCTTTGGGTGTCCCTTCCGGCCTGGTAACCAACACTCTGGGCGGATCTGCAGGCAGCGCCACCTTATCTGCAGGCGGTGGTCCCGGTGGCACGAATGTCGGAGCGGGCGGCGCCGGTTCCGGCACCAGCGGTTTGTCACTCACCACGCAGGGCGCGGGTCCAACACCGGCAAATCTCGATCCGGCACTGACCGGTACGGTTTCGTTTGATCGCGACCACCTGCCCGCGACGAGTTTCTTCTCAACCGGTACCAGTTCCACCAACAAATACAACTTCACCCTCAATCAGGGTTTTATTTCCGGTACCAATCTTCAGTTCGCTTTCAACAATACCTACGCCACCACCAACAACACCGTTACGCTCTACAGTCCGCAGTTGCTCTCAACCTTTAACGCGCAACTCACGCAGCATTTGTTGCAGGGAGCCGGCATCTGGATCAACAAGCGCTTCATGTATCAGGCGCTCAACGACCGCCGTATCGCCGATGCCACCTTCCGCCAGCAGATCCTCTACACCGTGAATCAAGTTGAGGGAATCTACTGGGGTCTTGTGCAGGCGTACGAAAACCTGCAGTCCAAGCAGCGTGCACTCGACCAGAGCACTCAGCTTGTCAGCGACAATAAAAAGCAGCTCGATATTGGCACCATGGCCCCGCTCGACATCGTCAATGCCGAGTCGACCCAGTCCACCGACCAGCAGAACCTGATCAGTGCCCAGAGCGCATTAAATTACCAAGAGCAGATCATCAAGCAGGCCATCGCTCGCAATCTGAGCGACCCCGTCCTTTCGAATGCTCACGTCATTCCAACCGATCGCGTCGCCCTCGATCCGATTCCAGAGGAATCGCAGGATACTGAGGCTTTGGTACAAGCTGCATTTCAGAATCGGCCAGAACTGGAACAGGCCGTCCTGACCATCAAGAACGATGAGATCACGCTCAAAGGCGCCCGCAATGCTTTGCTGCCGACCCTCGATATTTACGGGTATTACCAGGGACAAGGCGTAGGCGGAGATACAAATAGAAGCTTGAACCCAATCTATTGCGGTGGCACTTCCTGCCCCACAACCGCCACTGGTTACGGCACGGCAATCAGTCGCGCATTCAACGGAACTGCTCCCGACAAGGGAGTTGGCTTCAACCTCACCATTCCGCTGCGCAATCGCCTGGCTCAGTCAGTACAGGAACGGTCGCTGATGGAATACCGTCAGGCTGAATTACGCTTGGCCCAGTTGTACACTCAGATTCGCATGCAGGTTGTGAACGCCAAGTTCGCGCTCACCAATGATCGGGCCGCGGTGCAAGCCGCTGAAGCCGCCCGCGATTTCAATCAGCAGAGCCTGGATTCAGAAGAGAAAAAGCTCAAGCTCGGCGCATCCACAACTGCCAATGTGCTTCTGCAGGAGCGCAACCTTGCCAATGCGGAGTACAACCTGATCGCAGCCCATGCTCAATACGCAAAAGATCGCTCAGGCCTCTACCAGGTGCTGGCAACAACTATGCAGCATTACGGCATCAACCTGCCTGAAGCGGCTTCCGGCGATGTCAAGACCACGCCACAGGTTCCCGGCCTTCAGCCCGCGCCCGCAGGCCAGGAGCCATCTACAGCGCCACCGCCAACACCCGCAAAGTAATGAGCAACGCATCAATAAAAGCCCGGCCATCCGGCCGGGCTTTTTCACGTCATCGCACTTTGTAAACGCCACCAAGTCATCATTGCGGCAAGCTAAAAGCTAAAAGCCGCTCGCTCACCGCTCCGCCGCGGCATCCAGCAAATCAAAAAACTCAGGAAAACTAATCGCAGCCGACTCCGCACCCTGGATCAACGTGTCGCCCGTTGCCCGCAGCGCCGCCACGCTGAAGGCCATGGCAATGCGATGATCCGTTCCCGAATCAATGGTTGCTCCGTGCAAACTCTGCCCACCCGGAACGTCGAGCCCGTCTTCGAATTCTTCAACCTCTGCGCCCATCGCCCTAAGGTTCTTCGCCACCAGCGCGATCCGGTCTGACTCTTTCACGCGCAGCTCCTTCGCATCGCGAATGCGGATGCCGCCGCTGGTGTAAGGTCCGATTGCAGCAAGAACAGGCAACTCGTCGATAAGCTGCGCCGCCAGTTCGCCTCGAATCTCCGTCGACCCCAGGCCTTCCGCAGGTGCCGAAATCTGCACCGTGCCCACTAGTTCGGCGTGCTTCTCTTCCAAATGCAGCACAGTAATCTTCGCACCCAGCGCCGCTAGAACATCCAGCAGCGCCGCGCGTGTCGGGTTCAGGCCAAGCCCTTCGAGTACCAGGCTCGATCCGGGAAACAGCGACGCCGCGCAAAGAAAGAACGCGGCCGAAGATAGATCCCCCGGCACTGTAGCCTCGATTGCGTGCAACGATTGCCGCCCGGTGATCGCGACCGAATGCGCATCGCGGTTGAGCGTCGCGCCGAATGCACGTAACGCAAGCTCGCTATGGTCGCGCGTGCGGACAGCTTCACGCACCGTCGTCGTGCCTTCCGTCTGCAATCCCGCAAGCAAAACACAAGTCTTCACCTGCGCGCTCGGAACCGGCGTCGTAAAGTCGATTGGCTTCAGCGAGCGGCCGTCCACGGTAAGCGGCGCGTGTCCATCCGTCAGCGAAATGCTCGCTCCCATCGCCTCCAGCGGTTTGCGAATGCGTTCCATCGGTCGCTTCGAAAGTGAAGCGTCGCCAATCAGCGTGAAGCAGCCCTCCTGCGGTGCGAGTAGGCCAGACATCATGCGCATTGTCGAGCCGGAGTTGCCGCAATTCAGCGCCTCAGCCGACGGTGTAACCCGCCCGTCCACGCCCGTAATTTCAACTGCATCGCCATCGATACGCTTGACCTTTGCCCCCAGTGCCTGCATGCAGCCGAGCGTCGAAGCGCAATCGGCTCCAGTCGAAAAATTCGTAAAGCGCGATGTGCCTTCAGCAAAGGCGCCGAGCATTGCATAGCGGTGGCTGATGGACTTGTCGCCCGGCAATCGCAAGCTCCCCATAATGTTGCGGGCCGGACGAATCACTCGTTCCTGTGTAGTGGTATCCAAAGGGGCTCCAGGGAAATGGGCGGTTCTTTATGAGTCTATCGAATCAGGCGCCGAGTCAGCCTTCTTGCCTTACCCGCAGCACGATGATCGTTTCATCATCGAACCGATCCTTCGCGCCCTGGAATCGCGACACATCTTCCAGAATGGCGTCTGCAATCGCCAGCGCGGACTCGCCCCGATTTGCGCAAAGCATACCCGCCAGCCGGTCTTCGCCGTACATCTCTTCCTTCTCGTTCTCAGCGTCCAGAATTCCGTCCGACACAAACACGATCACGTCTCCCGGCTCGGCCGTGATCTTGATCTCGTCGTACGAAACTTCCGGAAACAATCCCAGCGGAAATCCTTCCGCCTTCACCGTAACCGAATTCCCGCCGCTGCAGTGCAAAGGTTGCACCGCTCCGGAATTCGCAACAGTCAACGTCCGGCTCTCGTCATCCCAAAGCGCAAACAGCATCGTCACATATTGCGACTCAAGCTTCCGCTCCTGCAGCGTCTGGTTCAGCAAAGCCAGCATCTGCGCCGGCTCTGGCTGTTGTGCCGCTGCCGCGCGCATAATTCCGCTCACCATTGCCGCAAACAGCGCTGCGGGTGCAGCCTTGCCGCTCACATCTCCCAACACAATCGCGGTGCGCGATGGCGTATATTCCACAAAATCGTACAAATCGCCGCCGATAGTGCGCGCCGGAAGAAAACGGACTGCCATCTCAGCATTCTTAAGCTCTGGCGCAGTTGAAGGTAGCAGCCTTAACTGCACTTCGCGAGCCATCGCAATATCGCGTTCCAGCTGTCGCTCCTGCGCACGAACAGCCTGGTACAGTCGCGCATTCTCAATCGCAATCGCCACCTGCGCCGCCAGCGTCGTCAAAATGCGTTCGTGCTCTTCCGTAAAAAAATGCGGCCGAGTATGTTCCAGATCAAGCACGCCGATAATGCGTCCCTTGTAAAACAGCGGAACCACTAGTTCAGAGCGCGTCTCCTCGTTCATCGGCAGGTATCGCGGATCTTTTGTCACGTCGGGTACGTTTACAAATCGCCATTCGCGGACAGCCGCGCCAACCAACCCCGTGTTGACCGGAATACGCCGCAGCGGCGCGTGCGAGTAGCCAAACCGCCACGCATAACGCGTGATCAGCGTCTCGCCCTTCTCGTCCAGCAGCATGATGCTGAACATCTGGTAGTCAATCAAACGGCGCAGCAACTGGCCAACCCGCTCAAGCAGCGGCCCCAGTTCCAGGATCGACGCCAGCTCAATGGCAATCTCGTTCTGCACTTCGAGCGTTTGCGCCTGCCGCGAAACCCGCGCATACAAACGCGCGTTCTCAATCGCCTGGGCAATGCGCGAAGCGGTCATTGTGAGCACTCGCATGTGCTCGGGCGTAAAGTAGCCCGGCTCGGCGCTTTCCAGGTCCATCACTCCGATGAGCCTGTTTTTCGCAATCAGCGGCACTGCCAACTCCGAACGGACTTCGGGGTTCGCGTCGATGTAATAATCCACCGTCTTCACATCGTTCAGGAGAATGGGCTGCCGCGTCAGCGCTACCTGGCCCACAACGCCTTTGCCCACCGGCAGGCGCGTCCGTTCCACCTTGGGGGAGTGGCCAATCTGGAACCGCATCCTCAGTTCGCGTGTACGGTCGTTCAGCAGGAAAATAGCAAAAATTCGGTAGTTGATAATCGCCCGCACCAGCTCTGATGTCCTGCTCAGCAAAGTCTGCAGGTCGAGCGTGGTGTTCAGGGCGTCCGTCAGCTTCATCAGGTACGCAACATCAGCAGGCTCAACGCGGGGATTGGCGTCGAGGGGCACAGATCCGGCCGGGCGGTAGTCGCCCTCGAATTCCGATCCGTGATGGGGAGTTGGTTGATCTTCTGTCATGAGTTATCGAAGCCAATCATAACCCAGCAGGCGAGCGAACACCGGCGAGGAAATCATCATGTCAGATCGAATCAAATTAGGTGCGGTTTCAATCCTCAGGGCAAGAAAGCCCCGAACCTGGCGCTTCAGCCGAGTAACATGATCTCAGAAGCCCTACAGGCGTGCATCGCCTGTTAATCCGCTCCCAGTTCGCGCAGGATGGGAACAGGGGCCGAGGTGCAAATCCGGTTGGCGCCTGCCTCAAGCAGGCCCTTAACCTCCGCCAGCGTGCGCACGTCGCCAGACCCGCACACACCGCAGCGGCCTCCCACAACTCCGCGCATCATAGCCACATCCGGCACCGTCGCGCTGCCTTTGGCAAAACCTGTCGATGTCTTGATAAAGTCCGCGCCGGCTTGAATGGCAATCTCCGCAACCCGCAGTTTTTCCTGCACCGTAAGCAGGGAAGTCTCAAGAATCACTTTAAGGGTCGCGCCATGATGATGGGCCACGCTAACCACTGCATGAATCGTGTGTTGAACCGCGCTATGATTGCCGCTCTTGAGCTGTCCGATCGGGATC
>Ga0265330_10002089_pt1 | contig 11029 bp, 8 predicted proteins | sample 41919metaG_FD_202083 | JGI IMG/M metagenome (GOLD analysis project Ga0265330, IMG submission 202083) | Rhizosphere microbial communities from Carex aquatilis grown in University of Washington, Seatle, WA, United States - 4-19-19 metaG | ecosystem: Host-associated > Plants > Roots > Rhizosphere >... | reverse complement strand
AGCCGCGCGGTCGCCGCCGCGTCGACCGAGTAGCCTTCGATCTTCCTATAGCGCGCCGGATCTATCTCCGCCCCGAAAGCCTCGAAGAGGGCGGCCGAGAGGGCGACGCGCGGCTCGGTGCTGGCGAGTATCTCGTCGGCGAGGTCGAGCCAGAGCTCCTTTTTCTTCGTCGCGCGGGCAGCCTTCTTTTTCGGGGCCGCCGCCTCCGCGCTCTTGGCATCCTCGGGCGCTTCCGCATCGTCGTCGGCCTGAGCCTCCTCCGCCGCGAGGAGCTCCGCCTTGGCCAGGATCTTGCCGCGGAGACGGTCCTTCCGCGCGGCGAGCACTTCGTCCACTTCCGGGACTTTAGCCTTCTTGAAGCCGGCGCCGGCTACGTGCTTGAAGCGGAAGAGCTTGCGGTATTCGACCGGCGTCACCAGCGTGATCGCCATGCCCGCGTTGCCCGCGCGGCCGGTGCGCCCCACTCTGTGCACGTAGGCGTCGGGGTCGTGCGGCAGGGACCAATTGACTACGTGGGACAGGTTGTCTATGTCGATGCCGCGCGCGGCGACGTCGGTGGCCACGAGCACCCGGACGCGCCTTTCCCGGAATTTAGCCAGGATGCGCTCTCGCCTGTCCTGGGGTATGTCCCCGTGGAGGGCCTCGGCGTCGTAGCCCCTCTCCTCGAGGGCCTTGGCGACTCGCTCGGCTTCGATCCGCGTGGTGGTGAATACGATGCCGTAGAATTCCTCCTCCACGTCCATGACGCGGCAGAGGGCTTCGAGCTTGTCGCCCTCGCGCACTTCGAGCCAGACCTGCTCGGCCAGCTCGGTAGCCACGGCCTCGGAGAAATCCTCGACTATCTCGTACTCGCCCAGGCGGCGCTTGGCTACGTGCACGATGCCGGCGGGCATGGTCGCCGAAAAGAGGACGACGCGGCGCTTCTCCCCGCACTTCTCCATTATCGCTTCGATATCCTCTATGAAGCCCATATCGAGCATCTCGTCGGCCTCGTCCAGGACGAGGAACTCGATGTGCGAGAGGTCGAGGGTGCCGCGGCCCAAGTGGTCGAGGACGCGTCCCGGCGTGCCGACCACTATGTCGATGCCCGTGCGGATGCGGCGGAGCTGCTCGGACATCGAGGCGCCGCCGTAGACCGGCGCCACCCTCGGGTAGGCGCCGCTCCGGAGCGAGACCAGCTCCGAGGTGACCTGCAGCGCGAGCTCGCGGGTGGGCACGAGGACTATGGCGCGGATATCGCCCGCGGGGCTCGCCAGGAGCTCGGCGAAGGGTATGCCGAAGGCGGCCGTCTTGCCCGTGCCCGTGCGAGCGCGGGCTATCAGGTCGGGTCCGGCCTTGAGGAGGCGCGGTATGGTGAGGGCTTGGATGGGAGTCGGCTCCTCGAAGCCCTTTCGGGCGAGGGCGTCGAGCGTAGCAGGGCCGAGTCCGAAGGACTCGAAGTTGGGCTTGTCCATGTATGCCTTCATTGTAGTGAAATCCGCGGGGCGCTTCTAGCTCGCGGGGAATTTCGTCGGTCGAATTCCTTCGCTCCGGGGAGTCCGCGGCGAGCCGCCTATTGCCCAGAGCGCCTCGGCGGTACTATCCTCGCCGCTATTATGGGCATCAGAAGCTTCGCCAGCGACAACAACTCGGGCGCCTCGCCGGAGATCATCGAGGCTATCGCCTCTGCCAACGAGGGACATTGCCTCGGCTATGGCGAGGACCGCTGGACAACGGGGGCCGAGGCCGCATTCAAGCGCGAATTCGGCCCTTCCTCCGAGACGTTTTTCGTGCTGAACGGCACGGGAGCCAACGTCTTCGCCCTCGGCCTCGTCGCCGGGCCGGGGCTTTCGGTGCTCTGCTCCGAAACAGCCCACATCGCCATCGACGAGACGGGCGCCCCGGAAGCCGCCCTGGGCAGCAAAATTCGCCAGCTGGGGAGCCGGGAAGGCAGAATTTTACCCGCCGCCCTCGAAGAGGCGCTAGGCTGCATCGGCTTCATCCATCAGAGCCAGCCCATCTGCGTATCCCTTTCCCAGCCCACCGAGCTCGGCACTCTCTACCGGGCCGAGGAGATAGCCGAGATCGCGCGCATCGCCCACAAGGCGGGCCTCTTCGTCCATATGGACGGAGCCCGTATAGCCAACGCCGCCGTCGCCCTCGGCCTCTCCTTCCGCGAGATGGCATCCGACGTAGACATCCTCTCCTTCGGCGGCATGAAGAACGGCGTCGCCTTCGGCGAGGCTGTCGTCGTCATGAAGCGCGAGCTCGCGGCCCGCGCGCCGTACTTGCGCAAGACGCGCCTCCAGCTCGCCTCGAAGATGCGCTTCATCTCGGCCCAATACGAAGCCTACCTGACGAAGGGCATCTGGGAGCGGAACGCGAAGGCCGCCAACGGCGCGGCCAAGCGCCTCGAGAGGGCGATCGCCTCCATCGGCGGCATCGAGCCGGCCTTCCCCGTCGCCACGAACGCCCTTTTCGCGAAGATGCCCCGAGAGGCGGCCGGAGCCGCCCGAGCCAAGTCCTTCTTCTACGAATGGGAAGGGGGCCTGCAACGCTGGATGACGAGCTTCGACACGAGCGATGCCGACGTGGACGAGTTCGCGGGCATCCTCCGCGACGCCATGAAGAAGGCGAGCCGCCCTCAGCTCTAGGGAATCGCTCATCAGGCGATATCACGGGGTATCGGCCTCCCATTCCTCGTAGAGCTTTTCGAGAGTCCTCGAGAGGGCGCCGGCCTTGTCCGCCGCCCTTGCGGCCTTCGCGAAGTCGCGCTCCTCGCTGAAGCGGGCCGATGCCCTTTCGAGCTCCGCCTTCTCCTTCTCGAGCTCGGTGATCCTGTCTTCGATCCGGGAGGAACTCGAATGCCGCGGGCTGCCCGAGCCCCGCGGCGCGATGGCCTCGGCCCTGCCCTCTATGCCTCCTCTTCGCGACGCTTCGCCCCTCGGTCTCGCGAGCGAAGCGCCCAGGTCGCGCCAATACTCCGCGAAGCTTCCTTCATACGGAAGGAATCCTTGCTCCCGCACGAGTATCAGCCGTTCGGCGACCTTCTCGAGGAACCAGCGATCGTGGGAGACCACGAAGAGCGTCCCCGCGAAATCCTCGAGTCCCTCTTCGAGGGCTTCCCGCGACTCGATGTCGAGGTGGTTGGTCGGCTCGTCGAGGACGAGGAAATTGGCGCCGAGAAATACGGCCCTCGCGATCTGGAGACGGTTGCGTTCCCCGCCGGAGAGAGACTCCACTTTAGCGTCGAGGATGCGGCGCTCGAAGAGGTATCTCTTGAGGAGGCGGAATGTCTCGTCCGCCTTGGCTCCGAGAGCCTCGAATTCCTCTCCTACGGTCCTTCCCGCTCGGAAGACTTCCTGCTCTTGGGCGCAGTAGCCCAGCCTCATGCTCGGGCCCACGCGGATAGCCTCGGCTTTATCCCATCGGCCCGCGGCGTCGGCATCGCCTCGGGCGACGAGATCGCGTATGAAGCTGGTCTTCCCCGAGCCGTTGGGGCCGACCAGGGCGGCGCGCTCGCCGCAGAGGAGGTCGAAGCCCGAGTCCTCGAAGAGGAGGCGCTCGCCGTAGGCTTTGCTATAGCCTCTCACGACGAGGGCGTAGTCGGCTCTCGCGGCCGCCCGGCTGAAGGAGACGCTCATCCGCGCCGCGGAGGCTTCGGGCTTCGCGGCAGCCGAGGCCTTCTCCCGCGCCAGCTGGCTACGCCTCGCCCTGAGCCGCTTGCCCCAGGCGGGGTCGGGCCGTGCCGCGGCTATCTGCGCGAAGCGGGAGACGAGGGCCTCGAGCCGCTCGATCCGCTTGCGATCGGCCTGCCAGTCCATGCCCTGACCCGCCGCACGGGCCAGTTTCTGTACCCTATAGGCCGAGTAGCCTCCGGAATACTCGCAGACTCTGCCCGCGTGGATCTCGACGATCCTATCGACAGTCCTGTCGAGGAGGGAGCGGTTGTGGGAGACTGCGAGGACTGCCCTTCTCTCGCCCCGGATGAATTCCTCGAGCCAGGCGAGGCCCGCGAAATCGAGATGGTTCCCCGGCTCGTCGAGGAGGAGGAGATCGGGGGCCGAGGCGAGAGCGCGCACGAGTGCGAGGACGTTCTTCTCGCCTCCCGAGAGCTCCCGCGCGGGCGAATCGGCATGGTCACCCATGCCCGCCTTTCCGAGGAGGCGGCGGGCGGCCTCTTCGGCGGCCTCGCCGCCCAGGGACTCGTAGCGGGCGGCGAGATCACCGTACAAGGCGAGCGCGGCCGCGTAGTCCTCGCCCCGCGCGGCCGCCGAGCAGGTCGAGTCCACGGCCAGGAGCTCCGCGGCGGCATCCATCTCGGCCCTTGCTCGCCTCGACTCCTCGAGAAGGACTTCGAGGCAACTCATGCCCTCGGGGGGTTCGTAGCGCTGAGGCACCAGTGTCACGGAGAGCTTAGACCTCCGAGCCACGCGGCCGCGATAATCCTCATCCTGGCCGGCGAGTATCCGGAGAAGGCTCGTCTTGCCCGAGCCGTTCTTCCCGACGAGGCCGATTTTATCCCCTACCTCGATTTTCAGGCTCACTCGGGAAAATACAGGCTCGATTCCCCAATCCTTTTCGACATCGACAAGCTCGATGAGCGGCATGAATGACTCCTTTGCATCGGAGCCCTCTCCCCGAAGCCGCTCATGCCTATAGGCAAAAAAACGGCCTTCTCTCGGGGAGAAGGCCGCACGATATACTCTTTGGAAATATCAAATATCTCCAACGACACCATCGGACGGACTTCTCCTGTCAGAGAGAGCCGCGCCCTGAACGCGCCTAGCTATGACGAGGAATAACTTCTTCCGTCCCTGAATGAACATAGAAAATAAGCTATCCCGGGATGCTCGCCAGGTCAAGCTTCCAATCGGGACATACTGCGAATCGGAAGAGGCCGCAGCCAGTGAGGCGCCCAAAAAAGTGCTTCATCCATGCTCGGCCTCGTGTAGTTGTCGAATTCCACTTGCGTCCGTATAGCATACATCTGTATAGTGACTCGATGGATTTGGGAGAAAAACTTGAAATCCTCGCCGCATCGGCTCGCTACGACGCCTCCTGCGCCTCGAGCGGTAGCTCGAGATCGAGCGGTAGCTCGCAAGGAGGATTGGGCGCCGCCTCTCCCGCCGGTGTTTGCCATTCCTTCACCGGCGACGGGCGTTGCATCTCCCTCCTCAAGGTCCTCTATTCCAATTCCTGCAGCAAAGACTGCGCCTATTGCGCCAACCGGGCCTCTGCCGACATCCATCGCACGAGCTTTTCGGTCGATGAGCTCGTCCGCCTCACTATCGGATTCTACAGGCGCAATTATATCGAAGGCCTCTTCCTCTCATCGGGCATCTTCGCCGACCCCGACATCGTCATGGAGAAGCTCATCGATGTCGCCCAGATCCTTCGGGAGCGCGAGCGCTTCGGCGGCTATATCCATCTGAAGGCCATACCCGGCTGCGGCGAAAAGCTCCTTAAAAAGGCCGGCCTCTATGCCGACCGCCTCTCGGCCAATATCGAGCTGCCTACCGCTTCGTCGCTCGCCCGCCTCGCCCCGCAAAAATCCGGCGACGAGATCCTCGGGGCCATGCGCTTCATGGGTCAGGCCGAGGCCGAGAGCAAGGAGGAGCGCGGGCGGCTTGTCGGCTGGAGGCGCTCAGAGGCGCCCCGTTTCGCCCCCGCCGGCCAGAGCACCCAGCTCGTAATAGGCGCCAGTCCCGACGACGACCGGACTATCCTCCGCCTCGCGGGGGCGCTCTACAGCCGCTTGGGCCTGCGCCGGGTCTACTATTCCGCCTTCGTGCCGGTGTCTACCGATCCCCGCCTCCCCCTCATAGGCAGCCCTCCCCTCCTGCGCGAGCATCGCCTCTACCAGGCCGACTGGCTCCTCCGCTTCTACGGCTTCAAGCCCGAGGAGCTCCTCCCCGAGGGCGAATCCAACTTCTCGGCCGATATCGATCCCAAGATGGCCTGGGCGCTTCGGCATCCCGATTTCTTCCCCGTCGACGTAGACCGGGCCGATTACGGCGAGCTCCTCCGAGTCCCGGGAGTCGGCATTACCGGCGCGGGGCGGATCATCTCGACGCGGAGGGCCGGGCGCGTCCGCCCCGAAGACTTGCCGCGCATGGGCATCGTGATGAAGCGGGCTCGAGGCTTCCTCAGCTCCGGAGGCCGGCCTCTTTCCGATCTCGGCTACGCGGCTATCGATCCAGCGCGACTGATAAAAGACGGCGGCGCCGACTGGGCGCCCGCTTCGCCGACCGCCGGCATTAAGCCGACCGACAGCCATAGGCTGGCGCAAGCTCAGCTCGAGTTCAGCTTCGCATGAGAGCTGCCCCGCTCTCCTCGAAAGCCCCGCTTCGCGGCGGCACTTGGTCCTACGATGGCTCCCTCGAGGGCCTCATCCTCCTCGCGCATAAAGCTTATGCCACGCTGTCAGCTCCGGACGCCGTCGCCAATGCCCTCGCCGAGGAGGGCGAGCTCTTCGCCCTCCTCGGACCGGCCCCTCTCGAGTCGGCGCGAGCTTCGGCCGACGGCGACGCCGCCGCTGCCGGGGCGGAGCTTCGGGCTTTTTCGGGCGAGCTATTCGATCTCGTCGCGCGCATCTGGATGAGCGAGGAGGCCTTGGAGCTTCCCCTCTTCCGCCTCTGCGCGGAGACGGGCCGCCATGGTCCCGATGCCCTCGCCGACCACGGCAGCGCCGATTTCAGGGCCCTGTCCCGCTCTTCTCGCCGCGTCATCCGCGAGATCGACCGTCTGAAGGGCCTGGCGCGCTTTTCCCCTCGCGCCGATGGCCTCTTCTCGGCCCCCCTCGAGCCCGACGCCAACGTAATCGCCGCCCTCGTTCCCCACTTCGCCCGGCGCTTCGGGAACGAGGACTTCGCCATAGTCGATCTCAGGCGCCGCCTCTCCGTCGCCAGGCGAGGCGGACGCTTCGAGACGGCGGCGGGAGACGAGACGAGGGCCTACCTTCCCGAGCCGAAGATCGACGAGGACCTCCTCCTCTGGAAGCGCTATTTCGCGGCGACGGAGAATCCTGCCCGCCGCAATCCCGAGCTCCAGCGCCGGCTCATGCCCATTCGCTACTGGAAATTCCTCCCCGAGGCCTCGGGCGGCGCCTAGCCGCCGTCCGCAAGGGAGAAGCGGTCCCCGCCTTGGTGCAGGCTACCCCTGGAGCCCGAGGCGATGTATCGTCATGCCGTGATAGACGATTACCTCGAGGGGGAGGACTGGTCCGAGGCTCCGGCGGAAATGGCCGTCGAGGCCTCATTCGGCGAGATCCTCGACGACAGCGTCCGCCTCGTGCGGGAGATCGGGGAAGGAGGAGGCGCCGAAGCTTCGTCCCGTACTCGGAGGGAAGGCGCCGCTCTTCGCCTCTACCTCCGCACCCCTGCCCTGGTCAACGTCGCGCTCAATTACAAGATCTGCGCGGAACACGGACTGCCCCTGCATCCCACCGTGTACTACGAGCTCGCCGAGGCGCGCCGCTACGATATGCGTCATTCCATGGCCAAGCTCGATCAGGCCAACCACCTCTACCTCGCCTCGATCGAGCTCGCCAGGGCAGCCTATCGCCTCGAAGCCGATTATGCGGAGCGGGCTGCCGCGTTCGGGGCGAACTTGCCCGAAGAGCTCCCGCGCTTCGTCTATACGGGAATCGCGGACAAGTACAGCTGGCGCGGCGCCCGGCCCGGTACGCTCCGAAGCCTCGCTCAAAAAGTCAGGGCCGACTATGCCCCCACCCTCATCGTAGCCGCCGCCCACGGAGCGATAATGCCCGCCCTCCTCTTCGCCGAGTATCTATCGCTCCCTCTCTACTTTATCCGCTTCTCCATGTTCAAGCGTTACGACGAAGCGCCCATCCTATCCGTCTCCGACGAAGTCTGGCTCTCTTCCTGGAGGGAGAAGCGTATTCTCCTCTTCGATGAGGATGTCGCAGGAGGCAGGACTCTCGAGCTCTTTACCCGTCGCATGGGCCCCTTATTCGCCGAAGCCCGAAGCGCCTGCTCGATCCGTCACGTAGGTTCGAGTTTCGCGCCCGACTTCGTGGGCCGCTTTTGGTGCGAGTGACTAGGAATGGAAATAACGCTTTCTTGTATAAATATTTATCGCGGATAGTCCCGCCCATGCGATACTCTTGATTCTTGACTTTTTTATCGATTAAGCTATAGTGGTTTTCTGATGGAGTCCCTATGCCAAAGGTGAAAATATCTTACGCTCCCTCGGTCAGGCGGCTGCCGTCATACCTCCATATCATCCGTCAGGCCGATCGGGGTAGAGATCCATATATTTCCGGCACGGTTATCGCGCAGGAGCTCAACCTCGAGCCTATACAGGTGCGCAAGGACCTCGCCATCACCGGCATAGTCGGTAAGCCGAAAAAAGGCTATCCGGTCGAAGAGCTGATCAAGGCTATCGAGCGTTACCTCGGCTGGGACCAGAACCACGACGCAGTCCTCGTCGGCGCGGGCAACCTGGGATCGGCATTGATGGGTTATCAGGAATTCCAACGCCACGGCCTTCGCATGGTCGCCGCCTTCGACACCGATCCGCAGAAAGTCGGCGGCCAGGTGCATGGCGTTCCCGTACGAGCGATGGATGAGCTGGAAGCGGCTATCCGGGAGATCAAGGCCGAGATCGCGATCCTCACGGTGCCCTCGCCCTTCGCCCAATCCACCGCCGAGACCCTCGTGCGCGCCGGCATCACCTCGATCTGGAATTTCACGAACACGAAGCTCAAGGTGCCCGACAGCATCATCGTGCAGCGCGAAGACCTCTCCTCGGGATACGCCCTCCTCTCCGTCCAGATGCTCGCCAGGGGAAAACGCTCGTAATATCCCGCCGCCTATGCATACCGATAAGGACCTGCGCCAGGCCGACTACTTCCGCAACCGCGTAGCGAAAAGCGAAAAGGCGCTCAGGCGTTGGGTCCGCTCGGAGCGCATCGAGGCTTTTCGACTCTACGACCGCGATATCCCCGAAGTTCCCCTCGCCCTGGACCGATACGGCGACTCTCTCCTCCTCGCTCTCTACGAGCGTCCCTATGAAAAGGACTATGAGCTCGAAGAGGCCTGGCTCGAGCTGATGCGCGAGGCGGCCGCGGAAGCCCTGGGCCTCGACGCGGCGGCGGTCTTCATGAAAAAGCGCCGGCGCCAGCGCGGCATGGAGCAGTACGAGAAACTCGGGAGCGAAAGCGCCGAGAGGAAAATCGGGGAAGGAGGCCTCTCCTTCATCGTCAACCTCTCGGATTACCTCGATACGGGACTCTTCCTGGATCACCGGCCCACCAGGGCCCTTATTCGTTCGGAATCGGCGGGCAAGCGCGTCCTCAACCTCTTTTCATATACGGGCAGCTTTTCAGTATACGCCGCGGCCGGAGGCGCTTCCGAAGCGACGAGCGTCGACCTCTCGAATACCTACCTGGCCTGGGCTTCGCGGAACCTGTCCCTCAACGGCTTCTCGCCCTCGCTTCATCCGCTCGTCCGAGCCGACGCGATGGCTTTTTTGGCGAATGCCGCGCGGACGGGCGCAAGATGGGACCTCATCGTCGCCGACCCTCCCACTTTTTCCAATTCGAAGGCATCCGAGAAGGACTTCGACGTCAACGAGGATTGGCCCGAACTCGTTCGAGCATGCATCGCGGTCCTGGGCCCCGAGGGCATCATGTATTTTTCGACCAATTCGCGAAAACTCCGATGGTCGCCGGTGATAGCCGACGCTGTCGTGAGGCCAGGCTCATGGAAAGACGTCAGCGCCTCGACTATTCCCCGAGATTATCGCGACGCGAAAATCCATCGCTGCTGGAGGATACGTAAAAATCATTGAAACCGCTTGCTAAAAAAATAATAACGAAGTATTTTTGTGATGTATTTATTATTCATTTATAAAGGAGCCATACGTGCGCATTACAACCAAAGGTCGCTATGCCCTCAGAGCGGTGTTGTCCCTCGCCGAAGTGAGTTCAGACGGAAAGCCGGTATCGATCAAAAGCATTGCGGAGCGCGAGGACATATCCGCCGAATTCCTGGAGCAGATTTTCTTCAAGCTGCGCAAGGCTAACATGATTCGCTCCGTCCGGGGTCCGGGCGGCGGCTTCTTCTTCGCACGCCCCCTCGACAAGATCACCCTCATGGACATCATCGAAGGCTCGGGCGAAGGCATGGGCATCTCCCCCTGCGCCTGCGGGAAGAAGCGGCCCTGCAACCGAAAGGGCAGCTGCCCGGCCTACTCCATTTGGCGGGCGATGGACGGCCACATCCGCGACTTCGCCGTCGGCCAGACTGTCGCGTCCATGCTCCAGTAAAGCGGCTCAGGCTTCTTCGTCGACGAAAGCCTCTAGCTCGCGGCGCCGCTCGGCGCCGATGAGCCCGAGCCGCTCGCAGGCTCCGAAGAGCTCGCGGACGTGAATGAAAGCCCTGAGCCCGATCCCGGCCGTCTCCATGTCGCGGCGCCCTTGAGTGCCGCGCTCGATGAGGACTATGAGCTCCTCCACGACGAGGCCCTCGCCTCGGAGTATCTCCGCCGCCTCCAGCTTGCTCGCCCCGGTCGTGATGAGATCGTCGAGGAGGAGGAGGCGCTCGCCGCGCTTGTACTCCCCCTCGACTTTATTGCCCGTACCGTGCTCCTTGACCGGCATGCGAGGCCAGACCATGGGAACTCCGATATGGAGGCTCACGGCGGTGGCGAGAGGCAAGCCGGCGGCCGGGATGCCCGCGATTCGATCGTAGCTGGCGCCCGTAGCGGCGCGAGCATAGGCTTCCGCCGAGATTTTCAGGGCTGCTGGATCGGAGACGATGCGGCGAAGATCTATGTAGAAGGGACTCTTCTTCCCGCTCTTCAGCGTGAACTCCCCCAGCTTGAAGCAGCCGGTCCGTATCAGCACGGCGAGGAACTCTTCCTTGAGGTGATCGGCCGCCGTCGAAGCGGGACTCGAAACCGATGGGCCGCGGCGAGGAAGAGAGCCGCGAATCGCCTCGATCGAGTCGCGAAGCTCGCGCGCCGCCCGGCCGGGATCGGCGGCCCCGGCGACCGATCGGGCAGCGACGATGAGGATTCCCAT
>Ga0265330_10002088_pt1 | contig 11032 bp, 10 predicted proteins | sample 41919metaG_FD_202083 | JGI IMG/M metagenome (GOLD analysis project Ga0265330, IMG submission 202083) | Rhizosphere microbial communities from Carex aquatilis grown in University of Washington, Seatle, WA, United States - 4-19-19 metaG | ecosystem: Host-associated > Plants > Roots > Rhizosphere... | reverse complement strand
ATGGACGACAGCGCCAGCGGCCGCACCCGTGTGGCAGGCAGGGTCAACGGTGCTCACCAAGCAGGCGTGCCGCCTCGGGGGCGAAGCGTCCGCGAGGAAAGCGGCGGAGACATTCTTGCAGATCCGCGCGCGCGCCGGCGTCGTCGCCCAGGCGGCTGCGGGCCAGGGCTCGGCCCCATAGCGCGCGTTCCAAGCGTCCGTTCGCTTTCGCGTCGGTGGGCGCGCCGATGTCGGCGCTTTCCCCGGCGTGACCGCGCAGGACGACGTCGAAATCTCCCAGGGCTTCTCGCCAGCGGCCAACGCCTGCCCGCAATTCTCCCCGCAAAACATAGCGCTCGTCGCTGTTGGGCATCTGACCGAGCGACAGTCGATCCAACTCGGAGAGCGCGTCGCCTTTGCGGCCAATCTGCAAAAGTGCCTCCGCGCGCAGCATGCCCGCCTCGGGAGCAAGCCCACCGCTCGGGAACCGCACCCTGTAGTCGTCGAGCGCCGCCAGGGCGGACACGGGATCGTGCGCCGTCCGTAGTCTTTGCAGCGCGGTCTTCAACAGAGAATGCTCGTCAGGTGGCGGCGGCGACGCCGCAGCGGGTGGTGGTGGCGCCAGGGATGCGGGCTCCGCCAGCGGAGCGCGCCTTCTTTCCACCACGGTCGACGAACGCAACGCCATCGACTTCGACGCCGTCGCGGTGGCAGCCACCGGTGCGACCACGGCTTTCGGTTTCTCGGAGGCATCCGAGGTCGTCACGGGTTTCGTTTCCGGCGGTGCCGCTGGGGTTGGAAGAGCAGATGGTTCCGTTGACACGAGCGGCTCATCCGCGGGTGGCGACGGGATCGCTCGCGCGGGCACGCGTCGGTGGGAGTGGCGGACTGCTTGCGCTGGCGAGGAAATCTCGACCGGTTGCGGCGGCGCCGGAAGCGGTCGCGAGCGCAGAAGCGGCCCGGCAACCGCGCCGATTACACCGCCGGCTAGGAAAACCAGCGCACCCACCAACACAAGTCGCAGCCCACGGCGATTCCACTCCGTCCGCCGGCGCAATGTGTTCTGAATCCGCCACTTGACCAGCGGCAGAGGCTCCTCGGGCGCCTGCCTGGCGCTCTGGATCAAGAGCGCCACTTTCGCCGGGTCATTTTCCGGCGATAGGTCGGCCAAACGAGTGAGATCCCGAAGACCTGGCCTCATGGTAGTTCTTCCTTGTTCAAGAGATCGAGAAGCTTGGCCCGTCCCCGGTGCAGGCGAACCCAAACCGTGGCAAGACTGATGCCGGTCAGCTCAGCCACTTCTTCACCCGAGAGCCCTTCAATTTCGTAGAGGATGAGAGGCGTCCGATAGGAATCGGAGAGCCGATCGAGTGCATCGTAGAGCCGGACGTGGCGTTCGCGCCGCTCGATTTCTTCCTGCGGCGTGGATGGTGTCGGAGCCAGCGACACAAGCGCGTCCTGATGTCGGCTGAAGAGCAACCGCCGGATGAACCCGCGCCGCATCCGGTTGCGAACCACGTGTTGGGTGATGCGGAACAACCAGGTTGTCACGCTCGCCTCGCCCCGGTACGAGAAGCGCCGGCGAAGGGCGATGACGAAAACGTCGTGCACCAGATCCTCGAGATCCGCGCGCGGCCCAGCCAGGCGCCGCGCCCAACGCTTGACATCGGAAACACGCTGCTCGTACAGCTCGCCAAAGGGCTCTGGCCGACTGCTGGCCCTTTCGGGAGAGGATATCGATTTCACGACATGCAGTCGCATCTTGCTCCGTGATGTCCCTCCTATCGCCCGAGAGTCGAAGACCTTACCGGTTTTATGTCGATTGTGCGCGGCAACCTGGAAATGCAGAAGCACTTCCTGGAGCAAGTTGGGATCGACTTCACCGAGAACTGGACACTTGCCGACAGCGAACGCGCGCATCGGGCCTGGAATGTTTACGTCCAGGCGCGGCGCGCGAGCGATGCGCCGAGGCGCCCAGTGGCCGACGTCCTCATCGGCGCCTTCGCGTGTCGGTGCCAGGGACTGATCACCCGCAACCCCACCGATTTTCGCCGCTGGTTTCCCAAACTGAAACTGAGACAACCGTAGGGCACTGCGGTCAGGCGAGCAGCAGGTTGCGGAACGGCCGCCGGTTCTTCCAGCGGTAGGTATGGAATGCTCTTGCGAAAGGAAGCGAAGTCCATCACCACTCGATGGTCGCCTACGCTTTCTTCAGTCGCCCCAAAATCTCGTTGCCCACCTTGGTGATGTCGCCCGCGCCCAGGGTCAGCAGCAGATCGCCGGAGCGTAGGCGGGGCAGCAGACTGTCAGCCAGGCTCTTGCGCGGCAGGTAGGTCGCGGTGCTCCCGGCGGGGAATGTGGCCAGCAGCCGCTCGACGGTGATGCCTTCGATGGGCGCCTCGCCCGCGGCATAGATGTCCGTGAGAATGACCTCGTCCGCGCCCCTCAGTGCCGGCGCGAAATCCTTGAGCAGGTCGCGCGTGCGGGTGAAACGGTGGGGCTGGAAGGCGACCAGCAAGCGCCGGCCGAACAGGCGTGCGGCTCCCAACGTGGCGGCTATCTCGGTCGGGTGGTGCCCATAGTCGTCGATGACGAGAACCCCGCCAGCCTCGCCGCGCACGGAAAAGCGCCGGTCCACGCCTGCAAATGATGCCAGGGCCTCGCAATAGACCATGAAAGGCACCTCGAACACGTCGGACACGCACAGGGCGGCCAGCGCGTTCTGCGCGTAGTGGATGCCGGGCATGCGCACCCAGACCTCGCCGCGGGCCTTGCCACGCACGGCAACCCGCAGGCGCGTGCCTTGCGCGTCGGCAGACAAGATTTCGCCGCGGTAGTCGCCCGCAGAAAGGCCGTAGGTCACGTGGCGCTTCTGCAGATCCACCGCCAGCTCGGCCGCCACCGGGTTGTCCGCACACAGAACCACCAGGCCATAGAAGGGGACCTTGTTGGCGAAATCGAGGAAGGCCTCGCGCAAGGCCGCCTCGGTCCCATAGTGGTCCATGTGCTCGCGATCGATGTTGGTGATGACCGCGACCATGGGAATGAGGTGGCGAAACGAACCGTCTGATTCGTCCGCCTCGGCCACCAGCACTTCGCCCTGACCCAGGCGCGCGTTGGACCCGAACACCTTGGCCTTGCCTCCGATGATCGCCGTCGGGTCGAGGCCGGCATGGGCCAGGATGGTGGCGACCATGGTGGTGGTGCTGGTCTTGCCGTGCGAGCCGGCCACCGCGACGCCGTCCTTCACGCGCATCAGCTCGCCTAACATCTCGGCGCGCGGGATCACGGGAATGTCGCGCCGTCGCGCCGCCATCACCTCGGGATTGTCGGGCTTGACCGCACTGGAGATCACCACCACGTCGGCGCCCCGCACTTGCTCGGCGCGATGCCCGATCTGGATCTTGCCGCCCAAGGCCTGCAGCCGCAGGGTTGCGTCGCTGGCACGCTGATCCGACCCGGACACGTGGTAGCCGAGGTTGAGCAGCACCTCGGCTATCCCCGACATGCCGATGCCCCCGATCCCCACGAAGTGTATGGCTACATCACGCTTCTTGAACATCGGAGGGCTGACCACATGGGGGCGACCGCAGGTCGCCCCTACACCCAGAACGCGGGCACAGTCCTACTTGCCTGCCGGCTTGCCACCCAGGTTATCCAGGCTGGGCAGCTCGGACAAGTTCGGCTCGACCACGATCTCGATGCGACGATTCTGCTTCTGACCATCAGGCGTGTCATTGGACGCCGCCGGATCGAAGTCTGCGTAGCCCGCGGCACCGAGTTGGCTGGGCTTCATGCCGCCCTCGACGAGCAAGCGAGTGACCTCGACAGCGCGCTGGGTGGACAGCTCCCAGTTGGAGCGAAACTTCTTGGTCTTGATGGGCACGTTGTCAGTGTGGCCAGCCACCAGGAAGTGGCGGTCGGCCATGCCAGCCAGAACCTTGGCCACGTTCGCGATGGCGGTCTTGCCCTCGTCCTTCAGCTCGACCTTGCCGGAATCAAAAAGGATGTCGTTGGGCAGCACCAGCAGCATGCGCCCGTTGCGCACGGTCACCTTGATCTGGCCGGCGTCGACCATCGAGCGCAGCTTCTCGGCCAGGCTCCTGAACATTGCTTCGCGGGCCTCGGACGCTGCCTTGGCCTTCTCCAGCTCGGCCAGCTTCTTCTGCAAAGCTTCCTTGTCAGCCTGGGTGCCGGTGCCCCACGCCTTGAACTTGTCAGCCGCGGCGTTGGCGTCTGCCAGCTTCTTGGTCAGGTCATCATTCTGCCCCTTCAGCTTGGCGTTTTCGTCCTGCTTCTCCTTCAGCGCCTTGTCGAGACTCGCGACCTTGAGCTCGAGTTCGGATGGGCCGCAGCCCACGGCGAAAAGAGCACCAACCAAAAACGTTCCTAATAGTTTGCTTGTGTGTCTCACGATGTCCTCCCGTGTTAGCGGGCGCCACTTTACCGCAACTTGGCGGTCGCCGATAGTGGGCTGTTCGCGATGCAGTCCCCGGACATAGCTCTGCGCGAAGAACGGCCGCGGCGGCACGGCGCCGAGAAGCCCGACGAACGCCCGGAATCCGCTGCCGGCCCGAAAGCTGAACCGGCCATCCTTTGCCGTGCCTGCGGCTTCGTCGTGACCGCGTCCCGCCACCGCACGACCGTGCAAGGCAACCACGAGCATCGCTTCATGAACCCGGCCGGATTTCTCTATCACATCGGGTGCTTCGCCGAGGCGGTGGGCTGCACGATCGTGGGCCCGCCCAGCCGTGAATATCCCTGGTTTCCAGGGTTCGACTGGCGACTTGCCCTGTGTGGCGGGTGCCGGGGCCACCTGGGCTGGCACTTTCGCGGCGAGGACGGTGCGAGTTTCTTCGGCCTCATCCTGGACCGGCTGCGCGAGGGGGAGGGAGAGTAGCGCTTTTCAAGAAACATGCGTGGCTTGCCGGCGGTGCTATGGTGCCAGGTCGTGAATCCGCAGGCCTTCGCGCAAGAGAAGGAGGGAGCGTCCGGCGCTCCACGCGCGGCCTTGATCGCGTTCGCGATCTTCGCCTTGCTTGGCGTGGTGTTCGCCGCGGTATCGACCTACGACTTCGTGGCACACCTCGACCGTCAGGTGCACGCCATCACCTGCTCCATCGTCCCGGGCCTGGGCCCCCGTGATGCCAGCGGAACCTCGGGTTGCCACGCGGTTCTCATGAGTCCCTATTCCTCGGTCTTCCGCAGCCTGACCTGGGGCGGGATTCCCATCGCGCTGCCCGCGCTGGGCGTGTTCGCCTTTCTCTTCTTCCGCGGCCTCGATTTGTCGCTACGTCGAGACGTCGGTCGTGGGGAGACCGGGTTTCTCATCGTGGCGGCGCTGCTCCCGGCGACGACCTCGGCGATCTACTTGTGGATCTCGGAGGTGGCGGTGGGTACGGTGTGCACCGTCTGCGGGGGGATCTACGGCGCTTCGCTCGGCGTGCTGGTCGCAGCCGTCTGGGCCCACCGAGGCGCGGCCCGGGCGGGCGCAGGCTGGAGTGCGGGCCAGTGGACGCTCTACTTCCTGGAAGGCTGCGCCCTGGTTCTCATCCCGGTGATGGCGTATGTGGTGCAAAAGCCGGCCTATCCCGACACCCTCGCCCGCAAGAACGATCTGCGCCACCCCGAGGATCGGTATGGCGTCATGCTCGAGGCCAGGGGCGAGGGCAAGGTGCCGGCCATCGAGGTCCTCGATCCGCTCTGCCCGGCGTGCAAGGCGTTTTCCCAGCGCCTGGCCCGCAGCGATCTGGGCCGCGATCTCGCGCTACAGACCGTGCTCTTCCCGCTCGACAAGGACTGCAACTGGATGGTCAGCGAATCGCTTCACCCCGGCTCCTGCGCGGTCAGCGAGGCCGTGCTGTGCGCAGGCGCAAGATCGGGCGATGTCCTGGCGTGGGCTTTTGCCCGCCAGCCCGAACTGCTGGCCGCCGGCGCGCACGGCCAGGCCGCGGTGTACGCCCGCCTCAAGCAGGAGTTTCCCGAGCTGGCCTCGTGTCTGGGCCAGCCCGTGGTGCGCACCCGGCTCAACCGCAGCCTGCGCTGGGTGGTGTCCAACTCGCTGCCGGTGTTGACGCCGCAACTCTTCGTGCGCAACCACAAGATCCCCGACGAGGACACCGATCTGGGCCTCGACTTCGTGCTGGCCCGAACCCTGGAAAATGGCGTGGACGCGCACGGGGAGGTGCGGCGATGAGGCTCGACAGGCTGCACTTCCTCCTCGCGCTTGGCACCCTGCTGGCAGTCGCGCTCCCCACCACACTCTGGACGCGGGCCTCGGCCACGCGCCTGACCGAGTCGCTGGGCAAGGTTTCCGACGTGGCCACTGCCAGCGCGGCCAACGAGGGTTACTGCAGCGGCAACCTCAAGCAGATCCTCCGCCGCGTCCTCACCTCCTGCGGCCTCATCCAGGGCGGCGGTTCGCGCGGCTGCCAGCCACTGCAGGCGCGCCAGATGGCGGCCATGTCGGGCGGCGATTTCAACTCGCTGTTCGCACCGCTCTCCCAGCGGGCGGCCATCATCCAGTTCGACCTCGACAAGGCCGACCTCGATGCGGCGGCCATGGAACTTCTGGAGAAGACCTTCGCCGACCAGCGGGGCGCGTCCTACTTCCTGGTGGTGTCGCGCGCCTCGCCCGAAGGATCGGTCGAGCACAATCGCGAGCTGTCCCGCCACCGGGCCGATGCCGTGCTGGAACACATCAAGGGCAAGTTCAACGACCCAGAGCTCGAACAGGAGGTGGGCCTGCTGTGGCTGGGCGAGGAATTCGCGCAACTGGATCGAGAATTCTGTCAGTGGAAGCACTCGCGCGCCGAGGGTGCGTGCACGACCGCCGAACTCAACCGCTCGGCCTTCATCGCATGGATCGATTGCAGACTTTGACATGGGAACCCTCAAAGGGTTCCCAAACCCTCCCGCGATGGTCCGCCGCCGGCAAGGGCGCGCGCGAAGCGCGCGGGGTGGGCAGGGTGGCGGGCCGTCCCGAAGTCCCCGCAGGGGGCAAAGCCGGCGGGCTCCCCACGCGATTGATTCGTCCTTCCTTGTTGCTGCTGATCACTGGGCTGGCTGCCTGCCCGGCCAGCGAAAAGGCGCCGCCGCCCAATACCCGCTACCAGGCGGTCAGGGCCGCCCCGACGGCCAAGGCACCACCCGCAGAGTGGTGCGACCTGGAGTTTGCCGCGGGTACAGGATCCCGCCTGGTACTTCCGCCCGCCACGCCCGCGCGCAAGCCCGTCGGCGCGTTGGCGACCGGACGCTGGACGTGGTTCAACCTGTGGGCGACTTGGTGCAAACCCTGCCTGCGCGAAATGCCCGTGCTTGTCAGCTGGCGCGACCGGCTCAGGCAGGATGGCGTGGCGGTCGATTTGTGGTTTCTCTCCCTCGACGAAGATCCGGCCGAACTGGCGACGTTCCTGGCGGCACATCCGGAGTTTGCCCCGGCTCCCTCGCTGCGCGCCACCAGCCCGGCCGAATTGCGAGCCTGGGCCAAGAACTATTCAATCGATGCCTCCGCGCCCATCCCCATCCACCTTCTGGCCGCGCCCGACGGCCGGGTCCGTTGCATTCACAACGGCACCCTCAATGAAGGGGACTACCCGACGGTGACGGCGTGGCTGCACTGAGCAGCTGCAGGTGCTGCGCGTGGCCCATGCGCCCCGCGTCACGGCGGCTCGGGGCACGCTCACATCGGTGCTTCCCCCTAAAGGCCAGTTGCGTGTAATAGTTCAAGCCAATTCCCCGGCGGGCACGGCAACGCCTGGGCGTTGTTGACAGAGACTTGCTACCGGTCCACCAGAGACACCACGAGGTGTCGTTCCTTCGTCGACAGGAGATCTTCATGAGTTACCAGCGCGTTCTCGCAATCTTGTCTGTTTCGCTCGCTTTCTCGGCCTGCGCCAGCATGGGCAAGGGCACCACCGCCGCGGCGCCGACGGGAAGCGAGGCCTCACGCCGCAATCCCTTCCTGGACGTCAACTTCTTCCTCAACCCCGAATACGTGGAGAACGTCGAGGCAACCGCCAAGGCCTTTCCCGCAGAAGCAGCAGCCATTCGCAAGGTCAAGCAGTACCCCTCCGGACTGTGGCTGGACTCCATCGCCCATGTCGCAAATCTTCCCTTGTGGCTCGGCGAGGCGAGAAAACAGCAGCAGGCCAGCGGCAAGCCCACGCTGTCGTTGGTCGTGGTCTACGACCTGCCCAACCGCGACTGTGCTGCCAACTCGTCGGCCGGAGAGCTGAAGGTTTCGGAGAACGGCGCGGCCCGCTACCGAGCCGAGTTCATCGACGTCATCGTCTCCCACTTCAAGAACTATTCCGACCTGCCCATCGTGGTGATTCTGGAGCCAGATTCCTTGGGAAACCTGGTCACCAACATGAATCTCCCCAAGTGCAGCGAGTCGCGTTCGACATACGTCGACTCCACGGTCTATGCCATCCAGAAGCTGCAATTGCCCAACGTCAGCATCTACCTGGACGCCGCCCACGCGGGCTGGCTGGGATGGGACGGGCACCGCGAGAGCCTGATCAAGATCTACAAGAAGGTACTCAAGCAGGCGGGCGGCTACGACATGATCCGCGGGTTCGCCACCAACGTGTCCAATTACACCCACCTGTACAACCGCGACGGGGCGGCGATGGAATCCAGCGATCCTTGCTATAACGAGATGGTCTACGTGAAGAAGCTGGCAGTGGGGCTGAGCGACAGCGGCGTGAAAAACAAGGGCTTCATCATCGATACCTCGCGCAACGGCAAGGGTGGCATCCGCAAAGTGTGGGGCCACTGGTGCAACATCAAGGGCGCCGGCCTGGGCGAGCGGCCGCGAGCGGCGCCAGAGCCGTTCATCGATGCCTTCTTCTGGGTCAAGCCGCCGGGAGAATCGGATGGCATTTCTGACTCGACGCAGCCGCGTTTCGATCCGGAATGTGCGTCCAATGAAAGCGCGCAGGGCGCACCGCAAGCCGGCGTATGGTTCCAGCGGTACTTCCTGGACTTGGTCAGAAACGCCGTGCCGCCGCTGTAGGAACGCGGGCCTGGGACGGAGCAGGCGCCTGACGGCGGGCGCCTGCTGAGAGCATTGGGGGAAAGGGGAGGACGGAGAGGCCTGGTATCGACGGACAGGCAAGGAGCGCAGTGCCTCGTGGCGTGGGCATGATGGAAACCATGGTGGACGGCAGGAGCGACCTGCCGGGCGCCCCATCGGTCGTGCGCCGGACACCGCTACGCGGTGGTCTGGGATCGCCTGCGCGTCACTTGACCCGCCGGGCCTTTGCGGGCAGGGTCGGGCTCGTAGGCTTCTTCTGATTTCGCACGCAACTTCTTCAACCCATTGCCGAGAAGCTCAGACATGAGAAACCAATCCTCTGTATGTTCGAGGGTGCTGGCACTCCTTCTGCCCGTGACATTGGCACTTGGGTGCGGCTTGAAGCGAGACTGGAACATCTGCGCGCCCGAGGACAAGCAGCCGTGCTTGCCCGGGTACGTGTGCACCGCCGATTTCCGATGTGTGCAGGCTGGCGATGGCGGCAGGGATGCCTTTCCGGCCGTTGACAGCCCGGGCACGATCGATGCGGGTGGGGGCAGCCTGGACGGGCCGGTGTCGTCTAAGACCGATGCGCCTGGCGGCTCTCCGCTGGATGCAGCCGGGCCGGTGCCGGTTTCTCCCGACGCGGCGGTGAGTCCCATTTCCGGTTTGGACGGGCCCGAACCAGACCGAGCGCCGGTATCTGTTTCGCCTGATGCGCCTGTGGCCACGGTCCCGGATGCGCCCGTGGCCACGGTCCCGGATGCGCCCGTGGCCTTCGTGCCGGATGCGCCAGCCGCGGGCGGCCCTCCGGATACGTTGCCCATGGTCCGTCCGGATGCACCCGCTGATGCGCCAGCGCCCACCGTTGATGCCGCTGGCTCGTGCAGCACGGACAAGGACTGCTCGCCGCTGAACCCGCTCTGCTTGGGCAACCGATGCGCCAAATGTTCTGGCGACAACGACTGCGCAGGCCGCACCGGAACCCTTGCCTGCGCCACCAGCGGCCTGTGCGTCGCGTGCACGGCGAACAAGCACTGCACCGGCGCAGCCGCGACATGCGACACTGCAACCAACCAGTGCGTTGGATGCGTCAAGCGCAGCGACTGCGGGGGCGTGTGCCAGACCTGCTCATCCGGCGGCGTGTGCACGGCGATCAAGGGCCAGGACGATCCCGGCGTATGCGCCGGCACCTGCGACAGCACCGGCGCGTGCAAGAGCAAGCAAGGCCAGACCTGCCAGACCGCCGGGGGTGGATGTGCGGCTGGGACGAGCTGCTCGCCTGACGGCGTGTGCTGTGACCAGGCTTGCGGGACCCCGTGCATGGCGTGCGACATCCCTGGCTTCCTCGGTATCTGCACGCCGGTTGCCTCAGGGGCTCCGCATGGAAATCGCGCTTCATGCGCCGGAACAGACGCGGCCTGCGCCGGGAGCTGCGCTGGCAAGGCTGATGGCCAGTGCACCTACCCTACCAGCAACTGCGGCAGCGGACCCATCTGCTCCGGCAACAACTCAGTAGGCCAAGCCACGTGCTCGAACGGCTCATGCGTGACGCCGGTCGCGCAGGCATGCAGCGGGAACTTTGCGTGTGTCGCAACAGCCTGCAAGACCTCTTGCAGCGCAGACTCCGACTGCGTTTCGGGCTTCTTCTGTCAAGAGAGCAAGTGCCACCTCGGTGCCAAGCAGGTGAGCGTCGGCGGTAGCTTTTCTTGTGCTCTCTTGTCTGACGGCTCGGTGGAGTGTTGGGGGCGCAATCAGTTCGGCATACTGGGCCCCGCAGGGCCTACGTCCACGACCGCGATTCCCAGGAGCAACACGCCGATCAAGGTCACGGGCCTTGGCAGCGCGAAAGGGATCGGCACCGGCAACAACCACATTTGCGCCCTGCTCACGAGTGGCGCTGTCTGGTGTTGGGGGGCAGGCGACAGCGGACAGCTTGGAAACGGAAGTATTCCAGGCAGTGGCTACTCCGCGACTCCAATAGCAGTGTCCGGCCTGCCAAGCGGAGTCACTGCCGTCGCAGCCGGTGGCAAC
>Ga0265330_10002083_pt1 | contig 11041 bp, 14 predicted proteins | sample 41919metaG_FD_202083 | JGI IMG/M metagenome (GOLD analysis project Ga0265330, IMG submission 202083) | Rhizosphere microbial communities from Carex aquatilis grown in University of Washington, Seatle, WA, United States - 4-19-19 metaG | ecosystem: Host-associated > Plants > Roots > Rhizosphere... | reverse complement strand
CGCACCAGACTTCCCTACTACGACTTCGGCTTTTCGGCTACCTTCACCTCGATCCGCCGGGGCTGCAGTTCGGGCCGCTTGGGCAGGAACAGGGTCAGCACCCCCTGATTGAGCTCGGCGCGAATCTCATTGCTGCTTTCGGTGCCTTCCGGCAGGGTGAACGCACGGGTGAAGCAGCCGTAGGAGCATTCGCGGGCGAAGTAGGTGTCCGAAGTCTCCTCTTTCTCTGCCTCGCGCTTGCCACTGATGGTGAGCCGATTGCCAGTCATGGTGATCTCGAGATCTTTCTCCTGAATTCCGGGAAGATCTGCCTTGAAGACGAACCCATCTTTGGTCTCCTTGATCTCGAAGTCAGGTGTGTAGTGCGCTGGGTGCTCGTCCCCACTCAGGAAAGGAGCCATCTGGCGAAATGGATCCCAGTGCATCCAGTGAATCGCCTCACCCTCACTTGGGCTGCGCGGCTGCTCTCCACCATTTCTGCGGATGATCGGATTGCTCATAACAGTTCTCCTTCGGGTGCCATGCACCTCAAGACCGAAGCACCTGCAGCTTTCGATCCACCGATGACAAGCCAGCAAATTCTGGCTCTTGCCACGATGGCCCCAGCGCCGGACTGGCCCCTTCAATCAACTTGACGTGCCGTCCAATCGAAAAGGCGTTGCCTACCTCTCCCTTTCCAATGCCAGTACTTTTCCGAGACGGCGCCTGAAGCGTTCATCACCGTCGGACGCGGAAGCCACGGGTAGTGGCTCTTCGCCAGACTCCGAGCTGTCGCCCGCAAATTGTGCGGCATCGCGGCTCGTCCAAGAGGTCGGCACACACCGTGCATGCTCCCGACGAAGACAACCATCGCCCAGGCGGAAGAGTCCAAGGAAGCCGCCTCCAATACCAAAGTCAGGCAGCGCCCTCGATGATCCCCGCATCCATTCGCAATCTAGCAGTGTGCGGCTTGCTCCTGAGTTCGCTCTTGGGCTGGCCTCTCTCGGCCGAGAAAGGAAACGTCTCTCTGGAAGTCAGCACTACCGCTCCCATCACGCCATTCTTCGCCGCCGTCAAATCTCAGCCCGCGCAGGTACACTTGCGCCCTGAAAATGATAGTCCCGAGGTCGGGCTTATGCGCACGGGCGCCACGATCACGGTCACAGCATGTCGGCCCGATTGCGCTGCGCCGCACGCATGGGCACTGCTCGCCCCGGAGGGCGCCATCAAGCTCGAACTGCTGAATACCAAACCCGTTCACCTTGAAACGCCCACCTCCCCGACTGCCGAGACTTCGTGGTACGGACGTGTCGGCAAATCAGGCATCAAGGTATTCAGGGAACCGCGACTCAACGGACCCATTGTGACGCACGAGCGGCTCAGCCGGGAGATGGCGTTCCTGCCCAACTCCGATCTCAGGAACGGTGGATGGCTCGAACGGGTCGAGGGTGGCTTTGTGCGCGCGAGTCGCGTGAAGACCCTCACGCCAAGTCGCTTCCAGGGTCAAGTGCGGCCTGACTTGCCGCTCGCATTCCTCGTCCGCGATGTCCCCACGTCTGGAGACCGTCAATCCGTAGGGTTGCACCGCTATGATCGCATCGCGGTCCGGAAGATCGACGGTCGCCGCGTCGTGACCGACAGCGGATCGTTGCCGAGGAGTGCCGTGCGAATCGTCACCCGACACAGCCCTCCGTCGTCGATTCCGACCGGCGCCAAGTGGGTCATTGTCGACCTCGCGCAGCAAACCCTCACCGCCTACGAGGGCGAGAGTGCTGTTTACGCCACACTGATTTCTAGTGGCAAGGACTACAAAGAGAGCGAGACGCACGTTGGCCTGTACCAGGTGGAGCACAAAATGGACTACAGTGACATGCATGGAGAGTCCGACGAGCCCTACGATGTCGATCGCGTTCCCTATGCCCTCTACTTTCACAAGAACGAAGCGCTGCACGGGACCTACTGGCACGATCGATTCGGCGCCCCCGCGTCTCACGGGTGCGTGAACCTTTCGCTCGCCGACGCTCGCTGGTTGTTCAAATGGTCCCCGCCCCACCTGCCCGAGAACTGGAGCACGATAGACCCCAAGGCCGCCGGCCTTCCATCGCTGTGGGTGTTGATAAAGAAGACGACTGGTCCGAGGGCGATTTCTTTCCGTGAGCCGTAGGCTGGGGCCAGAAGGTAACCTTGCTGTTTCGATTCGGGCCAGAGATGGCGCACGATTAGGGCCACCCGCCGGAACCCCAACTGTGCTGGCATAAAAATTATGAAAGAGTGATCAGTGCTTCTTTATTGAAGCCAACCAATTCGCCGGAACGCCCTCCGTGGATCTTTTGTGCCCACCCGGCGTCGGCGAGCAAGGCGCGGCCTACTGCCACCAAGTCAAAATCTCCCCGGTCGTAGCGACGCAGAAGTTCATCCAATGCGCTGGGAGTCGAGGATTCTCCTTGGAAAGCGTTCAAGAAGTCTCCTGAGAGTCCGATTGAGCCCACTGTGATGGTGCTCTTTCCGGTCAGCTTCTTCGCCCATCCGGCAAAGTTCAGATCAGAGCCGGCGAACTCGGGCTCCCAGAACCGGCGCTGCGAACAATGGAAAATATCAACCCCGGCCCCCGCCAAGGGCGCTAGCCATGCTTCCATCTCCTGGGGCGTGGTCGCCAGCTTTGCTGCGAAGTCCTGCAGCTTCCATTGCGAGATCCGAAGGCCGATCGGAAAATCAGGACCGACGGCCTTACGAATGGCTCGAATTAGTTCCACAGCGAATCGAGCGCGTTCGGCCAAAGTTCTGCCGCCGTAACCATCAGTGCGTTGGTTGGTGGGATGCCAGAAGAACTGGTCGATCAGATAGCCATGTGCCCCGTGAATCTCTACCGCATCGAACCCGAGTGCCTTTGATTCCGCTGCGGCTTGCGCAAACGCCTGTATCGTTTTGGCGATGTCGGACTCTGTCATGGCGACGCCGCCGATCCTTCCGGGTGCGACATAGCCTGACGGTCCTTCAAAAGGAGCAGGCGGCAGCCATCCGGTATCCTTGGGCGCGACCACGCCCATATGCCAGAGTTGCGGTGCCATGATCCCACCTGCCGCATGCACCCTGTCAATCACGGCCTTCCATCCGCTGAGTGGCTTTTCGCCATAGAAGTGCGGAATGTCTGGATCATTTGAAGAGGCTGGGCGATTCACCACGGTGCCCTCTGACACAATGAGGCCGACCTCGTCTTTCGCGCGACGGACATAGTAGTCGGCCACATTTGAAGCCGGTACGCCTCCAGGGGAAAACGAGCGCGTCATGGGCGCCATGACGATCCGGTTCTTGAGTTCAAGTGACTTCAATCGAAATGGTTGGAAGAGTTCTTGTATCTTGCCCATTGGCCCATGCCGTGCATCGATCGTGCCGCTCCAACAGACTAGGGAGCTATTGAAATACTGAGGATCCATCCAATTGCAGCGGTCACTGCCATCGCCAGGGCGCCCCCGATGGCGACTCGAAGCGATGCACGGCCGGGTGGCGCGCCGCCGAGATGACCACCAAGTGCGCCGAGAGCCGCAAGACTCGCCAGCGACAGCCCTGCGATCGCTGGAATACGGAAAAGCGATGGCGCAACGAGAAGAGCCCCAATTGGAACCATGGCAAAGGACGCAAAGCTTGCGGCCGATATCCATGCCGCCTGTATGGGACGAGAGAGGGCGGTCTGGTCGATTCCCAGCTCGTCACGCATGTGAGTGCCGAGGCGATCACGGACGCTGAGCTGTTTTGCAACCTTCATGGCGAGATCCTTGTCGAGGCCGCGTGTCACGTAGATCGTCGCAAGCTCGTCCAATTCGGCTTGGGGCTGGCCGGCAAGCTTCTCGCCTTTCCCGCTCGATGTCCGCCCGCTCTGCGTCGCGCTGCGAGCTGACCGACACATATTCGCCCACGGCCATCGACATCGCTCCTGCGACAAGGCCCGCCACCCCGGGAAACCAGGATGGCGCTCCTTGGCGCCGACGAAGCCGCGACGCCAATCATCAGGCTCGCGGTCGAGCCAATGCCGTCGTCCGCCCCGAGCACGGCAGCGCGCAGTCACCCAACGCGCCCACTTCGGTGTTCTTCCCGGCCTGGCAGACGCATGCGCTGCGCCCTTTCCTCAGCGCCTCATGTCGAGGCAACCGGCTTTGCCTTCTCGCCCTCGCAGCAATTCTCCGCGCAGTGAGCCGGCCCCAACAATGTCAGAATCTTGCTCCACGTATCCTTATGCACCGCTTTTCGTGGCAGCACACGTCCCATGGCCGGGCCGGCCTTCCTCGCTTGTTGCACGCGTCGCTCAAGTTGCTCCAAATCGAGGTACTCCTCACCGTCCAGTAGACGTGTGGCCGTTTCTGCGGTACTCACGCTGGCGACTTCATCGTCGGAAAGGAGCGTCAGCACGCGTTCCCGGGCAATATTTTCGGATCGCATGTCAGTATTCAGGGCTATTCCAATCAGACTTGTGGGTTGCGTTGCTAGCGGACTGCACAAGACGTGCCGACATCGTGGGGGCCGTCCTTCGGGCACGACGACGGGCTTTCCAGGCGCACCTCCACCGCGTGCCCAGTCAATGTGGAGAAGCTTCCATTCAATTTGGATGCCCGCGCGGTACGAGGTCGACCCGGGCGATGACCGGCGACTTGCGTTTCAACACCTCCTCGGCCGTGCGCACCAGCTTCTCGACGGTGGCGCCGTTCATCGCGGGATCGATCACCACCCGCGCAACCACCCATGCCTGTCGTGGCCCAATGAACGTCACCACCAGCTCCGTAACGGCCACAATGCCGGGCTGGGCGACAATCATCTGTCCGATCCTGCCACGCAGGGCTGCGGACACCTGGCCCCCGATGAGGATGTCACCATTGCGCGCAGCGAGTTGGAAGGCGACAAAGCCGAGCAGAATCCCAACCATGATCGCAGCTATTCCGTCTGAAATTGCGGACGCCGTGATTTGGTGAAGCGCGATCCCCACGGCGGCGATCAGGTTGCCGACCAGCGCCGCAGCATCCTCCGCAAACACGGCTCGCACGACTGGGTCGGAGCTTAGATCGAGGTGCTCCAGGAATGTTCGCTCCAACGCCTTCGCCTCTCGCCTTAGCTGTCGCTGGGCTTGGACCAATGAAACGCCGTCCAGACAAAACGAGACGAAGAGGACCAAGTAGGCGATCCGGAACGACAAGATCGGCTGTCGGTGAACGAGCCCATCGATTCCCTGATGCACCGAAAGCACGGCGCCGATCGCAAATACTCCCATGGCAGCAATCAGCGCCCAGAAATAGGCTGCCCGCCCGTGGCCGAGTGGATGCTGCTCATCGGGCGGACGACCGCTGCGCCGCTGGGCGAGCAGAAGCAGCACTTGGTTGCCACTGTCTGCGAAGGCGTGGAATGCTTCCGCCCACATTGCACTCGACCCGGTGAACAGCGCAGCCAGCACCTTCGCCAGGGCAGTGGCAAGGTTGGCGACCAGAGCAACCGCTACGGTGCGAAGGCTGTCATCTCTTCTCGAGGGCATTTCTTTTTGCGCAGGCCATGCTCCTGCATTTCTAGCAGGCGCAGGATCTGCACGTCACGGATAGAGCATGGCCATTATACTATATCCATCATCTGGTCCGTTGGTGGCAGCATGCCCGCAAGGTCTGCAGGGGACGCCCCTTTCAGGGCAAGTGCAGTCAGCGGCCACTCGCCGAACTTGGCCAGATAGGCCATCAGCACCACGGCTTCGGCCCGCTCACCGGAATAGGTATCGGTATTGACGACCAAGTCGTAATGGACGGGGTCAGCAACGTTCTGGCCCACGGCACGACGGACGAAGGCGGCGCGTTCCCTCTCGCCTGCCACAATCAGCCGCTTCGCGGCCTCGACTGAGATTCTGGATTCCGCCTCGATTTCCCGCACGCGGAGGTCGAGAGGGGTTGCAAGCCGCACCCGAAGCGCACGACGCGGATCGACCAGATACTGGGCTTCCCGGCCCACGATTACGGCACTGCCTCGGCCGGCAATCGCATCGATGATACTACGGACATCTGCGACGTAGTCTACGGGAGTCGCCCCCAGATTGGGTGCGAAAGCCGCGAGCAACTCCTCGATCGCGGTGCGCGTGCGCTCATCGAAGGCAACCACAGTGCCCTCGCCCATGTGGAGAAGACGCGCAAGCTCGCTGACAACTTCGCGATCCCAGTAGCTAAAACCTAGACGCTCTGCCACTCCCCGCCCAAGCACAACCCCGTGCGCGCCAAATTCACATGAGATCGTCACCACTGGCCACTCCTCCGGCAGTGCCCCCCGACGCCCGTTCTGCTTGAACACCCAGCACGTTGCCTGGGCTTCTACCATTGCGTCTACCTCACGCGGATGTCGCAACTGCGGCCACTTCAACTCTGACATGGTTGCCTCCGTTTCACAGGACTCGATTCGGTAGCACCCGGCTATCCAGCCCGCGGCGCCGCGGAAGCGACGTGTTTCATTCACATCTGCCGAGCGATTACGGAAATTCCTTGGAACTACGGTCGCCGCCGCCGTTCACATTCTCAGCCTCGAGACGGGCGGGGTGTTCCGCGCCCGATTCCTCGGCAGGGGCGCGGTCGTGTGCGCCGTGGAAATACTCGGGCGTCGGCTCGGTGGCGGGGTGCGGGTGGCCGACCGAAGGGTGGTCTGGCGTCTCCCGGGCGTAGATGCCGCGAGCGGTGTCCAAGGCGTCACCGGCCGATTCATGAACCAGCAGATCGGCGAGGCTGACAAGGCCCTTGAGATGTCCCTCGCCGTCGAGCACCAGCAAGCGGGATACCCCCGCACTGACCATCATCTCGCCGGCTCGGTCCACCGGGCAGTCGGGCGGGACGAACTGTATCGGCGCCGTCATGACGTCGCCCACCTTGGTCTTTGCGGCTTGTCGATCCTTTCCGACAACCCGCAGGGCGATGTCACGATCGGTGATGACACCGATGGCCTTGCCATCGGCGTTGCACACCGGCAACAACCCGAGGTTGTGGAAGGCCATCGACTTGGCGGTCCGCGCGACAGTCTCGTCTGGGCGGATCCATTGTACGTCCTGACTCATGATTTCTTCACAACGCATGTGTTCCCTCCCTCTCGGTTCTGGGGTTCTGCAAGAATTGGCCCAGTGGCAAGGAGATCCCGGTTGGACGACCATGAAACGCGTCGGCCACTGAGGGCCATGGATATGAGGCGCATCGGGCGGCAGTCCTGACGCAACCGCATTTCGGTCCCATCGCGGTGAGCGCCGGCTTCAATCAAGATGAGGTACCGCTCTATTCGCTTTGAAGGAGACGAGTTGCCGCCGTCCGAAGGTGAAGAGCTGCGAGCCCCAGCTTCACTCGAAACTCCATGGCACCGATCGTGCAATAGCACAAGGTGAGGCGAGCCTTTGTGGAAGTCGCCCCAAAGGCGCAGCCTCTGCGCCTCCTAGAAACGAACGTACTGCTTGCGCCAATCGAGAACAAAGAAAGCGAGATTTCAATGATGAGCATGTCGTGGTTGTTGTGGATGGCATTCATGTTCCTGTTTCTCGTACCCTCGATTAGCTACGGTTGGGGTTACCGTAAATGGGGGCCGCCATACCCGAGGTATATCCAGCGGCGTCGTGGCGTGAGGGCCGCCACCGCTGGCGATCTTGCCACGTTCAACCATCAGGCTTGGGGATGGGGTGGCGATTTCGTGTGGATGGTGCTTTTCATTGGGATACTCTGGGCTGTGGTGACCCTTTGGTGGCGATGAGGTGAAACGGTATCAGTCATCGGAGTCGGTCGAACGCAAACGAAAGGTGCGCGACTGACCCGGTGTGGACAACAAGGGATTCCGATGAACCGGCATCGTGCTTGCGGCGTGCCGCATTCGACCAGGAGGGCATCATGACGCGAATTCTGTTGGTACTGGCGTTGACGGCTGGAATCTTTGGGGGTGGTTTAGTCGCAGCGGAGACGGCGTCGTCCACGGCAAAGCCGGCAGCGGCTACGCCGGCGCAGCCGGGTTCGTGGCAAAGCGGGATGATGGGCGCCGGGATGATGGGAGGTGGGATGCTGGGCGCCGGGATGTGCCCGATAACGATGGCCGGCCTCGGCACCAAGATGGACGTCAAGAAGATCGACAAGGGTGTCAGCATCACGTTCACGTCCACTGATCCGCTGACCGTCGCGCGGCTTCAGAAGATGGCCGAAGCGATGCGCCTCATGCACGAGGCGATGATGCAGTGACGGAAGCCATGCCGGAAGGACTCCTTCGAGAAGACGCGCCAGTGGTTGAGCGACAAAATCGCCCCTTGATGGGCGAACAAGGCTCGCGCGATGCAGCGGCGAGGCGGCCGCTGGATCGATACTTTCTTCACCCCGACGCAGTTCGTGGAGGGCACAGGGTCGACGTGCTTGTCGACGGGGACGAGACCTACTCGGCGATGCTTGATGCGATCGGAGCGGCGAAGACGGAGATTCTCCTCGAAACCTATATCTGGACGGATGACGCCACCGGGAGGAAGTTCGTGGAGGCGCTCGAGACACGAGCCCGGGCCGGGCTGCGTGTCCACGCGATCATCGATGGATTTGGTTCGCTCGGGCTTTCCGAGACGACTCGACAGCACATGCGCGACGCAGACATCTCGCTCGCTGTGTTCCACCCGGTCCGGCCGTGGCGACGGCGCTGGGCCTGGCCGGTGCGTGACCACCGCAAGCTCCTGGTCGTGGACGGAGCCATCGCCTTCACCGGCGGGCTGAATATCGGGGACGACTATGCCCCTGCGGCGTGGGGCGGCCGAGGCTGGCATGACGTGCACTGCCGGCTCACGGGCCCCGCTGTAGCGAATCTTCGATGGCAGTTCTTTGCTTCTTGGGGCCACGCGACTGGGGAGCGTGGCGAGCCGCCTCCCCTGGCAGCGGTTCCACGACCTTCGCAGAGTACCGACTTGGCGCGCGTGCAGGTGCTTGGCATCGGCGGGTTGCGGGACCGTAGGCGCATTCGCCGACACTACCAATTCGCGGTCAGACAGGCTCAGCACACGGTGCGGATCATGGCTGGCTACTTCATCCCAGACCGTAGCTGGCGACGGCTCTTGCGAAACGCCGTCAAACGAGGCGTCGACGTTCGGGTCATGTTCCCGCACCACAACGACATCCTCGCAATGCAGTGGGCTGCGCACGCCACGTACGCGGCCCTGCTGCGGGCCGGTGTTGCGGTCTACGAATGGCTGCCTTCGATGCTCCACGCGAAGGTCCTGTCTGTTGACGGCGTGGTCTGCGCCATCGGTTCGTACAACCTTGACCGACGCAGCCTGCTTCTGAACTGGGAGCTGAGCGTGCTGGTGGGCGACAAGGCGACCGCCCGCACGCTCGACCGAAACTTCGACGCTGATCTCGATCGCTGTATCGCAATCGACCGCACAAACTGGGCGCGCCGGGGACTTCTCCCGCGTTTGGTGGAAAGATTTTTCTACGCTTTTCGGCGATGGCTGTGAGCGCCTCTCCCCTGCTCAGCTCAACGATCAGCGGCTGCCCAGTGCAGCCGGGTCCTGGCTGTAGAACTGCTGTAGTTGGAGGTAGAGTTCGGGGTGTTTTGACTGAAGCTGGCGCGGCTTCTCGAAGAAGGTCTCGGTAGCGACAGCGAAGAATTCGGCCGGATTGGTCGCGCCGTAGTGATCGATCAGCGTACGGTGGTGGTGGGCCGTGTCGCGCACCAGTTGATCGAAGTCGTGGCCGAGCACGCGCGCCCATGCGACGTACATCGAGCGCCGGGGAAGAACCGGCGCGCCGTCGCCCGCGCCGCTCTCCTGGTCCAGTTGATGGGCAAACTCGTGCAGCACGACGTTGTGTCCGTCGTGGATGTCGGCGGCACCTGAAAGCACACTGTCCCAGGCCAGCACCACCACGTCGCGCGCCCATGATTCTCCGAGCCGAGCCTGCGTGCCCTCGGCGACCAGCCCATCCGGGGTACCCTGACCGCCGGGCACCAGATACGTTGTCGGATACACCAAGATCGAGACGAGGTTCGGATAGTAGTCCGTCTGGCGATGCAGAAGCAGCACGCACGCTTGCGCGGCGATGGTCACCCGGGCCTCGTCGGTCATCTGCAGGCCGCCGCACCCTTCAAAGTGCTTCTCCGCCAGAAACACCTGGATGTGCCCGACCAGTTCCTCCCGGTCATCGGGAGACAAGCATGCCACGTAGGGAACGTTCTTCTCGATGAACGCGCGCCACGCGGCCGGAAATGCGTGCCGGCGAATCGCATCGCGGCGCCGACGCCTCAACCAGGCGAACATGGCCATCGACGCTTGCTCACGCGAACGGACGTGAGGCCGCAGATTAGCGACAAAGGCGCGCACGGGGCTTGACCGGCTACGCCTCGGTGTCGCCGCATAGCCCGGGTGCCTGCCTTGCCCGCGTTTTCGCCGCCAGGCAGGCCGGCTATTGCAACAAATACGCATCTCGAGGTGGCGGGCATTTTGGGTACTCCTAATCTGTCACAGCACAGGAACTGGAAGGTGGCGAGTCGCTATTGCGCTCCAGTCAGCAGGCCGAAGATGGGGACGACTGTCATTGCCAGGTACGCGCCGAAGAGTCCAGGGATCATCCAGGTCGCGCCGATCAGGATGACGAAGCCATAGCGCGCGATGTAGCGGTAGCTGTTGCGCGCGGTGTCCGGCAGGAACCATTCAACGACACGCGAGCCATCCAGCGGCGGGATCGGGATCAGGTTGAAGAACGCCAGGACCAGGTTCCCGTAGCAAAAGAACAGCAGCAGCGAGCCGATGCTCGTGAATTGGCCCGGCGCGAAGACCGCCGCAGGAAACGCTCGCGACACCAGTCCGGCGACGAGCGCCAGCACGACGTTCATCGCCGGGCCTGCGATTCCCGTCAGCAGCATCCCGGTCCGCTCATCCCGGAAGTTTCGCGGCTCGATCGGCACCGGCTTGGCCCAGCCGAAGAAATATGGCTCTCCTGACGTTTTCATGGGTGTAGCGGCGGCGACTTGAAGATGGGGTGGAGGACGATTCCGGAGCAGCAGAGGAAGATGAAGCTGATAAGTGCGCTGGCACTGTGGAAGCCGTAGGCCCGGC
>Ga0265330_10002080_pt1 | contig 11055 bp, 9 predicted proteins | sample 41919metaG_FD_202083 | JGI IMG/M metagenome (GOLD analysis project Ga0265330, IMG submission 202083) | Rhizosphere microbial communities from Carex aquatilis grown in University of Washington, Seatle, WA, United States - 4-19-19 metaG | ecosystem: Host-associated > Plants > Roots > Rhizosphere >... | reverse complement strand
ATAGCCACACCGCGCAGAGCCGCGGGGAGCACGAAATCTGCCGGCCCCGCGTCCGCAGCAGGTCGCATCTCGACCAGTGCCAAGGACCGCAGTATGTGGGAAGCCTGGATGTTCCCTGCGCCCGGGGCGACAAACGCGTTGCCGGTAGCGAGGCCGACCTGATAGCCCTGCCGCAGCAGTACCAGTGCGGCGGATGCTGCCAGCGAAACCGCGGCTTCGAACGGCGCCGACGGACCCCCGCCCGGCAAGGGCTCCCTTGGTCGCGCGTCGTCGAGAACCACCACCACCAGGCGTCCCGTGTTGCCCTCGAACTGGCGCACGAAGCACCGCCCGCGTCGGGCCGAGGTACGCCAATGGATGTCACGCGGATCGTCGCCGGAACGGAACTCGCGCAGACTCTCGAATTCGCCCCGACGGGTGCGCGCGGTGGTCTGCTGGTCGTTCAACTCGGCCAACCCAGAAGACAGTACGGCGTCCGTCACCGGCACCAAGGCCGGGTAGACGAGCAGATCGGCGGGAGCGTCCAGGTCGATCGACCGGCGCAACAGTCCGAAGGGAAAGCGCGTGGAGAGACGCAGGCCTGAGAGTTGATGAATTCCGCGGCGGGGAAGGGTGCGGCGGTAGGCGGTCTCCTGTTCGCGGCCGGCTGGTACCTTCAGGTAGAAGCAGCGCCTATCCACGGGCTTTTTCGCCACCAGATCTTCGACCTCCAGAGAGAAGGTGGGGATACGTTTCTTCGCGTTGCGAACCGCGATGCCCACCAGGAAAGGCGTTCCTGCGTGGATGAACGGAGGCAGGCGTCGGGTCACGACCAGACGGCGGAGGCTCGCCTCGGAGAGCACGCCGTTGGCCAATAGGAGGGAGAGCAACATGCCGAAGATCAGGAAGAGCAGGTTGATGCCGCCGTTGACCGCGGCGAACCCGAGCAGGAGGGTGGCCCCGATAAACCACTTTCCCTCGCGCGTGAGGCGGAACCGCCGGGGAGGACGGAACCAGCGCCGCAACCGCGTTGATATGGGAACCCTGGGAGGGTTCACGATCACCCCGGGATGGGCAACCGATTGAGGACGTCCATCACAACGCGTTCGGCCTCCTCGCGCACGCGACCAGTCGAGTCGAGTTGGTTGGCCAGAACCAGCCGGTGCGCCAGGGTGGGCAAGGCGAGTTCTTTGAGATCGTCAGGCAGCACGTAGTCGCGGCCGGCGATCAGGGCCGAGGCGCGCGCCACGTTCCGCCAGGCCAGTTCGCCGCGCGGGGACAGTCCTAGGGCCAGAAACGGCGAACGGCGGGTCTCGCGTGCGACATCCACGATGTAGCCGGCCAGTTCGGACGAGATGCGCACGCGCGCAGCGGCCTCCTGCAAGGCGATGATCTCGGGGAGCAAGACGGCTGGCTGCAGTTTGGCCAGGGCGTCGTCGGTCACGGCCGGTGCTTCCAGGATCAGACTCTTCTCGTCGTCAGCCGAAGGATAGTCGATGCGGATGCGAAGGGTGAAGCGGTCCATCTGCGATTCGGGCAGGGGATAGGTTCCGTAGTGCTCTTCCGAGTTCTGGGTCGCGACGACCATGAAGGGTGGTTCCAGCCGATGGGTATGTCCGTCCAGAGAGACTTGACCGTCGTTCATGGCCTCGAGCAACGCGCTCTGCGTGCGCGGGGTGGTGCGATTGATCTCGTCGGCCAGAACCACATTGGCGAACAGGGGGCCTGGGCGAAAAACGAACTGGCTCGAGGGTGTGTCGAGCACCGACACACCGAGAATGTCTGACGGGAGGAGATCGCTGGTGAACTGGATACGATGAAACGTGCCACCGATCGAGAGAGCGAGGGCACGCGCCAGGGTCGTCTTGCCCACGCCCGGCACGTCCTCGATGAGCAGGTGGCCCCGCGCCAGCAAGGCCAAGACCGCGTTGCGGATGGCGGCAGGCTTGCCCCGGATGACCTGGGCAATGTTTCGCTCGAGTCGCTGCACCAATTCGGCCGCGGGGCGCTCACGTTCGGCCGGCACCAGTCGTGTCATTGTCTCCAATGATACCTCAGCACGGGCCGCAGCGCTCACGGCCCCCGCGCTTTGCCGGATCCATTTCCCCCTGCGGGGGCTTCGGGCTCCACCACCCAACCTGCCCACCCCGCGCGCTTCGCGCGCGCCCTCGCCGGATCCGGTCGCCGGATCCGGCCACCGGATCCGCCAACGGTTTCTAGCCTGCGGCTTTGACGGCCTTGATCTGAGCGATGAGCGGCGGAACCGTGGACTCCCAGGTTGCGCACAAGCCGTAATCGGCCACCTGGAAGATGGGCGCTTCCGGATCCTTGTTGATGGCCACGATCACCTTGCTGCTCTTCATCCCGGCCAGGTGCTGGATCGCACCTGAAATCCCGACCGCAAAGTAGAGTTCCGGGGCAACTACCTTGCCGGTCTGGCCTACCTGCAGATCGTTGGGCACCATGCCCGCGTCGCAGGCCGCGCGGCTGGCGCCCAGGGCTCCGCCGAGGAGATCGGTCAGCTCTTCCAGGACTTTGAAGTTCGCGGCTTCTTTCAACCCGCGGCCGCCGGACACCACCACCTTGGCCTCGGTAAGATCCGGGCGGACGCTCTTGCTGGCGTGCAGGGCAACCAGTTCGGACCCGAGCGCATCGATCGGGCCGGACTCGAGGGCCTCGACGCTGCCCGCGCCGGCCGCCGGTGTGGCGGGCGGGAATTCGGTCTGGCGAACTGTCGCCACGACTACGGGGGTCAGCACCTCCACGTCGGTCAGTGCATTGCCCGCGTAGGACGGCCGCCGGAAGGTCTTGGGGCCGGTGACGCCCACGATTTCGCTGGCCATGCCCGCGCCCATCAGGCCCGCGGCACGCGGCAGTACATCCTTGCCCGTCGAGGTGGCCGAAGCCACCAGCGCCGATGCGCCGGTCTTCTTGACCGCCGCCACCAGCACGGGCGCCCAGGTTTCGGCCAGCGGCGCAGCCAGGGCCGGGTTGTCGCAGCAGAGAACCTTGTCCACGTAGCGGGCGGCATCCTGAGCCGCGGCGCCGATTCCGGAGCCGATCGCGATGCCGACCACCGGCCCATCGTTGGCTTGCGCCAGCTTGCGGGCGGCGGAGATCGCCGGCAGTGAGGCCGAGCGCAGGTTTGCTGTCGTTGTTTCCAGGAGAACGAGTGTCGCAGTGCCAGGCATCAGATCACCTTCGCTTCGTTGTGGAGCTTCGCAACCAGTTCCTCGACCGAGGCCACCTTCACGCCGGCCTTGCGTGCGGGCGGAGCTTCGTGGCGAACCGTCTTGACCAGGATTCCGCCGGTCGCGCCGAGAGACTCGACAGTAATCTCGCGCAGCTCTTTCTTCTTCGCGGCCATGATGCCCTTGAGCGACGCCAACCGTTGGGTGTCTTCCCATTCGGCGGTGGCAGGGGCCAGGGCTTCGTTGCGCACGGCCTTCTTGCCGATGATACGCAAATCAACGGTCACAATCGCGGGCAGGCGCACGCGGCGTTCTTCCACGCCCGCATCCACTTCACGCGTGACGGTTGCCGACTTTTCATCAGCGGCCATGACAATGCTGGCCAGGAAGGTGGCCTGCGGCCAGCCCAGCGAGGCGGCCAGAATCTGACCCACCTGGTTGTCGTCGCCGTCCACCGCCTGCTTGCCCATGATCACCAGGTCAGGCTTTTCGGCGTCGACCACCGCACGCAGGATGCGCGCCACCCGGTCAGGGTCGAGCGCGCTGTCGTCGCCCGCGATAAGGGTGGCGCGGTTGGCGCCCATGGCCAGCAACTGCTTCAACTGGGCCGCGGTTTCCTTGGGGCCGATGCTTACCACCACGACTTCTCCCACACGCTCGCCGCCTTTCCCCTTCTCGGTGAGGCGCAAGGCGGCTTCGACTGCGTACTCGTCAAAGGGATTCACTTGCCAGGTGGTGCCCGCCAGTTCGACGGAGCCGTTGGCGACCTTCAACTTGAGGTCAGGGTTGGGAACTCGTTTGCAAGGTACAAGGATCTTCACGAGAGCCTCCTTCGGGACAGGTTCGTCGATATGGAACAGCTAGCTGGTGGCGGACCGTAACGCCCCTTCCAGACAGGCCAGGATGTCGTCGTTGGTGTCCACCAGGTACACGGTGATGGGCTTGGGCTGTCGGTGGGCGCGCAACTCGTCGACCATGGCCCGGGCCGCTTCCGCGGGGTCGAGGCCGCCCAGGCCAGTGCCCAGGCCCGGAATTGCAATGACATCGAAGCCGCGAAGAGCCGCGGCGATCAAGGCCGCACGCGCGGCACGGCGGGCGTTCTCAACGCCGACCTTGGTGCCGGGCTCCTCCATGGTCGGGGCGTGAATTATGTATTTGGCCCACAGCCTGCCAGCGTTGGTTACGACCGCCGCACCAACGGCTATAGGCGCCAGCGACATGGCCTCTCTTTGAATGGAATGGCCCCCTTTGCGGGATAGGGCTCCTGCCACGCCACCACCCATTATCCCCAATGAATTTGCAGGGTTGACGATGGCGTCGACAGCCATGTCAGTGATGTCAGCCTTGGCGATATGGATCTGCATCGGGTGGCGCGCCCCACGATTTCGCGACGGCTCACGGTAGCATCAAGCCTGCCAATTCTTCAAGGGCCGTCTGCAGGTTCTGTCGCTGCAAACAACTAATCAGGGTGTGACACAGCATGAAGGAAAGTGGTCTTGTTTCTCCTGCCGTCACACCGAGTTGCAAGCCGCGGGCGCGCGCCTCGGCCCCTGCTCCGAACCCCGGGCTACGCACGCACGCGCAGCGCGCCCGGAAGAAGCTCGAACGTGGCAGGAAGGTGGCCCGGAGTTTCCCCGTCGATCTCTAGCGGGATCTTTGCTTCGCGATCGGCGGGCGCGACGGTCATCCGGCGCAGTCGCGTGCCCTGGACTTCTTTCATGGTCAGATGGTTGCCGCTGTAGATGCGGTGAATGTTGGCCATGACACCGACGCGGCCCAGGTCGCCCACGGTGACCAGATCGAAAAGGCCGTCGTCGAGCAAAGCCTCGGGGCAGATCTTCATGCCGCCACCGAAGAAACACCCATTCCCAACCGCCGCCAGAAGGAGTCGCATGCGCCGTTCGGGCTGGCCGTCCCCCGAAAGCACGACATCGACGTTGTCGTATCCGACCAGCGAACGGACCGTGGCCGAGAGAAAGGCGAGGCGGCCGCCCAGCCGCTTGGTAGATGCGTTCGCCCGTCGCGCGACATCGCTGGAGAAGCCAATCGACACGACATTGATGAAGTGGCGTTCGGCCGGGGAGCCATCGTCGGCGACGAAGGACACGAGACCCGCGTCGACGGGACGGGCAGGCGTCTCGCGAATACGGCGGGCCGCCTCGCCTACGTCGTCGTCGAGATCCAGGGTGCGGCGGAAATCGCCACCTGTGCCGCGCGGGATGATGCCCAGCTCGCACGTGCCGCCGGCAGCGAGAATGCCGTCGGCCACCTCGGAAATGGTGCCGTCGCCGCCCATGGCCACGATGAGGCCGCGCCCGGCCGTCGCCTCCTCGCAAGCGATGCGCCGGCCGTCACCTTTGGCCTCGGTGAAGCGCACGTCAACGCGGCCCAGCCCGTCGGTGAGCGGGCCGACCAGAGCAGCCCAGCGTCGTTGGCTGAGCCCGCCCCCGGAACGGGGATTGACGATCGCGACCGGTCGTTGCACTGGGCGACCAGGTTAGCACGAAGCGGGCGTCGCACGAGCACGCCGGGGCTGGCCAGCCAGCAAAATCGAGTACACTACGCGCCCGATGGCTCATCAGTACATCTTCACCATGCAGGATCTGCGGCGGGTTCATCCGCCGAACAAGGAGGTCCTCAAAGGCATCTACCTCTCGTTCTTCCCGGGCGCCAAGATCGGCGTCATAGGCGGGAACGGCGCGGGCAAGTCCACCCTCCTGCGCATCATGGCCGGCGAGGACAAAGACTTTTTCGGCGAAGCACGGCCCGCCGACGGCATCACCATCGGGTACCTGCCGCAGGAGCCGCGACTCGATGCCAGCAAGACGGTGCTCGGCAACGTGGAGGAAGCCGTGGCACCGGTGAAGAAGCTGCTGCAGAGGTTTGACGAGGTCAACCTGCGCCTGGGCGCGGACATCACACCCGACGAAATGGACAAGCTGCTGGAAGAGCAAGCCAAGCTCCAGGACGCCATCGATGCGGCCAAGGGTTGGGATGTCGATCGCACGCTGGAGATCGCCATGGATGCCCTGCGCCTGCCGCCGCCAGACGCGGACGTGAACAAGCTGTCGGGCGGCGAGCGCCGGCGCGTGGCTCTGTGCAAGGTACTGCTGCAGCGGCCGGATCTGCTGCTGCTCGACGAGCCCACCAATCATTTGGATGCGGAGAGCGTGGCCTGGCTGGAGCAGCACCTGCAGGAATTCCCCGGAACCATCGTGGCCATCACCCACGACCGCTACTTCCTCGACAACGTGGCTGGCTGGATCCTGGAACTGGATCGCGGCGAGGGCCTGCCGTGGAAGGGAAACTATTCATCGTGGCTCGAGCAGAAGCGCAAACGGCTGGAGGCCGAGGAGAAGGCCGAGTCGGCCCGGCAGCGCACCTTGGCGCGCGAGCTGGAGTGGGTGCGCGCCTCGCCGCGCGCGCGCCAGGCCAAGTCCAAGGCCCGCTTGGCGGCCTACGAAGAAATGCTGGCGCAGGATGCGCAGAAGCGCGAGGACACTGCCGAGATCAGCATTCCGGCCGGGCCGCGGCTGGGCGACCTGGTGGTCAAGGCCGAGCATCTGAGCAAAGGCTACGGCGACAATTTGTTGATGGACGATCTGACCTTCAACCTGCCTCGCGGCGGTATTGTGGGCATCATCGGGCCCAACGGCGCGGGCAAGACGACGCTCTTCCGCATGATCGTCGGCCAGGAGAAGCCCGACGGCGGCGTTCTGCGCATCGGCGACACGGTCAAGCTGGCCTATGTCGATCAGTCGCGCGATGCCTTGAAGGGCGACAACAGCGTGTACGACGAGATCGCGCAGGGCTCGGACTACATCCAGGTGGGCAAGCGGCAGGTGAACGCGCGCTCGTACGTGGCCGACTTCAACTTCAAGGGCGCCGATCAACAGAAGCGGGTAAAGGATCTATCGGGCGGCGAGCGCAACCGCGTGCACCTGGCCAAGCTGCTGCGCAGCGGGGGCAACGTGCTCCTGCTCGACGAGCCGACCAACGATCTGGACGTGGACACCCTGCGCGCGTTGGAAGAGGCACTGCTCGGCTTTGCCGGCTGCGTGGTGGTCATCAGCCACGACCGCTGGTTCCTCGACCGCGTCGCCACCCACATGCTGGCCTTCGAGGGCGATAGCCAAGCGGTGTGGTTTGAGGGCAACTACCAAGACTACGAGGCCGACCGCCATCGTCGCCTGGGCGCTGACGCCGATCGGCCGCACCGGATCCGGTACAGGAAACTGATACATGGCTCGTAGGCGACGAGTGGGCGACCGCAGGTCGCCCCTACCGGCGTTGGCGCACCGCCCACCCCTTGTCTCGGGAAACGGAAACCTGCGGTCGGCATTTGCAGACGGGGCGCTATCCCGGTAGGCTTGAAGCAATGATTCCCAACGCCGAATTCGAACGGGCCATCACGCAGTGGAAGATCCGCAGGCAAGGGGGCCAAGTGGCTATCCAGGCCGCGGAGGTCGCATCGGGAGCCGTGGTGGGAGAGATGGCCCTTGCCAACGCCGAGCCGGGGCTGGTTTCTTCGGACGAGTTTGGTAGCGGCGAACCCAACAGCGGCTCCACCCCGGGCGACTTCGATCCTGAAAGCTAGCCGCGTGGGGAGCCAGCCGGCTCCCCCTTCGGGGACGTCGAAACCAATCGCCTACCGTGCCCGTCTCGCACGCTGCGTTCCCATTTTGCTAGAAGTAGGCGCGCACGCCCAATCCGACGTCGATGGTGAAGTCCAGTGGCGGGAAGACCACCAGGGCCGGCGCGATTTCCAGGTAGGCTTCGAGGAATCTTGGGCGTCGGAATGTGACGGCCAGCCCGATGGGAACGCGGGCGAGGATCACCACGTCGTGACCGATATCGTTGTTTCCGTAGGCCCACACGATCACCCGGCCGCCCAGACCCGCGTACCAGTCCAGGCGGTTCGTCATGTTGAGGATGTTTTCCTGGTACAGGTAGTCCGCGTGCACGCTGATGTCGTGGCTCCAATTGCCGCAGCGATAGGTGTGGTTGTTCGCATCCGTGCACCAGTTGTAGCCCCAGCCGCCGAACCCGAGCCCGAAGTCAAAGGCATTGCCGCCCCCGGCAAAGGCCTTGGCCGTGATGGCGGTGGGTTCGCCAATCTGGAAGCCCAGGCCAAAGGTGCGCGAGGTCCCAACCTCGGTCGCCCGCGCGCGACTTGCGCCGGCGGACAGGATTGCTGCAGCGGCCAACGTGACAAGGATGAGACGCTTCATGGCCCAGTATCCTAATACGTTTGGGGGCCGATCGATCCGTCGATTTCTCACCTCGCCTCCGGTCGGTCGGGAGGATAAACCTTGGGCGTCTTGACCCTGCGCTCTTTCACGGTCGCTTCGTTGCTGTTCTCGCTGCTGGCCGGCGGCCCGGCTGCCTGTCGTCGCAGGGGTTCGAACTCCGCGGCCCGATCGCCGGCGCCCACTTCCGCACCTGCGGTTTCTGCGCCGACGGCGCAAGCCGAGACGCCGGCCATGCCGCCCAAGCCCGACCCCGACGCCCTGCCTGAGGCCGCTCCGCCTGTCGAACGTCGTGCCATCCAGGTCGTGGCCGGGCAAGAACGGGTGGTCGACGCCGAACAAGCCGTGAAGCGCGGTTTGACTTTGGTGGATCTCTCCGACGGCTGGGCACCCTATGTTTTCCAGGACGGCAAGGCAGCCGACGGCGCGGTCTTGCCCAACCGCTACCGCACGGTGTTCGTCGGCCTGGCCAACGATCGCAGCGACGGTGACGGCCAGGCCCTGCCGCCCGGCGAGCGCAACTACCTCGAGCTCTACGGCATCCCGCCTTCGCTCTCGGTGCTGCGGGCGCGCTTTCTCGCGGACGCTGCCCGCTCCTGCGAGGGCAGCGTGGACAACGCGCGCTTGCTCGCGGTGGATGGCATCGAGACCTTCGGCCACACCACGGAGAAGAAGGAAGCAGTCAAGCACCGGCAGCGTGGATCGCGCCTGGATGCTGCTCGCGACAAGGCAGGCGTCGCCACCCTGGAGGCGCTGGCCGCTGCCGACCGTCGCTACGCCGGCGAGGTGAAGACCCACCTGCGCGTGGAAGCCGAGCACGCCGCCTTTGCCGAGGTGGAGAAGCGTCTGGCTTGCGAGGGTTTGATGGACCCGGCCAAGCACAAGGCGGGAATCTACGACGCGCCCATGCGCTCGGCCGTGCTGGATTTCCAGCAGAAGAACGGCGTGTTCGCCCAGGCCGACCTCACCCGCGCCACCCTGGAAGCCATGGCCCGGCCGCTTCTGGCCAACGACTTCGCAACCCTGCGCAGGGTGCTGGCCGAGCGGGCTGCCCATGCGGGCGGCTTCGTCGAGGACGGCAGCGCCATCGGGGCCATGCCGCCCGCCAAACGCAATAAGCCGCGTGCGATCCCCACCTACCGCAGCGCCGACGGAAAAGTGGCGCCCGTGCCGGACCTCGTGGGTGAGGCCACCGACGCCCTGATGGCGCGGCTGGGCCTATCCTCGCCCGAGGACGCGCTCGGCTTCTTTCGCCGCCACGCGGAAGGCGACTTTCGCTGGATGCGGGCGGCGGTGCGTTTCCCCGACCCGCCTGAGTACTACGGGTCCAAGATGGACCTTGTCGCGGAGATCGACCGCGGCGATGTCTGGTACGACTTCCCCTTTGACGGCAAGGGCAACCGGCTGCCCCAGCCGCGCAATCGCTTCCCGACCTTCACCCTCTACGTGCGCTGGCGCGGCGACAAGGTTCCCCTGGCGAGTTGGCGCACCACCATCGGCGGTTGGCGTTCGGAGCTCGCTGCCGACGGCGAGGAATACTACCGCTACAAGGACTCGGACGTGGGCAAGCGGGTGTGGCGGCACATCGTATCCGCGCCGGTGTGGCTGCCTCCGCCCAGTTCGCCTCTGGCGTCGATGGTGAAGACCAAATGGGTCGCCGGCGGCTATCCCCGCGTGGTCAACTACGACGAGACAGGCCCCGGATTTCTTTCGGCCTATGGTCTGGTGGCGGGCATCCACGTGCAGGCCAAGCAACGCAGCGAAGGCGTCGCCTATTTCGACAACGGCATTCGCACCCACGGCTCGTTCGACTACCTATCGCTGCGTGGCCGCTTTTCGCACGGCTGCCATCGCCTGTACAACAACCTGGCGGTCCGCCTGTTCTCGTTCGTGCTCAAGCATCGCCGCGCCCGGGTGCTCGGGCCCATGGCTCTGGGCTTCCGCCGCACCTTCTATTGGGACGGGGAAGTGTTCGAAATGCGCCTGCCCACGCGCGGCTTTTACTACGAGCTGGATCCGCCCTTGCCGGTCGAGACCCTGAAGGGAAATGTCGCAGGGCAAACCAAGCAACCCATCACCGACTACGTCCGGAAACCGGGCGTGACCTATGCCAATAGCAATCTGCCGTCGGCGTCCAGCGGGCCGGAGAGCAAGGCGGGCGGCGGCGGCCGAGTCGAGGCCAGCGCGGAAGGCAAGGTACCGTGAGCGCGCGCGGGTTTTGTCGGACTTGCCTGGTTCTGGTCTTCGCGGTTGGTTGCCGCGGGTCATCCGTCGATCGCACAACGTCGACAGCGGCGGACGCTGCCCCTGTGGCAGCGCGTCCCGGACATTCCTCGCCGAACGCGCCGGCTTCAGCGACACCAGAGGCAGAGTCAGCCGCTTTTTCGCCCAAGGCTGCGCGAGCCGCAGCGCCCGCCACCGAGAGCGCGAAGCCCGAAGACGATCTGCAGTCCGAGGAGCGAGAGGCGAACCCCTTGTCAGAAACCGTGACCCTCACCCTGTCCATCAGCCCGCCGGTCAAGGCGCTGGTCATGTGGGGCAGCAAGCAACTCGCTCGCGTCACGCCTGACAACTCGACCGTCGAGCTACAGCGCCCGCGCAGTTCGGGTCCGCTGGATCTCGACATTCGCGCCGAG
>Ga0265330_10002074_pt1 | contig 11064 bp, 1 predicted proteins | sample 41919metaG_FD_202083 | JGI IMG/M metagenome (GOLD analysis project Ga0265330, IMG submission 202083) | Rhizosphere microbial communities from Carex aquatilis grown in University of Washington, Seatle, WA, United States - 4-19-19 metaG | ecosystem: Host-associated > Plants > Roots > Rhizosphere >... | reverse complement strand
ATCGGTTGTGCGCCACCACCACAGCCTCGCCTCGATCGCCCACGCGCAGAAATCGTGGGATGAGCGGCCGCAAGAGCACCGGAATGCCCACTTCAACCGTCGCGGTGCCGATCCCGAAGCGTGCGGGAGCCCCACTTTCCCGAAGCGGGGCAGAGGCGATGACCGTGATTCGGTAGCGGGTCAAGTTGTGCGGGAGCCGGAAACGCAAGCGACCCATGCCGGTTGCGTCCACCTTCGCATCGCCCAGAAAGAAGGGAGTGGTCTGGAAGTTTTCGCGCAAGCTGAACCCGGGCTGCTCGCCACGGACATCGGCAGCGCCAGGGATCACACCCGGAGTGAGGGCTCGACGCTTGCCCAACACGCCCGGTTTGGGATCGTAGGGAGCGATGACATCGGACAGGCTGTCCACTGACTCGACACCGTCGGAGGATTCTAGGGCGAACGCACGGATCGGGTCTGGGGCTTCGTAGCCCGTCAGTGACAGCACGCCCTCGTCGACCGCCCACGCTGAAAGATGAGCTTCAGGAGCCGGCCGCACGTCGGGATTCTGTACTCGAACCTCGTAGCTGACTTCCTGGTTGGGCTCTGCCTTCTTCGGCCCCGTCACCCGAACTTGCAGACGCCGGTGCTCGACTTCGACTTCCACCCTCGCCTCCTGGCGAGACAGTCTCACCGGCCTCTCCGAGGAGGGCAAGACCGCGGTGGCTTCCACTTTCACGCCAGGCACCCAGCCTTCTTGCACCGGGAGCTCGACCTGGCCAAGGCCGTTGGCGAAGTACACGGTGCGCACCTCGCGCAGACCGCCGCGCATGACTGCGACCGCGCCAGTCCGCACACCCTTGCCAGCCTCCAGTCGAACCGTCAGCACCTCGCCCACGCGGGCGCGATGGGCTACACGCAAGGTCAGGGGTTCAGGCTCGGGAGCTTGCTCGGCTGGTTTGGCGCTAGCCGGCGCCACGTAGGCCGCGTCGCTGGTGAAAACGCGACGTTCGTCGTCCACCGCCTCGGCAGAGAGCAAATATGCGCCCTCCGCCAGATTTGCGAAGATCGTCTCGGCCGGCTTTGCTTTGCTGGCTTCGACGCGAACACTGCGGACGATGCGTTCGTCTTCCCGATCGCGCAGGGTTATGAGGATGTCTCGCACGGCCACTGGTCGCGCTTCTGGATTCAAGCCCTGAACCTCCACCTTCAGCTTGCCTGCATCCTCCTTCCACCGCATGCCCAGGTAGAAACGAGTGGGATGCACCCTGAATCTGACCTCTGTGGAGGTGGATCGCAGGGCTTCATCGCGAACCGTGATGTCGACGTGACATTCGGTCGGAAGGTACGGGTGGGAGGGCAAGGTGGGCAGATCGAGTGAGAAGACCCCGCGGGCGAACTCCTTTGCTGCCACGGCAAAGCTATCTCGCTGCGCGAGGGTTCTGAAGTCGCGCCTGGGACCGACGTGCCAACCCGCCGCCTGAGACGTGAAGAAATATGGACGACAGGTACGCCCTATGTCGGCAGCCGTCAGCTGAGCCAGTCCGCCGTACAGGTGCCTGGCTTTCACCTCGAGGCGCGGGGTTTGGCCTGGAAAGAATTCCTTGTCATTGACGTGAGCATCCACGTCGACCTCGGCGGCACGAAACGCGGCAACGTGGATGCCCTGTGCGCGGATGACCCAAGGATTCTCGGGATCGCCGGCTCGCTCGATGGTCGCCGAGAGGTAGTATTTCCCAAGCGGCGCATCCTTGGGTAAGGCAAGCACACCCCAAAACTTTCCACGCGCGTCCAGTCTCGCCGTGCCCTCGGCAACGTTGCGATCGGCGTTGCCCAGCTCCACGGTGGCCTGCGTGCCGGAAGGCAGCACCCGCAGGCCGTCCTGGTTCGCGGTGGTTTCCATGGCTGCCCAGCCGACGAAGTACACATCCTCGCCTCGCAGATACAGGTCGCGTTCTGAAACCAGTTCACCCGCAATGTCTTCCCCGGCATGCCGGCCCGTCTCGATGTGGCCAACTCGGTAGATTTCATCGATGGCCAACAGGACTTGGTCGGCCTGGCTGCGAGCCAGAAACATCAGGCCCTCCGACGCTGGTTTCTCTCCTGGCCAAGCCCCGAAAAGCGCCAGACCGTGGCCGTCGGCCTGCCCGAGCTTCAAGAATGACTTGCCGTCGGCGCTTGCCCGCACCTCCGCGCCCGGCACGACCTCGCCGGTCGACAGTCTGACCACTTGGACGGCACTACGGCCAGCGCCAAGCCACCCCACAAGCCCCAGATCGCTGACCTGAAAGAGCCCACGCCTTTCCGGTACCGACGCCCCCTCCAGCGAGACCGCGAACAAGCCGGGCCGGCCATTCCCGACTTTGGCCAAGTCCACGGGAAGCCCATTCCATTCTTTGGGCTGGGCATCGAGGTCAACCTGCCGTTCGACGATGTCTCCGCCAAGACCCGCGAGCGTGGGGGCTGGATGCTTTTCGTCATCGTCCGGAAGGTGCCGTCCCCCCTTCTCAGCCTCCCACCACGCCAGCGCTCTCGAGTAGGCGTCCGGCCGAGCGCGAATGGTATTCGGATCGAGCGCAACCACGCGCAGCCGCGCGGACGGAACCAGGCTGCTCTCAATGCCGATGGTCCATGGCTTCTTTGCCTCCAGGGTCCCCTGCTGCTCGGACAGCCACAAGTCCTTGCGCGGTGCTGGTACTTCGCAAGTCACCCGGCGCGTCCAGGCCGTCTCCAGCTTGCGGCCGTATACGTCGACCAGCCCAGCCGGCACGCCGATCTGGTAGGTCGCGCCGGGCTGCGGAATTGAATACACCGCCACCCAGATCGGCGGTTTGGCATCCTCATCTCGCCGCCAGGATGGGAACCAGCCCGCGACCTGGGTGCGAGGCTCGACGCTGATGCGACCCGATTCCGTCTCGCGCAGGCGAGTGTTCCACAGGATCTCCAGGGCTCCTTCACAGCGAGCGGAAATCACAGCCGGCATGGGCGAACCGAGCAGGCCAATCTCGGTCGGGGTCTTTGATGGCAGGGGCCCCGCACTACTGCTCAGTCCCTTTGCCAGGGTGATTTGAACCCGCCCGCCCGCGGGCCAGGGCTCGCCAGGCCAGATCACGATGCCATTCTGCTGAGATGGTTGAGAGTCGAGCAGGTAGCGTAGCGAGTGATTCGCTTCGAGTTGCTTGCACCAGTTGCGAATCGCTGGTTCTTCTTGCTCGAGCAAACCGGCGCGGATCGGCCACGGTCTGCCGTCGACCTTGGCCGAGACGACGCGAGCCAGCCCATCGGACGAGATCGGCAAATTGCATCGCAGGGGCACAGGATCCCCTGGCCCCAGAACGTCGACGCCTCCCTCCAATAGCGTGAAGGCTTCGCAACGCGGTCTTACTGTCTCGAATTGCCAGCGCAAGGGTCGCGCAAGTTTCCCACCGTCATAGGCGGCAAGGCTGGGATCGACGCTGACTTCGAATCGGGTCGCTGGTGGGAACGCATCGGCTGCCTCGAACAGCAAGAGATCGGCCCCTCGCCACGTCGAGCGTCCGGGCACCAGCGGCCGAACGCGAAGGGCATCGCCAGCATCGTGCATGTCCGTGCTCGCAAACGCGACAACCGGTCGATCGAAGCGAACCTTGACCATGCGCAGCGCTTGTGTGACCTCCCCGGTTGGGCCGTAGTCGACAACCTCGAGCGAAACTGCCGGAACACTCGGTCGCACAATGGGAGTCGGCCGGCCAAAGGTCAGGCCGCGGACCTGGCCACTGGCCACTGGAATGACAACAGCCAGAGTCAGGGCACTCACCAGCAGACACCAGTCGCGTGGGCGCACCTCTTATGGACAACCCAAATGACGGATGGTTCCACTGAATGTTGTCTTCACGGTGCCCTTGTCGTAGCCCCCGTCGGCGCATTCGTCCGGGACTATGTCCCGGCGTGTCCCGCGCAGGTTCCGCGCGGTTCGTGGCCCACGACGAAGTGTTCGCGTTTGTGCGGACAGCTCGGACCGGGCAGAGCGCCGGTGATGCGGCAGACGTCGTGGCTGGTGATGCCATCGGGCGCGCCTGGCAAGGTGAGCGGATGCCCTGCCAGGTCGGAAACCGCGAGCAGGGCTGCGCGCACCAGCGGGGCTGCGCTCCACATGGCCAGGGTTCCGCGCGTGCCCGAGCCGTCGAAGTCACCGGCCCAGGCGGCAGCCACGGCTTCCCTGGTGGCCCCGATGGCCACGGTATCGGCGAATCCCGACGAGGTTCCCGTCTTGGCCGCGACCTTGAACGGCATGTCGAGAGGCAGATCCGCGCCGAAGACTGCGCGGCGGGCGTCCGGATCGGAAAGCATATCCATCACCAGCCAGCTGGCTTGCGCCGAGATGCTGCCGGCTGCGTGCCGGGGCGGATCGTCGGCCAGCACGCGCGGCAGGGTCACCTGACCGCCTGACACCAGAAAACCATACGCGGCAGCCAGATCGAGCAAGCGCACGCGTGCCGAGCCAAGAGCTAGGTCGAGGCCATAGTCGCTGGCGGTGCCAGCCAGAGGCGCGAGGCCCAGGCTGCGCAAGCGTTCCAACACCGACGGAACGCCCACCCGGTCGAGAACTTCGACCGCCGCCAGATTGAACGAGCCGGCCAGTGCCTCGCGAAAGCGTGTGGTTCCGTGTTCGCGCATGTGGTGGCGCGGGTTGTATCCAGCCACTGTGCCAAGCCTGTCGACGGCAAGGCTGGCCGGGCTTTCGCCGTTCTCGATGGCCACGGCATAGACGAAAGGCTTCAGCGCCGATCCCGGGTGGCGCAAGGTCGTGAGGATGTTGTTCTGGCCAGAGTCGGGCGCGTCGTAGTTCGAGGATCCCACCATGGCCCGAACCGCGCCGGTGTCCGGTTCGATCGCCACCACGCCTGCCTGCGCAAGTCCGTGGGCTCGCCGGTCAGCCACGTGTTCAGCCACCGCGGTTTCCAGGCGCCGCTGCAGGTTCGCATCCAGGGTGGTGCGCACGACCCCGCCCGCGGACCGATCGCCAAGTTGCGCCAGCACGTAGTCGACGAAGTGATTGGCAAAGCGCGACGGGGCGGACTCGGTGAAGACGATGGGCTCGCGGTCGATGCGCTGACGTTTCTCCAAAGAAAGAGAACCGCCCGCCACCATCAAGTCCAGCACGTGCGTCCGGCGGGCCATGGCTGCATCCCGGTGAAGCAGGGGATCGTAGCCGCGCGGAGCACGGGGCAAGACCGCCAGCAGGACCGCCTCGCCCGGGCCAAGTGTGGCAGCGGACTTGCCGAAGTAGCGCTGGCTGGCGGCCTCGACCCCCACGGCCCCATTGCCGTAGTACGCGCGGTTGAAGTACTGCTCCAAGATCTCGCGCTTGCCCAGGCTGCGTTCCAGCCGCCACGCGGTCAGCATTTCGAGAATCTTGTTGGGCAGATCCCTGTCGTGTGGCTCGACCAGGCGAACCAGCTGCATGGTCATGGTCGACGCGCCTGACACCACGTGTCCGTGGCGAAGCGCCAGCGCGGCCGCGCGTCCGATGCTGAAGATATCCACGCCCTTGTGGTCGAAGAAGCGGCGATCTTCGCCCGCCAGGGTTGCATCGATCAGTTCGGGCGGCATCTGGTCGATGGCAATCCATTCTGCTCGGCCGCCGCTGACCAGCGGCAGGGTCCGCAGGACTTCGCCGTTGCGATCGGTGAGCACAAGGGACGTGCTGGCCTGTGGCGCCAGCCGCGCGACCGGATAGGGAACGTAGAAGACGTAGGCGGCCGCGGCGAGAACGGCGACGGTGAGGCACCCTCCCGCGACCAAGAAGATCGGGCGCAGGCGCCGACCCCATCCCTTCTTGCGAGTCATTTGACGATCTCCACAGTACGCACAGCCGAGCGGCCTTGTACCGCAGGGTCGTACATCGCCTCGGCCAAAGCGGGTGGGGCACCGAACGTGCCGGTCGTAGTGGCGCGCACCCGGTATTCGCGCGTCGACGTCCCTTGCGCGAGGGTGTCGGCGAAGATCTGCATGCGATCGTCGCGCAGTTCCTCGTTCTGCCAAGAGGTGTTCCAGTCGTGCCACCAGTGGGCACGTGCTGGGCCCTGGTCTTGCCAGTTGTCCTCATTGGAGAAACGCGCGAGCACGGGCTCGAAACCTGCGGGCAGCCGGTCGACCACCGCCACATGGGCCCGCCGCAGGGGCGACTTTACCTTCAATCGAATGAGGACGGTCTGTCCCAATTTGATGGTTTCCAGAGGCTTCTCGCCCTTTTCGTCCCAATACTCGCGCTCGACGATCAGGCCGCGGTCCAGGGCTTCGCTGGCCATGGGACGTTCCACCCGGATGCGTGCGCTGTAGAAGACTTCGCCGTTCTCCGCGGCGATGACCAGCGGACCGGCCCCCAGCTTGGCGAGCGGCACAAAGACATGCTCGACCGCCGCAGCCGCAATGGTTTTTCTCGCCAGGGTTCTTTCGCCCAGACGCACGCTGACTGAAACCTTGCCGGCACTGGCGCGCATCTTCGTCAGGTCAGCCAGCGCGAGCAGGCCGAACAGGTTTTCCTGGGTATTTGCCCAGTGACCCTCCTTGCGCACTTTCAAAAGAGCATCGGTCAGTTGCGCCAATCGGGGATCGCTGGGAGCGGCCACGGTGAGGGCCCACAACACCAGGGCGGTCGTGCGCGCGTCTGAGCTCCAGTACCACGACAGCTCGCCCGGGATTTCCTCGATCAGGCCGGACTTCGGCGCAGCCGGGACCAGGGCGAGCAGCTCATTGGCCAGCGACTTGGAAAGATCCGTGCGGCCGGCGGCCACCAACCCGCGCAAGAGGAACGCCCGGCCATAAATGGGCAGGCTGGCGCGGTCCTCATACAGGCGCGCCAGGGCTCCTGCGTCGGCGTGGTTCAAGGTGGCAAGCACATACTCTGCGAAGGCGTCCGTGCCCCGTTGCCCGAGCAATTCGTTGCCATGCACGCTGTCGCCCTTGGAAATGTGGCTGCGCAGGTACTGAGCGCCCTTGTCGAGCGCCTCCTGGTCGACCTTGAATCCCGCGGCCTTGGCCACTGACAATCCCCACAGGCCGGTCACCGTGTAGTGCGGCTCGGCTGCGGCGCCAATCCACAGACCGAAACCACCGTCGTCGTGCTGGTGGCGCAGGATCTTGGCGATCCCGATCTCGACGAACTTGCGCGCCTGCCCGGCGTCGATGCCTGGCAGGTGAGCGTTGTGCACCAGATCCGAGAGCGCGATCATGGGCACGACCTTGGACGTGGTTTGTTCCAGGCAGCCGTAGGGATAGCCCACCAGATAGGCCAGTCCCTCGTCGAGACGGCCCATGCCGGTGCGATCCAGGGTCAGTTCCAGCCCGCCTTGCCCGGGTACGACCTCGCCCAGCGACGGCAGAACGTGCGTCGCCACGGCCTGCGTGCTGCCTTCCCCCACCATGAGGGTTTCCGGTATCGAGGCCCGCCGCACCGGAATGCGCATCAGCACGCGATCGATCAGGCTCTGCGCCTCGGCTTTGAACAGGAAGGTCGCCTCGCCATCGCGCTCGGCTGCCACGTCGAAGACCACCCGTCGCACGGCGTGGGCGGGCACCTTGGTCTTGCGGGTGGAACCACCTTGCACGGTCAGGCCGGAAATCTTGGCGGTCACCGTGACCTCCAGCTTTTCACTGGTGTTGTTGTGAATCGCGACCGCGGCTTGCGCGCGATCGCCCGGCGCCAGGAAGCGCGGCAGGGCCGGAACAGCCTGCAGGCGCTTGGCCACAGTGAAGCGCTTCTCGCCCGAGCCGAAACGCGTGCCAGGGTCAGCGGCCACGGCCATCACACGGAACGCGGTCAGATTGTCGGGCGCCTTGAAGGTCACCTCGATCCGGCCGTCCTGCCCGGTCACCAGGGCGGGTGCCCAGAACGCGGTGGCCTCGAAGCGGGAACGGATGCGCCCAGCCTCGTCGCCGCCACCGTCGCCGCCCTCTTCTTCGTCGTCGCCGCGATTCGGGTCGTGTCTGCGCAAGATTCGGTTCCAGGTGGTCGCCGATTCAACCCCGAGGCCGAAGGGGGCGTAGAAGGCGGCCATCGGATCCGGAGTCTTGAACCCCACGATCTGCAGCACACCTTCGTCGGCCACGGCCAGCGCCAGCTCCGCGCGCACCGGCTCGCCCGCTGCCGTAGTGACGAGCACGCGGGCCTTCACCTCTTGGCCCGGCTCGTAGCTGGGCCGCTCGGTCTCGACCGAGACTTGTAGACGTTGGGCGGAGGCTTCGACGTTCAAATTGACCAGCCCCATCTTGAAACGCGGACGATTGCGATCGCCCTCGCCGGTTCGGCTCCGCACCAGAACCACCGAGGCAAAGACATTGGGCGCAAGCTCGGGCGTCACCTTGACCGGCAGCGCCTGACCCGAGGTCGCCAGCCTGGTTGCCGAATAGGACAGGATACCGTCGCGTTCCAGGGTGAGCAGAGCCAGCGCGCCCGCCATCTGGGTTTGCGGAACCAGCTGCGCGGTGTCGCCGGGGGCGTATTTCGACTTCGACGCGATCACCGTCATGCGATCGCCTTCGTCGCCGCTCCAGAAGGCCTCGCCCTGGCCGATGACCCAGATCATGTCTGAGGCCACGGCCTTTTCGCCCTGGCGGTTGGCTGACACATGCACGACGTACTCGCCCGGCTCCTTCAGAACCACGCGTTCGACCGCCGCGCTGCCCGAGGCCGGCACGACGACGGTGCGCTTGACCGCGGGCTGCTTGGCGGTGTCGGTGGTGCACGACCATTGGCCGTCTTCTCCGTGGGGCCCGCAGTCGTAGCTGCGACGAACGATCTCCAGGTCGGCCTCGGCGGCTCGGCGATTCCCTTCGATGTCGAAGCCCACCACCTGGACCGCGAAGGGCATGTCCACCGCCTGCACGCACTCGGCGGGATGCAGGCCGAGATACAGGTTCGAGCGGTGGCCGACCACGACTTGTCCGGCGCTCACCGACTGGCCGGTGGCATCCGTGACTGTGGCCTGGATGACGTAGTCTTGCGGACCGGGCAGCTTCTTTTCCTTGTCTTTCACCGTGATGCGCGCGCTGCCGGCACGGTCGAGTTCGACCTCGCCGTCTTCCACCAGCGCAGAAAACGAGCGCTCCTCGGAACGGGCCCAGTACTGGCCGCGACCGTAGAGATCGGCGTAGTCCTGGAACACGTAGTCGTCGAAACCGGAAAATGCCGGCAGGTGCGGACGGCGGCGTATGCCGTAGGCCAGCTTGCCACCGCCCATCGGGCTTCCGGAAAGGTAGTTGGCCTTCACGTCGAAGCGCAGCGGCTTCCCGAGAAGCACGTTCTTCTTGGCCGTGCCGATCTTCAGCTCGAAGGTGCGTGCGCGGTATTCCTCGACCGCGAAGCGATCGCTGAAGCTCTGGCCCTCGATCTCACCGCGCACCTGATAGTCCCCCAGGTTGGCATCGGCCGAGACCACCAGATCTCGGTGAAACCCGCCAAATTCAGAGATTATGAGACTCTCGTCGACCAGAACCTTGTTGCGCGGATCCTTGACGACCAGGTGGACCCGCCGCTTCTGCGGCGGCACGGTCATCGCGCCCGACACGTCCAGCAGCCGCACCAGCCCCTTGAGATGCACGGTGTCCCCCGGCCGGTAGAGGCCGCGGTCCGAGTGCAGAAAGCCGCGCACGCGCACCTTGCCGCCACCGCGGTCCCCACTGGTGCCGAAGTTCCAGACCTGGATGCCGTTGTTCCAGTTGGTGTCGAGCACGGCAAAGTCGTCCGCGCTCTGCGCGGTCACGATCGCCCGGCGCGCCCGGTAGTCTTCCCATTGCCCCTCGTCTTCCTCGCCCTCGCCGTGGGCTTCTGGACGGGGCTTGACCTTGACCAGGTGGCTGGCCCCTGGGCCTTGCGCCACTCCGTCGGCGTTGGTGGTGCCCTCGAAGCGCACCTTGCCCGCGAGATCGCGAATCTTCACCGTGGCGCCCGCGACCGGTTGGCCGGTTGACAGGGCCACCACCCAGATCAGCGACGAAGCATTGCCCACCTTGGCCACCAGGCCAAGGTCGGTCACCGAGGCGAACGAGCGGCGAGTTTGCCCGCCGGCCTGTTCGGCGGTCGTTTCGAGCAAGTACACGCCCGACTTGGCGCGGTTGCCACACACCGCCGCGAGATCGACGCTGGCATCGTGCCACTGGTTGCGCGCGCCGCGGATGCGGATGGTCTTCTGGCGCTGGCTCAGGCGCAGTTCTTTGTAGTCGATATCGCCGGAGGAACTCGCGTCCCACCACGCATCGTAGTTCGACGGGCCGGTCAACACCGCGGCCAGGCGCGCTTCGGGAACCTCGGCGCAGCGGATCTGAAACGAATCCAGATTGCGCGTCCACAAAGGGTAGTGGCCATCGCTTCGCTCGACCACGAAGATGCCCTTGTCCATGCGTAGCTTGGGCGAGGTATCGCCCACCTGAAAGCGTCCGATCGTGCCTGGTGCGAGGGGCTGACCAAAGACGTCGGTGAGCCCCGGCTTGATGCGGATTTCATAGGCTGTGTCGATGGTCAGAGCCCCGGACCACGTGTAGGTGGTCCGGTCCCAGTTCGCGGCCAGATCGATCGGCTTGGCTTCGCCGTGCGCCTCGACGAGTTCGACGTGGGAGCGCAGGAGCCTCGCCTCTACCGGAGTGGTGAACGCAACCAGCACACTTACCTGGTCGGCCGCGACATCGTTGCCCGATGGCTGGACCCTGGCGACCGCTGCCTGGCCGTAGGTGGTGAAGGTTTGCTGAGACTCCTGGAGGGTTCCCGCATCCCCCTGCGCGGGCTTCAGCCCTGCTTGACAGCGAATCTGGTACTTCGACTGCTGGCGCAAGGGACTTTCGGGAGTAAGGGCGAAGCGCGTGTCCGTCGGGGTTTTGCCCTGCATGGAGGACACCAGGGCGCGCGTGCACGGTCCAGAGGCGTTGGTCAGCGGCTCGCAGAACGCGCAGGCGTCGGCGACGCTCGCGGCCGAAGTGGCTTGCGACAAGGTCAAACGAACCACGGGCAGGGTCGCCATGAAGCGTGAATTGCCGTCTAGGTTGAGGTGGACAACCCGAATCCGGTCGAAGACGAAGCGGGCGCCGGGCCACGCTTCGATTCTCAGATTG
>Ga0265330_10002072_pt1 | contig 11070 bp, 10 predicted proteins | sample 41919metaG_FD_202083 | JGI IMG/M metagenome (GOLD analysis project Ga0265330, IMG submission 202083) | Rhizosphere microbial communities from Carex aquatilis grown in University of Washington, Seatle, WA, United States - 4-19-19 metaG | ecosystem: Host-associated > Plants > Roots > Rhizosphere... | reverse complement strand
CACGGTGTCCACCACGGTCCAAATCTCCACGCGCATCTCGGATCTGTACCGCAGCCCGCTTGACCAGGTGAAGGAACAGCTGCGCATCGTGGTGGAGCGTCTGAAGGAAAAGCAGGAAGACGAGCTGATCAACAACGGCAGCTATGGCCTCATCAACAACGTCCACGATACAATGCGGATAAAGCCGCGCAATGGACGCCCGACGCCCGACGATCTCGACGAATTGTTGGCGCGGGTGTGGAAAGAGCCGGCGTTCTTCCTGGCCCATCCGCGGGCGATTGCGGCGTTTGGCCGTGAATGCACCCGCCGGGGCGTTCCTCCGGCCACCGTGACCCTGTTCGGCTCGCCTTTCATCACCTGGCGGGGCGTGCCGCTCGTTCCTTGCGACAAACTCCACCTGGCGGGCAACAAGACCGACATCCTCCTGCTGCGCACCGGCGAGCAGCGCCGCGGTGTGGTCGGTCTGTTTCAACCCGGGTTGCCCGGCGAGGTCAGCCCGAGCCTGTCAGTGCGCCTGATGGGCATCGATCAGCGGGGTGTGGCCGGGTACCTCGTGTCGCTGTACTGCTCGGCGGCTGCACTAACCGAGGACGCCCTCGGCGCCCTCGAAAGTGTCGAGGTCGACGGCTACCATGAGTATAAGTGATCTCCCGGTCGGCTTGCAGGGAGTGACGCCCGCTGGGGCGGTCCCCGCATTGCCTTCGGTTGACCGCTCGCCTGCGCCGGTCTCGCCCTTGGCATCAAGCGCGGGCGTCGCTCCGGTGCAGGCGCCGTCCTTCGCAGGGTGGGATCTGGTCAGCCTGGCGCAGGCCATGATGGACGTGCTGGGGGATCCGAACGCGCAGGTGTTTCCCGCGGCCAAAGCGGGCGTGACACCGACGGTTTCTCCGTCGTCAGTTTCCGAGCCGGCCATCGTCGCCAGCACGCCGGGGGTATCACCATCCGCCGCGCTTTCCAAGAGCGACGTGCCCACGCAGGTGCCGAGTGTGCCCGCTACACCAGCGGCCGCGCCCAGCCCGGGCGCCATTGACGCCCTTGCCTTGCAAGAACCCAGCGCAGACTTCTTTCGCATTCCCCTGCTCGGCGAAGCGGTTCCGGTGGCGTCCTCCTATTTTCTTGTGCAGGCTGGCGCACCCAATCCCGATGCCCCCGCCGACATCTCGCTGGTGGAGACCAAGGAGGTCACGCCCGTGTCTCCGGCGCTGAACAAGCCGTTGCGGCAGGCGGGCTTTGACCCCTACGCGGTTCGCCGGGAATTCCCTATCTTGAATGAACGGGTTAACGGCCGTCGGCTGGTCTGGCTGGACAACGCCGCCACCACCCAGAAACCGCAGACCGTCATTGATCGGCTGTCGTATTTCTACGCCCACGAGAATTCGAACATTCACCGGGCGGCCCACACCCTGGCAGCGCGCGCGACCGATGCCTATGAGAAGGCGCGCGCGACCGTGGCCCGCTTTCTGGGCGCGTCCAGCGCACAGGACATCGTGTTCGTGCGCGGGGCCACCGAGGCCATCAATCTGGTGGCGCAGGCCTGGGGTGGACAATTCGTGTCTGCTGGCGACGAGATCGTCATCACCCATCTCGAACATCACGCCAACATCGTGCCCTGGCAGCAGCTCTGCGCCAAGACCGGCGCGCGCTTGTTGGTCGCGCCGGTCAACGATCGGGGCGAGGTAATCCTGGAGGCGTACGGCAAGCTGCTTTGCCCCCGCACCAAGATGGTGGCCTTGACCCAGGTATCGAATGCCCTCGGCACCATCACGCCAGCGCAGCAGATGGTCGCCATGGCGCACGCCGTGGGGGCATGCACCCTGGTCGACGGCGCGCAGGCGGTGGCCCATTTCCCGGTGAATGTCCGGGCGCTCGACAGTGATTTCTACGTGTTTTCCGGACACAAGATCTACGCGCCGACCGGCATCGGGGCGCTCTATGGCAAGCCCGAGGTGTTCAACTCCATGCCGCCGTGGCAAGGCGGCGGCAACATGATCAAGGACGTGACCTTCGAACGGACCACGTACCATCCGGCGCCGGCACGGTTCGAAGCAGGGACCGGCAACATTGCAGACGCGGTCGGGCTGGGCGCAGCGCTCGATTGGCTGGACAATCTCGGCCACGAGCGGGGAGCGGCCTATGAGCACGAGCTGCTGAACTACGCGACCGTCGAGCTGTCCAAGGTTCCCGGCCTGACCATCATCGGCACCTCGCCCAGCAAGGCGGGCGTGATTTCCTTCGTGCTGGCCGGGCACAAGACCGAGGAACTGGGATCGGCCCTCGATCGCGAGGGAATCGCGGTGCGCTCGGGCCACCATTGTGCCCAGCCCATCCTGCGCCGATTTGGCCTTGAGGCCACGGTACGAGCCTCGCTGGCGCCTTACAATGTTTGCGAGGACATCGACACGTTGGTGGCCGCCCTGAAACGATTGAGCCCGCACGGCTGACCGGCCACGCCGGTTCGTGACGCGGCGGCGTCTGGTCAGGAAAATTGATCTTGCGCTCTGGAATGGTGTCTCCTATCATAGACACATGGTCCAGACACTGACTCCGCAAGAGATGAGCGCCTTGCTGGCCAACGGCGAGGTTGATGTGGTGGACATTCGTGACACCCAGGAATGGTCGGACGGGCACATCCCCGGTGCGCGACCGGTTCCCCTGGATGATCTACGCGCTGATCCCGCAAAAACTCTGCCCCGCTCGAACATCATCTTCGTCTGCGGTCAGGGCCTGCGCAGTCTGACCGCAGCCAAACTGGCTGACCGGCTGGGGCTGGGCAAGGTCTACAGCCTGGACGGCGGGATCTCGAACTGGACCCGCGCCGGTCTGGAACTGGTGCACGGCTAGTATTCGCAGAGGATGCCTGTGTCCAGGATAGGAAACGGCGTGGTCGCTGCAACGAACCGCTTGAGTCCATCCTGATGATGGCTAGTAGACAAGTGGTTGAATCGCTCGCACGCAAGTCGCCGGTCCTGGTTTCGTCGCCAACCCCGGGCAAGCGTCCGGCGGGCGATGACGAGTCCTTCCTGCCAGCGGTGGGGGCCAACCTGCGGCGCCTGCGCACCCGTCGTGGGCTCTCCCTGGAGAGGTTGGCTCATCAATCGGGCGTCAGCCGGGCCATGCTTTCCCAGGTCGAACTGGGACACAGCGCGCCCACCATAAACGTCCTGTGGAAAATCGCGCGTGCCCTCGGTGTCACCTTTTCTGCGCTGGTCAGTCTGACCCCGGAGGCGGGGCCGTTGCTGCTGCGAGAATCGGCGGCCAAACGGCTCACCAGCCGCGATGGATCATTCACTTCGCGGGCGCTGTTCCCGTTTGACAAGCCCCGCCGGGTGGAGTTTTACGAGCTGCGCCTCAAGCCCCACGGTCTTGAGGAAGCGGAACCCCATCCCCCAGGTACGGCCGAGAACATTGTGGTGAACTCAGGGGCCGTGACCATCACGGTGGGAACCGCTGTGCATGAACTCCACCAGGGAGACGCGATGCTTTTTGTCGCCGATGTGGCGCACGCCTATCATAATCGCGGCGAATGCGACGCTCTCATGTATTTGGTCATGACCTACCCGGAGACGCTTGGGTGAGGGAGGCGCGCTGGTCAGAGGTGCGTCCGTGAGTTCTGCTGAGGCTTTGGGGGAGATCGAGACGGCGATCTTTCAAACCGCGGCCTTTGGCTACGCCAGCGCCGAGGAGATGGCTGATGTGTTCGCGGGGCGCGCCCCGGGGCATGTCTACACTCGCCTATCCAACCCAACCACCTTGGTGTTGGAACGGCGCCTGACCGCGGCAGAGAAGGGGGTAGGGGCACTGGCCACGTCGAGCGGCATGGCCGCGATCGCGGCGACGACGCTGGGACTGCTCAGACCGGGGGATGAGATCCTCGCCGCCAACGGTATTTTCGGCGGCACGGTTTCCTTCTTTCGCAATGTCCTCGGTCGGCTGAACATTCGCGCGATCTTCGTCGATGGCGCGAACACGACCGAGGTGGAGGCGGCGGTCACGCCCAAGACACGCGCTCTGTTTGTCGAGACCATCGGCAACCCGCGCATGGACGTGCCCGACTTGCCCGCATTGGCCAGACTGGCGGCCGCCAACAACATTCCCCTCATCGTCGACAGCACGCTCACCACGCCAGAATTGGTCAGACCTGGTGAGCATGGCGCCGCGCTGGTGGTGCATTCCACCAGCAAGTTCATCAACGGCCATGGTACCGCCATCGGGGGCGCGGTGGTCGACACGGGACGGTTCGATTGGTCGCGCGGTCCGTTCGAGGATGTGGCGGCGCTGGCGCGCAAGGCTGGCCCCTACGCGTTTCTGGCCCACCTGCGCACAGTCATCGCCCGCGACCTGGGTGGCTGCCCGGCCCCGCAGTCATCCTTTCTGATGTTGCAGGGACTAGACACTTTGTCTTTGCGTATGAAGGTTCACTGCGAGAACGGGCTGGCGCTGGCCCAGGTGCTGGCGGACGATCCGCGCGTTGCGGCCGTCGGGTACCCCGGTCTGCCGAGTTCGCCCCATTTCGAACGGGTCGAGCGCCTGTTTGGTGGGCGGGCTGGCGCGGTCCTGTCTTTGCGGCTGGGCAGTCTTGCCCGGGCCTTCGCTTTCATCAATGCGCTGACCAACGTCCGTCGCGTGGCCAATCTGGGCGAAACGCGCACCCTGGTGATTCACCCGGCCTCGACCATCTTTCGCGAATACCAACCCGAAGATCGCCTGTCGCTGGGGGTTCCGGACGATCTGGTTCGCGTGTCGGTGGGGCTGGAACCATTGTCCGCGATCCTGGCAGATTTTCAACAGGCCCTGGCGTCCGCCCAGAAGGAGTGAGCATGAAACTGATTGTAAACGGAACAGACGTCCAGGTCACTGACGGCATCAACGTCAGTCAGCTGCTGGTCGAACGCAAGGTCCGCCTGCCCGACATGGTTTCGGTGGAACTGAACGAGACCGTGCTACAGCGGACAGAATTCGAGACCACACAGTTACGGGAAGGCGATCGCGTCGAATTGCTCTATTTCATGGGAGGCGGCCGTGGAACTCACGCTGTCTGATGAACAGATCGAGCGTTACAGCCGCCACATCGTTCTTGAGAACGTGGGGGTCAATGGTCAGCAGAAGCTGCTCGCATCCAAGGTGCTGATCATCGGCGCTGGCGGTCTGGGCGCTCCCTCTTCGTTGTATTTGGCCGCTGCGGGCGTCGGGACCCTGGGTCTGGTGGACGCCGATCAGGTGGATATCAGCAACCTGCAACGTCAGGTGATCCACCACACCGACGATATCGGGAGCGACAAGGTGACGTCCGCCGCCAACAAGCTGCGCGCCATCAATCCCGATGTGACAGTGAAGGAATTCCATTTGCGGGCCGAGGCCAGCAACATCCTGGACCTGATCAAGGACTACGACTTCGTCATTGATGGCACCGACAACTTTGCTGCCAAGTTTCTCATCAACGACGCCTGTGTCCTGGGAAACAAGCCGTTCTCCCATGCCGGTATCTTGCGTTTTGATGGCCAGCTGATGACTGTGCAGCCTGGCGCGAGCGCGTGCTATCGCTGTGTCTTCAATCAACCCCCGCCGCCGCGGGCCGTGCCGTCTTGTTCGCAGGCGGGCGTGTTGGGCGCCGTGGCAGGCGTGGTGGGGTGTCTGCAGGCGACCGAAGCTCTCAAAGCCCTGTTGGGTCTAGAGGGACTGTTGACCGATACCTTGTTGGTGTGGAACGCCCTGCGCATGGATTTTCGCAAGGTGAAGGTCAAGCGCAATCCCCGCTGCGCGGTCTGCGGTGAGCATCCCACCATCACCGCCCTGCACGATGAGGCGGCCGCGGTTTGCGATATCACAGGGAAGCCGCGATGAGCGCACTGGTGATTCCTGGGTTGATCTTCCAGGAGCTGTTGAATCAGGCTCGCAAACAAGCCCCCATCGAAGCGTGCGGCATCCTGGGGGGACGGGGTAATCGGGTCGAGTTGTTTCATCCGATGACCAACACCGACCACAGCGCCGACCATTTCCTGATGGAGCCCGCTGAGCAGTTCAAGGTGATCAAAGCCCTGCGCGCAGCGGGCCAGCGCGTGCTGGCGATTCATCACAGCCATCCGGCTTCGTCCGCGCGGCCATCGGCCGAGGACATTCGGCTCGCGCTGACGCCCGACGTGCTGTACACGATTCTTTCCCTGCAGACGGCGGAGACCCCGGTTTTGAAGGCCTTTTCTGTTGAGAACGGGGTCGTGACAGAGCACGCGCTGATTATCGAGGGGTAGAGGAGCGAGCCAGGGCCATGCGCATTGCCGAAAGCTTGACTGACCTGGTCGGCGACACGCCGCTGCTGCGGTTGGCTCGACTGTTCGCAGGCGCACCCGCGCGGGTGCTGGGGAAACTGGAATTCTTCAATCCCGCAAGCAGCGTGAAGGACCGGACGGGCCTGTCGATGGTGATGGCCGCCGAGCGCAGCGGAAAGCTGAAGCCAGGCATGACCATTGTGGAGCCCACCAGCGGCAACACGGGAATAGCCCTGGCGTGGATCGCGGCAGTGCGCGGGTACAAGCTGATTCTGACCATGCCGGAATCGATGTCCAAAGAACGACGCAAGTTGCTCGGATTCCTGGGGGCCACCGTTGTGCTGACACCCGCGGTTTCTGGAATGGGCGGGGCCGTGGCCAAGGCCAACGAGATTCTGGCCAGCCTGCCTGCTGGGTTCATGCCCATGCAGTTCAACAATCCGGCCAATCCGGCCGTGCATCGGGCAACCACCGGTCCCGAGATCTGGCGCGACACCGGTGGGCAAGTGGATGTGTTCGTGGCTGGTGTGGGCACCGGCGGCACCATTTCGGGCGTGGGAGAGTGCCTGAAGAAGCACAAGCCGGGCGTGCGCGTGGTGGCCATCGAGCCACGCACGTCACCCGTGCTGTCCGGGGGAAAAGCGGGTCCGCACTTGATTCAAGGCATCGGCGCGGAATTCGTACCCGAAACCTTCAATCGGGCGGTCGTCGACGAAATTCTCGCTGTCTCCGACGACGAGGCCTTGGACTGGATGAAGGCGCTGGCTGCCAAGGAGGGGCTGCTCGTCGGGATCTCCTCGGGCGCCGCCGCCGCCGCCGTGGACAAGCTGCTCAAGCGCCCGGAATACGCGAACCAAACCATCGTCGTACTGCTGCCCGACACGGCGGAACGATACCTCGGCACCTACGATCTGTAGGGGCAGCGAGACCGGAGGCTCAGCGAGAGTAGATGATGATGTCGTGACAGCGGATCTCTGAGCTGCCCGGATTCTCGTAGGAATGTGGCTGGTCCGCCACGAATGAGATCGAATCTCCTGCGGCCAGGTCGTGGACAGCGCCGCCGACGTGCACCCGCAGCTGGCCATTGAGCGCGATGACCACCTCGCGTGTTCCCGCAGCGTGCGGATCCGCCGCGTGACTGGCGCGAGCGGCCAGTCGCAACTCGTACGCCTCGACCCAAGGGCACGAGCCAGCGGGAGTCAGCGGCCGACTTTCCATGCGCCCGTCGGCAGAGCGCAAAACCTGAGACTCGCCTCGACGGAGAATTGCCGCGCTCTGGGTGTTGCCGCCCAGCAGCTCAGAAAAGGGGATGCCGAGTCCGACTGCGATCTTCCACATTACACCCAGTGACGGGTTGCTTTTCTGAGTCTCGATCTGCGACAGCGCGGCCCGGCTTACCCCCGATGCCACCGCAAGCTGATCGAGCGACATATTGCGGGCCTTGCGCCTTTCGCGTAGGTTGACCGCCACGCGGCGGCCCATCTCGGCCGCCCCGATGTCGTCTCCGGGGGGCAACGGGGTCTGGCGCAGGGCCGAGGTGGTACGAGGCCGGCCAGCGTCGTCCGGGGTGGATCGCTTGTCTTTCTTAGCAACCATTTGGTCGGAATAATAGCAGAAGACTGCGTTGGGGGACAACTACGTACGTCACACCCTAATCCCGCAATGGCCGCGGAACGTCGTGGCCGTGGCCGGAGTGATCACCGTCGGCCACGGCCAAGGTCACGCAATGGCCTGCGCACTACTGATACGACAGCGTCAGCTTCTGGAAGCAGAAGTCCCAGGTCTTGACCGTCGCGCCGTTCATCTGGAACTTGATCCTAGCAATCTTCGACGCATCGAAGGTAGCCGGCACGCTCACCGAGGTAGCGCCCGTCGCGATACTGGTGACGCTGCCGAGCGCCTGGTCGGAAATATCTGAAAAATCGACGGTCATGCCGGCCGGGATGCTGCCGCTAGCCAAGGTCCAGTTGACGCCCGTGATCTTCGCTCCGCCGTTGCATTGGCTAAAGGTGCTTGCCGTCGTCGTAGAAAGCCCACCGGTGCTGATGAGATCCTTCATTTGCGGCCAGGTGGAGGTGTCCACGCCGTGGACGTCGCACAAGCTGAACCCCAATCCGGCGCCAGGCGTGGCACCCGTGCAACTGCCGCCTTTGAAACAAAGAGGCGCTCCTCCTCCACTGGGATTGGTCAGGGTCTGGCAAGCCGTCGTGGTCCACGAATAGGTGAACCAGGCCCCTGTGACATTCTCTCCTGCGCTGGGATAGTTGAGCAGGCAGATCCATTTGTCGCCGTGCGTGCCGTTGGTATTGCCGGATGTCGCGCCGCCCGGGCCGATGATGTCGGCCGTGGTCTTGGGCGTGCCAGCGCCGGTGCTGGTGCTGGTGCCACCGGTGGCCGTCGAGCTTCCGCCGTTGCTGGTGACGCCGCCGGAGCCTATCGTGCCGCCGGTAGCCGTCGAGCTGCCGCCGTTGCCGGAGGTCGAGCCACCGGAGCCCGTCGAGCTGCTGCCGGAGCCGCCGCTGCCGGCAGACGAGCCGCCGCTGTTGCTAGAAGACGAGCCGCCGGTCGCAGACGAGCCACCAGTCACTGACGAACCACCGGTCACTGAAACTGACGAACCTCCGGTCACTGACGAACCACCGGTCACTGACGAGCCACCAGTCACTGACGAACCACCGGTCACTGACGAGCCACCAGTCACTGACGAACCACCGGTCACTGGCGAACCACCGGTTGCTGGCGAACCACCGGTTGCTGGCGAACCACCGGTTGCTGGCGAACCACCGGTCACTGACGAACCGCCGGTTGCATGCGAACCACCGGCTGTAGACGCGCCACCCGACCCGGGGCTGCTGCCGCCTGCGCCGCCATTTCCAGAGCCGCTGTCGTCCTTCCCAGCAGCGCAACCCTGCGTGAGCAGGCTGGCCAGCCCAAACAACACGAAAAGATACTTCAAGGATTCGTCGCGACCTCGCGTGCGTGTACTCGACATTCCGTGAGGCTAGCACCGTCGGACGCGAAACGGAAAGCCCAACTTCTGCCCAAGTTGGTGACACACGAAATATTTTGGCATCGCGCAGGCCGGCGATACGTTCCAGCCGGGCTCGCTCATCGGCCAGAACCGCGCGCGCAGACGGATCTCGATCGCCATGTTGATGATGAGGCGTACCACGCAAGCGATGTTTCCGACAGAATTGGTCTGCGGCTTGGATCCGCCCGCTTGCCTCCCTCGTCAGAGCTTGGTCGCGGCAATGGTGACGTCGTCGATGTAGATGTCGACGCCGACCGGAGCGCCGGACACGCTCACCCCCGCGGCCGTGAGCGTTCCCGCAATGGTCGGCGTGAACGAAGCTTTGAGTTCTATCCAGTCAGAGGATGTCGCTGTCTGGGCTGTACTCACGGGATAGTGATCGCCTGCGTCGTCAGTGGTGTTCAAGGTCCAGTTGACGGACGCGGCCACCGCCCCGGTTCCGAGACGCACCCATGCCGAGAGGTCGTAGCGGTAGCCATTTTGCAGGCTGCCTTTGAATCTCGTGTTCGAATCGGCCGAGGCCAAATACAGGTCGGGGCCGTTCCAGGTCTGGGTGCGATTGGTGACGCGGAGACTGTGCGTTCCGGTGTGCGCGACGTCCGTGGACAGGCTCTTCTTTGCGTCGCCCCAAGCCATCCAACCCTCGGCGTTCTCCTCGAAGTCAGAGGAGAGTGCCAGGTTCCCCGTGCGCACGCAATCTGGCGCATAGGGCGGCGGCTCGTCGTCAGCTCCCGCGGCCTTGGGCACCAGGACCGAAACCGAAAAGCGCGGCATGGTGTAGCTGAATGCGCCGGAACCCGTGCTCGCGATGCTCGGCGCGCCTTTGACGTAGGATGCTCCCTCCGCCAAGACGAAAACGTTGGCTTTGGTAAACGACGTCGGGGCACCGGTGATGTTGATTGCAGCGGTGACCGCATCGCTAGTCTTGTTGATAGCGACAATGACCATGCGCGAAGCATCCTGGGAGGCGAGGCTGGCATAGACCGACGTGGCTGCAATATCCGAGGTCGTGGCAGATATCGAAATGTCGCCAAAATGCCCGCCCAAACTGTTGTAGTTCCGGAATGCCTGCATGGCGCCCCAGCCGTAGTTCTCCCACTCTCTAAGCGGGAAATATGCAGCAAGATCGTTCCCCTCTCGACCAAAGATCCCGAGCGTGTCCGCGGTGGCGAGTCCGCCGCTCACATGGTCTCCGCCGCCGAAGTCCCAGTCGCTGAAAGCAAGCTTGACACCAGGGGACGCAGCAGCAATGCGATTCTTCAGCCGCGGAACGAGGGTAAGTGGCTGTCCCGCAAGCGCAGTGCCGTCGTACTCGTGCGTCGTCTCAGTGAAAGTCGGATCCCAAAGACTGCGCGGCGCCTGCAACCGCGTCGCAAGGACACCTGCGTCTTGGTTCGTGTAAGGGATACTTTGGGTCAACGTTAGAAGCGGTACATACGGATCCGATGTGGTGCCGCTGCCCGCCAGGGCTGCCGTAAAGTAGTGAACCTCGATGTAGTCGACGAGCCGTTTGCCGAAAGATGCTTCTTCGGTCTTGAGCTTCGACAGGAAGTACTCCAGGAATGGTCCCTTGGCAAGATCCGCCGCACTTGCTTGTCCTGTGCTGGCCCATCCACTCAGCGAGTCGAGCCCGCGCGGGTGCGCCGCACAGACACCGACGACTTCGGCATTAGGGGCGACGGTCTTAGTCGCTTCCGCCAGGGCGATGGTCCGGTTGACGTACTCATCGTAGCTCACGTGACTCGGATGGACTGTAGGGAGAATGACGTCCCAAAT
>Ga0265330_10002070_pt1 | contig 11096 bp, 7 predicted proteins | sample 41919metaG_FD_202083 | JGI IMG/M metagenome (GOLD analysis project Ga0265330, IMG submission 202083) | Rhizosphere microbial communities from Carex aquatilis grown in University of Washington, Seatle, WA, United States - 4-19-19 metaG | ecosystem: Host-associated > Plants > Roots > Rhizosphere >... | reverse complement strand
CCAGCAAGGCTGGGCGGGATTGTTCAGCGACGTGAGCGACATCTTTCATAGCACCGATTTCGGCTTCGTCAATATGGAAACGCCGGTGGCCCCGAATCACTCCAAGGGATCAAAACCGTTTATGTTTGACGCGCCGATCGCGCTGCCCGAGGCGCTAAAGGCAAGCGGCATTAAAATTGTTTCGTTTGCCAACAACCACGTTATGGACCAGGGGTGGGCGGGGTTTGCAGAATCCCGCGAACACCTGCGCGAGGTGGGGCTGCTGTTCGCGGGTACAGGCGACACGACGCCGCAAGCCTGGCAGCCTGTATTCACTGAGGCGAACGGCATCAAGGTCGGCTGGCTGGGCATAACGCGCTGGCTCAATGGAAACCGCAATCCTGACAAGGACGAGCTGCCGCATGTGAACTTTTTCCCCTACCCGGGTGAGGCAGGTGGTGCACCAGGCATGGACGAAGCCGGAGTTCTGGCTGCCATTAAAGCTGCGCGTGCGCAATGCGATCTGCTTGTAGTATCCATCCATTGGGGCATTGAATACGCAACGGCGCCGCGTCCTGAGGATGTCGACTTGGCGCACAAGATGCTGGATGCCGGTGCGTCGGTGATCGTAGGCCACCATCCGCATGTGCTGCAGGCGGTGGAAACTTATACAACCGCCGACGGGCGCAATACGGTGATCTTCTACTCGCTGGGCAATTTCCTGTCGAACCAGTCGCGGACCTACGTGGATGGACTGATGCCGGACAGCAACGGCGATCCGCGCGACTCGATGATTGGATTGTTTGCGGTGGTCAAGAAAGACTATGGTCCAGGCGGCGTGCGAGTCGAACTGGGACACGTGGGCATTCTGCCTGTCTGGGGCGAGAACAACCGCAACGACGTTGCCAGCGGCCGGGCGAAAAAGCCGGAGATTCATCCGGTGTTAATCGATCGTGAGATTCCAAAGCTGCAGGCGCAGCTGGATGCTTTGAATAAGCTCGTCGAAGCCAACAAGCCGGATGCATCGGCTCCGGCGCTAACGGCCGATCAGAAAAAGGAATTCATCTCTCTGACCAGCCAGTTGAAGGTATTGACGGACCGCCGCGAAAAAATTCTGGCGCGGACCGGCGACGAGTACGTGGCGGAACCGCCAAAGCAACAGTCAAAACCCTGAAGTGGGGTGAAAGATGTCGATGCGAACTCCGGAAACTGAGCCGGTACCGGTTCAGAAGCAGCCAGCGACTGCGCAGAGCGTGTTGCTGGGTGTGGCCATAATGCCGGTTTTATTTGTCGGCGCAGGGCTCGCTATCTCGTCGGCAACAGCGTTGCGCTGGGCGCGAGGCTACCGCGAAAACAGCCTGCGTACAGCCATGAAGGCGCACGGACGATTGGTTCGGTGGGCAGAGTTTTTGGAGAAGATGCGAGCGTCAGGCGGAACCTGTATCGAGGAGAAATTCTCGCCGAAGGGCCCGGTTCGATTCTGGTGGACGCCTGATGATGTTCACGCCGAGTCTCCGCACAGGATCATTGACTGGTTCACAATGCACAAGGGCGGAGCGGGCGCGCCGTTTGTGCTTTGGTGCCGCGAGCGCTACACGAGTGAAAGCGGCAGCGCCTTGCTGGTGGATACGCGCAGAGCAGGGAAGAAAGAGATTTACGCGCTGTGGTCTGAGTGTCGTTCGCAATCCTGCAATGCGCATTGGATTGAAGTAGCCCCGCCGGAAATATTGCCGGCTAGGGTCGGCGCCCTGTAAGTTTATCGCCGATTCTCAAGCGCTTTGGCCCACTCGGGCGCAGTTGACGGCAATTCCTTCCAGCAGTCAATCGCGTCAACTTTGCGGCCACTTTTGATGTCTGTGAGAACGCAGGCCATGCAGAAGTGGAGCGGACCCGTTTCATATGCAACCTGCCCGCCGTCTGACCAGAACATCCACTTCCAGACGAAGGGATCACCTTGGATGTGACGCAGCTTATGGCCATTGCGCGCGAGCACCAGGGTGAAGGGTAGAGGTTGATCGCCGTAATTGGAATCTGGCACCGGCCAGCTAAGCGTCCAACTATCAAGTCCATTCGGTCCCTTGATATGTTCCGATTCGGTCGGTTTTGAGCCAGGTTTCGTGAATCGCGGGGACTGTCCATAAGAGAGTATTCCGCTCGACAAAAGTACCGACGCGATTAACAACCCAAATCTACGCGCAGCACTCATCCCGCACCTCTACGCAGATTGATCAATAGCCGTTGGCGACGAGCCACGCTTCGGTCACGTCGAATTGCGATTCTTTCTCGGCCTGCAGTTGCATTGACGCTAGCTTGACCAGTACGTCAGCCTCAACGTTGACCGGCGCTCCGACTTCGAGTGCGTGCAGATTTGTGCGCCAGTAGGTGAGCGGCAGAATTGCGATACTGACGTTCTCCCCATCGAAGTCGGCAATCGTCAGGCTGATGCCTTCAACGGCCACGGAACCTTTGGGAACCATCCACTGGCGTACGTTTTCTGGAACGCGCACTTTGAGAGTCCAGTCAGTGGTATGCGGGCTGAATTGCGGGCTCGATTCAGGGATGACCGTTTCAAGAGCGACGAGCGTGCCGGCGCCGTCCACATGTCCCTGCACTACGTGGCCCCCGAGAGGACTTCCGGCTGCGGTTGGCAGTTCAAGATTGACCTTGGCGCCGGCAGCCAGCGCGCCCAGCGAAGTTTTATCGAGTGTTTCCTGCGCCAGATCGGCGTGGAAGTAAACAGGATCGACGTCGAGCGCGGTAAGGCACACTCCGGATACAGCGAGGGAGTCGCCTTCGCGCAAACGGGCTGCGATGCCGGGCGCTTCAACAACGATGCGGCGGACACCACCCCGATCAGTGAGGCTGATGAGTGTGCCGGTCTGTTCAATAATGCCGGTAAACATAAATCCATTCTAAGGGAACAATGATCAGTGGTCAGCGAAGGAGGAACTGTTCACTGTCCACTGTCTTTCGGCCAGGGGTCATTGAGCAGCGAAGATATGCCGATGTCATTGCCGTAGCGCTCTACTTCTACTTCAGCCATCTGGATTGATTGAGGCATGCCTTTGAATGCGGGCACCGCGTCGGATCCCATGATCTGCGGCGAAATAAAAAAATGAACGCGATCGACCAGCCCGCCGGCGAGTAGGGCAGTGTTAAGGCGCGTGCCGGTTTCAGTAAGCAAAGTAAGAGTGCCATCTGCGCCTAGCTTATCGAGAACTTTGCCGAGTGGAACGCGACCTGCTTCAGCAGGCAATACTTCAACGCGAATTCCGCGGCTGCGCAGCTCTGCGATGCGCGCCTCGTCTTTTGACACGGTGAATACGGCGACGTCATTTTGCACAGTAGAAACGAGCTTTGAATCGAGAGGCATGCGCAGTGCCGAATCGAGTACTATGCGCTGTAGAGGACGGCGGCGGCGCTGGCCGCTGCGGTCAGTAAGCATCGGGTTGTCGGCGATCACGGTATCGACACCGACCATGACTGCGTCTGCCTGCCAGCGCAACGGCTGCACGGCGGCGCGTGCGGCTTCGCTGGTGATCCAGTAAGGCTCGCGCGCCAGGTGTTGTGCGGGCGGCGGAGCGATGCGGCCGTCAAGCGTCATGGCCACTTTCATCAGAACGAACGGACGCTTGTGCCGGATCCAATGCGCAAAGCCTTCGTTGAGGCGGCGGGCTTCTTTCTCGCAGATGCCGATGGAGGTTTGCAGGCCCGCTGCGCGCAATGCACCGATGCCGTTGCCTGCGACGTTTGGATTTGGATCGACTGTGGCGGCAACGACGCGACCGAGTTTTGCGTTGATGAGCGCCTGCGTGCAGGGTGGCGTGCGGCCGGTGTGGTTGCAGGGTTCGAGCGTTATGTAAGCTGTGCCGCCTTCGATGCGATTGCCTGCATGTTGCTGCGCCTCACGCAGGGCGACAACTTCAGCGTGGTCGAACAGGTCGTACTCGTGCCAGCCCTCGCCGACCATCTGGCCGTCGCGGTCAAGCAGGGCGCAGCCAACGGCAGGATTGGGCGAGGTGACGCCGATGCCGCGGCGCGCAAGCTCAAGTGTGCGCTGCATCCAGAAATGATCCTGATCGGGTTGGCTGGTCATGTCGGACACTCAATTTTAATTGCAGAGGCTTTCTTATTAGCTATCAGCCATCAGCTGTCAGTTTTCAGCTTCTCCGTGGTGAAGTGATGGGCTTGCAGATCTGGGGGTGTTTTTTGAGCGATTTCGGCATTAAGTTGTTCTGCTTGAATTAGATATGAGCTAGAAGGGGCTTAATCCTGCGTGGATGCGATACGGGCCTCAGGCGGGCTGGATCGCCTTTGTGAGTGAAGATTCACCGCGCTGCTATTGTGCGCCGTTTCGCAGTATTTCGCAGCACGGAACGTCTGGTGAGAGGGCCGACCGGCGGCTTCTGGCTTTGGGAGTTGGCGCCCGGCACGCGGCTATAAGATCGGGCATGAGCTTGTTTCTGTTGGATAACGATGAAAAGGTGAACCGAGTATGAAACGCCGTAGACGCGAGATTCTGCAAATGATGCCGCTTGCGATCGGTGGCAGTGTGTTGTTTGGCGCGGATGGAAATTCTAAGTCAGCACAGGCGCAGGATGCACCAAAAGGTTCTTCAACCGGTTACGAAGTGTCGGCAGAACCTGCTTTGGAAAAGGTTACTGGTATTGGCGGATTCTTTTTCCGTGCGCATGACCCAAAGGCTATGGGGCGCTGGTATCAGGAACATCTGGGAGTGCTGGTGATTCCGACGAGCTATGGCCAGCAATCGTGGAGGCAGGAGGCAGGTGAAACAGCCTTCGCGCCATTTCCGGAGACCACCAAGTATTTTGGCGATCTAACGAAGCAGTGGATGATTAACTTCCGCGTGCGGGACCTGGACAAGATGGCGGCGCAGCTCCGGGCCGTGGGCATTGAGGTCACGATTGATTCGCAGACCTATCCGAACGGCAGATTCGCCAGTCTTAAGGACCCTGAAGGAAATCCGATTCAGCTTTGGCAGCCAGCTCAGGTGGGTTGATGCGGTTCCACGGTTGAGATCCGTGGTATCCCATGTCCGAAAATCCGGAAATGGGCACCCGGCAGGTTTGGGCCACACTTCTGTACTGCTAATTTGAATGTTCCTTCATCGACTGATTCTTCATCTAACGGCAGTACGAATCAAAGTCCAATCAAGACACCCGTGAATTCTGAGGAGAGTCATGACTGCGCAATCGTATCTTGGCGGCACATTTACGTTCACAAACACCTCAATCACCGTGAGCCGCATGGGCTACGGCGCGATGCGACTTGCGGGGCAGGATGGCAAAAAGATGGTCTGGGGCCCCCCCCGCGATGTTCCGGGCGCGATTGCTGTTCTGCGCGAGGCCATTGCTGCGGGCGTGAACCACATTGACACGAGCGACTATTATGGGCCGCACATAACCAATCAACTTATCAGGCAGGCTCTTCATCCCTATCCGGATGACCTGGTGATTGTGATGAAAGTGGGCGCGAAACGCGGCCCCGACGGCTCGTGGCCGCACGCTCGCTCGCGCCAGGAGATTATCGACGCGGTGCACGATAATCTGCGCAACCTGGGCGTGGATGCGATGGATGTGGTGAATCTACGCCTGGGTGGCTTTACGGGGCCGGAGGACAAACCGTTTGAAGAGCCGCTGACGGCTCTTGCCGAGCTGAAGGAGCTGGGCCTGATCAAGCATATCGGCCTGAGCACGGTCTCTCCGAAGCAACTGGCAGAGGCGCAGGCGATCACGGAGATCGTGTGCATTCAGAATTTTTATAACGTGGCGCAGCGAGCAGACGATGGATTCATCGATGCTCTGGCCGCGCAGAGGATCGCATACGTTCCGTACTTTCCGCTGGGTGGATTCTCGCCGCTGCAGTCGTCGAAGCTTGACGAAGCGGCCGCGGCTGCGGGAGCTACGCCCATGCAGGTGGCGCTTGCATGGCTGCTGCGGCGGTCGCCGAACCTGCTGCTGATTCCGGGCACGTCATCGGTGGAGCATCTCAGGGAGAATCTTGCGGCGGTGAAGTTGGAACTGCCTGCGCAAGTTGTAGCGGAGCTCGATGGAATTGGGGTTGCAGCGGCTTAGGAAAGTATTTGAGAGTGCGGTGATGGGCGGTGCCGCGAAGGGATTCAGTTTATAGCTCCCAGCCATCGACTATCAGCTTCTCTATGGTGAGATAAGGGACTTGCTATCCCATGTCCGAAAATCTGGACATGGGGCACCCGGCAATTTGTACCGGAAATTGGTCTGAGTTGCGCTAGTCCAACAGCGAGTCGACAAACGCGCTTGGGGAAAACTCGAGCAGGTCGGTCATTTTTTCGCCTACGCCTACGAAGCGGACGGGCAGGTTCATTTCCTTGGCGATGGCTACGGCTATGCCGCCCTTGGCTGTGCCGTCGAGCTTGGTCAGGACGATGCCAGTGACCCCTGCGGACTCAGTGAACAAGCGCGCCTGCTGCAGACCGTTCTGGCCGGTGGTGGCGTCCATGACGAGCAACACTTCGTGCGGAGCTTCGGGTATCAGGCGCGTGGCGGTGCGGCGCATCTTGTCGAGCTCGTCCATGAGGCCGGACTTGGTGTGCAGGCGGCCAGCGGTGTCGACGTACAGATCCTGAATGCCGCGCGCCTTTGCTGCGGAGATGGCGTCGTAGAGCACGGCCGCGGGGTCGCCACCGGATTTGGTCTTGATCATGTCGACGCCGGAACGCGAGGCCCACACTTCGAGCTGTTCGATTGCTGCGGCGCGGAATGTGTCTGCCGCGCAGAGCATGGCGGAGTGGCCCTGGGCGCGGCTCCACGCGGCCAGCTTGCCGCTGGTGGTGGTTTTGCCGGTGCCGTTGACGCCGACTAGAAAGGTGACTTTGGGCGGCACGGCGGGCGTGGGGATGGGGCGCTGTGGCGCTTCAAGAATGGCGCGCAGTTCGGACTTGAGCAACTCGCGCAGTTCGTCGCCGCCTTCAATGGCCTTGCGGAGTGCGCGTTCGCGCAGGGCCTCAATGATGGCCGCGGAAGTTTGCACGCCCAGGTCGCTTGAGACCAACACAAGTTCGAGGTCTTCAAGAGCATTTTCATCGACGACGCGGGTCAGGGCCGCAATGCCTTCAATCTTGGAGGAAAGCGACTCGCGGGTGCGCGAGACCGCCTGCTTCATACGCGCGAAGAGGCCAAGGTTTTCCTGGGGTTCGGGCGAGTCGGTTTCGTCCTTTTTGCCGCCAAAGAGCTTCATCATTAAGTGTCCAGTTATCAGTCTAGAGCATCTGTATTGATGTGGGGTTGCGCCGCTCAGGAGGCTCTGGTTACGTTCCAGTGACGTTGTGCGGCCGTTTACCGGCCAAGTGTCGAGAATGGGCGCGAGACTTCGATATTCTTGATAGAAGGCCGTTTTTCCCTTAATTCTTCTTGTGGCCAGCAAGGTCGGGTGACCAAATTGACGGATATCAAGAACCATCCTCTGAAGAAGATTCTCGAGAACCGCATCGCCATCATCGACGGCGCGATGGGCACGACCATTCGCACCTATGGCATGGCGGAGATGGACATCCGAGGCGAGCGCTTTAAGGACGCGACCAAGGGGCTGCTGAATAATGGCGACCTTTTTTCGCTGACGCAGCCAAAGATGATCGGAGATATTCATCGGAGATTTCTTGAAGCCGGCGCCGACATCATCGAGACCAACACGTTTGGCGCGACGACGATTTCGCAGAGCGAGTTCTTTGTGGACGACCCGCGTGAACATGGCCGGCGCAAGGATCCGGAGTTTTACCAGAAAGTTGTTGACGACAAGTTTCTGAAGGAGCTTGCCTGGGAGATTAACGAGCAGTCTGCGCGGCAATGTCGCGAATGGGCCGATCGTGTGGCGAATGCAACGGGGCGGCAGCGGTTTGTTGCTGGAGCGCTTGGCCCGCTGACGGTGTCGCTGTCAAATTCTCCGGATGCTGATGATCCCGGCTTCCGCGTGGTGACGTTTGACCAAGTGAAGGATGCGTATAAGGAACAGACGCGTGCGCTGATTGCAGGCGGATCGGATCTGCTGCTGGTGGAAACAATCTTCGACTCGCTGAATGCGAAGGCGGCGCTGGTGGCCATTCGCGAAGTGTTTGACGAAGACGGCTTGGCGAAGAGCGGCAGGGAATTGCCGGTGATGATTTCGGCTGCGGTGGGCCGCGGCGGCGAGACCATGATTTCCGCGCAGACGGTTGAGGCGTTCTGGAACGCGGTGGAACATGTGAACCCGCTGTCGGTGGGTTTGAACTGCTCGCTTGGGCCGGACCTGATGTATCCGTTCCTTGAAGAGCTGGCGCAGAAATCGAATGTGGCGATCTCGTGCTATCCCAATGCGGGATTGCCTAATCCGCTATCGGCGACCGGATTCGATCTTGGGCCGGCGGACATGGCGCGGTATCTGGGCGACTTTGCCAAGGGCGGATTGATCAATATCGCGGGTGGATGCTGCGGTAATACACCGGAACACATTGCCGCGATTGCCAAGGCGTTGGATGGGAAGCATCCGCGTGAACTGGCAGAAGCGGCGAGCGCGAGTTCCAAAGGCGAGGGTCGTGGTATCCCACCCTTGGCAGAAGGCGCCAAGGATGGGACACCTTCCATTGTGCAAACCGAACCGCAGAAGCCGTTGCGGTTGTCGGGGTCGCAGCCGTTTTCGCAACAGGCTGGGGTATTCATCATGATTGGCGAGCGGACCAACGTTGCCGGCTCGCCGAAGTTTGCAAAGTTGATCAAGGACAGCAAGTACGAAGAGGCCGTTGCGATTGCCCGGCAGCAAGTGGAGAACGGCGCGAATGTGATCGATATCTGCATGGATGAGGGAATGATTGACGGCGTGGCTGCGATGACGCGCTTTTTGCAATTGCTTGGCAGCGAGCCGGAAGTTGCGAAAGTGCCGTTCATGGTGGACTCGTCGAAGTGGGAAGTGATTCATGCGGGATTGAAATGCCTGCAGGGCAAGGGCATTGTGAATTCAATCTCAATGAAGGAGGGCGAAGAGACGTTTCGCGAGCATGCGGCGGCGGTGCTGAAGTTTGGCGCTGCAGTTGTGGTGATGGCATTTGACGAGCAGGGCCAGGCCGCGACGTTCGAAGACCGCATACGCATTTGCGAGCGAGCTTACCGGATTCTTGTGGATGAAGTTGGATTTCCGCCGGAAGACATCATCTTCGATCCGAATATTCTTACCGTTGCCACGGGAATGGAAGAGCACAACAACTACGCGGTGGATTTCATCAAGGCTACGCGTTGGATCAAAGAGAATTTGCCTCATGCCAAGGTGAGTGGCGGTGTTTCAAATATTTCATTCAGCTTTCGCGGAAATAATAAAGTGCGCGAGGCGATGCACTCGGCGTTTCTGTATCACGCGATTGCAGCCGGCATGGATATGGGCATTGTGAACCCGGGCATGCTGGAGGTGTACGAGGAGATCGAACCGGAGCTGAAGGAACTGGTCGAAGACGTGCTGCTGAATCGGCGGCAGGATGCGACCGAGCGACTGGTGGAGCGCGGCGAGCAGTTGAAGCTGGAGAGCACGGGCGCGGTTAAGGACGAAGCCAAGGTTGAAGAGTGGCGCAACGGAACTGTTGAGGAGCGCATTTCGCACGCGCTGGTGAAGGGCATAGATGCATACATCGAAGCCGATGCGGAAGAAGCGCGCGTAAAGCTGGGGCGGCCGCTGCTGGTGATTGAAGGTCCGCTGATGGCGGGGATGAGCGTGGTGGGCGATCTGTTTGGCGCGGGCAAAATGTTTCTGCCGCAGGTGGTCAAGTCGGCGCGCGTTATGAAGAAGGCGGTCGCGCATCTAACGCCATTCATGGAAGCGGAGAAGGCGTTGCTGGTGGCGGCGGGCGAGCAGGTGAGCGCGCAGGGCAAAATTGTGCTAGCCACAGTGAAGGGCGATGTGCACGACATTGGCAAGAACATTGTGGGCGTGGTGCTGGCCTGCAATAACTACGAAGTGATCGACATGGGCGTGATGGTCCCTGCCGAGAAAATTCTTGCGCGCGCGAAAGAAGTGAATGCCGATCTGATCGGACTGAGTGGACTGATTACGCCTTCGCTCGATGAGATGGTGCATGTAGCGCGCGAGATGGAGAGGCAGGGATTCAAACTGCCGCTGCTGATTGGCGGAGCAACGACGAGCCGCGCGCATACGGCGGTGAAGATTGCGCCGCAGTATAGCCAGCCGGTGGTGCATGTGCTGGACGCGAGCCGGGCGGTGCCGGTGACGACCAGCCTGCTGAGTGAAGAGAACCGCGGCGCGTTTATCGCGAAGCATCGCGAGGAATATGAGTATCTGCGCAAGATGCACGCGGCGCCGAAGGCGAGCCTGGTGCCGATAGAACAGGCTCGCGTTCGAAAAACTCCAATTACGTGGCGCGCGGAGGATTTGCCCGCGCCGGAGTTTACTGGTGTGCGAGTGCTGGATGATTTTCCGCTGGCGACGCTGCGCGAATTCATTGACTGGACGCCGTTCTTTCATACGTGGGAACTGAAGGGAGTTTATCCGCGCATTCTGGATGATCCGGCGCAAGGCGAACAGGCACGACAGATTTTCACTGAAGCAAATGCGTTGCTTGATCGGATTATTGAAGGCAAGCTGATTACGGCGCGCGCTGTTTACGGGCTCTTCCCAGCGAATGCGGTGGGCGACGATGTGGAGCTTTACACGGATGAAACGCGCAAGACGGTGCTGACGCGTTTCCACTTCCTGCGCCAGCAGGCAAACCGCGAAGGCAATGAGCCGTGCCGATCGCTGGCGGATTTTATTGCGCCGAAGGAAACGGGTCTGCCTGATCACATTGGCGCATTTGCGGTGACGGGCGGTATCGGAATGAAGGAACTGTGCGACGGGTTCAGAGCACGGCTTGACGATTACAACGCAATCATGGCGGAGGCGTTGGGAGATCGGCTGGCCGAGGCGTTTGCGGAGTGCCTGCACAAGCGGGTGCGCGATGAGTGGGGCTACGGTCGCGAAGAAAAATTTAGCAATGAGGAAATGATTCACGAGAAGTATCGCGGCATTCGTCCCGCGGCGGGCTATCCGGCATGTCCCGATCACACGGAGAAGGGAACTCTGTGGCAGTTGCTTGATGTGAAAGC
>Ga0265330_10002069_pt1 | contig 11101 bp, 10 predicted proteins | sample 41919metaG_FD_202083 | JGI IMG/M metagenome (GOLD analysis project Ga0265330, IMG submission 202083) | Rhizosphere microbial communities from Carex aquatilis grown in University of Washington, Seatle, WA, United States - 4-19-19 metaG | ecosystem: Host-associated > Plants > Roots > Rhizosphere... | reverse complement strand
GTCCGGTCCATCCATCCAGCAGCGCGCGCAGCGGCTCCAGATCGACCGGGCTCGGAGATCGGAATGCCTCAGGGGCCATTTAGGCGCGGACAGTAGCACCCGCGCTGGCCTCGCGCCACGTTGGCGAAAACTCCCCGGTGCTCCTGGCGCGGTCGCTGTACTCTGCGCGGCAGAAGGCCGCAAATGCTACAATAGCGGGCCGGGGGATTCAGCTTGCCCGCTCTCAAAGTCATCTGTCCAAAATGTGCGAAGGCTCAGGAAGTCGTCGGCGAGCTTCCGGCCGGTGGCAAGGACCACGTCTGTGTCCACTGCGGCGCGATTTTCAGGGTCAGACCGCCCGCCAGCCGATTGGCTGACAACCTGCCCGTGTCTCGCGACGCGGTCCCGCTTCCTGACGACTTGCCGGTGTCTCGCGACGCGGTCCCGCGCCCTGACGACTTGCCTGTGTCTCGCAACGCGGTTCCGCGTCCTGTCGACTTGCCGGTGTCTCGCGACGCAGTCACGCGCCTTGGGGATCTGCCTGTGTCTCGCGACACAGTTCCACGGCCCGAGGATTTGCCGGTATCGCGTGACAAAGTCCCGCGTCCAGACGATCTTCCGCAATCGAAGAGTTGGGCGCGACCGGGGTGGCTGCCCGGTTCTGACAGGAGCTCCAGCAAGACGCCGCCACTGGGCTTGGCGCTCGATTTGTCGCTGGCGGCTCATGCCCAGGCAGCGGGCGGCAGCTCGCCGTTGAGCTTGGACCTGGATTCTTTTCCCGCGCCGGTCTCCACTTCAGGCCCGCCTCCCTCGGGGTTGTCGCTGGACTTCGGCGGGTCTGCGGGCGCGCCGCCGGGTTCCACCCGGCCGCCGGCAGGACCGCCCAATCCGCCTTCCACGCCCCTGACGGCCAAGGGAGCTGGTGCCGCTGGGTCTGTTTTCGGCCGCAGCGGGGTCACCCCGCCCCCAATTCCCGTATCCGCACGCGCGCCATCGGGAGGGGCCGGCCCCGCTCTGGCGCCGCTGGCGCCGCTGGCGCCTGCGCCCAAACTGGCGCCACTGGCACCGATCGGCGCACCCGCACCCGAGTCTTCCCCTTCCGGCAGCAAGCCCTCGTCGGGCCGAGTGGACTTGGGGTTCAGCCTGGAATTGGAGGGTGATTTGGGCTCGCCACAAACAGGCGCTGCCACGTTGCCCTTCCCTGGGGCTCGGGTCGCCAGCGAGGGACTAGCCGAGGCAGCCGCTGCCGAGCACTTGCCCGCCCTGCAGCCGGTTGCGGGGCGTGCGCCCATGCGCGGGGGCGCGTTGCGGCCCGTAGCCAAGAAGGCTCGGGTTCCCAAGTCGGCCATTGCGGTCGCCGCCGCGGTCATGGTGGCAGGTGCTGCCGCCGCGTTCTTCTTCTGGCCGTCGCGCAAGGCCCCCAAGGCCGACGACGTGATCGCACCCATGGCCGCGGGCTTGCTCAATGACACTCCAGCCGCGTACCAAGCCGCCGAGAATCAGCTCGCGCAGGTCATCGCGCCCTTGGCGGAGGAAGGCGATGCTCTGCGCAGCAAGGCCGCGGAGATCACGTTTCTCGACGTGATCGTGCACGGCGCGGATGCCGCCAAGACGTCTCGTGCCGAGCAGTTCTTGCAGGCGATCAAGCCATCGCCGAAACCCGTCGCCGGTTTCCGCCGGGCCAAGGCTTTGTTGGCCGTGGCCAAGGGCAAGCCCAGGGAGGCCGAGCCAGCCCTCGCGAGCGAAGGTGGGCTCCCTGACAGTCAGCTGGTCGTGGCGCTGGCACGCATGGCAGATGGCAACGCCGGCGCTGCGGTGGAGCCACTGCGGCGGTACCGGACCGCCCATCCCAAGGAACTGGTCGCGCAGTACATGCTGGCTCGGGCGTTGGCAGAGGCCGGTAAGCCCGAAGGCCGTTCCGAGTACGAAAAGGTCTTGAGCCAGAATGCCGCTCACTACGGCGCTGCGCTGGGCCTGGCGCGCATGGCGGAGACTCCAGAGAAGCGCCTGGCGGCCGCGCAGGCCCTGCTCGACCGAAAACAGCAGGCCGCTTCTCCCCACGAGCAGGCACAGACCAACCTTCTGTGGGGCCAGGCGGCATTGGAGATGGGGCGCAGCCACGACGCTGAGGCGATGTTACGCAAGGCCATTGCGCTGGATGCGCGCCTGATACCGGCGCACTTGGCGCTGGGCGAGTCGTTGCTCTACGAGGGGCGCTACGACGAGGCGCTGACCACGCTTCAGGTGCCGGGACCCGCGATGGAGGCGAGTGCCGCAGGTCAGTTCGCTCTGGGTGGCGCCTACCTGGCCACCAAGAAGACGGAACAAGGCACGAAGCTCATCAACCTGGCCGCCACGGCTCTGCCCAACGACCCAAGAGGAGCCTATTGGAACGGGTTCGCCGCTACCACACGACAAGCCCCTGATTTGGTGGGCGCGGAGCAAGACTATGGCGAGGCGCTCAAACGCGATCCCAAGTTCTTGCCCGCCTCGCTCAAGCTGGCCGCGCTTCTTCAGCAGCAGAACAAGGCGCAGGAGTCGCTGACCGTACTGCGTGCGGCTGAGGAGGCGGGAGCGCCTGCGTCCATCCTGCAGCTGGCCTGGGGTGACGCCCTGATCGTCGCAAAAGAGCCGATCAAGGCCGAGGAGGTCTTTCGCAGGGCGCTGCAGGCGGATTCCAAGTCTGCGCAGGCACGCCTGGGCGTGGCGGCGGCCTTGCAAGCACAGGACAAGCTCCAGGAGGCGAAGACCTATCTTGAGGAGACGCTCAAAGAGATCCCGGACATCCTCGGACTGCGCGAGCGGCTGGCCGCGGTCTGCCTCGCTCTTGGCCAAAAGGACGAGGCGCTGGTCCGCTATCAAGAGGAACTCAAGACCGGCCGGGTGACGCCGACGTTGCGTTTGGCGCTGGCGCGTTTGGCGCTCGACCTGGGCAAGTTGGAGCTTGCCCAGAGCGAGGCCAAGAAGGTCCAGGATGAGAATCCCCGCAACGCGGAGGCTGCGTACCTGCTCGCCCGCGTGCACGAGACACGCGGCGAATTGGGGGCGGCCCTGGCCGAGTATCGGCGGGCTCTGATGTGGGAAAAGCTTCCCGCGTACAACTACGGCTATGGCCGGGTTCTTTTGAAGGTGGGAAAGGAGCAAGAGGCCTATGTCGCGCTGGACGCGGCTAGCAGCCTGCCCGAAGCCCGCATGGAACGCGGGCGCGAATATTTCCGGCACGGCGAATTGGACAAGGCCCTGGTGGACTTCAAGGAGGCCGCCAAGATGCTTCCCGCCGCGGCCGAGCCGCTGATTTTCCAGGGGCTCTGCTATGACAAGATGGGGCAGCAACCCAAGGCCGAGGATGCCTGGCGAGACGCGGTTCGCGTGGCCCCGGATGCGTCGGAGCCACACTACCGTCTGGGCCGGCAGGAGATGGATCACGGTCATCCCACGGCCGCCATTGATCACTTCCACAAGGCTGTCGCCAAGATGCCGGCCAACGCCTCATGGGAAAGCGAGCTGTATTTCCAGCTGGGCCAGGCGGAGCTTCTGACCGGCTCCAAATCGGCCGCGCTCGCCGCCTTCAAGAAATACGTGGACATGGCGCCCCAGGATGCTCCTTCGCGGCCCGAGGCCATACGGCAGGTAGCGCGGCTTTCGAGCAAGTAGCAGGGAGCGTGACTTGCGCATGCACATGTGCATGTGCATACTGGATCCATGGCCAAGACCAAGCGTGTGCAAGTCCTCATGGATCCGCACGAGTTCGATGCACTGGGCCGCGTCGCCCGCTCGCGTGGCACCTCAGTTGCCAGTCTGATGCGCGAAGCTGCAAGTATTCGCTACGCTGGCACGGCCGATGGTGAACGCCGGAGCGTTGCCGCACAGCAGTTCCTGGGACTACCCGACACGCGGCTGCCGGCCTGGCGGGCACTCAAGAAGGAGATAGAGGAACGTCGTGGCCCGCGTCTTCCTTGACGCCAACATCTTTCTCTACGCGGTGGGTGGGGAAGGTCCGCAGAGACAACCCTGTCGGGATCTCTTGCAGGCCGTTGGCGACGGCGGACTCGAAGCTGTAACCAATACTGAGGTTCTGCAGGAAATACTGCATGTGCGCTCGCGACGTTTGAACATCAAGGACGCGGTCGTCGCCGTTCGTGCTGCCAGCGATTTGGTGCGCGAGGTTCTCCCGGTCAGGCGAGAGGATGTCCTGGAGGCGTGCAGGCTTCTCGAACGACACCCGGGTCTGGGGGCACGCGATGCTGTGCACGCGGCGGTCATGAAGAATGGTTCGGTCCATCTCCTGGTGTCCGTGGACGGCGATTTCGATGTGCTGAAAGAAATCAAACGCCTCAGCCCCCAAGACACCCTGGGCCTGGCACGGTGAGCGCGCAGGTAGCGAGCGGGGATTCGATGCGATAAGAACATCCTTGGTATGAGCCTCTTGGCCTACGTCGAGACCTACGGCTGCCAGATGAATGTGGCCGACACCGAGATGGTGCTTGGGCTGCTGCAGGGGGCGGGCTATACGCGCACCCACGATCCAGCGGCGGCCGATGTGATTCTGATCAACACCTGTGCCGTGCGCGAAAAGGCGGTGGAGCGAGTGTGGGGCCGCGCCAGCACGCTGGCGACCTACAAGGCCGGGCGGCCCCATGTAGTTCTGGGCATCACCGGCTGCATGGCGGAGCACCTGCGCGATCAGGTGCGCGCCCGGGCGCCTTTCGTCGACTTGGTGGTGGGGCCGGACGGCTACCGTCGCCTGTCTGCTCACATCGAAGAGGCACGTGCGGGTGCCAAGATCGACGACACCGTCCTCGACCCGCATGAAACCTATCAAGGTCTGGACCCCGCGCGCGATGCAACCGGGACCGTGGTCGGCCAAATTGCCGTCCAGCGTGGTTGCGATCGGTTCTGTTCGTTCTGTGTGGTGCCCTATACCCGTGGGCGCGAGCGCGGCACGGCCCCCGACGAGGTGTTGCGCCAAGCGCGCGCCCTGGTGGCGGCGGGTGGCAAAGAAGTTCGGCTGCTTGGCCAGGCTGTGACTTCCTATCGCCACGGTGAAGTGGATTTCGCGAGTCTGCTGCAGGCGCTGACCGGCATAGACGGGCTAGAGCGGATTCGTTTCATGTCGCCCTATCCGTTGGGATTCTCCGACGACGTGATTGCGGCCATGGCCGCGTCGGCCAAGATCTGCAAGCACGTGCACCTGCCCTTGCAGTCAGCATCGGACACGGTGTTGGCGCGCATGAAGCGGGGCTACAGCTTTGGTCAGTATCGCGACTTGGTGCGGGCCTTGCGCACGGCTTTGCCTGAAGTTGCCATCACCACGGATCTGCTGGTCGGTTTCTGCGGCGAGAGCGAGGCCGAGTTCGGCGAGACCCTGCACGCTTTGCCCGAGTTGCGCTTCGACAATGCCTTCACCTTTGCCTATTCGGAACGGCCTTCCACGCTGGCCGCGCGCACCATGGCCGACGACGTCCCCGCCGGGGTGAAGCAGCGACGGCTGGCCCAGGTGATCGATCTGCAGAGGCAAATCACCGGCGAGATCCACGCAGCCCAGGTCGGGCGCTGCGAGCGGGTTCTGCTGGAGACGCCCTCGCGCCGTTCCCCGGACGAGCTGTTGGGCCGCACCGACAGCTTCCGTTCGGTGATCGTTCCGGCAGGGGCAAGGGCCACGCTGGGCGCGTTTGTCGACGTGAAAATCGAGCGCGCCAATCCCGCCACGCTTTTCGGGAGCCTCATTCTATGAGCCAACCGCGCATCGCGGTCAGCTTTGTCTGCATGGGCAACATCTGCCGGTCCCCTACTGCCGAGGCGGTGATGCGCCATCTGGTGCGGCAGGTGGGGCTTGAAAGTGCGATCGAGATCGACAGCGCGGGCACCGGTGCCTGGCATGTGGGCGAGTCGCGCGACGAGCGCAGCCACTCGGTGGGGCTGCGGCGGGGCATGCCGCTTTCGGGAGAGGCACGCCAGTTCCGACCTTCGGACTTCGCGCGCTTCGACTATGTGCTGGCGCTCGACCGCGAGAATTTCGCCGACCTGGTCCGGCTGGCTCCCGACGCCGAATCGCGCGCCAAAGTGCACCTGCTGCGCGAGTTCGACCCAGACTCGCCTCCCGATGCCGACGTGCCCGATCCCTACTACGGCAACGTTGATGGCTTCGAGCGCGTGTTCGACATCTGCGAGGCGGCCTGCCGCGGCCTGCTCGATCACGTGCGGCGTACTCACGGGTTGGGGTGATGGCGGGGCGGAAGCTGGAGGAGGAGGTGGCGCGGGCCATGGGCAGCGCTGTCCGCTCGTCGCGCGCGGTGTCCGGCGGCGACATCAACAGCGCTCACGAGATGACGTTGGCAGATGGACGCGTGGTGTTCGTGAAGAGCAACTCCGTCGCTGACCCAACCATGTTCGCGGCCGAAGCACGCGGCCTGGCCTGGCTGGCGCAGGCCCGCGCACTGCGCGTTCCCGCGGTTCTGGCCGTGGGCGAGACATTTCTGGTACTCGAGCGCATCTCGCAGGCGCGGCGCCGGCCGGATTTCGACGAACGCCTGGGCCGCGCTCTGGCAGCCCTGCACCGCTTCGGGGCGCCGGGCTTCGGCCTGGATCACGACAACTTCATCGGGCGCCTGCCGCAATCCAACACGCCGGCGTCGAGCTGGTCGGACTTCTATCGCAGCCGCAGGCTGGAACCGCAGCTGCGTCTGGCGCGCGAGGCCGGTCTGTGCAGCTCGGCCATGGCCCGTGGATTCGACCGGCTCTTCGCCGTGCTGGATGAACGCGTGGGTCCAGCCGAGCCCGTGGCGCGCCTGCACGGCGATCTATGGGGCGGCAATGTGATTGGCGACGCAGCCGGCGTGGCCTGCCTGATCGATCCCGCCGTGTACGGCGGCCACCGCGAGGTCGACCTGGCCATGATGCGCCTCTTCGGCGGCTTCGAACACCACGTGTTCTCCGCCTATGAAGAAGCTTGGCCGCTTTGTCCTGGCCACGAAGACCGCGTACCGCTCTATCAACTCTACTTCCTCATGGTTCACGTCAATTTGTTCGGCGGGTCGTACGTCGCGCAGGCCGAGCGCGCCCTTCTCGCAGTCGCCTAGTTACGGCTGGTCGCCACGAGACGTACATCAAGCTGGTCGAGCGTCTGGTGCCCACGGGAGTCCAGTACCTGCACGTGGTGGACCACTCGATCATGGGCGCCCCCAAGGTACCCGACGAGATCAAGGCCGCCATTCGAGGCGCCTGGCCGCGCACCCTCATCTTGGCTGGGGGCTTGGATCTGCCGAGTGCCAAGGTGGCGCTGGCCCAGGGCAAGGGTGACCTTTTCGTCTTTGGCCGCCCCTTCCTGGCCAATCCGGATTTGGTTCGACGTCTACAACGCGGCCTTCCCCTCAACTCGCCCGACTTCGCGACCTTCTACAGAGCATAGTCCGAACAAGCGCCATTTTTCCTTCACCGAATCCGCAAAACCGCTGATAACAGATCTTGCGTAAACTACACGCACCTACACGTCCAGCCTATCTCCCTATGCCCGGGTTTCTGGCGTTGCGATGGTCGCCACCTTTGCCAGCACCCTGCGCCCCAGTTCCTTTCCCGGCACAGCGAGCCGCCGCCGCTCGGCATCCGTCAGTTGCAGCTTTCGGCCACCGAGCTTCTCGCGCAGGAGTCGGTTCTCGGCCGTCAGGTAGTCGACCTCTTGCTGCAACACCCGTCCGAGCCACACCGCCAGCCACGCTGCCAGAAATTGCAACGGCAGCGGCAGCATCGACCCAGTGGGCTCGTCCTTCTTCCTCGTCACGAGGCGCCTTCTACACCTTTCCGTGCCCTTCGCAACCACTGGCACTGCGCCCAACCGTCTGGATTTGCGCCCCTCTTCGCCGATCGTATATTGGGACAGGACGCCGTCGTCATGGACAATCTGAGCGCGCACAAAGGGCCCGACGTCATCTCTGCGATTCGTGCAGCCGGCGCGACGGTCCTCTTCCTGCCGCCGTACTCGCCCGACCTCAACCCGATCGAGAAGGCTTGGGCCAAGCTCAAGGACGTCCTCCGACGCCTTCCCACCTTGACCCGCGACGCTTTCGACAACGCCGTTGCCTTCGCCATGGACGCCATCTCCATGGCCGACATCAGGGCTTGGACTGCCTTCGCCGGCTATTCGGTCGCTTCAACTTGAAAGCGGTCTAGGTAACGTGACATTCATATGTCGGTCTTGACGCAGCAGTATGCGTCCAACCTCTGGGGCTCGAAAATGGGGCTTGAACTGCTTACCCCCTGGCGAGGCGGTTCGAAAATGGCGTTTCAAAGGACTACCGGCACGCTGCCTGCGATGCGGAAGCCGAATGCGAGGACCGAGCGAGTCTCGTGAATCCGACCGCCCCCAAGAGGTACACGGCCCCGGCGAGCAGCAAGACGGAGGTGAATCCGCCTTCCATCCCCAGCAGGACGGCCAGCATCGATGCGAAGACCGAGAAGAACGAGTTCACGCCGCAGCACCACGGCACGAGCTTCGGCGAGATGGAAGCGGCTCGGCGAATGCCGAGCGGGAAGAAGCTTCCGAGCAGCACGCCCATCGGACAGATCATCAGGACGGCAAGGGCCGCCCGAACGACGTCCGGCTGACCGAGAAACAGGCGCAGCATCGGGCTGGATCCCAAGGCCAGCGCGGTGAAGAGCGAGACCGCGACCAGCCCCATCGCGCGCAACGTGCGCGGCTCGGGGCGAAGGCGCTCGGACAGCCGGCTGCCGAGCCCGGATGCGATGAGAAGCGTGGCCAGGGTCACGGAGATCGACCTCGCAGGGCTGCCCAGGAAGACGACCAGCTTCTGGATAAGGACGATCTCGAAGAACATGTAGCCCAGCCCGATCGCGGCGAAGTACGCCAGGGTTCGCACGGCCTCCCGTCGAGCCAGCCCCAATCGGCGGGCACGAAAGAGCGGCACCAGGATGAGGACCGACGCGAGGGCCACGATCTGCAGCAGAGACAGCAGCAGCACCGCGTGCCCGATGGGAAAGGGTGGGTTCTGTATCTTCCCGAATCCGCCGGTGCTGACCTGCACCTTCTTCAGGAAGGTACTCCACTTGTAGTAGTGGAAGAAGAAAGGCCGATCGTCGCCGACTGGCCGAACATCGTACGGATAGGAATCGAACAGAGTGTGCAGCTCGGCGATCGGCGCGCGCAGCATGGTGTCGTAGGGACTGTCGCGGCGACGGTACGGGTCGTAGAGGGTCGCGAACCCCATGCGCTCGGCGAAGGCGCGCAAGGTTTCCAGCTGGCCTGGCGTGAAACCGTCCCGCTTGAGCAGGGCGGTGGCCCATCCCGAACCGCCGAAGACAGCGATGTGCTTCTCGGGCTCGGCGACCCCGCGCCGGCGGAGGCTGTCGACCATGGTGATGCAGAGGCGCAAGGTCTCCCGGGGAGGCGCGAACGCCCACCGCGACATGCTGAGGATGCCTGTGGGAGAGAGGTGTTCGACGAAATCGTCCACGGCCTGCGAGGTATAGAGGTAACTCTCGGTGAGCACGTACGCGCCGGCGGAGAGTCCGGTGTAGGTGTCGACGCCCGAGAACTGGATCACGTCGAACGTGTCGCGGGAACGTGCGAAGAAGCTCCGGCCCTCGGCTTCCACCAGGCGCACCTCGGGTCGGTCGAAGATGTGCCCGACGTAGTCGCCGTAGCGGTTCTTGACCACGTCGATCATCGCGGGGTTGACCTCGATGCCTGTGATGCTGCTTGCCCCGGCCTTCAGGGCGATCAGCACGTCCACCCCTCCCCCCGGCCCCACCACCGCCACGCGAGGCCGGGGCAGGAGTTGGTAGGCGAAAGACTGCGTGGTCCCGTCGAGGAACGTCAACCCGTCGAGGTTGCCGTCGGTCCGATACATGTACGTCGGAGCCGATCCGTCTTGGGTGATGATCCGTCCCTCCCAGCGCCCCTTGGACAGGGACGGGCTGAACGCCAAGCCGACGGGCCCCGGAGGTCCGGTTTGCGGCGAAAGCACGTCGAGTCGAGAGAGCGCCGACCAGCGGGTGAGCTCGACCGCGTGACCTCCCGCCAGGAACTCGGTTTGCTCCTTGCTTGGGGCCACCGGGACATCCCAGGGTTCACCCCACACCGACAGCGCGGCGAGCAGAAGCGTGAGCCCCAGAGCGACCAACGAGAGCTTGCGCTCGCGGGTCGCACGGGCGGATAGGAGCGCGCCGGCGACGGCCGCCAGCGAGGTCGCCCCGATGAGGATCTGAACGGCGCCCACCCACCCGATCGCCAAGATGGCCAACATGCACCCAACCCCGGCTCCCACCAGATCGAAGAAGTAGAGCGAGTGGATGCGCGCGGGCAGCCTTTCGATCAGCCCGACAACCCCAACGCCCGCGAAGAAGAACGGCAGCACCAGCAAGGCGTACACCAGCAGGAGCTTGAGTTGTTGCTCGAAGGAGCGCAGCGCCAGCGGATCGAAACCGATCTTGCTCACGAGATAAACCGACGCCAGCGACAGCAGCGAAAACACAGAGGCCGCCCGAGCACCGGGCAGCGATGCGGTTCCTCCCTGCTCTCCCGACGGCCTGTGAACCGTCCAGTAGACCCCGGCCGCCCCGTAGCCCAGGAGCGCGACGCTGATGATCATGTAGGCAAAGTGGTGCCAGAACATGAGCGAAAAGACTCGCATCAGTGTGAGCTCGAAGACGAGCGCCGAGCACGACAGGCACGCCATGGCGGCGAGCGGTGTCCAAGACCGAGGTGGAGTCGCGACGGGATTCACCGCGCGATTGTAGTCCCGTTGGTCGCGTCTCGATAGCGACAATCGGCGCACGTCCCGGCCGGACGGGCCCTGCCCGCTCCCGAACGCTACGAGCTGGCGAGATGCCTCGCCCCGGCCGGCTCAGCCGCCCTGGACCGGGGCAACCGGCTCGGTGCCCGACTTGCGCCGAGGGCCGGTGACGGGGCTTGGACAGGGCAATCGGCAAAGACCCGATCGATGTCGAGGATCATCACGAACTCTTGAGCATAGTCCGAACAGTGCGACCAGGAAAGGCTGGTCCGAAGGGAGTGAATCATGCGATGAGTTCATGAAATTCGGTATGTCGTCCAGCGGGTGCGAAACCCGTCCGGCAAAGGGGTAACCGCCCCAACCGGTAGTGAGCC
>Ga0265330_10002068_pt1 | contig 11103 bp, 8 predicted proteins | sample 41919metaG_FD_202083 | JGI IMG/M metagenome (GOLD analysis project Ga0265330, IMG submission 202083) | Rhizosphere microbial communities from Carex aquatilis grown in University of Washington, Seatle, WA, United States - 4-19-19 metaG | ecosystem: Host-associated > Plants > Roots > Rhizosphere >... | reverse complement strand
TCACTGCCAGCGCCTCCCGTACCGGTGGCGGGGTCACCGCCAGTGCCTCTCGTACCGGTGGCGGCGTCACCGCCAGCGCCTCCCGCCTCGGTGGCGGCGTCACCGCCAGCGCCTCCCGTACCGGTGGCGGGGTCACCGCCAGCGCCTCCCGCCTCGGTGGCGGCGTCACCGCCAGCGCCTCCTGTCTCGCTGGTGGCGTCACCGCCAACGCCTCTCGTGCCGGTGGTGGCGTCACCGCCAGTGCCTATCGTGCCGGTGGTGGCGTCACCGCCAACGCCTCCCGCCTCGGCGGCGGGGTCACCGCCAACGCCTCCCGTACCGACGGCGGCGTCATCGCCAGCGCCTCCCGCCTCGGCGGCGGGGTCACCGCCAGTGCCTCTCGTACCGGTGGCGGCGTCACCGCTTCCATTTCCCGCCTCGGTGGCGGCGTCACCGTTTCCATTTCCCGCCTCGGTGGCGGCGTCACCGCCAGCGTCTCTCGCGCCGGTGGCGGGGTCAATACTGCCGCTTCCCGTCTCAGAGGTGGAGTCAACGCCAGCGCCTGCGGCACCGGCGGCGGGGTCACCGCCTCCATGTCTCGCCTCGGCGGAGAGGTCACCGCCGGCGTCTCTCGCGCCGGTGACGGGGTCACCACCTCCATCTCCACCGGCGTATCGGGCGACTCGGCCTCACCCGCCTCGGTCGCGCCGTCGGCAACAAGGATTTCGAAACTCTCACCTCGAGGTGCCGACGTGTCGAGCGTGGATTCGTGGATTGCCTCTGGCAATGCACCTGTGATTGTGCCCTCGGCAGGAGCCTCGATCGAACATGGCCTGGGAGTTCCCGCGTTCTTCTCAACAGCGGGTTCGCTGACTGGCGGCTCGCTAGCGGGCGGCGAAGCCGCCTCGCGTTGGCGACGCAGCTCCGGAATGCACCATTTCAGCGTCGGATCGTGGCCCTGCGAAGTTTGCGCTAGCGGCCCGATATTGCCCCTCCCGGGGAAAGCAGAAGGCTTCGGAGGGCCATCCGAGGGTGGACCGGGGGCGTCGTTGTTCTTGTTCATGACACCACCCCGGACGAGCCAGGCACAAGCCTTCCCACTGCCGAGCCCATGCGGACCACACTCCCCGCGGCCAACTCCTCAAGAACCACATGCCCCGGCTCGAACACGGCAATGGTCGTGGAACCGAGGTTAAAAATCCCTAGTTCGTCGCCCCGCCCGATGCCCGGCGGGTCGGCGAAGTTCTTCCTGCGCACGCCACCTGTCGCAAATCCCGGGGTATGGGTGGCCACCTCGAGATCGTAACTGGCGGTGATGTGTCCGACACCGACAGCGGCGACCATCACTACGACGGAAAGGCCGGCTGCCCCGTCGATGACCGTCACGAAGCGCTCGTTACGCGCGAACAGCCCGACCTCACGTGCCACGCTACGGCTTCCCACCGGAAACAGTCGACCAGGGATGTGGATCCACCGCGTGATCTTGCCGCTCACGGGGGCGTGGACGCGGTGGTAGTCGCGAGGCGAAAGATACGTCACGAGATACGGCCCCCCCTCCAGACGAGCCGCCAATTCGCCGTCTGCCAGCAAGTCGGACAAAGTGAAAACCGAGCCCTTGGCTTCCAGCAACTTGCCTGCCGAAACCACGCCAGCATCGCACACCACGCCATCGGAAGGCGCCACAATTGTATCGAACCCCGGTGCAACCGAGCGCGCTCCGGGGCGCAGCTTGCGCGTGAAGAACTCGTGCAGGCTCGTGTACCGGTCAAGTGGCCATTCGGCCTCCGCCAGATCGATCTCGTACTTCCTGGCAAATGACTTGAGCACCAAGGAGCGAACCGGCCGGGGCAAGGTGCGCCTAGCTCCCCATCCGACGAAACCGGACAAGGTTCTCTGCGGCGCAAGCCGCCAAGCGGACCGGACGACACGCTCACCGAGAGACAGAGTGGACATTCCGGTTCAACCAGCTGCAAGAAAGTAAGATTGGACGAAAAACTCTAGGCTAGGTCTTGCTTTCTGTGCAACCGCTTTCGATGCGTCCCTGCCAACAAGGGCAGGTTTTTGAAATGCAAGAAGGCGTTGACGCATCCGCAAACAGGCATTTCTGCCATGCGCGGCTGCGACAACGCCTTCCTGCGCGCTTCACGCGCGCGCGCTATGCGTCGAAGTACAGCGCGAACTCAAGCTGGGTCGGGCGCAGCCGCGACGGCTTGATCTCGTTCTCCTCTTTCCAATCGATCCACGTATCGATCACGTCCTTGGTGAAGACGTCGCCCTTGAGCAGGAAGGCGTGATCCTTCTTGAGAGCCTCAATGGCATGCTCGAGCGAGCCGGGCGCCTTGGGAACGTCCTTCATTTCCTCGGGCGACAAGGCGTAGATGTCCTTGTCCAGCGGATTGCCGGGCTTGATCTTGTTCTCGACGCCGTCGACGCCAGCCATCAACATGGCAGCAAATGCCAGGTACGGATTGGTCGTCGGATCTGGGCAACGGAACTCGATGCGCTTGGCTTTGGCCGAGGCGGCCACGGGCACCCGGATGGCGGCCGAGCGGTTACGCGACGAATAGGCCAGATTGACGGGCGCCTCGAAGCCGGGCACCAGGCGACGATAGCTGTTGAGGCCCGGGTTCGTGATGGCGAGCAGTGCTGGCGCGTGCTTGATGAGACCGCCGATATAGTAGAGCGCCGTCTCGGACAGACCGGCATACTTGTCACCAGCGAAGATGTTCTTCTCACCCTTCCAGATGGATTGATGACAGTGCATCCCCGAGCCGTTGTCCCCGAACAGAGGCTTGGGCATGAAAGTCGCGGTCTTGCCGTTGCGACGCGCGACGTTCTTGACCACGTGCTTGTACCACATGGTTCGGTCGGCCATGACCGTGAGCTTGTCGAAGAGCATGGACAGCTCGGCCTGTCCCGCGGTTGCCACCTCGTGGTGGAAGACCTCGATGGGGATCCCGATCCCCTGCAGCGTCAGCGCCATCTCGGCGCGGAGATCGTACTGCGTATCGTTGGGTGACACCGGGAAGTAGCCACGCTTGTAGTCTGGCTTGTAGCCGAGGTTTCCACCCTCTTCCTCGCGCGCGCTGTTCCAGCGGCCTTCAACGGAATCAACCTTGTAGAATGAGTGGTTCGGACCTTCGCCGAAACGAACCTCGTCGAAGATGAAGAACTCTGGTTCCGGACCGAGGTACACGGAATCGCCCAGACCGGTCTGCTTGATGTGCGCCTCGGCTTTCTTGGCGACATAGCGCGGATCGCGGCTGTAGGGCTGCTGGGTGACGGCGTCGACGATGTCGCAGATGAGGGAGAGCGTCGGTTCCTTGAAGAACGGGTCGACGCACGCCGTGCTGGCGTCGGGCACGAAGGTCATGTCTGACTCGTTGATGGCCTTCCAACCGCGAATGGAGCTGCCGTCAAAACCGAAGCCCTCGGCAAAGGATTCTTCCTTGAGCCGGTGGATCGGCATGGTGGTGTGCTGCCACTGACCCAAGAGATCGACAAATTTGTAGTCGACGAGCTTGAGTCCGCGCTCCTTGACTAGTTTCAGAACCTCGGCTGGTGACATTGCTACGCTCCTCCTGCGCGTTCGATGCGCATATTTGTTAGGCGAACCACTCAATCCCTCTGGCTAGAGGGCGTCCTCGCCACGCTCGCCAGTACGTATGCGAATGACTTCCTCTACGGGCAATACGAAGATCTTTCCATCTCCGATGTGGCCCGTGCGGGCCACCGACATGATGGCCTCAACGACATCCTTGACCATGTCGTCCTTGACGACAATCTGGATGCGGACCTTCGGGACGAAATCCACGACGTAGGCGGAGCCGCGATACACTTCTTTTCTACCGCCTGTTCGCCCGAATCCCTTGACTTCCGAAACCGTCATCCCCTGGACGCCGATCTCGCGCAGTCGATCCTTGACGTCATCCAGCTTGAACGGCTTGATGATTGCTTCGATCTTTTTCATGAGTCACCGGGCGCAGAGACTAGAGGGCCTTGGCTTTGGCTTCAATCTTCTTCGTGAATCGAGCCAAAAGAAGATTAGCGATCCTAGGTTTCCGGCGTATTTCCTGTTGGAAAATTTGGCGTAACCCGGCGATCGGCAGTCCGGGTTAACCGCGTTAGCCTGTGTGCGACATCAACGTGTCGCCAACTCCCTGCGGCTGCTAGCCGATTGCCAGACCGCCGATGACCTCTCGCACGTCAGTCACGCCCTGAACGCGGCAGTACTCCTCGATCTCACGGATGATCCGCTCGGCCGACGCTGGGTCAACGAAGCTCTGCGTGCCAACCTGAACGCAACTGGCGCCTGCGAGCAAGAACTCGATCGCGTCGGTACCGTCCTGGATGCCGCCTATCCCGCAGATGGAAATGGGAATCCTTGCCCGATACACCTGATAGACCATCCGCAGGGCGACCGGCTTGATGGCCGGACCGGACAAGCCCCCAAACACCGTCGCGATCTTCGGCCGACGGGTACGCGCGTCGATGGCCATTCCGGTAATGGTGTTGATGATGGATACCGCGTCGGCCCCGTTGTCAGCACATGCGCGCGCCAGGGCCACGATGTCCGAGGTGTTGGGAGTCAACTTCACCCACAAGGGCTTGCGTATCACGCCCCGGCAGGCCTTCACCAGGTCGCCCAATACCGACGGGTCGCGACCAAACTCGATTCCTCCTGCCTTTATGTTGGGGCAGGATACGTTCATCTCCAAGCCATCCACCCCGTCGAGCGCGGCCAGGCGGGCGCCACAGTCGACATACTCATCGAACGTGGTCCCGAAGAAGTTGACCAGGACGCGGGTTCCGCACGAACGCAGGAATGGCAGCTTCTCCCGGGCAAAGGCCTCGACGCCAACATTCTCCAGGCCGATGGAGTTCAACATGCCGGCGGCCGTCTCGCAGATGCGCGGGGGTGGATTGCCGAAGCGTGGCTCGGGCGAGATTCCCTTGGTGACCAATCCTCCGAGGCTGCTCAAGGAGAGCAGCCCTTCGAATTCCTGACCGTAGCCAAAGGTACCAGAAGCGGTCAGCACGGGATTGTGGAACTCGACCCCACCGCAGGTCACCAGCATGCGCGGCGCTTTCTCTTCCCGCGCATCGAAATTGGGCGTCATCTCGCGCCCCCTTCGCTCTGGCTACTGGTTGCGGCCGCCGCATGGTCCATGACCTCGGCGGCAGGAAAAACCGGGCCGTCCTTGCAAACGTACCGGTACGGTCGCGTCCGCGCCGCCACTGCGCAGCCCAGGCATACCCCGATGCCGCAGGCCATCTGCTCCTCCAGAGAGAGATAGCACTCGATCTCGTGACGCTGGGCGATGCGTCCCACTGCCCACAGCATTTCGCGGGGGCCGCAAGCCAGGATGCGCAGACGCCGTGTAGGGGCCGCCGTACGCCAGTGGTCGAGGCGGGCTTCCAGTTCGTCGGTCACGCGACCCCGGCGGCCCAACGAGCCATCTTCGGTTGCCAGGTGGAGGGCGATCCCTTGGGCTCGTATCTCGCTCAGCAGCACCAGATCGCGTGAAGTCCTGCCTCCGTAGAGCATCTCGGAGCCGCCGGCCAGGCCGAAACGTGCGGCAGACTCGGCCTGCATGAAGAGGGGCGGCAAGCCGACGCCTCCGGCCACGAGGAGATCGGTCGCCTCGGCCGAGGATGCCGGGAAGCTGTTGCCGAGGGGGCCGAGAACCGAAACTCGTGACCCAGGAGGTGACCGCTCCATGAGCGCAGTGCCTTTGCCTGTCACTTTCACAAGCAAGTCCGCTCGCCCCTCGTGAGCCACTGATAGGAGAGATAGCGGCCGAGGCAAGAGAGGATCGCGTCCCCAATCACCGCGAAGCATCACGAACTGGCCAGGTCGACTCCCCGCGAGTGATTCGCACCCCCCAAGGCGAAGAACAAAGTACCCACCGCCAAGGGAACGGTTCTCAATGACTCGAGCGCTGAAGTAGTGCATCTGCGGCTTGAACCCTCTTTTACAATAGCGACACCTGGCGACGCCACGCCCGTCGACGTGCTTGGCCAGGGTTTTCTTCGTCTTGATGTCTCATTTTATGATTCGCACCCTAACCAATTGAAATTGCTAACAAAACATAAACGTCACCCTCGCGACATGGGCCAAAAACGCCCCACACTCCCGGCGCTACGCCGCGTGATTTGTTGCACGTGGGAGTCAGCTGTGTTACTAGCCGAAGTTGTCGTGAATTCAGGGCTTTGATAATGGACTTCATGTTCGAAGATGAGGTCGACGAAGTCGGATCGGATGTAGAGGCCTTTTGCCCAAAATGCAAGGCTGACACGACTCACGTCGTCATCTCCAAGTACGAGGACGAGATTCGCCGCGTCCAGTGCAATCCTTGCGGAGACGTGCACTCGTTCAGAAAGCCGCGTGGCGAGGCAGAGGACGACGTGCCAGAGCCCGTTGCGGCGCGAAAGCGCGCCATGATGAAGAAGTTTACGTGGGAAGAGTTCTTCGCCAAGCATGGCGAGAAGGAAGCAAAACCCTACGAGTTCCGCGAGTGCTATCGCGAGAACCAGATTGTCTCCCATCCGAAATTCGGCAAGGGCTTCATCTCGGAGATCGTTTCGGAGAGCAAGGTGGAGATCACCTTCGCGGACGCTCGCCGCATCCTGGTCCACAATCGCAAGGACATCCCTGGGTCGCCCTTGGCCGCCGAAGACGACGGGCTTCCGTCGAGTACGGTTCCCAGCAAGACCGCGGCCGGGGCCAAGGCCAAGGAAAAGAGGCCGGCGGTGCCAGCCAAGTCCGCGCCGCCCGCCCGAGACGCTCCGGACGAGGGGGCGCGAAAGGGTGCCGCTGCAGTATCCAAGAAGCCAGCGCACCAAGGAGCTGTCAAAGAGCCAGCGCACCAAGGAGCTGTCAAAGAGCCAGCCGCCAAGAAGCCAGCCGCCAAGAAGCCAGTCGCCAAGAAACCGGCCGCCAAGAAGCCAGTCGCCAAGAAGCCAGTCGCCAAGAAACCGGCCGCCAAGAAGCCAGTCGCCAAGAAACCGGCCGCCAAGAAGCCGGCCGCCAAGAAACCGGCCGCCAAGAAACGCAGATAGCGGTCGGGCCATCGGCGCGGTGCTGCCGTCACCCTACCTGATGACAAGCACGAAGATGTCGTAGAAGGCGTGAGTGTAGACAGCTACGGCGAACCCGCGCCGCCAGAAGAGAAGGCCGAAGAAGATGCCGGCCAGAACCCTGAATACGAAGGGGCCGAGCGCAAGGGGGTCTCCGTAGGGCGGGAGATGGTGCATCGCGGAGAACACCGCCGACGAGAGCAGAATGGCCCCGAGCAGCGCAGCCCACCGGGCGATGCGTACCAGCTTCTCCAGCACAAAGACCAGGCCACTCAACAACCCTAGACGAAACACGGTTTCCTCATAAACGCCTGCACCCAGCGACATCACGAAGCGGGTCACCAATCCCTGCCCTTCGATCCCGCCTGCAAGCCGGGGCGAGATGCCGAGCACCTTGGTCATGACAAGGACGATCAGGGATCCCATGGTCAGAGCCCAGACCACGCTTTCGAGCAGAACCGGAACGACGACGGCACGGTTAAAGCGCTGGCGCCGGCCCAGCATCGCAACCGTCACCAGAAACAGAACCAGGACGCCCCCGAGAAAACCGAGATAGCCCGAAAGCGTCAGCCCAAAGGTACGGAAGAGCAGCGTCGTGACGAAGTCCGCCCCATTCAGCATGGGCAGAGTGAATAGGACCCCTACCTGGTAGATGAGAAAGAGCGGGAAGACGAGAATGAGACTCGTCAACAGGTTCCTGGGGTTGTCCGCTGCTGCCACTGGCATGGCGGTCTACCTGGACACTGGTCGCGATTCGGCGTCGTGCCGCTGCCAACCAGGAACAGCCTCGGCCGAACGGCCGCGGGATCCGGTCGTACCGTCGCCCGAACGCGCAGCTGCTCGCGCAGCAGCGGGCGTCTGCACGGGTGGCTCGACCACGGCGGCCACTTCGCGTCTGGGGTCGAGGTACTTGCGGGCCACCCGTACCGCGTCGCCGACCGTGACCTTCATGATGTTGTCGCCGTACAGGCGATAGGATTGCCATCCTTGACCGTAGGCCTCATAGAAGGCCAACGCGGCCGCGATCGCGCTCTTGCGCTGCAGTCCGATCGCATGGGTCCCGATGAGATAGCGCTGCGCTCGTTCCAATTCGTCTGCCGAGATACCCTTGTCGATGACGCCCTTCAGTTCCTGCCGGATGCTGTGCAGGGCTTCTTCCACTTTTTCGGGGCTGGTGGCCACGTAGACGGCGAAATAGCCCGGGTCGATTCCTTCAAGGGAGAAAGCGCTCACCCTATAGGCCAGGGCTCGTTTCTCTCGAATCTCGCTGAACAAGCGCCCCCCCTGTCCGGAGAGGACCTGCGCCAGCACTTCAAGGGAAAACCGATCGGGATTGGCGAACGTCACACCCGGGAAGCCGAGCACGACATGTGCCTGCTCTTTGGCCAGGAACTTAAAAACCTGACTTGGCCCCTCTGGGGGCGACTCGGCTGCGACCTCGGGTTGCTGGGCGCCCCCATCGGGTGCGTCGGCAAAGAGCGTGCCTACCTTGGCAATCACCCGGTTGGGATCCACATCGCCCACCACCGCGAGGGTGAGGTTATTGATCGCGTAGAAGCGATGAAAGTGCTGCACAAGCTTGCGTCTTGTGAATCCGGCGACCGAGTCGGCCGTGCCCAGAGGATCGAGGCGATAGGGGTGCTTCTTCCACAGGCCTGAATGGAAAAGCCGAAAGGTCACCTGGCCGAGGTTGTCCTCCTGTGCCCGGATGTCGTCGACGACAATTCGCCTTTCCTTGTCCAGTTCCTCGTCCGAGAAAGTGGCGTTGAGCAAGCAGTCCGCCACCAGATCGAAGCCGCGCTCGAGGTAGCGAGACAGGAACTCGGCCTGCAGTCCCAGGCTGTTCCGGCCCGAGTATCCCGAGATGCTGCCCGCCATGCCCTCGACCTCTCTCATGATCTGCTCTGCGCTCCGAGTCTTGGTGCCGCGCGAGAGTAGCGTGGCCAACATGTGGGAGATTCCGTTCGATCGTTCGTCCTCATAGCGGAGACCACCCACCCAGGTCGCGCGCACAGCCACGATGGGCACCGAACCGTCGCGCAGAACCAGGAGCTTGAGCCCGGAAGGGAAGACGTGCGCGACGACGCGATCGCCCTCGCCCGCAGACGCCACACGAGCAAAGCGCGCGTTGGCTCTAGCCTCGGCCGCCCCGGCCAGCTTCTCGATCGTCGCCGCAATCTTCTCCGTTTTTGCCTTTTGCCTATCGGCTCTTGGCTCGGGCACCTGCGCAAAGACCGTCAAGTTCGACACCCGCAGATACTCGGCGGCCACGCGTCTCAGATCGGCCGGCGTCAGTTTCTGCAGGTTGGCGAGGTAACGATCTTCAAAACCCACATCACCCGCGATGGCGGTGAAGAACCCCAGCTTGCGCGCGTGGCCCTGGACCGTCTCCTTGTCGTAGACGCGGTCACTCTCCAAAATCGTTCGCGCCTTGGCCAACTCTTCCTGCGTCATCTCTTCGCGCGACAGACGCAGGATCTCGTCGAGCAGGGCGCGGGCAGCCTCGTCGACACGACCGGGAGGCAGACTGGCCGCCACTACCATGAGCCCCGGATCGCGCGCGGAAAACAAATAGGCCGAGGTGTTGGTCACCAACTGGCGGTTGCGCACCACTTCGAGATTGAGACGCGAGCTGTCGCCCTGCCCGAGCGCCACGGCCAGAAGGTCGAGCGCGGGTACGTCGGCATGGTTGATCGCTGGAGTGTGAAAACCCAGGAGGAGCTGGGTTTCCTTCACGTCACGCGCCGCCGCGACCACGCGCAGCCGCGACTGCTCGGCCTGTTTGGGACGGGAGGGGGCCGGGACTCCCTCGGGAAGCGAGACGAAGGCCTTGGCGATCTTCTTGCGCGCGCTGTCCGCATCGAAGTCACCCACCACAACCAGCGTCAGGTTGCTGGCTACGTAGCATTTGGAAAAGAAGGCCAAGATATCTTCACGGCGCAGGCGGCCCACGGTGGCCTCGGTTCCAATGATGGGACGCCCGTAGGGATGTCGGTCGAAGGCGGCGCGAAACAGCCCCTGCCCCGCCTGCCGTTGTGGGTCGTCGAGCCCTTGCTTGATCTCCTCGAGCACGACGTGGCGTTCGCGATCGAATTCGGCGGGATCGAAGCCGGCGTTCTGAAGCGTGTCGGCTAAGATGTCGAGGCCGGCGTCGAAGAACCGACTGGCTAGCACGAGGTGGTACACGGTTTCGTCGTGGCTGGTCCATGCGTTGATCTCGCCACCAGAGCCCTCCACCTCACGCGCGATCTGGCCCACGCCGCGCCGCTTGGTTCCCTTGAACAGCATGTGTTCGAACACATGCGCAATGCCTGCCAGTTCCGGCGGCTCGTCGGCTGATCCGATCTTGACCCACGCCTGAAATGCCACCACAGGCGCGGCGTGGTTCTCTTCCAGAACCACTTCCAGGCCGTTGTCGAGACGAAAGATCACGGGTTTTCCTCTCCCGGCTACAGCCTCTGGTTGCGTCACCCCCAGAGCGCCGTTCGGCCACTTGTGACTACAGCCGGCGGCAATCAGGAGCGAGCAAGAGAGGACAGCTAGCCTCACCGCCGCAACCGTAGCACGTCACGGGCCCGATCGGGGACGTGCGGCGTGGTAGATTGGGGACCATGACAGGCGCAGGTCGCTGTCCCGTCTGCAAGCGGGCCATCCCTACCGAACCGGTTCGCGCGCCCTTCCGCCCGTTTTGCTCGCAGCGTTGTAGGCTGGCGGATCTGGGGAGCTGGCTGGACGGCGCCTACCGCATCAGCCGGCCGATCTCCGAAGAGGAACTGGACCAGGGCGTGGCAAAAGATGAAGGCGAGACGGATGAGCCACACTGACCGGCGTTGCGGTCGTTTTCTCGTGGCGACGTCAGCTGGTCGTGCTAATTTTCGCCGCCTTGGCGCGGGGGAGCGAACCGGGTTTCCGCCCGGTCAGCTTTCCAAGTCGAACGAAAACAAAAATCGGGGCGTGGCGCAGTCTGGTAGCGCGTTCGGTTCGGGACCGAAAGGCCGGAGGTTCAAATCCTCTCGCCCCGACAACCACGATCGTCTCCTCTGA
>Ga0265330_10002066_pt1 | contig 11112 bp, 8 predicted proteins | sample 41919metaG_FD_202083 | JGI IMG/M metagenome (GOLD analysis project Ga0265330, IMG submission 202083) | Rhizosphere microbial communities from Carex aquatilis grown in University of Washington, Seatle, WA, United States - 4-19-19 metaG | ecosystem: Host-associated > Plants > Roots > Rhizosphere >... | reverse complement strand
CATGTCCTTGATGCGGCCCACGATGTTCACATAGCCGTCCGCATCCATGGTTGCCAAATCGCCGGTGTGCATCCAGCGCGCGTTGTCGATGGCCTGCCGGGTGGAGTGCAGATCGTCCCAGTAACCCAGCATCACCGAGTAGCCGCGGGTACACAGCTCGCCCACTGTACCTCGGGGAACCACGTGGCCGGTGGTCGGTTCGACGATCTTCACTTCCAGGTTCGGATGCACGCAGCCCACTGTGGCCACGCGCTTGTCCAACGGATCGTCCACTTTGCTTTGCGTGGACACCGGCGAGGTTTCGGTCATGCCGTAGCAAATGGTGATCTCCGGCATGTGCATGTCCTTCTGCACGCACTTCATCACCTCGATGGGACAGGGCGAGCCAGCCATGATGCCGGTGCGCAGGCTGGCGAAATCCGTCTTGCTGAAGTTGGCGTGTTCCAGCTCGGCGATGAACATGGTGGGCACGCCGTACAGGGACGTGCAGCGTTCCTTTTCCACGGTGGCCAGCACGGCGCCCGCGTCGAAGGCCTCTCCCGGGAAGATCATGCAGGCACCGTGGCTGGTGGCCGCCAGGTTGCCCATGACCTGACCGAAACAGTGATACAGCGGGACCGCGATGCAGATGCGATCCTTCTCGCTGTACTTGAGCGTGCGACCCACGAAGTAGCCGTTGTTCAAGATGTTGTGGTGGGACAGGGTGGCGCCCTTGGGGAAGCCGGTGGTACCGCTGGTGTACTGGATGTCGATGGGGTCGTCGGGATCCAGGGAGTGCTCGCGATGGGCCAGTTCTTCCTCGGAAACCTGCTTGGCATCTTCGCGCAGAGCGCCCCATTCGTCGTCGATCACCAAGGCCTGGATGTGCGCGGGCAGTCGCTCCTCCACTTCCTTGAACATGGACACGTAGTCGGTCTGGCGGAACGCGCGCGCCATGATGAGCAGCGAGCAGCCCGATTGCGTGAGCACATGCTCCAGTTCGTGGCTGCGGTAGGCCGGGTTGATGTTGACCATGATGGCGCCGATGCGCGAGGTGGCGTACTGGGTGACCACCCACTCGTAGCGGTTGGGCGCCCACAGTCCGACCCGGTCGCCCTTCTTCACCCCGCGTGCCATCAGCGCGCGCGCGATGACGCCGGTCTCCTCCCAGAGCTGACGGTAGGTGGCGCGGTAGTCCTGGTGGCGCGAGACCAAGGCTTCGCGATCGCCGAAACGTTCTACCGTGCGGCGTAGGTTCTCGCCGATGGTGTCGCCAAGCAGAGGCACAGACGTGATCCCGTGGGAATAGGATGGCTGCATGGCGGACATGGTAGTGCGTCTACCAGTGGGCTCGCAAGGGGGTCGCAAGTCCTGTCAGGGCACAATCCTGTCACCGCCACCCACACCTACACCTCTCCCCGCTGCTCCGAATCCCAGGCAGGTCGCGTAAGCCAGAGCAGAAATCAGGTTTCGTCTTCCAGGAACGCCAGCACCTTGGCCAGGAACATCTCCGGTGCCGAGGTCATGGCGGCGTGACCCTGGCCAGGCAACAGTTCGATGCGGCTGTTCTGCAACGCCGCATGGGCCGCCATGGTCGAGTCGTGCATGAAGCGTGGGCTTTCCGTGCCTAGCAGGAATAGCGTCGGTGTCCGCACCTTGGCCAGGCGAGCAGGGTCGAAACGATAGCTTTCCGCCATGCGCACCTCGCGTGGCAGCGTGTGCGCGGCCTGCACCCGCACCCGCCAGGTGGACGAGCGGCGCAAGGACTGCAATTCCGCTTCGGTCACCCCGACCACCTCGCGCAGAAAGACCTCCACCAGAGCATCGCGCTCACCGCGCTGGAGCAGGTCGTCGAGCCGCTCGGGCACGTGAGGGCCGAAGATCGGGCCGGGGTTGCCCACGGGAAAGGGAGGCTCGTACAGCACCAGCTTGTCGATGGCCGAGGTCAAACGAGAGGCCTCCATGGCACACACGGCGCCGTACGAGTGGCCCAGCAGGTGGGCCGGCTCGCCCGCAGCGTCCACGACTGCCGCCACGTCCTCGAACTCGCGCTCGATGGAGTACACGGGGCCGTCCCCACTCGCCCCGCGACCGCGCCGATCCATCATCAGCAGCGTGAATCGCTGAGCCAGGCGCACCACGCTGGATCCCCAGCGCGCGTGGTCGAGCGACGATCCATGCACCATGACCAGCGGCGGCCCGTGGCCCCGTTTTTCGTAGGCAATAGTCGTTCCGTCAGGGGATCGGACCTGATGCATCGAGCGCATGGTTGCGTGCAGACCTCGGGAGGGCTGTTTCGGGGACCCAGAATCTACGCCAGATATCCCCGATCGGCGACGACAACCCGACCCTGTCTATTCGCAGAACCGCCGAGGAGAGACAGCACCACGTCCGTCGCGGGAGAAGGATCGCTACGCGGTGCCGCCCGCGGCGCTCTTCTGATAGATGAGCAGAGGCTGCTCGCCCTTTTGAATTGTCTCCTCGCTGATCACGACCTCACGCACGGCGGGCGACGCCGAAGGCACCTCGAACATCACCTCCAGCATTGCCTGTTCGAGGATGGCACGCAGACCGCGCGCCCCCGACTTATGCTTCTGCGCTTCTTGGGCAATGGCCGAAAGCGATCCCTTGGTGAAGCGCAGCTTCACGTTGTCCATCTCGAACAACTTCTGATACTGCTTGGTCAGCGCGTTCTTGGGCTTGGTCAGGATGTCGATGAGGGTCTGCTCGTCGAGTTCGTGCAGAGGCGCGACCACCGGCATGCGCCCCACGAACTCGGGGATCATGCCGTACTTGAGCAGATCCTCGGGCTGCACCTCGCGCAGAAGCTCCCACACCCGGCGCTCCTTCTTCGATTGGATCTTGGCACCGAAGCCGATCTGCTTCTGCCCGATGCGCTGCTCGATGATGTCTTCCAACCCGACGAAGGCGCCACCGCAGATGAACAAGATGTGGGTGGTGTCGACCTGCAGGAATTCCTGCTGGGGATGCTTGCGCCCGCCCTTGGGCGGCACGTTGCAGACCGTGCCTTCCAGGATCTTGAGCAGCGCCTGCTGCACGCCCTCGCCCGACACGTCGCGGGTGATGGATGGGTTCTCGCCCTTGCGCGCGATCTTGTCGATCTCGTCGATGTAGACGATTCCACGCTCGGCCTTCTCGATGTCGTGCTCGGCGTTCTGCAGCAGGTTGACGATGATGTTCTCCACATCCTCGCCCACGTAGCCGGCCTCGGTCAGGTTGGTGGCATCCGCGATGGCAAAGGGAACGTTGAGAATCTTGGCCAGGGTCTGAGCCAGCAAGGTCTTGCCCGAGCCGGTCGGGCCCAGAAGCAAGATGTTGGACTTGCCCAGTTCGCATTCATCGGGGCCCACCTTGGCGTCGATGCGGCGGTAGTGGTTGTGAATGGCGACCGAGAGGATCTTCTTGGCGCGCTCCTGCCCGATCACGTACTCGTCGAGCACGGCCTTGATGTCGACCGGCTTGGGAACGCTGGCCAGGCCGAACCCCTCGGTGTCCTTCTCGATTTCCTCGGCGATGATGTCGTTGCATAGCCCGATGCACTCGTCGCAGATATACACCGTGGGGCCGGCAATCAGCTTCCTCACTTCCTTCTGGCTCTTGCCGCAGAAGGAGCAGGATAGACTGCCCGTATCGTCACGCTTGCCGGGTGGCACAGAAGAACGTTAGCACCGGCCCGGCCTAGCCGCCACCTTGGGAGCCGCCGCGCGAAGGTTCGCGGTTGGACGAACGACCGGGTGCGTGGCTACTTGTCTTTGCCGTGATTCTTGTGCGCGATGACCTCATCCACCAGGCCATAGTCCTTGGCTTCGGCCGGACTCATGAAGTAGTCGCGTTCGGTGTCGTGCTTGATCCGCTCCAGGGGCTGGCCGGTGTGCTTGACCAGCAGCTCATTCAGGTTGTCGCGCGTTTTCAGGATCTCGCGCGCGTGGATGTCCACGTCGGTGGCCTGACCCGAGAAGCCGCCCAGAGGCTGGTGGATCAAGATCCGCGAGTGCGGCAGGGCGTAGCGCTTGCCTTTCGCCCCGCCGGCCAGAAGGAACGCACCCATGGAGGCTGCCTGGCCCATGCAGAAGGTGGCCACGTCGGGCCGCACGTATTGCATGGTGTCGTAGATGGCCATACCCGCGGTCACCATGCCCCCCGGCGAGTTGATGTAGAGCATGACGTCCTTGTCGGGGTCCTCGCTTTCGAGGAAGAGCAGCTGGGCGATCACGATGTTGGCGATGAGGTCGTCCACCGCGCTGCCCAGGAAGATGATGCGGTCCTTGAGCAAGCGCGAAAAGATGTCCCAGCCGCGCTCGCCGCGGTGGGTTTGCTCGATGACCGTCGGGATGATGAAGTTGTTGGTCGCGGGCTGCATGGCCGCGGTCGGATTTCGGGGGTCCTGCATGGACATTACTTTCCGGGCGGCTCGCCGCCCTTTCGACGGGCCTCGGCAACCGCTTCCTCGGGGGTGAGGACCAGCCGCTGCCCGCCGTCCTGATCCGGCGTGACAATCAAGCTGTCCGGATCTTCGTCGACAATCTTAGCCTGGGCCAGGAGCATATCAAGCGCCTTCTCCTCCAGCAGTTGCGCGCGAACGCCCTCGATGCGGCCCGAGTGCTCCAGCTCGGTCTTGAGCCGGTTGACGTTTTCACCGCGCGCATTGGCCAGCTCGACCACGCGCTTCTGCAGGTCGCCCGCGTCGACCTGCAGCCCCTCGCGCTCGGCGATGGCACGCAGGAGCACGCTGGCCCGCGCCGACTCCTCCGCCTCGACCTGCACCTCTTTCTTCATGGCCTCGTTGTCGTAGCCCCCGCCGGCGTCCACGTCGATGCCGGCCAGCATGAGCTGGGCCTTGACCCGCGCGACAATGTTCTCGGCGTGCCGGTCGGTGAGCGACGGCGCAATGGGGAAGTCGTTGCGCTTCACCACCTCTTTGACCAAGGCCGAAGCCATCTCGCGCCGGATGCGCTGCTTGTCCGCCTCGACCAGTTTGTCGCGTACCTTCGCCTTCAGCTGTTCGAGCGTGTCGGCCTCGCCGGTGTCCTTGGCCAGCTCGTCGTCGAGCGCCGGTACCTTGCGGCTGCGCGCTTCCTTGATGGTCGCGCGCAGGCTGATCTCCTGGCCCGCCAGGCTCTTGATGGCGATGTCGTCGCCCAGCCGGTAGCGAAGCTCAAGGCCGGTGGCGTTGATGGGCACGCCGCGCAATCGGGGCGCCAGACCAGGCAGGCCGCCAGCGTTCTCGTCGGTCAAGTCCACTGTCACGGTCTTGGTCTTGATCTTGTGCTCGCCCACTTTGCCATGGACCTCGACCCGCAAGAGGTCGTCGTCAGCGGTCAGGTCCCGCCCCTCGACCGGTAGAAATGCCGTGTTTTGCCGGCGATAGCCCTCCAGCGCCTGCGCCACCTGCTCGTCGGTAACCTTGGTCGGCCGGCGCGACACGCGAATGCCGGAGTAGTCCTTGGGCGTCACCTGGGCGCGCACCTCGATGCGTGCCGAAAAACGCAACGGCTCGTTCTGCTTCAGCTCCAGTTTGTCGACGGTGGGCGGGGCCACCGGCTGGATTTGCTTCTCGTCGATGGCTTGCCGGATGGACAGCTCGACCAGCTCGCTCGCGACGTCGCCTTCGACCTGGTTGCGGTACAGGCGTTCGACGACCGGCCGCGGAACCTTGCCGGGACGAAACCCCTTGAGGTGGACCTCGCGCCGCAGCTTCTCGTAGGCCGTGTGCAGGCGAGGCGCCACGTCCGCCCAAGGGACTTCAAAGTCAACTCGTTTCTCTACCGGGGAGATGTCTTCGATCGTTATTTGCATTGCGAGCGCCCAAGGATGGGGAGAGAGGAACGGCGCAGTCAACCCAAAAGCGGCGCTCGCCGCCACGAGTCAATGATATCGACTTGTTGCTTGCTTTGGGCAGGCTATGTTTGCCACCATACGAGCCCTTCCGATGGCTGCAGGAAAATTCACCCTTGCCGACAGGCTGGGCGCCAAATCGGTGCCTTGCCGAGTTGCCGGTTGCACCCGAACTTGGATCCAACTCTCGAGCAAAGCCTTCGGCCTGGGCGGGATGGCGCCCGCCGCTGGCGACGCCACCGAGGGCATGTGCGACTCGTGCCGAGAGAAGTTCCTTACCCTGCAGGATTCGCTACGCCCGTGCGACCGCAAGGGTTGCACGGGGACGTGGACCTGGCCGACGATGGCCCAACTCGAAGCCTTCGCCGCGCACCGGCCTGCACCCAAGCACTTGTGCGAGGATTGCCAGAAGCTGCTTGATACTCTGCAGGACAAAGAAATCCCCTGCGCCGTGCCCGGCTGCGTACGCACCGCCACTCTGACCCGTGAACAGCAACTCGTGTCGCAGGGCGAACCGCCGGTCGAGTCGGCACCGTCGCCCAACGGCGTGACCTTCGCTGGTCTGCTGTGCGAGCCCTGCGCTCAGATCGCGCGCAAGCTGAAGGATCGGCCCGTCAACTGCGGCATCATCGGGTGCTCGCGCAAGTGGACGTGGAAAGCCGACGACCAGATCCAGGCCTTTGCCGCTGGCAAACCCAACGAGCCGCCCCGGCGCATGTGTGCCGAGTGCCGTGCCGAGTTCGGCAAGCTGGGTGACCGCGAGATCCGTTGCCGCACCTCGGGCTGCAAATCCACCTGGACCTGGCCGCGCAGCGATCAACTCGATGCTTGCGTGGCTGACAAGCCGGCGCCCAAGGCGCCGTCGCGCATGTGCCAGCGTTGCTTCGATCTGTGGAGCAGCCTGAAAGACGTGGAGCGCCCCTGCCGACGCAGCGGTTGCAAGGGCACCTGGAGCGACAAGCGAGGTGCCCAGTTGGCTCGCCTGGTGCGCGGCAAGAGCGCGGAGCCCTATCCGCGCTACTGCGGCGAGTGCGAGAAAGAGCTGGGGGATCTCGAAGATCGGGAGATTGCCTGTCGTACCGACGGATGCCCGGGAACCTTCACCTGGAGCAAGGAACAGCAACTCGCGGCTGGGGTGCGGCCGAAGTTCAAAGAGCCCCCGCCCAGCGAGGTGCCAGCCGAGGCGACCGCGGTTGCCCCGGTCGGGGCCAGCGACAGCGTGGCAGCGACCGACGCTCCAGTTGCTGCCGCAGCGGTAGCCGGTGCGAGCGAACCCGTGCCCGCGGCGGAGAACGCCCAGGCGCCTGCTGCCGCAACACCTGCTGCGCAGGCGCCGGGCAAGGGAAAGAAGAACCGTCGCCGGCGCGAGCCGCAGCCACCCGAGCGGCGCTGTTCGGCCTGCGCCGAATTCCTGGCCGGGCGAAAGACGCAGGAAATTCCCTGCATCCAGTGCGGCACGCCCATCTACTGGCCGCCCGAGAGCCAGCTGCAAACCCACCTGGGCAACTGGGCTGCACCCGCACTGTGCGGGGCATGCAAGCTGGCCCAGGTCACGGCCGCGCGCGAAGCCGCGCGCCAGGCACTGCGCCACCCGCAATTGCCCCCGCGCCCCGAGAGCGAAGCGCCCCCACCCGTTACACCTGAAGGTGGCGGCAGCGGCGGGTAGTTGGCTAGCTATTTCACCACCGAGAGCACACAGGCCACAGAGCCGGATCGGAGGGGGAGGTTGGCATTCCTTCGCAAGCCGCGAAGATTCCAGACAGCGCCACGATAGCTGCAAAGCCCCGTAGTCGTAGTCGTAGTCGTGGCCGTGGTCGTGGCTGTGGCCGGAGTGATCCCTTTGGTTGCGGCCGTCAGGCTACGACGTGTTCTCTGTGGTGAAAAGGAGCTAGCTTCGGGATTCACCTGCCAGGCGGCGAGCCAGGGGCACATCGGCTGGGGTGAAGGTCAGAGTGGGAAGTTCGGCGCGTGCGACCCAGGCCACGGCTGCCACCTGCCGTGCCACAGGCGTTCCCGCGCGAATCGAGGCTCGATACACGGGCATGATCAGATCGAAGGTCTCGTAGGCGAAGAACACCATATCGACGATCGCGCCCACTTCGATCGAACACGCCAGCTCCTCCTGGATCTCGCGCACCAGGGCCTGGCTGGGTGACTCGCCCGGCTCGACCTTCCCGCCTGGGAATTCCCAGGCCAGCGGTTGCGTCTGGTCGGCCCTCCGCTGCGCAACCAGCACCCTTCCCCCTTGCTCGATGAGTGCAGCCACCACGAGCAACTGCCTTCTTGCGGTCTGGTCTGGCTTCACCATGGGTCGTATACCGCGAACCGTCGCGCCGGTTCCACCCGCATGATGGGCGACGGACGGGCGGTCGCGCAATCCCAGCACGCCGGTCGACAGTCAACCAAAGTAGGCATATTCTGAAGTCGATGAATCGACTGGCCATCTTGGTCTTTGCCCTTGTCGCTGTCGGCTGCGGATCCACAAAGACCACTCAAGTTGGCAATACTGGCGGAACCACTGCAAGCGCAGGCGGCGTCACCAGCGGCGGCCAATCGGGCACGGTGGTTTCGTCGGGAGGAGCAGTGGGCTCCAGCGCTGCCAGCGGCGGCCAATCGGGCACGGTGGCACCATCAGGGGGCGCGGCGGGATCGAGCCCGGCCGGGGCCTTGCCTGAGGGTGATAACGGAATCGCGGCCCGCCATGCCGGAGACGTCGGCATCGCGAGCGATCCGGATGTCATCTTTGCCGACGACTTCGAGAGCTACGTCCAGGCGGCGGACATCGCCAAGCGCTGGGACAACATGTACCAGAACCAGTACGTGGGCATCGCTACCACGACGGCCAACGTGTACGCGGGCAAGCAGGCGCTCGAATTCACCCTGCCGCAACAGACGGCCGAGCTTTCCGATGCGGTCGAGAAGATCGTCAACCCCGAGCTCGACGTGCTGTTCTTGCGCTACTACTCGAAGTTCCAGCCGCCCTACGATGTGGTCGGCTCCAGCCACAACGGATCGAGCATTTCGGCCCACTACGAAGTGGGCTATCAGTCCACCCCCGGCGTGCCGGCCAACGGGACCAACAAGTTTCTGGCCAATCTGGAGAACTGGCGGGGCGACGCCGCCACGGCCTCACCCGGCGATCTCAACATCTATGTCTACCATCCCTTGCAGCGCAGTCAGTGGGGCGACCACTTCTTCCCCACCGGCCTGGTCATGCCCAACACCAGCATTCCTTTCGACTTCGGTCCCGACTTCGTCAGCCGACCCGACATCATTCCCGCGCTCGACCAATGGTACGGCTACGAGCTGATGGTCAAGGCGAACACCCCTGGCCAGAATGACGGTCGCATCGCCGCGTGGGTCGATGGCAAGCTGGTCATGGACTTTCCCAACCTGCGCCTGCGCGACGTAGCCAGCCTGACCATCGACCGCTTCGCCCTTTGTTTCCACATTGGCTCGAACCCGAATGGCCAATCCAAGAAGTGGTACGACAACGTGGTCGCGGCGAGGTCGTATATCGGGCCCATCTTCCCAGTGAAGTGAGCCGCTACTCCTCAGTGCCTGGCTCGCGTGCGGCAGCCTCGCGGCGCCGCAGGCCGAGGACATAGAGCACGGCCAGCACGGCCAGACACAAGGCACCCAGCACGACATAGCGATGGACCATGGTGCCGGTGGCCCAGCCGTACTCGCTCACGAGCCGGCTGGGATCGCTCGGGCCCGAGCCCTCGTTCTCGCCAAACGGAATGGTGTCGAAGTTCTTGCGCGCATCCCACCAGGTGGCGTAGGCGTCGCAAAAGGCGGCCGAGCCGATGACCAGGAAACCCCAGCGCAACCAGCCTCGGGCAAGAACATGGCCGCGCCGCACGTAGAGCGTGCCCATGAGCAGGGCGCCCAGCACCATGCACCCCGCGTCGCCACCGAAGATCATCCATTCGTGCGCGCGGCGCAGGCTGAGCGTCAGCGTGCCAATCCCCTGCAGCACGAGCAGACTCCCGCACAGCACAGCGGCTGTGCGATGCTTGCTGCGCCAGGCTCGCACCGCACAGAAGGCAAGAACCGCGGTCAGGCACAGGGCAAAGATCCAGCTTCGTTCCTGCGCCACGGGCGTGAACCACGGACCAGGAAATGCGGGCAGGCCACACAACCACGCCGTGACTGCGTGGCCGCTTTCATGGATCCACATGCTGAGGAAGATGCGCATGAGCGCGTGGGGCATGCTCGTGTGGGCTACGCCCCATGCCACGGCAATGGCCAAGGGAAGCGCCAGCACGCGCATGCGCAGTTCCATGGCCGTCTCTTCGGCCGGCAGATTCCACTGCGCAGTCCCGGGCGCGGGCCGCGGCGGAACCCACTGGCCAGGCGCCGGGTCGCGGAGCGCGGAGCGTGAGCGCACGAGCGGCTCGCGGCGCGAGGGTCGCGGGGGCGCGAGCAAGAGCGAGGGCGAGGGCGTGAGCGGATCGCGGGTGGCGGATCGCGCGGGCGTGAGCGTGGGCGTGAGGGAGGGCGGCTCGCGAGTAAGCAGCTCTGGCGGTGACGGATCTTCCGCGACCTTGAGCGCGTCGGGCAGCGGAGGCTCAGGTTGCTCGCTTGCTCCAATAATCGCGCCGCACGCTGCACAGCCACTGGCCCTGGTGCGAGGCGCACCACAGCGAGGACAGTTCAGCCAGGGCGCCATGGCTGTTCATTGTAACACCGCTGCTGCTTGCGACCGTCTGCCCGCCTCACGCGGCCCGAACACGCTCTCGCTCACGCGAGCCGCCGTCGCTTTCCCCTCTGATACACAAAGGCCCCTGTCCTTTTCAGGAGAGAGGCCTTTTCTGCGGGGCGAACGCAGGTCGCCCCTACCCGGAACGCGCTTGAATGCGACTACGCGCCGAAGATCTCCTTGCCGTGGCCGGCGGAGCCGAGCACGTTGCGGTTCTTCTCGGCGATGAGCAGCTTGAGCTCGTCACGCGCAGGGCCCAGGTACTTGCGCGGATCGAACTCCTTGGGGTTCTCCCACAGCGCCTTGCGAATCAGCGCCGTCATGGCCAGGCGGCCGTCGGAGTCGATGTTGATCTTGCACACAGCGGAAGCAGCGGCGCGACGCAGTTGCTCCTCGGGAATTCCCACGGCGTCGTCCAGCTTGCCGCCAAACTTGTTGATCATCTCGACGTACTTGAGCACCACCGACGAAGCCCCGTGCAACACGATGGGGAAGCCGGGAATGCGCTTTTCGATCTCTTCCAAGATGTCGAAACGCAGCGGAGGTGGTTCGAGCACGCCCTTGGCGTTGCG
>Ga0265330_10002061_pt1 | contig 11129 bp, 6 predicted proteins | sample 41919metaG_FD_202083 | JGI IMG/M metagenome (GOLD analysis project Ga0265330, IMG submission 202083) | Rhizosphere microbial communities from Carex aquatilis grown in University of Washington, Seatle, WA, United States - 4-19-19 metaG | ecosystem: Host-associated > Plants > Roots > Rhizosphere >... | reverse complement strand
GTGGCCACGGGCCCCCCGCCCAGAACCAGAGGCGCGTGGTCGGGACGGTCGGCCGTGCGCAAAGCCAAACCGGACAGATCGAGGATATTCAGCACGCCGGTGAAGTTCAACTCGTACTGCAGAGAGAAACCGATCGCGTCGAAGGCGTCGAGCCGGCTCGCGCTCTCGAGGGTGACGAGCGGCAGATCGCGACGGCGCAACTCTGCCTCCATGTCGAGCCAGGGTGCAAAGACGCGCTCGCAGGCGATGCCGGGCGTCCGGTTGAGCAGCGAGTAGAGGATCTTGCTGCCCAGATGGGACATCCCGATCTCGTAGGCATCGGGAAAGGCCAGGCACACCCGCGCCCGCACCGTCGCGGGATCCTTGCGGACCTGGTTGTATTCGCCACCCACGTAGCGCGAGGGCTTCTGGACCTGGGCCAGAAAGGCCGCGTAGGGGTGGCGGGGGGGCGCATCGACCATCGGGAGGCTATCCCCCCTGCAGGATCAACGGGAAGCTCGTCGCGTACTCCTCTACGTTGGCCGGGAAGCGCCAGTGCCGGATCACGGTCTTGATGCAACTGTCGATGATCAAGAAGTCCGACGAACCATGGACCTGCACGTGTTGCACGACCCCCGACTCACCAATTGACACGGTGATGTCCAGTCGGCCCGTGCGCAATCGCCCGTCGCGCTTCGCCGCTCGCTCGAAGCACGTCTTGATGCCGGCCTGGTTCTCCCTGCTCCTCACGACCTCGCTGATTTGCGCCTCGGAAATCGCCCTGCCCGCGCCACCCGATGGGCCGGAAGGAGGGCGGCGCGCCTGGGTTGGCGTCGCGACCGGCGCCGGCCGCTCGCCAGAAGGGGATCGAGGCGACGGTCCCTCGAAGGGGTCGTCTCCAGCCGCAACCGCCCTGCTCGGACCTGCGGAACGAGCAGCGGCGGAGTGCCGGGGCGCGGTCCGCGCGGCGGTTCGCGCTTTCGGTCGGATGCTCGGTTCACCCTTGCTGTCATCCTGTGGCGGCGGCTCGTCCTCAACCTTGGACGGGGCTTCTTCCCGAACGGGCGCGGCGCGCCTCCAGATAGACCCGGTGGTATTCCCGTTTTCACCACGCCACGAAAGCAGGATGACCAAGATGACCAGGACAACCACGATGCTGGCCGCGATGACGTACTTGAGGTGTCGGTGCCGGTGGGCCAGGGCCGCAAGGCCAGTCAGCTTGGACGATCCCGCCTCGGCGTGTGCCGCAGGAACAGGCGGAGGGAAAAGCGCCGCGAGGTTGTCGAACGGGGAACCCGCTGGTGGGGCGGACGTGGCCGGCACATTTGTCGCGGGCCCTGCTACGCGACCTGTGCCCGACCAGTCGAACGGCTGTGGCAGAGCCGGCACGGGGGCGGAAGCCAAGATCGACAACGGCGCGCCCTTCCCTTCACGACCGTCGCTCGGCGAGGTTGCGACGGGCGGCAAGGGCTGGCGGGGCGGGGGCGTCTTCTCACCCTGGTCGAAATCGTCGGCGATCGCTGGCTGGTGCGGCGACGTGGGCGGGGCGATGTCCGGCGGATGCGTCCCCGGTTCGGTGGCTCCTCGAACCCCGGACGAGCGCTTCTCGGGTTTGGTGATAGGCGCCTTGTCGAATTCCTTCTCCAACGCAGGCGTGGGCGAAGGCTCTCCGGCGCGCAGGGGCGTCAAGCCCGGCAAGGCTGGACCCTTCTTCGGTGACGGCACGACCGATAACTTGGGCGCCGCACGCGGGCCTGGCGCGCCCGGGCCCAAATCCGGCAGAGGCGTTTCCCAAACCGAGTCCGGCACGACCGGCTTGGACGACTTGGCGCCGGACCCGGAGCTCGGCGGGGGTAACTTCGGTCTGGACCCAGGCGCCTCGGGCACGGGCACGGATCCCGACACCCGGAGCCGCGCCCCTTCCGGGACAGAACCTCCAACCGGCGCAGACTTGGGGCCCGACCCGGGAATGGGCGGCGGTGCCTTGTGCCCAGAACCAGGAACGGGTGGCGGCGCCGACTTGGGACCGGATCCAGGAATGGGTGGCGGCCCCACCTTGGGGCCCGAGCCGGGAACGCTCGGTGACGGTTTGAGACCCGAGCCAGGCTGCGGTAGCTTTGCGCTGGAGACAAAACCTCCGGCCGGCGGCGGCTTCGGCCTGGCGCCGGGAGCCCGAACCCCCGGGGCGAGATCCGCTGGAGAGGGCGCGGAACCAGGCGCTGACGAGGTACCAGTACGCGCCGGCGCAGGTGGCGGTGTTCTGGCCGCCCCCAGCTCCAGTGCCGCGATCTCCTGGGCGACGATCGCCACATCGTCGGGCCGTTTCCAGCCATCCATGCCTTCCTTCCAGACATGGACCGACTGCTCCGGCTTGCGCGAGACGATGAACTTCGCCGCATCGGTACAGCTGAGCGGGCCCTGCTCCGCGCCGTCGACGGAGATGAACCACTCGTGCGGACCCGAAGGCGGGCGCAAAGGCTTCGAGGAGGGGACCGAGACCGATGCGGAGCTGGCCCGAGCGCTAGCCTCCGGCCGCCGGGAGGCGTCCTGGGGCCCGGGGATCACCTCGCCGGCCTGCACTGTGATGACGTTGCTGCAGGTCTTGCAACGGATGCGAAGAATCCGTTGTCTGACTTTGTCGTCCGCTATGGAGTAGCGGGTCTGACAACGATCGCAGACGAACTTCATGGCAGCTTGGAAGCCTCTTGGCCCATGAGGGTAGCACAGCCTGATTGGGGGACGAGGCCTCTGATGGCACTAGCCGCGAAGCAGCCACACCAGTCCAGCCGTAGCAGCGGCCAGCAGCGCAGCCACGAACAAGACCACCCCCAGCGGCACCGACCTCGGAACCTTCTCAGCCTTGACGGAGGCTTTCTTGGCGCGGGCAGCGCGCATCACAACAGGCGTCTGGCGCGGCGTTGCGCTGGGCTGGGACGCCGAGGACGCCGCATCGGTAGAACCCGAGTCCGCGGACGAAGCAAGAGCCTGCCCTGCACCAGATGCGGACGCCTGCCCATGCTCCGCGGCCGTGGGCGCGGTGCTGTCGCGGCCCGGCGCCTCGTCGGACTTCGGCGACACGCCGGACGTTCCCTGCCCGTTCTCCGTGGCCATGCCAGCGTGGCTGTCGTCACCGGGCCCTTGGTCGGCGCCTGGCAACACACCGCCAGAGTCCGCAGACCCGGACCACAGGGCCGACCCAGCGGCGCGCAAAGCCCTGGCCAGTGCCGCGCCTGGACCGTCAGCAGGAACCCGATCGAAGTCGAGCGGCTCCGCATCTTCCTGCCGGCCCTCCTCATCTCCTTCGGCGAAGATGCGCGCCTGCCGCATGCCGTCCTCGGTAATCTGCGCCTCGGCCTCGGGCGAGTAGATTTCGCGCAGATAGCGCGCCAACTGGTGATGGCTGCGCATCCTGGCGCCCGAATCCTGCAAGAAGTACTGCAAGGCCTCGGCAAGTTCGCGGGCCGACTGATAGCGATCCTCGGGCTTCTTCTCCAGCGCACGCAACACGATCATCTCGAGGTCGCTGGGATAGTCGTGCCGCACGTAAGTGGGGGGGACCGGTTTCTCTTCGACGATGCGGCGGATGGAATTCACCTTTGAACCGCGCCACAGCCGACGACCGACGGTGATCTCGTACAGGATGGTGCCTAGGCTGAAGATGTCCGAGCGCCCGTCCAGCGGGACCCCCTGCGCTTGTTCGGGAGACATATAGGACGCCTTGCCCGGGCGCATACCCGGCTCGTCTGTGATTGCCGTCCCCTGCCGCGCAATCCCGAAGTCGATCAGCTTGACCTGCCCCGAGGTGCCGATGATGACGTTGGTGGGCGAAACGTCGCGATGCACGACATGCATCGGCTGGCCATTTCCATCGGGCGCCTCGTTCATGTAGGCCAGCGCCGCTGCTACCTCGGCCACGATATGCGCCCCGATGTCTAGGTAGAGAAGTTGTGAGACCTCGATGGCACGACGAGCCAGCTCGGTCAGTGTCCTGCCACGGACGTACTCCATGGCGATGAAGTGCGTGCCGTCTTGGCTGTCGACATCGTATATGTCGACGATGTTGGGATGGCTCAGCATCGCGGCGATGCGCGCCTCGCCCAGAAACATCTCCACCACCGCCGGGTGTTCCGCCCAGCGCGGCTGCAAGATCTTGAGCACGAGTTCCTTGCGGAATGCGCCCGCAGCCTCGTGAGAGGCGAGGAATATCTCCGCCATTCCACCTGTGGCCAGATGCTCGACCAAGGTGTAGTGACCGAGCCGCGTGCCTTTGAGATCCTTCGCGGTTGCCATACGGGCTGCCGACATGTGCCTTCGCAAGCTATCATCTCGACGAGCGAAATTCACCACCCACCTCTATCCCTCTGTGGCGAACGGGCTGCCTGGTTCGCCACAGAGGCACAAAGGATGCGGAGTCCGACCGGAGAGAAAAACGGCTGGCGTCTCCCCGGTCCGAGCGAACGAGCTAGCCTCCGTCGTCGGGCGTCCCGGCGTCAACCTCGGGATCGAACCCGACGGTGACCTTGGCCCGCCCGTTCCGGTAGAGCGTCAGCGAGACGCTGGTGGAGTGCGTGAGACTCACCGTGACAGAGACCTCCTCGCTGATCCACGAGGGCACCGTGCTCTTGCTGACCTTGTCGCAGGTTTGCGAATAGGCCGCGGCCTGGAACACCACGGCCCCGATGGGCAAGCCCGAGAAGGATTCGGCGACCGCCTGGCCCACGATGACATCGAGGTCGCGCACCACTTCACGGCTGGTGCCGTTGGCGGTGATGCGCAGACAGGCGACATCCTCGGGCACGTTGTCGATGTGGAGCATGACCTGCTCCAAGCCCGGCGGCTTCGCCCCGGCGGCGTTGTCGTCGCACCCCGCAAGCGGGAAGAGCGCCAGTGCGAGCAACGGAACACTAGAAAGAACCAGTCGAGAGAGCGGATTCATGTTCGAGCCTCCTGGAATGATGTTGACGGACGCTCCTGTTGTCGGCTGGCCGGCGGTCAAGTTGCGTAGCGGTCGACTAAAAGGATGCCGGCGCGTTCCTTGCGTTGACTCACGCCCCCCGCCGGAATAGCTTGCGGGGCGATGAAGTTCGTCGATGAACCACTGTCAGTGGCCGATCCCAAGGTCCTAGAATTGGTGCGCGCCGAGGAGCGCCGCCAGGTCGACAAAATCCGGCTGATCCCGTCGGAGAACTACGTCTCGCGCGCGGTCCTCGAGGCGACCGGGTCGGTCTTCACGAACAAATACAGTGAGGGTTACGCCGGCAAGCGTTACTACGAAGGCCAGCAATTCGTGGACCCGCTGGAGACACTGGCCCAGGAACGCGCCTGCGCGCTCTTCGGCGCGGAGCACGCCAACGTGCAGCCGTACTCCGGCTCGCCGGCCAACCTGGCCGTCTACTTCGCATTCCTCAAGCCCGGCGACAAGGTCATGGGCCTTGCTCTGCCCATGGGCGGGCACCTGACTCACGGGTGGAGCGTTTCCATCACGGGTCGCTACTTCCAGTCGGTCCAGTACGGCGTGCGCAAGGACACCGGCCGCATCGATCTCGACGAAGTTCGCGACCTGGCACGCCGCGAACGGCCCCAACTGCTGTGGGCCGGCGGCACCGCCTACTCCCGCCTGTGGGACTTCGCCGCGATGGCCGAGATTGCACATGAAGTCGGCGCCCGCTTCGCGGTGGACATGGCGCACATCGCCGGCCTGGTGGCGGGCGGTGCCCATCCTTCGCCGGTTCCCCACGCCGACGTGGTCAGCACCACGACTCACAAAACCCTGCGTGGTCCGCGAGGTGGCATGCTGCTGTGCCGCTCGGCCCATGCCGCGGCCCTGGACAAGGCTGTGTTCCCCGGCCTGCAGGGCGGACCGCACGACCACACCACCGCCGGGATCGCGGTCGCGCTGCACGAAGCATCGCAGCCGGCGTTCCGCGAGTACGCGCACAACGTGGTCAAGAACGCCGCGGTCCTGGCCGCCGAGTTGATGGCGCGTGGCTATCACGTGGTTTCGGGCGGCACCGACAACCATCTCATCCTGGTCGACCTGACCAACAAGAACATCCCGGGAAAGATCGCGGCCAAGGCGCTCGACAAGGCCGGCATCGAGCTCAACTACAACTCGGTGCCCTACGACACGCGAAAACCGTTTGACCCGTCCGGCATCCGGCTCGGCTCGCCCTCGGTCACCAGCCGCGGCATGGGCCCCGCCGAGATGAAACAGATCGCGGTCTGGATGGATCGCGTGATGTCCGACCCGAGCGACGAGAACGCAGCCCGCGTCGCGGTCGAGGTGGGCGAGCTGACCAAACGATTCCCGGCCCCTGGAATCTCGCTGAAGGGATGACGACCATGGCGCTGACTCGCACGACCCGTTCCTCTGTCCTCGTGGCCGCGGCCCTGCTTGCGGCCGCCCTGTGGGCGCCGGCCGCGCGCGCCGAGGTCTTCGAACTGCTCGACAAGACCAAGATGAACGGCAAGCTCGTCCACTACTACGACGGGGTCTTCACCGTCGAGACCCAGGGCCAGACCGTCAAGGTCCCCAAGGAGAAGATCAAGAACATCTCCTTCCAGCTTCCGCCTGCACGGACCGAATTCTCCACACCTGAGAAGACCTTCGAGCGGTGGCGCAAAGCCCTGGTCGAGGGCAACATGGAGAAGGTCATCGACTGCTACGCCCTCATGTACCAGGGCATGCTGGCCACCCAGATGGGCCAGGCGACCGAGGGCCTCAAGAAGATGCAGAAGGAGGTCGAGGGGACCAAGTTCAGCATCAAGAGCTCAGCGGTGAAGGGAGAGACGGCCACCCTCAAGGTCACGCGCCAGAAGGGCGAGGATTCGGATACTGGTGACGTCGTCTTCGTGCGCGAGAACGGCGAATGGAAGATGCTGCCACCGCAGCCGTGACCGCAGTCGCCCGCCGCATGAAACAACGTCGTCTCCTTACTCCAGCGTCGATTGCGGCAGCGGCCATCGCGGTCGGGCTGTCGAGCTACGCCTGGTCGGCCACCAACCTGGATCCCTTTGCCCGCACCGCGCGGCAGAGCCCGCTGTCGCCCTTCCGCACGGCGCAGGCCGAGGCGGAACCGCTGCCGGCGAAGGCAGCGCCTGCGTCGAAGCAAGAGGTGGGAGTCGTGGGATCGTCCACGACCAAGTCCACGACCACGACCACGGGAATGGTGTGCAGCAGGGACGATCAGTGCCCGGCGGATACGATTTGCGAACAAGGCGCCTGCCGCCCGTTCGAGCGGGCCTTCACTCTGCTGCTCTTCCGCAAGGAGGGCGCGACGCTGGACTTCATTCCCTTCTATTGGTCGCGCCGGGGCAATCCGGGCTACCGGGTGCTGGCGCCTTTCTACTGGCACTTCTGGAGCCCCGAGTCCCGCACGCAGATCGTGTTTCCCTTCTACTGGCGAATCGAGGACCACCTCAAACAACGCGTGATCACGGTGGTGGGGCTGTACTCGCAGACGCGACAGCCGGACGCGCGTTCCTGGGCGGTGTGGCCGTTCTTCTACTCATCAACCAAGTTCGGCTGGGCCGCGCCACTTCTCGGCTCATTCAGCATCGGCGATCCGAACAAGGGAAACTCTTTCGGCCTTCTCGGGTTCCTCTATTTCTGGAAGCGGTCGCCCGAACGAAAGTTCGACGTCTGTCCACTCTTCGTTTCATCGCGGTCGAAGGACTTTGCCTTCACCTACGCCTTGCCGCTCAACTTCTACTGGCGCACCGGGGATGAGTCGACCCTGCTCGTCGTTCCGGTAGGAATCCGACACACGACCCCCAAGGGCGGCTACTTCGGATCGTGGCTGGGCTACTCGTCGGTGGATGGCGAGAACAAGACCGGCGCCTTCCTGTGGCTGTACTGGTTCGGCCGGAGCAAGAACTACAACTACGATGTCGGCTTTCCTCTGCTGTGGTCGTTCCGCTCGCCCGAGGCGAACACCACCATCGTCCCACCGGTGTTCCACGTCCGGCGCGGCGACTGGTCCATGGGATCGGCGGCCCTGCTCGCCTGGTGGGGACGCGATCGAAACAAGGGCTCGAGCTGGCAGCTCATCCTGCCGTTCTTTCTCGCCAGCCGTGCCGACCACGACAAGACGGCCCTGTATCTGTCGCCCCTCGGTGGATATCGTCGCGACGACAAAGCGGGCTCGCACGGGCTGACCTGGCTGGCCCCGCCCATCCTGCGCTGGCACGATCGGCAAAGCGAGTTGGATTCCTACGTCCTGCTCTACTGGCGCTATCGCGACATTCCCGCGGACGCCACCACCACCGTCGTCGGCAACTACTACCAGCGTGTCGATCCAGCCGGAACCACGCGCGTGGTCTTTCCACTGTTCTGGTATTTCCACGATCGCGCCCAGAACGCGACGGCCCACAGCCTCCTGCCCTTCTACTTTCACCGCCATTCTGCAGACGAGCGCACCACGCTGGCCGGGGTCTTCCCACTGTGGGGCTACCGCCGCCAGTTCTCCGACGGTGGCAGCAGCGCGGGGTTCTTCCCCTTTGTCTTCTCCGGACAGCACGGCGAGCGCAGCCACACGATCGTGGCCCCGTTCTACTGGCACTTCCGCGACCGACGCTCCAGCAGCACGCTGGCCCTCCCGCTCTGGTATCACGCAAAAGACGCCACCAGCTCGCTCACTGCCATTGTGCCCCTGCTCTTCTTCACCGGCCACGATCGCGAGGCCAGCTTCCACGTCCAGATTCCGCTTTTCTGGCACTTCGCCGATTCTCGCCGCGGAACATCCACCACCATAGCGCCCCTCTTCTTCCGCGATGTGGATCGAACCGGCTCGTCAGCGGGGATCGTACCAGTCCTGTTCTGGGGCGGCGGCGGCCAGCGCAGTCACTTCGTTCTCTTTCCGCTTTTCTGGCGATTTCGCGACGAGGCTGCGGATCGGACCACGACCGTGGTGGCGAACTACCTGCACCGCAGCTGGGGCGACGAGACCACCGACGCCCTGTTCCCGCTCTTTCACTACCGCCGCGGAGCACGGCCGGGCAGCCAGAACGAAACCAGCTTCACCCTCTTCCCCCTGGTGCACTATCGCCGCGACAGCCGGAGCACCCTGTTCGCCTCGCCCCTGGCGGCCTGGACCCGTCGTCCGGGCTTGAAGGCCGGCTTCGTCTTTCCCTATTTCTGGTACGGCAGCGACACGTTCCAAGCGCGCGGGGTGCCGCTGCTCTACCTCGACCATACCCTCCTCGGCACCGGCCAGCGCACGCGCATGTTCGGGCCCTACGTCATGATCGATGGGCCGCGTGTGACGGCACGGGTGTTCTTTCCTTTCTACGCGCACTATCGGGACAAGGGAGACAGCGGCACTTATGTCTTCCCGCTCTACTTCGGCCGCCGCAGTGACGACGGCTATCGAATGGACAGCGTCCTTCCCTTCTTCTGGTCGAGCCACGACCAGGACCGCCGCACCCTCATGGTCGGGCCTTGGTTTCACACCGAGAACCACCAGCAGCACAGCCACGCCTCGGGCCTGATCCCTTTCTTCGTCTCGGCCGACAGCCCCCAGCGCCGCCTGCTGGTGACGCCGCTGTTCGTCTACCATCGCAACCACGAGGCGCAGACCACCCACGTGGTGTCGCCGCTCTACTACCAGGCGACCCGACCGGACGGGAGCATCCGCAGCGTGTTCCCCTTGTGGTGGCAGGGCCGTCAGGGCAGCAAGAGCTACGCCATGCTCATGCCGCTGTACTGGCATTTTGCCGACAGCGAGCAGCAGAAGTCTTTCAGCCTGGCCGGGCTCCTGCTCTGGGCGCGCAACGGCAGTGAAACTACCCGCGGACTCCTGCCGGTCTTCTGGTATTCGCGCGATCGCGAGAAGGGAACCGGCAGCGACGCCGTGCTGCCGCTGTTCTACGAGAGCCACTCACGCCTGTCGCAGACCTTCGCCACCGCGCTGTTTGGCTTTGGCAAGGCGCCCGACAGTCTGTGGTGGTACGTGCCCCCCTTCGTCTGGCGCGACAACGTCAAGAGCCGTTTCCACGCTTTCGTTCCGCTCTGGTTCTCGTATCGCGACAAGGTCACCGAGACCACCACCAGGGTGATTCCGCCGCTCCTCCACTACGCGCATTTCAATCCCGAGCGCTCGCTCTCGACCTGGCTGCTGCTCTTCTGGCATCGCAGCAACATCACCTCGTCCACCACCATGGGCCTGCCGCTCTACTACGATCTGCACGCGTATCACGAGAGCCGGTTGACCATGTTCCTGCCGTTGTTCTTGCGCTACCGCAACGAGGTCAGCAGTCAGAGCTACACCATAGCGCCGCTCTTCTACCGGCGCAGCAGCCCCACCGACGCCAGCACCATTGCGTTCCCGCTGTACTGGCGTTTCTGGAGTGAAGAACGCAGCACCACCGTCCTCTTTCCCTTCTATTTCGGGGTTCGTCGCCCGACCTGGGAAGGGACCTTCATCTTCCCCAGCATCTGGGTCAGCAAGGGCCTGGGCCCGGAAGCCGGAACCTCCCACTTCTGGTTCGTGCCGTTCTGGGAATCGCAGGTCAAGCGGCCCGGCGACCACATGTGGGAAGTTCTGCTGGGCGTTCTGGGGTGGGAACGGATCGGCCGCAACCGCTACCTCAAGGTTCTGTTCATCCCGTTCGAACTGGAGCCGGTCTCCCCCACCCAGACCGCCTGGTACGGCCGCACGCCCAAGCGATCCATCGACCGCCGCGCGCGCGGCCTGAACACGCAGACCTGGTGACCGACGGCACCTGACCGGCCGGCCTAGTTCCCGTACGGTCGCAGTTCGCCCGGGAGGAAGCTCGAGAACGGCTTGCACGGCCTGGTGTAGTCAACCACGGGAAGGCCACCGTCGGTCCCTCCCTGGATGACCGTGCCGGTACAGTCGGGCATCGCCGACACCGGCACAACCCGACCGGTCTTCACTGATACCGAAGCTCCGCCGGTCTTGACCGGGTGAGCGCCCTGGAGCGAGAAGCGCATTCCTGAGGTGTCGAGCGGATTCACCTTCCAGCGTCCGTTGAGCCCGGGGACAACGATCAAGTCCGAGACGATGACCTCGTCGTTCGCCTGCAAGGCCGCGGCGCCCGGACCTACCAGCGGGGCGGACGTGTCGATCTCGATTGGATCCGACAACACAACCGCCGTGAGGGCTTTGAAATCCGAACACGCTGTGCTC
>Ga0265330_10002058_pt1 | contig 11135 bp, 7 predicted proteins | sample 41919metaG_FD_202083 | JGI IMG/M metagenome (GOLD analysis project Ga0265330, IMG submission 202083) | Rhizosphere microbial communities from Carex aquatilis grown in University of Washington, Seatle, WA, United States - 4-19-19 metaG | ecosystem: Host-associated > Plants > Roots > Rhizosphere >... | reverse complement strand
TGAGCAGCTCGGTTCCCGAAAACACGATCCGCGGTGCGGAGTTGCTGTCGATGTAGACGACCTGATCGTCTTCTTTGTGGCGGGGCACGGGCCCACGCAGCGGCTTGGCTTCGCGCTTGTTCATCGGCGCCTCATGCTAACGCAGATCCAGGATGGGCCAGTCATGTTGTAAAGCTGTGTTCCTCAAGCGAAAATCGGGGTTGACAGCGGTGGGGTGGCCCACCACCGACAGCATGGGCAGATCGCTCATGCTGTCCGAGTAGCTGTAGCACTCGGTGAGATTGAGTCCTTCTTTCTCGGCGTAGATACGCATCCAGCTGGCCTTGGTGGCAGCGGCCATCACCGGCGGCAAGAGGCGCCCGGTGGCCTTGCCGTCGACGAATTCCAGGTGGTTGGTGACCGAGTCGTCCAGGCCCAGGTGGCGCACCAGCGGCGCTGCGGTGAGGTCCAGCGCGCCTGTGACCAACACCTGGCGCAGGCCCAGTCGGCGCGACTTGTCTATCAGCTGGTAGGTGCCTGGGAAGATCGACGGCCGGATGACCGTGTCGAACAGCTCCTCGGCTAGGTAGCGCAAGCGGTCCTCGGATTCGCCCCGGTAGCGACGGAAGAAGATATCGTTGAAGAGGCGCCGGTTGAAGGCGTCGGCAGCCAGAAACAGAGGAATACCGACCACCGTCGACGCCGTCCGGGTCACGCTCCGCCACAGACCCTGCTGGTTGCGCGCGTTGTATGCGAAGGCGTGCACCAGGTTGGTACGACACAGGGTGCCGTCGAGGTCATAGAACGCAGCCGCTGCCATGTTCGGAAGTGCAACCGTATATCACGACAGAGCCGACAGGCCACCATCAGCCTGAGCCCACGTAGCCGCACAAAGTCGTGGCCGTGGCCGGAGCCGGAATCGGTGGCCGGAGCCGGTGGCCGGTGGCGGTGGCCGGAAGCCGAGAACCGGGGCCGACGAGCGTGGGGTACACAGCCCTGTCGTCCTTTCCGCGCCACGATGGATGGACACCTCTTGAGAGGCCAGCAGCCGCTGAGAACAAAGGGCAGCCTGACGTCCTCGAGGGCGAGAGGCTGCCCAATGAACTGGGCCGAACTCTATCCCCCGTCCGGCGTCCCCGCATCGGCCTCGGGATCGAACCCCACGGTGACCTTGGCGCGACCGTTTCGGTACAGGGTCAGCGACACGCTGGTGGAGTGCGTGAGGCTCACCGTGACGGAGACCTCGTCGCTAATCCAAGAAGGTACTGTGCTGCTGGTCACCTTGTCGCAGACTTGCGAGTAGGCCGCAGCCTGGAACACCACGGTGCCAATGGGCAACCCAGAGAAGCTTTCGCTCACACTCTGGCCCTCGGTCACGTCCAGGTCGCGCACCACCTCGCGGGTGGCGCCGTTGGCGCTGATGCGCAAGCAGGCGACATCCGCGGGTACGTCTTCGATGCTCAGCGTGACCTGCCCCACCGAATCGGGCTTTGACCCGGGAGAGCTGCCGTCGCACCCGGCGAGCAGGAAAAGCGAAAAGGCAAACGACGCAATGCTTGAAAGAACCAATCGAGAGAGCGGATTCATGTTCGAGCCTCCTAGAATGACGTTGACGGACGCTCCTGTTGTCGGAAGGCGGGCCGCCAAGTTGCTTGCAGGCACTGAAAAGAACGACGGCGTGTTCCGTTGACTCACGCCCCCCGCCGGAATAGCTTGCGGGGCCATGACGTTCGTCGATGAACCGCTGTCAGTAGCCGATCCCAAGGTCCAGGAATTGGTCCGCGCCGAAGAGCGCCGCCAGGCCGATAAGATCCGGCTGATTCCGTCGGAGAACTACGTGTCGCGCGCGGTCCTCGAGGCCACTGGTTCGGTCTTCACCAACAAGTACAGTGAAGGCTACGCCGGCAAGCGTTACTACGAAGGGCAACAATGCGTGGACCCGCTGGAGACCCTGGCCCAGGAGCGCGCCTGCTCGCTCTTCGGCGCCGAGCACGCCAACGTGCAGCCGTACTCGGGGTCGCCGGCCAACCTGGCCGTGTACTTCGCCTTCCTGAAGCCCGGTGACAAGGTCATGGGGCTGGCCTTGCCCATGGGCGGCCACCTGACTCACGGATGGAACGTGTCCATCACTGGCCGCTACTTCCAGTCAGTCCAGTACGGCGTGCGCAAGGATACGGGCCGCATCGATCTCGACGAGGTGCGCGACCTGGCTCGCCGCGAACGGCCCCAGCTGCTGTGGGCCGGGGGCACGGCCTACTCGCGCCTTTGGGACTTCGCCGCCATGGCCGAGATCGCCCGCGAGGTGGGCGCGCGCTTCGCGGTGGACATGGCGCATATCGCAGGCCTGGTGGCGGGTGGTGTCCATCCTTCGCCGATTCCCCATGCCGACGTGGTCAGCACCACGACTCACAAGACCCTGCGCGGTCCGCGCGGCGGCATGCTCCTGTGCCGCGCGGCCCATGCCCCGGCCCTGGACAAGGCCGTGTTCCCCGGTCTGCAAGGCGGACCGCATGACCACACCACGGCCGGCATTGCGGTCGCCCTGCACGAAGCCTCGCAGCCGGCTTTCCGCGAGTACGCGCAGAACGTGGTCAAGAATGCCGCCTTGATTGCTGCCGAGCTTATGGCGCGTGGCTATCACGTGGTTTCCGGCGGAACGGACAACCATCTGATTTTGGTCGATCTGACCAGCAAAAACATCCCGGGCAAGGTCGCGGCCAAGGCGCTGGACAAGGCCGGGATCGAACTCAACTACAACTCCGTGCCCTACGACACCCGCAAGCCGTTCGATCCGTCCGGCATCCGGCTCGGCTCGCCGTCGGTCACCAGCCGCGGCATGGGCCCCACCGAAATGAAACAGATCGCGGCCTGGATGGACCGTGTGATCTCCAACCCGAGCGACGAAAACGCCGCCAAGGTCGCAGCCGAGGTGCTCGAGCTGACCAAGCGATTCCCGGCTCCTGGGATCACGGTGAAGGGATAATGGCCACCGTGTCGACGCGCACCATCCGTTGCTCCAGCCTGGTGGTCGGGGCCGCGCTCGCCACTGCCTTGTGGGCGCCGACCGCGCGCGCCGAGGTCTTCGAGTTGCTCGACAAGACCAAGATGAGCGGCAAGCTCATCCACTACTACGATGGCGTCTTCACCGTCGAGACCCAGGGACAGACGGTCAAGATCCCCAAGGAAAAGGTCAAGAGCGTTTCTTTCCAGCTTCCGCCAGCGCGGGCCGAATTCTCCACGCCGGAAAAGACCTTCGAGCGATGGCGCAAAGCTTTGGTCGAGGGCAACATGGAGAAGGTCATCGACTGCTACGGCCTCATGTACCAGGGCATGCTGGCCACGCAGATGGGCCAGGCGACGGAGAGCCTCAAGAAGATGCAGAAGGAGGTCGAAGGGACCAAGTTCAGCATCAAGAGTTCCGCGGTGAAGGGTGAGACAGCCACGCTCAAGGTCACGCGCCAAAAAGGCGACGAGTCGGATACCGGTGACGTGGTCTTCGTGCGCGAGAACGGTGAATGGAAGATGCTGCCGCCGCAGCCCTGATCGCAGTTGCTCGCCGCATGAAACAACGTCGCCTCTCTACGCCAGCGTCGATTGCGGCAGCGGCCATTGCGATCGGACTGTCGAGCTACGCCGGCGCGGTCCCCAATCTGGATCCGTTTGCCCGCAACATGCGGGAGCAGGCGCTGTCGCCTTTCCGCACGGCGCAGGCCGAGGCGGAGCCGGTGCCCGAGAAGCAAGCGGCGGAATCCGGATCGGCCACCCCCTTCGGGGGCTTCGGGACGGACAGCCCACACCACCAGCCCCCGGGCGCTTCGCGCCCGCCCGTCGCGGCCACGACCACGTCCACGGCCACGGATAGTGCCACGGGGCCAGCTTGTAGCCGGGATGTGGAATGCCCGGTGGAGACCATTTGTGAACAAGGCGCGTGCCGCTCTTTTGAACGGGCCTTCAATCTTCTGCTCTTCCGCAAGGAAGGAGCGACCCTCGACTTCATTCCTTTCTATTGGTCGCGCCGGGGCAACCCGGGCTACCGCGTGCTGGCTCCTTTCTACTGGCACTTCTGGAACCCGGAAGCCCGCACCCAGATCGTCGCGCCCTTCTACTGGCGCATCGAAGACCATCTCAAGCAGCGCGTGGTCACCGTGGTTGGGCTGTACTCGCAAACCCGACAGCCGGACGCGCGCTCGTGGGCTGTATGGCCGATCTTCTACTCCTCGACAAAGTTCGGCTGGGCCGCTCCGTTGCTGGGTTCATTCACCATCGGGGATCCGGACAAGGGTCGCTCCTTTGGTCTGCTCGGCTTCCTCTATTTCTGGAAACGATCGCCTGACCACAAGTTCGAAGTCTGTCCCCTCTTTGTTTCGTCGCGTTCGAAAGAGTTCACCTTCACCTACGCCCTGCCGCTCAATTTCTACTGGCGCAGCGGCCGCGAGGCGACCCTACTCATCCTGCCGCTGGCCTTTCGGCACACCGACCCCAAGGGCGGCTATTTCGGATCCTGGCTGGGCTACTCGTCGCTGGACGGCGACAACAAGACTGGCGCGTTCCTGTGGCTGTACTGGTTCGGCCGCAGCAAGGACTTCAACTACGATGTCGGCTTCCCCTTGCTGTGGTCGTTCCGCTCACCCGAAGCGAACACCACCATTATCCCGCCGGTGTTCCACGTACGGCGCAAAGGCTGGTCCGTGGGATCGGCCGCCCTGCTCGCCTGGTGGGGACGTGACCGCGACAAGGGTTCAAGCTGGCAGCTCATCCTGCCCTTCTTTCTCGGCAGCCGCGCCGATCACGACAAGACGGCTTTCTATCTGTCGCCCCTGGGCGGCTATCGCCGCGACGACAACGAAGGCTCGCACGGATTGACCTGGCTGGCTCCGCCCATCCTGCGCTGGCACGATCGGCAGAGCGAACTGGAATCGTATCTTCTGCTTTACTGGCGCTATCGCGATATCGCGGCCGACTCCACCACCACATTGATCGGTCCCTATTACCACTCGACCGATCCCGCGGGAACCACGCGCGTGGTGTTCCCGCTCTTCTGGTATTTCCACGATCGCGCCCAGGCGGCTACGGCGCACAGCTTGCTGCCATTCTACTTTCACCGCGATTCGCCTGACGAGCGCACCACCGCAGCCGGTGTCTTCCCGCTGTGGGCCTTTTCCCGCCACTTCTCCGACGGCGGCAGCAGCGCGGGTCTGTTTCCATTCGTCTTCTGCGGCCAGCGCGCTGACCGCAGCCATCTGGTCGTGGCCCCCTTCTACTGGCACTTCCGCGATGGGCGATCGAGCACCACGCTGGGCTTCCCGCTCTGGTATCACGACGAGGACGACCACCGCTCGCACACGGCCATCTTGCCCCTGCTTTACCTCGCCGGCCACGATCACGAGGCCAGCTACCATATCCAGATCCCGCTGCTGTGGCACTTCGCCGATTCCCGTCGCGGAACGTCGACCACTGTGGCTCCCTTCTTCTTCCGCGATGTGGATCGCACCGGCTCGTCGGCTGGCATCGTGCCCGTCGTGTTCTGGGGCGGCGGCAGCCAGCGCCACCACTTCGTGATCCTACCCATCTTCGGACGATTTCGCGACGACGCTGCGGATCGTACCACCACCGTCGTGGGTACCTACCTGCACCGCAGCTGGGGCGGCGAGACCACCGACGCCTTGTTCCCTCTCTTCCACTATCGCCGCGGGACACGCCCGGGCGGCCATGACGAAACCAGCTTCACCCTCTTCCCCTTGCTGCACTATCGCCGCGACAGTCGGAGCACGCTGTTTGCCTCGCCCTTGGCGGCCTGGACTCGTCGTGCGGATTTCCAGGCCGGCTTCGTGCTTCCCTATTTCTGGTACCGCGACGACAAGGTCCAGGCGCGCGGAGTGCCCCTGCTCTACCTCGATCATACCTTCCGCGACACCGGCCAGCGTACGCGCATGTTCGGGCCCTATGTCATGGTCGATGGCCCCAGCGTGACGGCGCGGGTCCTTTTTCCCTTGTACGCGCGCTATCGGGAAAAGGGAGACACCGGCACCTACGTCTTTCCCTTCTACTTCGGCCGCCGCGACGCCAGCGGTTATCGCCTAGACAGTTTCCTGCCGTTGTTCTGGTCTAGCCACGACCAGGGCCACCGCTCCCTCATGGTCGGGCCTTGGTTCCACACTGAGAACGATCAAGCCCACAGCCACGCATCGGGACTCATCCCTTTCTTCGTATCGGCAGACAGTCCGCAGCGCCGCCTGCTCATAGCGCCGCTTTTCGCCTACTACCGCAACCACGAAACCCAGACCAGCCGCGTGGTGTCGCCGCTCTACTACCAGTCGAACTGGCCCGACGGCAGCACCCATGTGCTGTTCCCGCTGTGGTGGCAAGGCCGCCAGGGCAGCAAGAGCCACGCCATGCTCATGCCGCTGTACTGGCATTTCGCCAACAGCGAGGAACAGACATCGTTCAACCTGGCGGGCCCGCTGCTATGGGCACGCCACGGCAGCGAAACCACCCGCGGCCTCTTGCCTCTGTTCTGGTATGCGCGTGACCGCGAGAAGAATACGGGCAGCGAGGCAGTTCTGCCGCTGTTTTACGAACGCCACTCGCCTCTTTCGCAGACCTTCGCCACTGCGCTCTTCGGCTTTGGCAAGACGCCCGACAGCCTGTGGTGGTACGCAGGCAACTTCGTCTGGCGCGACAACTTGAGGACGCGCTTCTGTACTTTCTTCCCGCTGTGGTTCTCGTATCGCGACAGGGTCACCGAGGCCACAACACAGGTGATCCCGCCGCTGCTGCACTACGCGCATTTCAATCCCGAACGCTCATTGTCGACCTGGCTCCTGCTCTTCTGGCGTCGCAGCGACATCACTTCGTCCACCACCCTGGGCCTGCCGCTGTACTACGACGTGCACGCGTACCATGAGAGCCGGCTGACCATGTTGCTGCCGCTCTTCTTGCGCTACCGCAACGAGGTCAGCGACCAGAGCTACACTGTGGCACCGCTCTTCTACCGGCGTAGCGGAGCCACTGACTCCAGCACCATCGCGTTTCCGCTGTACTGGCGTTTCTGGAGTGAGGAGCGCAGCACCACCGTTGTCTTTCCATTTTACTTCGGTGTTCGTCGCCCGACCTGGGAGGGGACGTTCATCTTCCCCAGCATCTGGTGGAGCCGCGGCCTGGGCCCCGAAGCGGGAACCTCGCATTTCTGGTTCGTGCCGTTCTGGGAATCGCAGGTCAAGCGCCCCGGCGACTACATGTGGGAGGCTCTCTTGGGCGTGCTGGGCTGGGAGCGCATCGGCCGCAACCGCTACCTCAAGGTGTTGTTCATCCCCTTCGAGCTGGAGCCAGTTTCCGCCGCACAGACGTCCTGGTACGGCCGCACGCCCAAACACACGAGCAGCCGCACGGCGCGCGGCCTGAGCACGCAGGCCTGGTGACCCGATCGACGGATCGGCCTGCGCGCTACACCCCGTACGGATGTAATTCACCCGGGGGGAAGGTCGACCACGGCTTGCACGGCTTGGTGTAGTCGACCACCGGAAGGCCAGCGTCTGTTCCCCCTTTGATGACTGTACCGGTGCAGTCGGGCATGGACGCAACCGGCACGACGAGACCCCCTACGGCAATCGAGGCCGCGCCGCCGCCACCATGAGCGCCCTGGAGCGAGAAACGCATGCCCGAGCTGTCGAGGGGACTGACCTTCCACCGGCCGTTGACCCCGGAAACGCCAATCACGCCCGAAACAATGACTTCATCGTTCGCCATCAGGGCCACGCTGCCTGGGCCCACCAGCGCGACCGACGTCTGAATCTCCACAGGATCCGAAGTCACGACCGCGGTCACTTGCCTGAATTCCGGGCACACTTTGCTCGTGGGGGTGGCCATGACACAGGCCCGAATAGGGCGCGAAACCTGTTTGTTGCCTAGCGTGTCGCGCGCCACTGCGGCCAAGCAGGTCCAGCCATCCTTGAGGTTGTTGGAGGCATCGAACTGGTGGCCGGCGCATTGTAAGCTATCGTTCACAATCGGCCCGATGGTGTAGATGGACGGCAGCCCGTCGCCGGAGTAGTTGAGAACCTCGGTCATCGTATAGCAGTGGGCTGTCGGGTCGCCAGGCACGAACTGCGCCTTGCTGATGTTCGCAGTCGTCAGACAGAAGACACCAGGGTCGGGCGGCGTGCCCGTGGTGATCTTCGAGCACGTCACGCTTGGCGGCTGTGGACTGAAATCCGCGTTCTGGACTGGTGCCATGACCACCATGTTCACAACCTGCGCATCCACGTCGGTCTCCGGCTTTGTCGTGGGGACCAAGTCGGGGTTGATGTCGTCGCAGAAACCATCGGGGGGGTCGCTGGTGTCCACCACCAGCGGCCGCGACGTATTGTTCAGGATGAACAACTGGACTTGGCCTTGATCCACGCCGCCGATAGGTACCCAATCAGGCTCGCCGGTCAGCGGCGTGTTGCCGTTGTCCTCCGCACGGACTCGCACATCGAAGAGCTGGGTCACTACGTCGCCATCATCCACCGCGTCCGGACCGACCGGATCGAAGAGCCAGCTGCAGTTTCCATCCTTGTTCACCCTCCGAATCATCGGAGGATCCAGATCAATGGTCGGCGGCGTATTGTCGAGCGAAAGCTCATAGCTGACGGCGGACTCGTTTCCCAGCACATCCTGTGCCCGGAAGGAGATGGTGGGGAAGAGCGCGTAGGCGGGAAGCTTGGTCGTGTCAAAGAAGTTCGAGTACACGTTGCCGCCCGCAGCCGGCAGCGCCAGGCTGACCTCGAAGTTCACGTCCCCGTTGCCCACCACCGCCACCACCGAGGACGGGTCCACGCCAGCCGGATCATCGACCGTTGCTTTGATCGTAATCACGCTCCCGACCATGGCACCACTGGCAGGCACCGTCGTGGTAATGGAAGGCCCCGTGTTGTCGCTGATGAAGTGGCGTGTGACGACTGTTTGAGTTCCATTTTCGTCAACCGCCCGGAAGGTGACCAGCTCATCGCCCACCAGAGGCGGGACGAAGTTCTTGAAATCGATGGTGCCCTTGTAGACACCACCGCTTGTCTGGGTCAGCGGGACCGCACTCCCTTGCCCCACCGCCATGGTGACCGAGGTGATGGCAAACCTCGGCTGGGTCGCGTCGACCTCGACCGGCGCCGAACCCTTGTAGTATCCGCCTTCAGCCGGAGAATTCACCACCACCGTCGGCCCGGTATCCACCCACAACGTGACCTTGGCGCTGGCCGAGGTTCCACCCACCGTCGTGGCCGTGCAAACCAGGTCGTAGCTGCCGGTGGCGACCTTCGACAGATCCAGTGGAACACCGGAGAAGATGACGAAAATTGTGTTCGACTCAGGGGCCGAATCCGTCTCGGACCTGGCCAGCTTCACCGACGCCAGCGGAGTGCCGGTGACCGGATCATTCAAAGAAGCCGTGACCGTGGACACATCGTCGAGCCGCATATCCCCAGAGCTCGACACGACCGTCACGGTCACCACGGGCTTGGGCCCGTAGTTGGACGGAACGATCAACATGTCGGAGACGCCAGCGTCCGCGGGCGGGGCCAACGACGTCGGATCGATAGTCACAGTGATCGACGGCGGTACGATCAACGTGTCGCCAACGTTCACCACTCCGTCTGCGATGGCGCGACCGTCGCGCGCGCCCTGGGCACCCCGGTCCGCATGGGCATCAAGCTTCACCGTCCGAGTGACACCGCCGTCGCTGTCCAGGGGTGGCTCGGCCGGTGCCGTCCCCGTGCTGTTCGAGCAACCGGCGAAAACCAGCGCGCCCAATATTGTTGATCGCGAAACAAGTGATGCTCTCATGTACCGCCCTCTCCTTCCTAGGTTCGGACGAGCCGAAACAACTATTTAGCCCCGGTTTGGGGTGTCGCAGCAGGAGTGGGCGCCAGCGGCACGTTGCCTTCGGGCGCCGCTTGGTCAGGAGCAGCCTCCGCCTGACGCTTGGCCTTGGCCTTGGCTCTGGCTTCGGCTTTCGCGGAACCACCGGTTCCAGAAAGTGACCAGCCGTCGCCAGACGTGGCTCCGCGCGGCGGCGCTTCCAATTCGGCGGGTGCCGTCTCTTCGATAGGGGCCGCCTTGCCTGGCGGGAAGTCGAACACGAGGAATCGCGTTCCATTGGGCCCCGCCTCGGTCCCGGGCGTGGAACTCGCGGGCTCACGAAGCGTGATGAGAAGCTCGACGTCCTTGCCACGCTGCTTGGCCGAAACGCTTTGCACCGGCGTGGCAAAAGCGCGCGTGTCGAGCTTGCGCCGGTTGTTCGCCAAGTTGATGCGGCACCCGTGCAGTCGCACGGTCAGCGTGGAATGGCCGCCCTTGGACAGCCGGCCTTCTTTCACTTCGAATTCCACCGGCACAGTCGTCTGAAAAAAGACACGCGACCCTGTGGCCGTGGGCTGGAAACCCGTCCAGATGAGATGGGGCGGGTTCTGCGGGGACCGGGGCAACGGGTTGCTGGCGTTGTTACCCGGGGTAACGCCGCCATACTTGGCGCCTGCCTCACCCGCGGGCGCGCTGGCGCCTTGGTCCCCGGGCGCGATCTGGTCCAAAGGCGCGTTCATATCCTTGGGCACCACAAGTTTGTCGGCCCAGGCAGTCCCAGCCACCGCCACACCTGCGCAGGCAAGCAGCACCGGCCGCAGAAGACTCAAATTCACGCGCAGGTTCAAGGTCATCCCTTATCATCATAAGCGTGGGTGCGGCGATCTGGCAAATACGGAGCGCGTCAAGGAAGCACAAATACTGGATTGCGGCGACGGGAATCGCGCTCGCAACTCTCTGGAATCGCGCTCAAGGCATCGGGTCGGAGCCTGCGATCGGATCTATCGACTCATTCAGCAGCCGGGCGCGCACGGACCCGACCAAGAAAATCGAGCCTGCCACCACAGCCAGGCCGTTCGGCGCCCCTGCCACGAACTCGCGTGCACGAGCCAGGGCAAGTTCGGGGTCAGGCACCACCTCGACCGCGCGTGTCCCGTCGCGTGGAACCAGCGCGGCCAGTGCCTCTGGTGCGAACGAACGTTCACTGGGCGAACGCGTCGCCACCACAAGATCGAAGTGCGGACAGAGCGCAGCCAACATGGCCGCCGCATCTTTGCCTTGCACGATGGAGACCACCAGGGCGCGATGGGAGGCTGCTGGCAGAG